>Ga0187769_10000777_pt1 | contig 17605 bp, 12 predicted proteins | sample 0116_SJ02_MP02_1_FD_133140 | JGI IMG/M metagenome (GOLD analysis project Ga0187769, IMG submission 133140) | Tropical peat soil microbial communities from peatlands in Department of Meta, Colombia - 0116_SJ02_MP02_10_MG | ecosystem: Environmental > Terrestrial > Soil > Wetlands > Peat | place... | reverse complement strand
TCAGCATCGATGCCGGTCAATGCCTTGACCAGCGCGGTTTTCCCGTGATCGATGTGGCCGGCGGTGCCGACAATGACAGATTTCATGCACCTGAATGATACTAAACAGATTCCTATCTATCTCTCTCACATCATGCGACAATAGAACTTCCCCATGAATACGGTTGCCGCCCCAGCCATCACCCCGGAACTGGTCCAGGAGCACGGTCTCACGCCCGAAGAATACGAGAAGATCAAACAACTGCTTGGCGGACGTGAGCCGACCATCACCGAACTGGGCATTTTCAGCGTGATGTGGAGCGAGCACTGCTCCTACAAGTCTTCTCGCGTGCATTTAAAGCGCCTGCCGACGCGTAGCCGGCGCGTTGTACAAGGCCCGGGCGAAAATGCCGGGATCATCGACATCGGCGATGGCTGGGCTTGCGCGTTCAAGATCGAGTCGCATAATCATCCGTCGTTGATCGAGCCATTTCAGGGAGCGGCGACTGGTGTCGGCGGCATCCTCCGCGACATTTTCACCATGGGCGCAAGGCCGGTGGCGATCATGGATTCGCTGCGCTTTGGACCCATAACAAATCACGTAGGGACGGCCGCTCTCGGCCGTCCGGGCGAGCTAAGCTCACCAGGCCAGACGGGGACGTCTGGGCCTACGCAAGCCGAGATTCACAAGAACCACTCGCTGCTGGAGGGCGTGGTCAGCGGCATCGCTTCTTACGGAAATTGCTTTGGCGTTCCGAACCTTGGCGGCGAGACCAAGTTCGAGCCGTGCTACTCGGCAAATCCGCTGGTCAACGCCTTTGCTCTGGGCTTGGTGCGGCGGGATCAAATCTTCTATGCACGAGCTGCCGGTGAGGGTAACCCGGTAATTTATGTGGGTTCGAAGACGGGGCGCGACGGCATCCACGGCGCCACCATGGCCAGCGAAGAATTCAGCGAGGCCTCTGAGGCGAAGCGTCCCAATGTGCAAGTCGGTGACCCATTCCTGGAGAAGCTGCTGCTAGAAGCCTGCCTCGAAGCCATGCAAACCGGCGCCATAGTCGGCATTCAGGACATGGGCGCGGCTGGCTTAACGTGCTCGACATGCGAGATGGGCGCGCGCGGGCATGTCGGGATCGAGATTGAGCTTGACCGCGTGCCGCAACGCGAAACTGGTATGACTCCCTACGAGATCATGCTGAGCGAATCCCAGGAGCGCATGCTGCTGGTGGCGCAAAAAGGCCGAGAGCACGAAGTCTTCAGTGTCTTTGAAAAGTGGGGACTCGATGCGGCTGAGATCGGCCACGTCACCAGCGATGGCAAAATGCGCGTGCTGGAGCATGGCCGGGTCGTCTCGGAGATCCCAAACGAAGCTCTCACCGACGATGCGCCACTTTACAAGCGGTCGACGCAGCGCTGGGAACCGCCGGTGCCGCGGGAAATGCCCGAGAGTATCAAGCTGGGCCAGAAAGGCGATCATACTGACGATCTGAAGCAGCTCTTGGCCAGCCCGAATATTTGCGGCAAGCGCTGGGTGTGGCAGCAATACGATCACATGGTGCAGACCAACACGGTGGAAGCACCGGGCGCAGGGGATGCCGGCGTGATTCGCATCAAGGGTTCACAACGAGGGCTGGCGATGGCGCTCGATGGAAATGGGCGCTGGTGTTATCTCGACCCGCAACTTGGCGCGATGCACGCGGTCGCGGAAGCGGCTCGCAACGTGGCTTGCACCGGTGCGACTCCCGCGGGCGCGACCAACTGCCTGAATTTTGGGAATCCAGAGAAGCCCGAAATTATGTGGCAGTTCTCGCAGGTCGTCGATGGCATTACCAAAGCCTGCGAGGAGCTGGATATTCCGATCACCGGCGGCAACGTAAGCTTCTATAACGAAACTTTGGGCGAAGGAATCTATCCGACGCCGGTGTTAGGAGTCGTCGGAATCTTCGAAGATGTTCACAAGACGGTGTTCCCTCATTTTCGTGAGCCGGGGCGAGCGGTTGTGCTGCTGCGAGCTTCTGAGCCTGGAGATCTCACCGATGCGAGATCGGAATTCGGTTCCTCTGAATATGCCAAGGAAGTTCTAGGCCAGCTTTGGGGATTCCCTCCAGCACTGGAACTCAAGCGCGAGGCCGCGCTCCAGAAAGTAATTGTCGAGATGATTCAAGCGGGCCTGCTCGATTCTGCTCACGATTGTTCGGAAGGAGGCTTGGCGGTCACGCTGGTCGAATCGTGCTTGCCTAAGACAATTGGGGCGAGCATTGAGGTGAGCTCAGAAGACCTGCCGCCGGAGTTCGTATTGTTTGGAGAAGATGCCAGCCGAGTGGTGATCTCCTGCGACCGCACCAATCTCGCAGGAATCCAACAAATAGCAGGGAGGTTCGGCATCTCGGCGGACGTAATCGGAGAGACGACCTCTGAACAATTGGAGATCAAGCTCAACGGCCGGGTCGTCGTGTCGGCAAGGGTGAGTGAGCTGCGGGAAGCATATGAGAATGCGCTGGAGACGGCGCTCAAAACCGATCCGGAACTCGTTGCGGCGGATTAGTAAGCTGCCGAGCTTTGCTCGGCTGGGCAGGTGAGGACACCTGCCCCTACTTGCTATCAACCCAATGCTAAAGGCTAATTGCTAAATGCCGGTTTTCGACAAATTTCGTGAAGAGTGCGGTGTAGTGGCAATCTACGCTCACCCGGAAGCGGAGAAGCTCGCGTATCTCGGGTTGCATGCCCTGCAACATCGCGGCCAGGAGTCGGCCGGCATCGCCACCTCTGACGGTATAACCCTACACGCGCACAGGGCTATGGGCCTGGTCGCCGACATTTTTGTGGAAGATGTTCTGACCCAGCTCCGCGGAACGCTGGCTATCGGGCATACCCGTTATTCCACCGCAGGCGATTCGGCTCTGCTTAACGCCCAGCCCATCCTGGTGCAGTCGAACAAAGGCAGCATCGCACTGGCCCACAACGGCAATCTGGTCAATGCCACGGAAATTCGCAGCCGGCTGGAGAGCCAGGGTTCGATCTTCCAGACCAACAGCGACACGGAAGTCATTGTGCACCTGATTGCCCTGTCGAAAGAGCAGACCCTGCCGGAAGCCATGGCCGACGCGCTGCGGAGGGTGGAAGGCGCTTTTTCTCTCGTCATGGTCAGTTCCGATCGAATTTTTGCGGCGCGCGACCCGCGTGGCTTCCGTCCGCTTGCCATGGGAAGAATCCCGGCCCAAGGGGTCGAAAGGCAGGACACGATTGTTTTCGCCTCCGAAACCTGCGCCTTCGACCTGATTGGCGCCACCTTCGAGCGCGATGTCAAGCCCGGTGAGCTTATCGTCATCGGCCCGGAGGGGATAACGTCGCGTTTCTATTCCACCGCGCAGCCGCAGTCGAGCTGCATTTTCGAGCATGTCTACTTCTCGCGCCCGGACAGCCTGGTATTTGGACGGGCCGTGCAGGAGAGCCGCGAAGAGCTAGGCCGGCAACTGGCCCGCGAAGCGCCGGCAGAGGCGGATATCGTCGTTCCTGTGCCGGATTCCGGGGTCACTGCTGCTATGGGCTACGCAGCCGAAAGCGGCATTCCCTTTCGCTTCGGGTTGATCCGGAATCACTATGTCGGACGGACTTTTATCGAGCCGCAGCAAAGCGTGCGTGACTTCGGCGTCAAATTGAAGCTGAACCCGGTGCGCAGCCTGCTCGAAGGGAAACGCATCGTGCTGATCGACGATTCCATCGTCCGCGGCACGACCAGCCGCAAGATCGTGCGCATGGTGCGCAGCGCAGGCGCGAAGGAAGTCCACATGCGCATCTCGTGTCCGCCGACGATCTCTCCCTGCTTTTATGGCGTAGACACTCCCTCGAAAAGAGAACTGATCGCAGCGAACAAGTCGGTCGAGGAAATTCGCCAGTTTATTGGCGCCGACTCCCTTGCATATCTTTCCCTAGAGGGACTGAAGAAAGCCTGCGCCGACGGCGAGAAGACTACCTACTGCAGCGCCTGCTACACAGGTTCGTATCCCACGAACTGGGTGGACGTGGAGGAAATCCAGTCGGCGAGTATCAGGCGGTAAGCCGCGCTTCCCACTTTGACTGTAATCAGAGGCCAAGACTAATCTTCGGCTGGTCCATTGGGGGTGGTTGTCATGGCTCACTACTCCACCAGTAACTACTTGGATTCTTGACCACTCAGGTTACTGGAGACGCCGCGCGCATTACTCCTTCCCTTTCAGCATCTCCACCACGCGGTCAAAATCCTCCAAGCTCGCGTATTCGATCACAATCTTTCCTTTTCCCTTTCGGTCGTTGATTCGCACTCTGCAACCTAGAAGTTGCTCCAACTCGGTCTGGATCGCCCGCACATTCGGATCAACCCAGCGCGTGCCATTCGCCCGGTCGGGAGCCGCGTCTTCTGGAAGGTTGGCATAATCGACAAGCGCCGTTAACTGCGCCACCGATAATTGTTTTTTAACCGCCTCCTTAGCAAAGTGCGGAATGATTTCCGCGTTCACCAATTGCAGCAGCACGCGCGCCTCGCTGAATCCCAGCTTGCCTTCAAGGAGGAGCTGTTGTACTTCCTCAGGGAGCTTGAGCAGCCGCATGTAATTAGACACCGACTCGCGAGAACAGCCGGTCTTTTGCCCGATCTGCTCCTGGGTCAGGCCAAACTCGCGGCTGAGCCGCGCAAAAGCATGGGCTTGCTCCAGGCAATTCAGGTCCTGGCGCTGCAGGTTTTCGACAATGGTCATCTCCGCGGCCTGTTCGTTCGAAACCTGCCGTACGATCGCCGGAATCGTCGTCTCACCGGCCAGCTTCGTCGCACGGCAACGCCGCTCGCCCAGAATCAGGGTGTATCGGCCATCGAGCGAGGGCCGCACCACAATGGGCTGCACAATGCCATTCGCGCGGATCGAGTCCGCCAGCTCCTCAAGCGCCTTCAGATCGAACGCTCGCCGCGTCTGATAGGGATTCTCGTCGATCTGGTCCAGGCCGATTCGAAATACGGCAGCTCGGGGCTGCGGCTGTGACGCAGGGGTTTCAAGATCGTGGAATGCCCCGGAAGCCTCCGCTGGAGGGTTCGGTGCCGTTGCGATCGCTGCGCCTGCCACTATCTGCGGTCGCGCTGGCAACAATGAATCTAAACCACGCCCGAGAGCTCTGCGCTTATCCAAAGTCTTGTCTATTGCAGTGTTTTCCATCATCTTCTCCAGTATTGTTTGTCCTTGTGAGCCTACGTGGGGACAGCCGCGCTCGGTTGTCCGGACGCGCGCTGGATGCATACCCCTCACCGATCCTGAATGTTGATCGTGATCAACCTGTTCCTCTCGGTGACCCATCGTTTCCACCGCGGTGCGTTTACCACTTGTTTCTCCTCGACCGAGTCGGTTGCTTCGGTCGGTATTTCTTTCCCAATGCCGCCTCGCCCGAGAATCTCTTTGGCGAGTTGAATGTAGCTCTCAGCTCCGCGTGACCGAATGTCATAGAGCAGAGCCGGCTTGCCATGGCTGGGCGCCTCGGCTAGGCGAACGTTCCGGGGAATGGTGGTCTTGCAGAGCGTGTCACCGAAGTACCGGCTCAGCTCTGCGGTTACTTGTTGGGCCAGGTTCGTACGATCATCGAACATCGTCAAAACCACGCCTTCCACCGTCAGTTCGGGATTGAGGCCGGAGCGAATCCGCTCAATGGTATCGAGAAGCTCAGAAATCCCCTCAAGGGCGAAATACTCTGCCTGCATCGGGATCAAGACAGCATCGGCGGCGACTAAGGCGTTGAGCGTCAGCAAATCCAGCGCCGGGGGGCAATCCAGAACGATGTAGCGAAAGCGTTCACGCAAGCGGGCAAGCGCGTCGCGCAGGCGAAATTCCCGGCGGTCGGCGTCCACCAGTTCCAGATTCGCGCCGATCAGGTTCTTGTGTGAGGGAATCAGCCAGAGCTGCTCCAGTTCTGTCTTCTGCAGCGCCTGATCGGCCGCAGCCATGCCCATTAGCAAGTGGTAGGTATTGATTCGTTCGGGATCTTTAACCAGGCCGAGGCCGCTGGTGGTGTTCGATTGAGGATCGCAATCGACGAGCAGCGTGTTGATCTCGGCTGCCGCAATGGAAGACGCGAGATTGATGGCAGTCGTGGTCTTGCCGACGCCGCCCTTCTGGTTGGCTATAGCCAGAACGCGTCCCATTCAGTTTTTGGAGAACGCAGAGATGTTCGCAGCATAGTGTGAATCGATGTGGAATTGCAATGACGGATTTCAGTGCAGCACGCTCGTCATGAAATCTCGGTGAAATATAGCTGGTTGGAGATCGCAACGCCGCGTCTTTCCACAGCCGAACGTTCCACATGGAACACTATTTACTCCCTTGGTTCAGATGTTCCACGTGGAACATTTTGCTGCTGAACGCACCGAATTATGGAATGCGGTGACAGACCATCTTCCTGAGGGACAGAATGAAATCCGAATAGTGACTTGGGAAATGTGTGACCCCTATCTGGCTCTTGCTAACACCAGCGTCACGTCGTCGGGTTGTTCATTCGCGCCGATCCAATCATCCACGGCTGCGGTCACAATTTCGCTGATGCGAGCCAGCGGCAGGTCACGGTTTTCCCGCATCAAGTCAATGAGCCTTTTCTCGCCGAACTCGCCGAAATCGTTTTCCGGCTCGGTAACGCCATCGCTATAGGCCAGGAAAATCTCTCCAGGGCGAAGAGAAATCGAAGTTTCTTCGTAAGTCATGTGGTCGAACAGGCCAACCACAGTTCCGCCACAGTCAAGCCGCCGGATGCCTCCGTCCTCACTCATGATGATTGGCGGCAAGTGTCCGCCATTGCTGTAAGTGAGTTTGTGCTCGGCGCCGTGATAGATTCCGAGAAACAGAGTCGCGTACTTTTCCCGTGGCGTGCTCTCGTAAATCTGATGATTCAAAAGCGCGAGCAATGCGGCCGGGGAGACATCGGGCGCCTGAAATCCAGAAACCAGCATCGCGCTCGAACCAGAAGCCGCACCCACAGCCACCGGTTCACGAAGTGCCGGAATATCCTGAAGGCTATACGCGCGTACCGCTGAGTGAATCGTGGCCATCATCAGGGCGGCTGAGATTCCCTTTCCGCTGATATCGCCGACAGCCAGAACCAACCTGTCTGACTCCAGTCTCAGAAAGTCGTAATAGTCACCGCTCACCGTCCGCGCCGGCCGGCAAAAGCCGTGTACTTCTAGCGTCGACAGTTGTGAGACTTCTTTGGGGAAAAGCTGCGCCTGCACTTCCTGCGCAATCACCAGTTCATTCTCAAGTCTTTGCTTCTCTTTCTGTTCTTCGATAAGCTTCTCCAGCGACGCGGTCATCGAATTGAAGGAATTCGCCAGAGTTGCGATCTGGTCATTCGACTTCACCGGAATGCGATGGCTGAAGTCTCCGCGGTTGATGTGCGTTGTGGCGTCATAAAGCTGCGCGACCGCACCGGTTACAGTTCGAGTCAGGCGCGTGCCGATGAAAAGTGCGATCACTTCGATGATCCCGAACACAACGGCTACAAACACCAGGAAGAACTCGATCGCTGGAGCGAAATCTCCCAATGCTTCAAAGAGCCGGTCGTAGAGCTTGGAAATGCGGGTCTGAACGCTGATCCCAGCGGGATTGGGCCGGTCTCCCGTCTCCCAGTTCACTACCGAAATTGTGGTGACAAATACAACCTGACGATCCATTCGCCGGGTTGGCGGCGGTACGGAGCCTGCGACGAAGGTCGGCTTCAGCGGTTCCTTCCCCGTTTCCAACACGTATTCACCTTCCGATTTGCGTAGCGTGATCGATGGGGCCTCTTCGCCTGCAGGTGCTTCTTGCTTGCCCTGAGACTGATCCACTTTGCGGAGATTCAGACCTGTGGCGTATAGAGTCACTTCTCCGAGGTTCGCAGCCAGGTCTTGCAGCAGACGCTGATCGAATGGCTCGCTGGACAGGACTGTCAAAGCTCCGCCCGTGACCGGAATCGTCTCGACTGCCCGAAGGTAAAGTTTGTCGTGATCGCGCACGACATCGCGAAAAGGCGCCCTCAGATAGAGGGGAACCGTCAGCGCCGAGGGGCTGGCAGCTGCCGGAACGCTGTTGAGAATTAGCTTCTTATCCAGCCAGACACAAACCTGGCGGTGGGCCCAGGCCTTCTTGGCCTGGCGCAAGCTTTCAAGGGCCGCCGTGCTGCTCAGTCCACGTTGCAGCCCCGTGGCCATGTGGTGCGCGATGGCCGCGTTGCCCGCCTCGAGGCTTTTCAGTTCCGAGTTCAACCCTGTGGTCACGATGAACGTGGCGAATTGGCCAGCAAATAAATACAACGAAGTGAGCGCCATCGCGACCAGCATCACTACTGGAATTACGCCGATGAAAATGTAAGTGACGATCAACCGGTTGCGCAGCCGCCAGAGTAGCTTTGCTTTGAGCCATCGGAATGCCAGCACCGCGAACAGAACAATAACTACGAAACTGAGAAAACTGACCCAGCCGCCAAGTCCTTGGCCCCAGGCCGGCTTGAAGATGCCGAACAACTTCTCAAGCACGAAAAGAAGCAAATCCAGACTCAGCAAGTACCAGGCGATCAGCGCGACTTTGCTGGTGGGCAGCAGTCCTGCGTCGGCGAGTCGCATGCGGAGATAACGGTAAGAAACTGCCATGACGTTGTTTGAATTATAGACGCACGGGGAAAGCAGTAGCTTCACAGGTCAGCCTTTCATTGCTCCTGCTAGAATGCCCTGTGCTCCGAAGCATCCTAGTGATCCTGATTGGCCTTGGTCTGGCTCATGCTGTCGCCGCTCAGCAGCCGCCGGTCAAGGTGAATGTGCTCAACGTGTGTTCTCCTTCACCGGAGGAGCAGCAGGAAATTGCGTCAGCCTTGGATCGTATTCCCCAGAAAACATCTTTCAGCCAGGATTTTGAGATTGATCGGGGGCGGTCGATCCCCGACCAGGCCGCGACCTCGCTTCCGATAGGCGGGAGTGCGCAAGTGGCCTCCGACGCCGGGCCGGCGGATTGGGTTCGTATTCGGCGCGAGTTTCCAGGTGCATCCCCGTTCTCGACTGTACAGTACTCGTTTAGCCGGGATGCCAAGAGCATGGTAGAAACCTTGGTTTTTCGAGTTCGCGATCCGAAAGACCTGATGCAGATCGCCGTAGAAGACAGTGCATCAGCTGTGACCACGCCCGCGAACATGCTGGCAACGGATACGCCCGCCAGCCGGATCAAGCTGGAGCGCTTTGGAAAATCATCCATCGTGTTGGCCCGCTGCTCCGGATCTGAAGGGAACCCGGCGCCAGATCAGACTGCCTACGAGCCGCTCTTCCAGAGTGCGTCTGCGATTGCAGCCAAATACCGCAATCTTCTCAGTGTGCGCCGCGCAGTGCCGGAAGAGATGTCGCGGATTAATGTTGCAGGAACGGCTAAACACAAGGCTGCAAAGCCAACGACGGGCAACGCCGGGCCGCAGAACAAGTCTCAGTAGCAGTTGAACCCAAATCGCGGCGCACGAAATCTAATTTCGGTTCTATGGAAAATATCCGCAACGTCGTCATAATTGGTTCCGGCTGCGCCGGCCATACGGCCGCGCTCTATACGGCGCGTGCCAACCTGAAACCGCTGGTGATCGAGGGCCATGAGCCCGGAGGCCAGCTTTCACTCACCACCCTGGTGGAAAATTTCCCCGGATTTCCTGAAGGAATTCAGGGACCCGAGCTGGTCGAGAACATGCGCAAACAGGCAGCGCGCTTCGGTGCGGAATACAGACTCGGGCATGTGACCAGCGCTGACTTAAGCGTCCGCCCTTTTCGAATTCACATCAGCCACGAAGTTGTTCACGCCCGCACGCTGATTATCGCGAGTGGCGCGTCCGCCCGCTGGCTCGGATTGCCGCATGAGCAGCAACTCATCGGGCACGGGGTCTCCTCCTGCGCCACTTGCGACGGGTTTTTCTTCTCCGGCAAAGAAATTGCCGTGATCGGCGGCGGTGATTCTGCTATGGAGGAAGCGATCTTTCTCACCCGCTTTGCGACGAAAGTCACCATCATCCATCGCCGGGATGTGTTTCGCGCCTCAAAGATCATGCTGGAACGCGCCCAACGAAACGAGAAAATCCATTTTCTTACGAACACAGTCGTTGACGACGTTTACGACACCTCCAAGAAGGAGGTCAGTGGCTTGAAGCTGCGCAACGTGAAAACGGGAGACGTTTGGGAATTCCCGACCAGCGCCATGTTCCTGGGGATTGGGCATATCCCCAACGCTAAGATGTTTGACGGTCAGCTCGATACCGATCAGGACGGATATCTCAAGACAACGCACTACGTTTTCACCCGCGTGCCGGGTGTTTACGCTTGTGGCGACGTGCAGGATCGGCGCTATCGCCAAGCCATCACCGCAGCGGGTACCGGTTGCATGGCAGCACTGGAAGCGGAGAGATTTCTCGAAGAACACGGCACGGCGGCGACAAACGACTGAACGAAATGCCTGGCGATGGCGAGTCAAGTCGTGACCATAGTCATCTTTCCCTAAACCCGCAGCCTGATTACTCTGGATTGTATGCAGCGCAAAATCACGGCTGCGGTGTTCATTGGCTTGGCCCTGATAGCTCTTCTCGGCATATCCTTCGCCCAGGAGATTCAGACTGATGCCCCGCGAAAAATAGTGAAGAAGGTCGATCCCGAATATCCACCGCTGGCGCTCACTGTGCATCTTGGTGGAGTGGTGAAACTTGAAGCCCTGGTGGCGAGCGACGGCACGCCCAAATCGGTGGAGATCAGGGGCGGTCATCCGGTGTTGGCCCAGGCGGCTGCCGATGCCATCGGCAGGTGGAAGTGGGAACCGGCCCGAGATGAGACCCACGAGATCGTCTACGTGAAGTTCACGCCAAGATAGCAGTCCCGCGCCCTTCTGCTTAAGTCCCACAGCGCTCTGTGATGGCCGTCATATCTCTAAGCACCGGCGACTGTGATACAAAGTTCTGTGAACTTTCTTCACGCACAAGTCATCTTTGATTACATATTTTCTGTTCCCGCGGGTAGCCCGTGCTGAGGGCGCTCTTTATTTCCCTTGCCGAGAACCGGACCCTGCGCGGCATCGCAGAGCGCTCATCCATCGGTCAGAAATTCTCCAGCCGCTTTGTCGCCGGCACACAAGTCGGCGATGTGCTCCAGGCCACACGCAAGGTTAATTTGTCAGGTTGCAGCGTTTCTATCGACAATTTGGGAGAGAATGTCACCAACGCTGACGAAGCCCGCGCCAGCGCAGCCATCTACCACCAGTTACTCGACGAAATTGCCGCCCAAAAGCTGAACGCCAACATCAGCCTGAAACTCACGCACATGGGTCTCGATGTCGATGAAAAACTCGCGCACGATCAGGTATCGAGTCTGGTCGCCAAAGCCGCTGGCATGAGTCCACGCAATTTCGTCCGCGTGGACATGGAAGGCTCGCCTTACATTCCACGCACACTGGAGTTGGTCCACGAGTTGCACCGCGTGCCTGAAAATCGGGGCTGCGTGGGCGCCGTCATCCAATCTTACATGCACCGATCTGAAGGCGATGTGGAGAAGCTTCTGGTCGATGGCGTTCGGATCCGGCTCTGCAAAGGCGCCTACAAGGAACCGCCTGAAGTTGCGTTTCAGAAGAAATCCGAAGTAGACGCCAACTACGTCAAGCTCATGAAGATTTTGCTGAAGAATGGCCTGTATCACGGGCTGGCGACTCATGACGAAAGCATTATCAACCAGGCGAAAGCCTTTGCCACCCGCGAAAACATTCCCCGAGATTCCTTCGAGTTCCAGATGCTCTATGGCATCCGCCGCGACCTGCAGCAAAGGTTAGTGAAAGACGGATGGCGCATGCGGGTTTACATTCCTTTTGGCACCGAATGGTATCCCTACTCGATGCGGCGGCTAGCCGAGCGGCCCGCCAATGTGTTCTTCATCGCCAAGAACCTGCTGCGGAGATAGAAACGGCCTTGCTCACGCCTCGATGCTTCTGTCAATAATCAAGAAGCTGCAGGGTGTTCGGAGGGTACCGCTTCGCTCTCTGAGTGAGCCCTTGTAACGCCACTTTCGGCCCGGGCCAGATCAAGGTCGCGGTGGAGAACATCAAGAATCACTGCGGGAAGTTCTCTTCCCCATTCATCCAGTTCAGCTTCCGTCCAACTGCCGTTTAAGCGGATGGTGTCGGACAGATCCTCAGGAAAAGCCAAACGGTACTCGCCCTCGCGTTCCAGAATTTCTCCAATTTCGCGTCCGGTGGCCAGATCGAACACCCGTCGCCGCGACCTCGCGCCATCATTGATGTACGCAAGCAACACTTCGCCCTGCTCTTCGAAGCTCGGCCGGTAATACCAGGCCTGGCTAGATTCGAATTTGGGATGAGGTCTGCGGCGCTTTGGGGCAGCGACTACCTCTACCGGCTTGTCTTGGCTGGGATCGTAATAAAGAATCCGTTGGCAGGAATCGCAGAAGACAACTTCCTTTGCTGCTCGAACCTCGTTGTATGTTTGAGGGCGAAGCATCACCTGGCAAGCGAGGCACTTGTGATCCCGCGCTTCAGAAATGCCGCTGCCGCGGTACTTGGCTACTCGGTCATACTGCCGTAGCAAATCGGGGTTTACCCCAGAACGTAACTTATCTCGCTTCGCATTCCATTCCGCCAATTGCTTTTCGTCTTCGGCGGTTCGCTGGAGAGCCTCGGCTTTTTCCTTTTCGATTTCAGCGGTTTCTTCTCTTAGCTCGATCTCGGCCGCCTTCACATCTTTTTCCCGCGCATCGGCGTTGACCATCAGTTCCAGGATTTTGTCTTCGTTGATGCGGATGTCCTGCTCCGCGAACTGAATCTCGTGCAGCAGCGCTTTGTATTGCTCGTTGGTCTTCACTTCGAGCGATTGGTCGCGGTATTTGGAGATTTTTTGTTGCAGATCCTGGATGGAGGTCTCGTATTTGCGCCTGGCAGCATCGTCGGCCTTGATGGCAGCTTTGGCCTTCTCGAGTACTGCCTTGGTACCAGCCAGCTTTGCCTCGATGGCGGTCACACGTTTGGGCAGGGCGGCGATTTCTTCTTTGAGGCGAAGGATTTCCCGGTCGGCTTTCTGCAGCTCGATGAGGTTCTGAACGTCTGGGAGCATCTTCGAGAAATACAGGACTGCTTTGATTCTAGCACGCGGGAACGCCGCCCGAATCGCTCACGGGGCCGCGTGATGCGAGTCACAGACGGCGGTGCGTGAAGCCGCGTCAAATCCGAGATGAGGTGGTCAATGGACGCGGATTTTGCTGCCATGCGACAGAGCATTGTCGACGGTGCCCCAGAAAACGCTTTGACCTTGGCGAAGCAGGCCCTGGCGCAGGGTTTTCATGCGCTTGAGGTAATTGACAACGGATTTGTGCCGGGAATGGCGGAAGTAGGCGAGCAGTTTGCAAAACACAGGATGTTCTTGCCCGACATGCTGGCAGCCGCAGAAGCCATGAAGGCGGCGATGAGCGTACTGGAACCGGAGTTGAAGCGGCAAGGCGAAGAGCGTCCAACCGCCGGAACGGTGATCCTGGGTACGACCAAGGGGGATATTCACGAGATCGGCAAAACCCTAGTGGGAACACTGCTGACCGCGAACGGCTTCCAAGTTCACGATCTTGGTGTGGATGTTCCCAGCGAGCAGTTTGCCATTCGCGCACGAGAGCTTAGTGCCGACATCGTCGGTGTGTCTGCTCTTCTGACCACCACCATGCGCGGGCAGAAGTCGGTTGTCGAAGCCGTGGAGCGGGCTGGTCTGCGTTCATCGGTAAGAATAATCGTGGGAGGTGCTCCGGTCACCCAGCGGTGGGCGGAAGAAATCGGCGCTGATGGTTATGCCAAGGATGCGATCAGCGCAGTCGCGCTGGTGAAAAATCTTCTCGTTTACAAATCTGCGCCACTCGAAGTCAGCGTATGAGACCCAAACTCGAACTTCTGGAGCATTCGCTCGTCCAACGCATTCTCGACGAAGCCTTCGAGCTCCTTGAGACGATCGGGACAAAAGTGGTAGCGCCCGAAGCGCTCGACCTATTAGGCTCAGCAGGCGCTCGGGTCGAACAGGATATAGTCCGTCTTCCACAAGGCCTCGTGCGGCGAGTTTTAGAATCCGCGCTGCGGGAGTTCTTTCTCTACACTCGCTCCGGCGACCCCGCGGTTCATTACGGCGGAGACCACGTCCACTTCGATCCCGGTTCCTCCTGTTTGAACATCCTTGACACGGAAACCCAGCAGCCGCGTCCAGCTGCCTCGGCCGATCTGATCCGCATGGTGCAGGTCACGGAAATGCTTCCCGAGTTCGCGGCGCAATCGACCGCCATGGTCTGCAACGACGTGCCCAGCGAAATCGGAGACTGGTACCGCTTGCTGCTGCTGCTGTGGTATTCCGACAAACCCATCGTTACGGGCGCATTCAGCATCCCCACGTTGCAAACCATGATCGAATTGCTCACGGCTGATGCGGGGGGAGCCGAGGCGCTGAAGCAAAGGCCGCGAGCCATTTTTGACGTTTGTCCCTCGCCGCCGCTGAACTGGTCGGAATTTGCCTCCCAAAACATGGTCGAGCTGGCGCGCGCCGGCGTGCCTGCGCAAATCGTTTCCATGCCGCTTGCCGGGGCTACCGCTCCAGTAACCTTGGTTGGAGCAATCGTGCAACATGCCGCAGAATGCTTAGCTGGCATCACGATCCACCAATTGGCAAATCCAGGCGCACCGGTGGTTTGGGGTGGGGCTCCAGCCATCTTCGACATGCGTACAGGCAACACCCCTATGGGTGCCATCGAGACCGCCATGCTGGACATGGGCTGCGCACAAATTGGCAAGTCGCTCGGCCTGCCCACACATGGTTACTTAGCGGCGAGCGATAGCCGCCAGATCGATGCGCAAGCCGGTATGGAAAGTGGTGGTTCTGCGCTATTGGGAGCGTTGGCAGGAATCAACATGATCTCGGGCGCCGGCATGCTGGATTTTCTTGCCTGCCACAGCATCGAGAAGCTGGTGATTGATGCGGAGGGAATTGCCAGCGCCCGGCGTCTGATCAGCGGGATCAAGCCCCGGGCTGACACTCTGGCTCTCGGCAGCTTTGCCCAGACTGGCCTGCGCGGAGACTTTCTGAAACTGAAAGAAACTCGCTTGCTGTTTCGTAAAGAGCAGCATTTCCCGTCCGCTGTAATTGACCGAAGGGGTGATGCTGACGCTGTCGATATTTTGTCCCGTGCGCGAACACGGGTGAATGAGTTGGTCGATAGCTATCAGAGACCACAGTTATCTCCTCAAGTCGAAGACGGACTACTTGCAATGGGCTCGCGCGAGGCGAAGCGCATCGGCCTTGATCGCCTGCCGGGAATCGAAATGCCGGTTCCTTCCAACGTCTAGCGTGTGGGCCTGCGCTCGCGTGCATTTTTAGACTTTCCCTTCCTCGGTGTACACTTCCTGTTTTGCTAAGAGCCGTCGAGTTCTCATGTGGGGCTATCTCGTGAAGCGATTACCTAATTTTGTGTTTGTTTGCTGTTTGCTCATCTCATGCGCTTTTTCTCAATCTTCCAAGAAGCCGCTCACCATCGAAGCTATATTTGCGGAAGGCGGTATCACCGGGCGCGCCCCGGAGACGATCAAATGGAGTCCCGACAGTACCAAGTTCTCTTTCATCCAGCGTGACGATTCTGGCGAGCACGGCCAGTTGTGGTACGTGGATGCGACCACCGGCGAGAAGAAGGTGCTCGTTAGTGAAGCAAAGCTGGCTGCGCTGGCGCCGCCGGCCGGCAAGATCAAAGATGAACGGGAAAAGGAGCGCGTCACCCGATACCACGTTGCCGCGTACGAGTGGGCGCCCGATTCCAAGCACCTACTGTTCGATTCTCAAGGCCAGCTCTGGCTGTACACAATTGAAAATGGTACCGCCGTGCAAATTACCTCGGCTCCGGAACCAAGCAGCGATCCCAAGTTTTCTCCGGACGGAAACAAACTGGCGTATCTGCGCCAGCACAATCTGTATGTGCGGCAGGTAACAGGGGGCCGAGAAGAGCAAATCACCAAGCCAACGGGCGACAAAGACAAAGATGACAACCTGCTGAACGGGGAGGTGGATTGGGTCTACGCCGAGGAACTGGAGGTGCGCAGCAACTACTTCTGGTCACCGAATAGCAAGGAACTGGTGTACCTGCAAATGGACGAGACGAACGTCCCCACCTACCCCATCGTGAACTGGCTGCCCACGCACCCTAATGTGGAAATGGAGAAATACCCGAAGGCGGGAGATCCCAATCCAGCAGTGCGCCTGGGCGTAGTCAGCGCGGACGGTGGTAAGACGAAATGGATCTCGCTATTGGATGACAAAGACATCTACATTCCGCGCTTCGGCTGGGTACGCGACGGCCTGATCTGGGCTGAAGTCTTGAATCGGGCGCAAGACAAATTAGCTTTGTATTTTGCCGACGCCCACTCCGGACGATCGCACAAAGTGCTCACAGAGAACGCTGCTGATGCCTGGATCAATGTAAATAATGATTTCAAGATTTTGAAATCCGGAGATCGTTTCTTGTGGTCGAGCTGGCGAGACGGAACTACTCAGCTCTATCTCTACAGCTTTGACAAGGCGAATCCGCTTGCCGCTGATGCCACGCTGGAGCGCCAGCTCACCAAAGGTGACTTCGAGATGCTCGGAGTCGAAGGCTTAGACGAGAACTCGGCAACAGTCTATTTCACCTGCGATAAAGACGATCCTCGGCAACGGCAGGTTTACTCGGTGAACCTTGATGGTTCGGGATTTCGGCGTGTGTCACAACCGTATGGAACCCACGAGTCAACCTTCGCCGACGACGGCAAGCATTACGTTGACCAATACTCTGCCATCCTGACACCGCCGAGCCTTTCGCTTTGCAATGCTGGTGGTTCGTGCCAGAAGGTCTGGGATTCGCGCAGTGTCGATGACTTCAGCTCGATCGCACCCAAGTTTCTCGACTTCAATGCTGACGATGGAACCAAGCTCTACGGTGAACTTCTGATGCCGGCCGAGGGCGCGGCCACTGGCAAGATTCCTTTGATCGTGAATATTTATGGAGGTCCGGCCGCGCAGACCGTGCGCGATCACTGGATGGGAGCCACGGGTCTGTTTCACGAAATCCTGGCGAACAAGGGGTTCGCCGTCTTTACGGTCGATAACCGTGGCACACCTGGGCGCGACCGCAAATTCCAGACTGCGACTCGCCACGAGTATGGCGAGATCGAACTGAGGGACCAGCTCACCGCGCTCGACCAGCTGTTTGCGCAATATCCGCAGCTGGATCGCAGCCGCGTTGCGATCTGGGGTTGGAGCAACGGCGGGTCGATGACGCTGTATGCTTTGACCCATTCGGACGCTTTCAAAGCTGGAGTCTCCGTTGCTCCGGTCACCGACTGGCGCGACTACGATTCGATCTACACGGAGCGCTACCAGGGCCTGCCCAAAGATAATGGCAAGGGCTACCAAGATTTGCATTTATCGAACGTTGCCGACAAGCTACATGGTTCGCTGCTGCTGGTGCACGGCACCAGCGACGACAATGTGCATTTTCAGAACAGTGTCCAGATGGTGGAAGCGCTCATCAAAGCAGGCAAGCAGTTCCGCTTCATGGTATATCCGAATAAGACGCATGGAAT
>Ga0187769_10000775_pt1 | contig 17629 bp, 19 predicted proteins | sample 0116_SJ02_MP02_1_FD_133140 | JGI IMG/M metagenome (GOLD analysis project Ga0187769, IMG submission 133140) | Tropical peat soil microbial communities from peatlands in Department of Meta, Colombia - 0116_SJ02_MP02_10_MG | ecosystem: Environmental > Terrestrial > Soil > Wetlands > Peat | place... | reverse complement strand
CTCGGCAGCCGCGCATAGTTCCCGCATAGGATACGTGAATACTTTGGCGGAGCCCAGATCCGTTTGATGAATTTCTTTCGGATTGATATGCTTGGCCAAACTGCTAAATCCCAAGCTGCATCCCGGCGCCACAACGTCCACCCAGACAGGCCCACTTGAGTCCACAGTTAAGGCTCGTTCGTTGATGAATTTGGCAGGGAGGTAGCGTTGTTCCGCCAAATGTATGGCAGATACTGAATCCAATCCGACCCCGATTGTTAGGACAAGCGGCTCTTCCTTGAGCAGCGTCCTAAAGGGCATAAACGGATCTCTGAGCCAATAATTGCGGACGAGCATGTCCGACAGATTGCCTACCGCCGCCATGGAAAAGGCGGGATGGCGGCTACGTCGGGACGCAGGCCAACTACATAGACGGTGTGCGATCTCGCCGATTTCTCTATCTGGTTGTAGTTCGGGAATGAAGGGCAAATGACGACTCTCTTTGCCCTCACACCAACAGCCGGCCTTAGTGAATGCATCATGTGTGGAGGTGTGACGCGTGATGCGTGTGAATGTGGGCATGAGCAGTGTGCCTTTCTTTCCAATAATGCTTAGGAGTCGATGGAGGACCATTGCAGCGCCGCCATCTACCATGCCGATGCTTGAGAGCTGAGCATGCATCACAATATGGTCGCCCTCCCGTAATTCCATCCTCCTGAAGCAATCCGTCAATTCTTCGGGTGAAATTTTGCGTGGTTGTGAGAAATTGCTTGATTCTGTCGTGGTCTGCCAGCCTCATTTCCGGGGCAGTATCATCATGATTTCGGGTGGGTTACCTATGGCGAGGTATCGTCCGCGGCTGTAATCCGTCGCGACTAGAGCACAGCTCACGGCGTCGAGCTCGTCGCCAGTAAGCTGGCGTTTCATGATATCTCCGGAGCAGCCTAGAGCCTTCAGCGATTCTTGCAATGATTTCAGGCCGTGCTGCTTTCTCCTGATACCCAGGAGATCTTGCGACGCTCCCGGGAAGGTTTCGATAACCTCGATATGACGTTTTTCGAGTTTCTTTCGGAGGCCCATCCCTCGCTTTGTTAGCATTCTCATCGGACCAAGAGTGATAGGAAAGAACCTTATTCTCATGCGCCTCAAAGCAAGATCGCATGTCCTGAAGTGTTCGCGGCCCCTACAATGCTCGCCGAGGCAATGTCTGCCAATTGGCAATGCTAGCGGTGCGTCAATCGCGACTATTCTCGAACCACTTTGTTCTACTAATCGCATGATCTCGTCGTCCGAATGAACGACGAAACATCGTACTCGCAGTCGACGGTTGATGATACAGGCACCCGTCGGTCGTCTTGGCGAACCCGCAAGGTCGATGCCCACGTAGCTCAAGCTCAACACCACAGGTCTTGCGCATTTACGCTGGCTGTTCCGGAGATTATTGGCAATGCGATTCGCGACCATCCATAGGGACTAATAGAATTCAGAATAGCATGCCCGCGTACCATACCTTTCGTCGAGCATGTTCAATTCCAGTTGTTTCGCCTTATGGTTTTGCGAGCCGCATTGTTGAACCATTAAAGCTTCAGAGTGGGCGCGCGTCTGATGGTGACGGACTCCGATGGACACGAACGGGTTAGCGTCGCTGCTAGTAACCCAGGTGGGTTTCGGTGGAACATTGGGGTTCTTGCTGGGCTATGGCTTGAAGAAGGTCGCAGCACTTGTATTCAAGATCCTGGCTCTTGTTTCGGGTGTATTCATGCTGTTTCTGACATGGTTGGCATCTATCCATGTCATAACCGTGAACTTCAACGCTTTCAGTAATGCTGCCGGGAATACCTTCGCCAATTCACTCACTGCGTTGGTCGGATCCTTAGCATTCATTGGTCAAATATTTCCGATGGGCAGCAGTTTCGGGTTAGGTTTCTACCTAGGGGCTAAGAAAGGATAATCTTCCAGAATCGTCGAGCACAATCCGGTTACACAGCTCCATCCCGCGGCATGGTTCTTAGTGATCTACGTGAACCACGCTTTCATCCGTTCTTCAAGGAACCTTCTCTTTTCAGTAAGGCCGTCTTCGCTTGGCGCCGTGAACTCCCAAGTCGGTGCCGGTTCGGCATAGAAATTCGCACGCACCGCCGCCGCCCTCCCGCCTCCAGTCTCCATGAAACAAACGCCCTTACCTTGAAACTGCTGAGTCGGCTCACCGCCGCAGATTGCGGTGATGACATTCGCAGCTACAACCTTCCCTTGCTCTTCAGCTAAGGTTCCCGCACGGGGGATGAGTTGGCCTTTGGAATTTCGTGTGCCCGCGCAATCACCTATCGCATATACGCTGGCATGCTTTGTTGCAAGAGTTCTTGGGTTGACGGGGATCCAACCTGACTCGTCAACCAACCCGGATTTGCTCAAGACCGTTGGTGCCACATGTTTCGGGACGGCAATTAGAAGGTTGTGTGAAAATTGTTTGCCGCTTTCAGTCAACACCATTCCTGGGCGGATTGAACTCACCCGTTCGGACGGATGATATTCGATCTTCTTTTCAGACAAGAGCGCCGTTAGCCGCTTTCCCGCTTCCGCCCCTAATATCGTGAGTGGGTGCGGCTCTGGGGTTACGATGTTTATGGATACTTGGCCGCGAATACCTTTCGTCCGTAGAAGGTCATCGATGAGGAATGCGGCCTCATATGGTGCTGGGGGACATTTGAACGGCAGATCGCATACCAGAATCGTGATGCTCCCTGAAGTAAATGAATGAAGATCGTCCCTGATTGCTGCACAGCCACTCTCAATGTAGAGATTCTTCGCATATTGGCCGAACCCTAGCGTCGAGGCCGCCGAATAGTCCGCCCCTAGTGCGATTATCAGATAGTCGCAGCTTAGATTCTGCTTCCCGACACGTACTGCCTTTCGTTCCGGATCTATTGAGGCGATCTCGCCTTCGACAAAATCGATCCCTCTATGTGGGAGTAGTGTTCGATTTCCAGGTTTTTCGCCGGCAGCTCTCGTTCCGTTCATTACCCAGAGCTTCGTTAAGCCCATAAGGAAGAGCGGTTGCTTATCCACGACAGTTATCTTATTCTCAGGCCCGAGGCCTTTCCGAAGTGCGTCAGCAGTCGCGAGGCCGCCGAATCCCCCTCCTAATACGAGCACGTGCTTGCCCATATTCTCTCGACCTAGAAGACTATGGTTGACTTGGATTTAACGGCATGGAAGCTTCGTAGGGCTACCTGATATCAAAGACGACGACGGATACCCGTTTTCCGCATCTTTGACAGAATATAAAGTTCTGGAGTACTTGGCCAACGTTGGTTACGGCTGAAGTATCAAAGGCGTCATACTTACTGTCAAACTTTGCTTTACACTCCATACACCGTAACTTTACATGCGCTGTCTTTTGACTCATTCCTGATACTTCGCGATTGAAAATGCCACTACGAGATGTGCAATTGAAAAGCTTTTGGTCGATGCTCCGGTTTGAAGGGGCCGTTAAGTTGCTTGCTTGATGAGACTCTTGAGGAGTTCAGAAATAGATGAATCACACGACCGCTTGCTTTGTGGGCCGATGAGTCGGGCATGAAGCAAGGAACATCAATTCCTGCGGCGCTTGAGCACCTAGTATTCATTCCTACGTCTCATGAGAAGAAGTTTCCAGCCGTAATCGCACTCCATGGGCGAGGGGCCGATGAAAGGGACCTCGTACCCGTCGTCCTCGCGTTAGAAATCCCTAACTTACTGGTGATCTCACCCAGGGCCCCGTTTGTCTTTCCGTTTGGTGGGTATGCCTGGTACGGCCTCGAACAGGAAGGAGTGCCTGAACCCGCAACAATGCGAACAAGCTTGGGGCTATTGCGCAAATTCGTTGAAGAAGTCAAGGCGGGTTATCCAGTGGACACGGAAAGAGTGATGCTCTTGGGGTTTAGCCAAGGCACGGTGATGGCATACGGAACGGCGCTTGTTGACCCCCCAAAGTTTCGCGGTGTTATCGCGTTGAGCGGCTACATACCCGTTAAGTCGGACTTGCACCTGAGACTGGACGAATTGTCCGACTTTCCGGTGTTCATTTCTCATGGGTCGAATGACCCCCTAATCCCTCCACGGTTTGGACGCGAAGCTGCGAAGATTCTTATGGAGGCGAGAGCGAAGGTAACGTATCATGAATATCCGATGGGGCATGAAATCAGTGAAGAGACCGTACAGGATCTCAAAGAATGGGTTCGCAACGTCTTGAGAGCTTAGAACTTCAGGCTCGAGCGAACCGTCCAGACCGCCAATTGCCCCTCTTGCGTCTTCGCCTAGGAAAGCCTAATCCATTTAGATTTCTTGTCGCCGCCAGATTTTGGCGACTTCGGCCTCTTACCGATATAGTATCCAACAAGGAGTGCCGCTAGAATATCGACGAAAGATGGATGCGTGAAATTACGTGAGAGGAGCCGCCAAGCAATATCGACAATTATCCCCAATGTGGCTAGAACTTTGGAGATACGAACGCTTGGGACGACGGAAGAGAATGCCTCAACAAATTCATAGGCCAAAACAAATCAACCCTAAGTTCGCACAGGACGTCAAACATGTAGGGCTTTAAGGCTAATCCCGCTTCGACTCGCTTGGTTGGAATTGAGCAAGCTCAGAACATGTTCCTGTTCACGAGCGGAGTCCGAGGCGCCTTGCCAAAGTAACTGTACAACCAGAGCGGCATTATAGTAAAATCTAATATCAGCATCAAGAAAAGGAACGTAGCTCCCGCCCAAGCCTGCTCATAGGCTGGATAGATCGAGTAAACTATCTGAGGGGTTAGGAGCAAGAACATGCCGTATAGGCCCAAAACTTTCCCAACGATCACGAGGGCGATTAACTTTAGCCTCCTACTGAGGAATGAAGAGCCGACGAAAATGAAGCCGCCCGCGAAGAGAAGGGCAAGTTGCATTTGAACGTTCGCGGTCACATTTGCAGCGGCCGCGCTAAACTGAGCTGGAAGATACCAATAGCCGATGAGTAGCGCCGCAGACGCAAAGGGAAGGACGCTAAGTGCCGTCTCGTTCAAACACTTTCTGTTTAGTACGGCGGTGGCCGTCCATAGACGGCCGGATAAGTGAGACGCAATTTGAGTCAAGAAGCTGATTCCATAGGCGAAAAGGAAGCCCGACAAGAGAAACAAGAGATCATGGATGACCATATGCGTCGTAAGACTCTGTTCCAGTAGAGTCCCTAACTCGGTGAGCATCGCAATCAGGATCATTAATGCCGCTATCAAAGCCGCCGAGGCCCAGCGAAGTCGCGGAAGAAGGATGCGGTTGACGTACCATGCACGTGCCTCCTCCACCGTAAGCCCAAGGGGAAGGATGCGATAGATTTCGGAGGCTGAACCTAGTTTCATCAGCTTCAGGGGTTTCTCGCTTGGATGCTCTACGGGATTCTTCAATGCTGAAACACCAGTTGGCGTTTCGGGCAAAAGAGGCTTTTGCTAGGCAAAATTTATGCAACATCCAAACCTAAATATTAGAGCTTTAAGACTTGGAAAAACAATCGGGCTAGGGTAATATTCTTGCGTGGGTTGGTGCCGTCTCTCGTATCGGTGATAGTGTTCTTTTTCGCGTTTAGTACCTTGCCCTACGTATTCGCGCAGTCGCCTGAGGTTTCCGCGGAGTGGGCGTTATTTAATCAGATTCTATTCATCGGCATAATGGTGGGGCTGGTGGTCTTCGGATTAATGTTCTATGCAATAATTCGCTACAGGGAGAAACCGCAACAGACGGAGGCATAAGGGTGGTTACAAAAACTCATGCTATCGAAATACTCTCGGTCCTAATCACCTCCCTAGTCCTAGCGTACATTGGTGTAGTGGCTGGCACGAACTTAATCGCCATCGACACCCCGCCAACCGACCAAGGCCTCCATGTGAAGGTCGTGGCGCGTCAATTCTATTGGACGTTTGAGTACGCGCCTAACAGCACAATTACGTTCCCGAACGGCACCACTAGGACATTTCCCAATGGCCTTAGTCTGGAGGACACGTTGTACGTATCAGTGGGGGAGGTCGTTAATTTGGAGGTCGTGTCGATGGATGTGGCGCACAGTTTCTTCATCCCTCAACTGGGCATCCATATAGATGCGATTCCAGGTCATGACAACAAGTATTGGTTTACGGCAGACACTCCAGGCCAGTACCTGATCGAATGTACTCAGTTCTGTGGCACCGGCCATTACACTATGATCGGTTCGCTCGTGGTTGTGCCGTAGAGGCAATAGACAATGCAACAACTTGTAGAACCGAAACAGAAACGGCCGTTCTATACGAGCCTTCAAGGAATCATAACAACAACGCATCACACGGACATTGGAATCCTATACATTTGCACCTCATTCTTCTTCTTCATACTCGGCGGAGTCGCTGCCCTCCTGATCAGAACACAACTGGCGCAACCAGGAAACGCCGTAGTGACGCCGGAAGTGTACGATAGCCTATTCACAACGCACGGTACCACGATGATCTTTCTCTGGGTCATACCCTGCCTCGTCGGTTTCGGCAACTACCTAGTCCCCAAACTAATTGGAGCGCGAGACATGTATTTCCCTAGACTCAATGCGTTGAGCTACTGGCTGTTTCCTGTCGGCGGAGCACTGATCTGGGCAGGTTTGCCTGACGCAGGGTGGAGCGGGTACGCTCCTCTCTCAGCCTATTCGCCTGGTTACGGAATCGACCTCTGGCTGCTAGGCCTAATGGTGCTAGGAATATCATCCATCCTAGGCGCCGTCAATTTTGTCGTCACCATCTACAAGCTTCGGGCCCCAGGTGTTCTCCTCAGAAACATGTCGCTATTTGTGTGGATGATGCTCGTCAACTCTTTCCTAGTGATCGGCGCAACGCCAGTGCTAACCGCAGCGCTTCTCATGCTGTTCTTCGACCGGAACCTTGGGACTGGTTTCTTCTTGCCTAAACTCGGCGGCGATCCATTGCTTTGGCAGCATATGTTCTGGTTTTTCGGCCACCCGGAGGTTTACATAATGATTATCCCGGCATTTGGGCTGATGTCCGAGATTATTCCGAAGATGTCGCATAGGCCGATATTCGGATACGGAATGGTTGCAGGTTCAGGGATAATGATCGGCGTCTTCGGGTTCGGAGTATGGGCCCATCACATGTTCACTTCAGGCCTCTCGGACATAGCGAGGCTGCCATTCATGGCGATGACACTAGCCATAGCAGTGCCATCAGGAGTGAAAGTGTTCAATTGGATCGGGACGATGATTGGTGGCCGCATAAGCCTCAAAGTTCCGATGAAGTACGCAATAGCGTTCATCTCCACGTTCTTCTTCGCTGGGGCAACCGGTGTCTTCCAAGCTGCAATTCCGGTGGATTATCTCTTTCATGATACCTACTGGGTGGTAGGCCATTTACATCTGATGCTGCTCGGGGCGTCTACGCAAGCGATCTTCGCGGCATTGTACTTCTACTTCCCTTACATGACCGGGCGTAGGTACAACGAGAAATGGGGTAACATTCAGTTTGTGATTACGGAAATCGGAATCTACCTCTTGTTTGCAATGATGCTACAGCTTGGATTGGAAGGTATGCCTAGGCGGTGGTATACATATCCGATTCAATTTGCAACACCCAACCTCCTTGCCAGCGTGTCTGGCTTCCTCATCGGAATCGGAGTGGTCATCCTAGCGTTGAACTTCGCTTTCAGTTGGCTTCGCGGGCCCACAGTGTCGGGAGACCCTTGGCCGTAAGACTAGGATCCTTCCAATGGGTTTCAACTGCCACCGCCGTCTCCGTGTATGTCCTAATAGTTCTCGGCGGTATTGTGACTTCAACCGGCTCGCAGTTGGCCTGTCCCGACTGGCCCCTTTGCAATGGGCAGATAATTCCAACATTCACCACCCCAGTGATGATCGAATACACGCATAGGGTGTGGACGCTGGTCGTGACGGCATTAGTCATTGCAACGGCAATCTTGGCTTGGAAGAGCTATCGCTGGTCGGGTAAGGTCACGAAATTAGCCACCTTAACCCTCGTGTTACTCTGGGGCCAAGTGATACTTGGCATGGTTACAGTGGACTCAGGCGCCTTACCTGCGGTGGTTACGTCCCACCTTGCTCTGGGGACTTTAGTCTTCGCAAGCGCCCTTATGACAAGCGCCCTCTCTATGATGCGAACTCAAAGGAGCATTTAGGCCGTTGACGAAAGAACAGGTAGTAATCATCTCTTTTACGTTAACAGCGATAGTGGTTATATCGGTCATACTTCGGGCCGTACTGACACGCTAGCTTCCGGCCCCTTTGGCGTCTTTGTCAATTCGAGCAGACCTCGAATTGCATCAGTTGAAAGCGCTAATTCCCCGACCCTAAGTTCCTGCCGATTGTTAAAGTATTCTTCAAGCATCTTCCTGCTCAACTCGTACGGACCGGCCAAGTAGACGGATCGCATTCCGCGTCGATCCTCCCTCCAGACCGTGACCATGTCGGGATCAGCACGGAACATATCATATGAATCACTGGACAAATGCTTCTCATATTCTCCTGACGAATTCCTCACAAACTCTGGAATTCTCAAAGTCAACGGTTCGACAACTTCTGGTTTTGCAGGTGTCGGAATGGTTGTTGGGGCTTGGGCTGTCGGTACGGTCACTAACTGAGGCTCCAGTTTCGGTGTGGCACCAATTGCCGGGAGGCCAGCAAGTCTAGCTTCCTCCTGCGAACCGAGCCTTCCAACGGACCCAAAGATTGTGTACGATAGAACCCCGAATATTACGAGCAATACTTCGACCCACCACCGCAGCTCATTGTAAGTTGAGCGTATGAATACCTGCATTACCAAGTCGGCCGCGGATATTAGTCCTAGAAACGCGAAGAAGTATCCAATGTATTCAATGGTCTTATAGAATCCCGGTTTCGGAGGCGTTTGTTCTTCCACAATCAGTTCCGTCCCAACGTCGGGCGGAGGCCCAGCAACAGGCGGTGCAGTAGCCGCTTGGGTGGGAGTGGGGCTCACCGGTTTCAAGAGATAGTAAAGCGAGACAAAAATGAGTATCGAACCGCCCAGCAAGAGATTAGACGCCAAGAACTGTGAAGTGAACGTGCCAGCGCCCGGAAGCCCCACCGATATAGCGTTGAAACCATAGTCGATTAACGCGAAACCTACCGCTAAGCCAAATACTTGATAGAGTCGCCGCGAAAGCAATGATGGTCTAACCCCGTCAACTGAACGGTAGCTAAAAAACTCACGATTCGAAGGCGTCTATTCTTGGTAGGATGCGAACTACCGAAACCTTATATTTGCTGCAGCTTCGCACCTCGAAAGGTTCCGCGAAAATGGAGTCCGACTCAGGCCATTCACCAGAGAAGTTAGAGGAAAATTCGCCGGAATATCTTGAACATAGCATTTGGCCGTTCCTCATTGCGATGGCGGTGGGAGCTGCCATGGTCGGGTTATTCTTACTCGTCAAGAGCCTCGTCTATCCTGCCGCCTTGCTCTTGATGCTTTCCTTCGCCGCTGTAATCGGCGGGTTTCTTTACAGTGATACGATGCACTGGCGGTCCGCGGTATCAAAATCACTCGATAAAGTGCAAGCTGGAGGTGTGCCCGGTCCGTTTCCCGTCGATATCAGCTTGACCGTCCAACTCATCATACTGACGGAGATCCTACTCTTCGGCGGCGCTTTCGTGATGTATTTCGCTATACGACTGCAGTTTCCCTATTGGCCACCAGCCGGCGCACCAATACTTGATGATACGATTGCAAAAGCCCAAACTCTAATTCTAATCTCGAGCAGCATATTGGTTGAATGGGCGATTTGGCAGCTGAAGCGAGGTAATCAGAAAAGGTTCAGGATGGGTTTGGTTGTTACTACGATTTTGGCCAGCCTATTCCCGATACTGCAATTTGGCTTCGAATGGCCCCACCTGATCTTCGACAAGATTCTTACACCATCGAGCGGATTCTTTGGCGCAACATTCTACCTTCTCACAGGAATACACGGCGCCCACGTAGTCGCAGGAGTAATCGCCTACATCTACACCGACTCTCGCGCGTTCATGGGCCAATATTCACCCAAGAATTACGGATTCGTTGAAGCCACATCCACATATTGGCACTTCGTTCACATAATCTGGCTTCTTCTCTTCGCATTGCTCTGGCAAGGGAGTAGAATCATAGCTTGAAGCTCGAAGACTTTGGGCCCTTCGTAATCTTCACCGCCCTATACGCAGCCGGAACCCTCGGCTTGCCCGAGATCCACCTCCTCGCATACCAAGTGAAATTCGGTGAGATTCCGACGGCATTCGTCGCAATGTTCGGCTATCCCGCCGTCCTCGGTCTAACGCTTGGACAGTTCATCGCTAACTTAGGAGTCGAAGCTTCACCAATAGCGATGCTTTCCCCAGTCGTGTCCTTCATAGGACTGGTAATCATCAGACGCCTGCGAAAGACAAGTGTACTTGCAGGGTGCATCGTCTACATAATTCTGACATCAACATGGCTCACCTACTTGTTACCAATCACATCAGGAATTTCCACGACCGCGGCCGCATCATCGTCATTTCTCGGGCAAACCATTGCCGTAGTGATAGGATATTGCGGCTACATCGTAGCCACTAGAATCAAGGCCTCCCTAAATCCCCCCACAAATGGCCAACAGACCGCACATTAAAGCCCCGGCAGCGCATTCGCAACCCCCTCAGCTAACGGGGGATCAATATGGCAGGACCTTTAGAGGGCATTCGGGTTCTGGATCTGACCAGAGTGTTGGCAGGACCATTCTCCACCATGACTCTAGGCGATCTAGGTGCAGAGATAATCAAGATCGAAAACCCAGACGGCGGTGACGACACTAGACAATGGGGGCCTCCGTTCATCGGCGGAGAGAGCGCCTACTTTCTTTCCCTTAACCGCAACAAGAAGAGTGCAACACTCAACCTCAAGACAGCGGAGGGCCGTGAAATCCTCTATGAGCTGGCCGAGAAATGCGATGTCCTAATCGAAAACTTCAGGCCGGGCGTCACCGAGAAACTCCAAGTAGACTACCCGACCATAGCGAAGAAAAACCCGAAATTGATCTACTGCTCCATAACTAGCTTTGGCCCAACCGGTTCGTATGCTGATCTACCGGCCTACGACCTGGTAATACAGGGAATGGGCGGCCTCATGGGAATCACAGGAGAACCAGGCAGACCACCCATCCGAGTCGGCGTTGCAATCTCAGACATAGGCGGCTCCATGTATGCCACCATCGCAATCCTTGCGGCCATAATCGCTAGAGAGCGAACAAGCAAAGGCCAGCTGATAGACATCTCACTGCTCGACAGCACGGCATCGTGGACGACATACATGGCCGGATACTACTTCGCCACGGGCAGAAACCCCGCAAAGATGGGATCCGCCCATCCAACAATCGTCCCTTACCAGTGCTTCGAAACCAAAGATGGTGCGTTCATCACGATTGCCATCGGAAACGACAAACTATTCACGCAATTCTGCGAAACCATTGGATTGAATGAGCTCGCTTTCGATGACAAATTCGCGACAAGCTCGCAACGAGTAGTAAACCGAGAAAAACTAATTCCAATTCTTGAACAACGCTTCAAGCAAAGAACTCGTGAGGAATGGTTGCGCGCCCTTGCCGATGCGAAATTGCCTGCTGGACCGGTCTACTCCATGCGAGAGCTATTCTCCGACCAGCAATTGCTTCTCAGGCAAATGTTGGTGAACGTAGCCCACCCAACCGCAGGAGACCTAAAACAAATCGGAATCCCGATGAAATTTTCGGACACAACACCTCAGATCCGTGAAGCCCCGCCGATGCTGGGCCAACAAACCGATGAAGTGTTACAGAACATTCTCCATTACGATACCAAACGAATAACGCAACTCCACGAAAGAGGGATAGTATAAGCAATCAAAAGTTTGGTTCTCCAAAACTCGGTCACTGATACGCCAATTGGCTTAATCACTTGCATGTGCATATACACTCTTTAATGACCCCGCGACGGACATTTCTTAGAGTACGTCTTCACACAAAAAACCTGCACTCAGATAGCTTTTACATAAGAGCAGCGTAGCTTGACGTTGCCCAATTGAGGTTCGGAGGAAGTCGGAACGAGTAAGATTCGGGTCGCCATCGTTGGGGTCGGTAATTGTGCTTCATCCCTCGTTCAAGGGGTAGAATTCTACAAGAACGCACAGAATCGAGAGTTTGTACCAGGCCTAATGCATGTTAGGCTGGGCGGATACCATATTCGAGACATAAAATTCACCGCGGCATTTGACATAGACAAGAACAAAGTTGGAAAAGATTTGGGAGATGCAATCTATGCCAAACCAAATAACACCATCAAATTCGCCAACGTCCCACACTTGGGCGTTGACGTTCAGAGAGGCATGACACACGACGGATTGGGAAAGTACCTCAGCAAGGTGATAGAGAAACATCCGTCGCATACCGTCGATGTCAGCAACGTGCTGAAGAAGACGAAAACGGACGTGGTTCTAAACTACCTACCGGTTGGCAGCGAATTCGCGACGAAATGGTACGTAGAGCAGGTGCTTGACGCTCATTGCGCGCTTGTCAACTGCATTCCAGTATTCATAGCCCGAGAAAAGCGGTGGCAGCAGGTTTTCGAGAAACGCGGGTTGCCCGTGATTGGAGACGATATCAAGTCTCAGGTTGGAGCGACCATACTGCACAGGGTTCTAACGCAACTCTTCAAGGATCGGGGGGTCAGACTAGACCGGACTATGCAATTGAATGTCGGTGGAAACACGGATTTTCTGAACATGCTAGAACGAGAGAGGTTAGAAAGCAAAAAGATTTCCAAGACCGGCGCCGTAACCTCCGTGCTCGATTACAAATTACCGCCGGATAACATTCACATCGGCCCCAGCGACTACGTCCCCTGGCTCCTCGACCGGAAGTGGGCCTACATTCGCATGGAGGGGACAACGTTCGGCAATGTCCCATTGAACATTGAAGCGAAACTTGAGGTGTGGGACTCGCCCAACAGCGCAGGGGTAGTAATAGACGCGATCAGATGCGCAAAGCTCGCCTTAGATAGAGGACTGAGTGGATCACTGAAAGCTCCTTCCGCCTACTTCATGAAATCTCCGCCACAACAGTTCCCAGACGACGTCGCTAGGCAGATGCTAGAAGAATATATTCGCGGCAAGTAGGACGACTGGCCTAGCCCAGAAGCGTCAAGGCAGCAGCCATAGCGCCGTGCTCCGCCAAACCCGCATTTCGAGCGCTAACGATAGTGATAACATCGCCTTCCTGTGGTGCAAATAATCTCCTTAGCTCTTCAAACAGCAAGTCTTGCGACCCCAGCGTCCATTCCTCCCGTTCCCCCATAGGCATCAAACATTTACCGTTCCGATAAACGAGCGTGCACGCCCCACTCGCTCCCGCCACTATCGCTGCATCTCGCTGTTCGATCCCTCTCCTAACCGCAGCACTTGAATCTCTGATCAGAACACCGGCGCTCGCACGGTCCAAGGCGAGTTGTCCTGCGTTCACCGGATGAATCTCGGACAGCTTTGAATGCAACGAACTGTAAAGCGCCATCCCTCGTTGGGTAAGTAAGCAGCCTTCCCTCGCCGCGTCCACATAGCCGCTGTTGGCAAGGTGTTTTATGATGGTACGGACAGCTCCCTCTCCCAACCCGAGTTTCTTGGATAATTCAATCCGGCCTATTGGCCCACCATTCCCTATTTCCATGACAGCCCGAGAAACATGAACTGCGGTAAAGGCCGGACTGGGGCCTGGGCTAGCGGAATGAGAAAGGGTATTGATGGTTTGAACCGCTTTTCTAGTAGACATAGGCTTGTTCACTGACGGCGCTTCGACTAGGAACGCCTCTTCGCAACTCGCTGCCTAGATTTTCCACTCATATTCTTCAGACGGCGTCTTACTTCCTGAAGCGTTGTATCTTTCTTACAGAACGCGATTCGCACTTTCCGCTCACCAAGTTGCTGGTCGTGGTATAGTGCGGCAGCGGGCAATACGGCTATGCCCACTTTCTTTAGGAGAAAGTCAGAGAACGCTTTACCACTCTTGAAATCATCGGGTGCATCGACGAGTATGTAATAAGCTCCTTCGGGTCGATAATATTCAAGGTCCGCTTCCCGAAGAGTATCCATGACCGCTCTACGTTTCCGGTCGTAGGCCGCCGCAAGCCTCTCGTAATAGTCGGCTGGGAAATTCAAGCCTGTAATCATGGCTTCTTGTAGGGGGGTCGGTGCACAGATCGTCATGTAATCGTGCACTTTGCGTAATGCATCGGTAAGCGGCTTGTCAGCGATGGCCCAACCGACTCGCCACCCGGTCACGCTGTACGTCTTCGAGGCGCTGTTTACAGTCACAGTCCGATCATGCATGTCTCCGACAGAAGCGAGGCTGATGTGTTGCTTGCCATCGTAAAGGATGTGCTCGTAGATCTCGTCGGTTATGGCAATGGTATCTTCCTCCTCACATAGATCGGCAATCAGCTTCATTTGCGAGGAATCCAGGACTCGCCCAGTGGGGTTATTCGGTGTATTGAGGAGTAAGAGTTTCGGGTGCTTACTCATCGCCTCCTTTAGAGCCTCTTCATCGAGCTGGAGGTTTCGACCCTTGAATGGAGTGTAGATTAATTGACAGCTCGCGAGAATTGCATCTGGGACGTAGTTTTCGTAAAATGGATCCGTAACGAGTATTCGATCGCCTTCGTTCGTTAACCCGAATATTGCCGCCGTTACAGCTTCTGTGGATCCACACGTTACAGTTACGTTCTCATCGGGTTTGGCGTCAATCTTGTTGTACTCGTGCGCTTTCTTGGCGATGGCTTCCCTTAGACCCGCCTGCCCCCACGTGTATGAATATTGATTTGAGCCTCGCCTGATCGCCTCGACGGCGGCTTCGACTAGTTTAGGTGAAGGAATGAAGTCCGGCAAGCCTTGGGAGAGGTTGATCGCACCATTCTCTTCGCTTAGTCTAGTCATTTCACGTATTATGGATTCGGTGAAGAGGTCAAGCTTACGCGAACCCGCCAACGAACGCATCTTCTCCAATAAACCTCTATTCTGCTTAAACCGCCATCGGCAAGGCGACGCCCTTATCATGCCGCTTCGGTCGGCGGACGCGCCTCGTTACTATGAGGACCGCTAGTAGGATTATGAAGATTGCCCCAAGGGGAACCCACGGGTTATTTATCATGTAGAGAGTTAACGGTGTTTGGGTAGGGGTAACCTCGGTTGGAATCATGCTCCAAATCCTTACGGTACCAGCGTCGAACCCTAAACCTAACACATAGTCCCCCGGCAATGTGTGTTGTGAGACCGTGATTCTTGCTTCGCTTACGGCGTTGGATTCACCGTTGAGTGAAACGTTTTGTGGAGTGAAAGTCACATTCACATCTCCCGGGTTATACGACGGCCACGAATAATCATAGCGGCCGGACACGGCCAAGCCTTGCGAGGAATTAAGCTGCAAAGACAAGCTCGTTTGCCCATCAACCGGAACGCTGAGGTCGGCTTCGGAAGCAGACAAAGTGAAGGGTAAGGGGAGTTTGGCGTACACAACGCCGAGTTTATTGGAACTCCACTCCGTAAACCAAACGTCGCCGTTTGGCGCTAAGGCAAGCCATAGTGCCGTGCTAATAGGACCGGTTGGGATGGGAAATTCAACCATCTCTCGCGTTCCCGGGTCGAAGTAGGCTATACTGTTGCCGCCGTGCTCAGTAAACCACACTCTACCTTCACGGTCCACCGCCAAGTCGTTCACGAGCGAGATAGGGTAGACTTCGGGTGGAGGGAAGTGAGTTGGGTACAGGGTAACCTGTTCCGATGTTGAGTCGAATCTTACAATCCAATTTCCGCCGTGATCTGCCACCCAAACAACCCCATCGGGCGCCACCGCTACTCCCACGGGCGAACCGACATATTGCAGCGGGTCTATTAACGAAAAGCGGTACTCAACGAATTTACTTGTAACGGGATCGAATTTCGCAATCGATTCGTTGTAGGCTTCCGTAAACCATAACATCCCGTGACTATCAAACGTCAAATCCGCCGGACCTGCAAACGGAGTCGGAACAGCGAACTCCCGCAGTTTGCCTGTGGAGGGATCGTAGTAGCCGATCTGATTGCCTAAGAGTTCCGTGAACCAGATCCGGCCTTCGGAGTCGCTGGTGACTCGAAAGGGAAAAGCTCCAGGCGTCGGAATATCTATGACCGAGAAATTCCCGTCGCTTGGATCAAATCGAATTAACCTACCGGTGCCACCTGGTTCGATCGCGCCACCGGGACTTGTTGAACCCTTGAGGGAGTATTGGGTTAGCCAAATGTTTCCCTGCTGATCGATAGTCATTCCCCACATATCTCCGACACCCGGTACGGGATATTCCTTGAAAGTGCTTGTGGTCGGGTCGAACCTGCCCAGTTTGGTCGCATTCGACTCGGTAAACCACACCGTTCCGTAGCGGTCCACTGTCAAAGCGAGAGGAGCGGAATCAGGTGTGGGCACCTGAAACTCGTCAATGTACCGAGGCTGCGCACTGGTAGCTCGCACCAATTCTCTAGGCGAAGGTCCTAAAACTATTGTTAAAATCAGAACAAGGATGCAGACTTCTGCCAGCGTCACATGCTGCGTTATGACTCGGCGCGTCCCACTTACCAATTCACCTTACGCCACGAGCGGACTCTTCGCTACGTAAACAAACGTTTCTCTGCAAACTAACGTAGGTTGGTCAGTAGTGCAAACCGCAGTTTTCGCAGTAGAACCTATTGTAAGTGGGTATCTCAGTGAGAGGCTCGCCGCAATTTGAGCAAACGTACAGATCGCCCAGGACTTCAAAGACCGGCTCCTCAAGGACCAGTACCTCTTCCTCGACTAAGACAGGTTCACATTCCAACAATGGAAACTCCACGCCCACCTCACCATTGCGCACTCAAAAGACTTTCGAGAGGGCAAAATTACCATGGAGGCGGGTACCTAAGCTACCCGAAAAGGAATACAACCGATCCGCTCAACAAGCACTTAAGGCCCTTCACATATCAGCGGATACAATGGTCGGGGTCGTAGTCTAGCCTGGTTATGATACGCGGCTTGGGCCCGCGAGCGCTGCCCCAAAGGCAGCCGCGAAGTCGCCGGTTCAAATCCGGCCGACCCCACCAAATCACATACACACGACGTAGCCTCGTAGGTCACTTGGGACCGTGGGCTCTGCAGTTGCTGTCGAACGACCGCTATCATAAGTTGCAGCTTTTATCCAACCGTTAGAAGATAATTCTTGACGTTCTTGCCCTCGAGTTCCACTATGACCCCGCGGAGTATCCCCTCCGTGTATTCGCTGCCGGGGTTCAAGCAGAGCGTTCTGCCAATCTTTACGAACCCTCGCGACTCGTGGATGTGGCCGTGCAGCCCGACCGCGGGCTGATTCTTTTCGATTGCGGTTCTAACCGCGGTGCTGCCCGCTGCCGTCATGATTATCTCCGATCCAGCATAGACGGGTTTGAGGGTTTCATCCAGTTTGGGACATGTGTCGAGCCCTGAATCGTAGGGCGGTACGTGCAGGTTGAATACGCAGGTTTCCATATTCTGAACCTTGCTTATCATTCCGTCGAGCTTCTCGGCGATTTGCTCTTCAGAACACTCCCGCGGTGTCCTCCAAGGCGTTG
>Ga0187769_10000774_pt1 | contig 17630 bp, 13 predicted proteins | sample 0116_SJ02_MP02_1_FD_133140 | JGI IMG/M metagenome (GOLD analysis project Ga0187769, IMG submission 133140) | Tropical peat soil microbial communities from peatlands in Department of Meta, Colombia - 0116_SJ02_MP02_10_MG | ecosystem: Environmental > Terrestrial > Soil > Wetlands > Peat | place... | reverse complement strand
GGGAGCAGGAACCGCTTGGCGATGTGAATCTTCTCCTCCTCGGTGTAGCCTGGCACTTCCAGGATTTCCATGCGATCGCGCAGGGGCTCGGGAATGGGATCGAGCCAGTTGGCGGTCATCACGAAGATCACTTTCGAAAGGTCGAACGGCACATCGAGATAGTGATCGCGGAACGTCGAGTTTTGCTCGGGATCGAGCACCTCCATCAGCGCCGCGGAGGGGTCGCCGCGAAAATCGCGGCCGAGCTTGTCGACTTCGTCCAGCATGAGGACGGGGTCGCTCGTTTCGGCGCGACGGATTCCCTGAATGATCTGGCCCGGCAGGGCGCCGATATAGGTCCGTCGATGACCGCGAATCTCGGCTTCGTCGTGCATTCCGCCCAGCGAAATACGCACGAACTTGCGGCCGAGCGCGCGGGCGATCGATTTGCCAAGCGATGTCTTGCCGACGCCCGGAGGTCCCACAAAGCAAAGGATGGGACCCTTCATGCCGGGCTGCAGTTTCTTCACCGCCAGGTAGTCCAGGATTCGCTCCTTCACCTTTTCCAGATCATAGTGATCTTCGTCAAGGATCTGCTGCGCCTTCACGATGTCGATCTGCTCTTCGGCCGTGCCAGACGTCTTATTCCACGGCAGCGAGGTCATCCATTCGAGGTAGGTACGTGACACCATGTATTCGGCCGATGCCGGCGTCATCTTGGCGAGCCTCTTCAGTTCGCGCTCGCACTCTTTCTTGGCCTCGGCCGACATCCCCGACTCCTCGATCTTCTTGCGAAGCTCCTCCACCTCGCTTTGGGCGTCATCGGATTCACCCAATTCCTTCTGAATTGCCTTCATCTGCTCGCGCAACAGAAATTCACGCTGGCTCTGACTGACCTGCTCCTGCACCTGGTCGTGAATTTTGCTGCGAAGCTCCAGGACCTCTTTTTCCTTCGTCAACTCGTTGGTCAGCGCCTCCAGCCGCCTGCGCACGCTAAAGGTCTCCAGAAGCTCCTGGCGGACCATGGTGTTGAGCGACGGCAGCGTGGCGGCCACGAAATCGGCGAGGCGAGTGGCCGTGTCAATGTTCATGACGTCGGTTTGTAGATCATCGGAAAGCTGCGGTGAGCGCGCTACGACTTCTCGGAACAGCTCCTGAACGTTGCGCACCAGTGCCGTCAATTCCGGACCGGTTTGGTCTTCGGTGTCGGGCTGCCCCTCCACGCGAGCGCGCAAAAATGGTTTGAGTCCGACGACTTCCAGCACGCGAATGCGGTGCAGCCCCTCAAGGAACGCCACGACGTTGCCGTTGGGCATACGCACCATCTTGTGCACCTTGGCGAGCGTTCCAACGCCGTGAAGGTCCGACCCGGTCGGCGCTTCCACACGGGGATCGAGCTGCGCGACAACGCCCAGCAGCTTTTCTGATCCTTCCAGCGAATCGAGCAATGCGAGCGAGCTCTCCCGGCCGACCGGCAAGGGCATCACCGCTCCCGGAAAAAGCACAGTGTCCCGGACCGGGAGGATGGGCAGCTCCTCGGGGGTAACTCTGGCAGGTGTAGTCACGACTGCCTCCTTGAGTAAAATGCCAAATCAAATCACCTGAAGTCCATAGCGCAGCACGATTTTGCTGCTCAGTCGGTTAGATGCAGGGGGAAAGGCAAAAGATACGCAAATGTTCGCATCGCAATGTAAGCAAACATGAGTCTATAGCACTAAAGCCGTCTTTGCAAGTGCTTTATTACCACGCTATCTCAAAATGATTCTTATGGTTAGGCTTCCTCTCGTTTCACAAGGTCCTGCACAAACTGAATAGCGCTCTCCCTTGTCTCGAGCATGCCGTTCAATTGAGCCTCCTCGACGGCCTCGAGGATCTTTCGGAAGGCTGGGCCGGGAGCAAGGCCGAGTTCGATTAAGTCCTCCCCGCTCAGAAGTCGTGGGGGGCGAACCTCCAGAGGGGGCGTCTCGGTAAGAAACCGCTCGACGAGTTGATAGTTGTCCAGATTGCCGTGGCTGGATGAGCAATCCAGTCGGTGCAGCTCCAGGTGCTCATGGAAGCGGTCAAGCCGAACGAAACGCTTGAGCGTGGAAGGCTTCATCCCCGAGACATCTTTGAACCGCATATGGTTGGCTACTAGCGCGGCGATCTGCGCCGTATCGTGGTTTGAGAATCGAAAGCGGCGGCAAACTTGCTCGGCCATGCGCGTACCGACCTCGGCGTGCTCGTCAAATCGGATACGACCATTCGGCCCGGATGGGGCTCGGAAGGTCGGCGGCTTCCCTACATCGTGCAGCAACACACCCCAGGCCAGGGTCATGGAACAGGGATGAGGCAAGCGCTCAAGCATCATCAGCGTGTGCGTCCAGACGTCGCCTTCTGGGTGGAATTCAGGCGGCTGCTCGACGCCCTTCATCTGCACAATTTCCGGCAACAACTCGGGCAAGAGCCGGGTCTCATCGAGGAGTTCAAATCCCCGCCGTGCCGCTCCGTCGGTAAGGATCTTGCTCAATTCGTCGCGCAGGCGCTCGGCGGAAACCTGATGAATCTCGGGCGCCAGCGTCGGAATCGCAAGGAAAGTGCTGGCTTCGATGGCATAACGAAAGCGCGCGGCGAACCGTACGGCACGAACCATGCGCAGCTTGTCTTCTCTGAAGCGATCGAGGGGCCGGCCGATCGCGCGAATGATTCCCGCACGAAGGTCGTCGCGTCCGCCAACGAAGTCGAGCACTTGGCCATTTTCCGGATCGAGAAGCAGCGCGTTGATCGTGAAATCGCGCCGCTTCACGTCTTCCTCGGGAGAACTCGCGTAGACGACGCGATCCGGATGGCGGCCATCGGAATAGCCGATGTCGGAACGAAATGTAGCAACCTCGACCTGGGCCGGCTCACCGGTGCGGGAGTCTTCCGTGACGATGATGACCCCGAATTGAGCGCCTACGGCCAGGCTGAGGGGAAAAAGCTGCTGCACGCGGTCCGGCGTGGCGTCCGTGGCCACGTCATAGTCGGTGGCTGAGCGCCCCAGAAGGATGTCGCGCACGCATCCGCCGACGAGATAGGCCTGATGGCCTGCTCCCCGCAGCGTACGGCAGATCTGATCGGCGAGCGCGCGAGCGTCCATGATCGAATTATCTCGGAAACGCGCGGGCGGGGGAAGCGGAGACGGCAAAACCGCAGCCGGTAACAGTTTTAGGCATCGACCTTCACCACCAGGCAGGTAATGTCGTCGTGCTGGCGAGCGAGGCCGACGAACCCGCTCACTTCCTTCATCACGCGCTCTAGCGTCGTGGCGGCGCGCTCCTGCGGGACGGACTGAATCAACCGCAGCAAGCGTAGTTCGCCAAACTCCTGCCCGCGCTCGTCGACCGCCTCGATCAGCCCGTCGGTGAAGATCAGCAGAAGATCGCCGGGACGAAGCTCGAGTTTTCCGGATTCGTAGATCACCTCGTGTTCGGTAAAAAGGGGAAGCCCGAACGGCGGACCGCCAGTCGATAGCCTTTCGATTTCTCCGGAGGCGCGGCGCAGGACCGGATCGTTATGTCCAGCGTTGGTGTACTCGATTTCGCGTGTTTGGGGATGGATCTGAGCAAGGAAAGCGGTGGTAAAGCGGCGCCCGTCCATGCTGTGGGCGCGTGCATAGCGATCCAAGCCAGCCACAACCTCCGGAAGGGTCGCCCTTGTCGCGGACAGAGCGCGCAGGCTGGCCTGGAAGGTGGCCATCAGCAGAGCCGCCGGAACGCTCTTGCCGGCAACATCGGCAACAATCAGGAGCAGAGGATTGCTCGCGCTGGGATCTTGAAGCTGCCGTAGAAAAGCGTCGTAGTAATCGCCGGCCACGGTATTCTGCGGGCGCGCCGCAAAAGCGATGTCGAAGTCGGGGACGACAGGGGGTGTCTCGGGAACCAGCCGCTGCTGGATTTCCCGCGCAATTTCAAGATCGCGCTTCATGGCCACGCGGTCGGCCAGCTCGACAGCCAGCAGCAGAAAGAGAATAAAAGCGCCGAGGCCCGCCAGATTGATGCTGACCTCATGCGTTCCCCAACCGAAATTCAGCTGAAACACCACCAGAGCAATGGCGATCAACAACAGAACCCGGCGCGCCGGCGAAAGCTTCATCAACATCGCTTGAAACAGAGCCCACGCAGATCGCCCGATTCGTCGGGCTCCGGCAGACTGACGATGGATCTCGTCCCAGTCGACGTCTCGTGAATACAGGCCGTAGCTGGCCTTCGCTTCCGACAGGAACTGATCCCAGAGCTGTTCGAGCTCGAGGCCCTCACTGACACGCGCCCAAAAGATCCGAAACCGGTCTCGTATGGTTCGCGAAGGGCTTGGCAACGAACTGGTGGGTGCCGGCATGGAGGCGTGATTATGCGAAAGGAGCGAAGTCCCCTTACGTCGGATCCTTGTAGGTTTCCAGCGAACTGGCCAGCTGCAACTTGGAGAAGCCAAACTTGTCCCGCAGGCGATCGGTCGTGCGCGCCAGCCGTTCCAGCTTTTCGCGGCGGCCCGGATCGAGCAGATCCAGCTGGCCCGAGCCGGCAGAAAAGCTTGACAGTTGGACGCCCGCCAGCCGCAGCATGGCGCGGCCGTTCCAGGTGCGATCAAGAAGCTCATTGATCCTCTCCAGAAGAACGAAGTCGAGGTCGGTAGGCTCGGCCAGCGTCTGATTCTTGGTGATGGTTTTGAAATCGGCGAATCGCAGTGTCAGAGTGACCGTGCGGGCATAAAGGCCAGCATCGCGCAACCGTTTGGCGGCTTTCTGGCAGAGATGGCTGAGGGTCGAGTGCAGTCGGCCTCGGTCGTTCGTATCCTCGCCGAAGGTTTGGTTGTGCGAGATCGACTTCGGCTCCGCATCGATGAAGAACTCGTAGGAGTCGATGCCGCGGGCTTTTCGATAAAGGGCCGTTCCCCAGCGGCCGAAAGCATCTTCGAGCTGCTCGCGCGATCGGAGCTGCAATTGACCGACGGTCTCGATGCCCATCGCCTTGAGCGCCGCTTCGCTTACCTTGCCGATGCCTGGAATGCGTCGCACCGCGAGCGGGGCGAGAAAAGCCGCTTCGCTTCCCGAAGGAACCCAAACGAGCCCTCGCGGCTTGGCCTGCTCGCTGGCAACCTTCGAGATCAGACGCGTCGAGCCGAGCCCGCCCGAGCAAGGCAGTCCTGTCTTGGAACGGATCTCGCTTAGCAAACCATGGGATTGAGCCAACGCAGGACCGTGCAAGCGCTCGGTTCCAGACAGATCTAGATAGGCCTCGTCGATCGAGGCCATTTCGACGATGGGGGAGTATTGCGCGAGGATCTGAAAGACGCGATCGCTCCACTCGCCGTAGCGAGCATGATGGCTGTCCAGAAAGATCGCGTGCGGGCACAGCTTGGCTGCCGTGCGCAGCGGCATGGCCGAGTGGACACCGAAAACGCGCGCTTCGTAGCTGGCCGAAGTGACGACGCCGCGCTGATCGCTCTGGCCACCGACGATAACCGGCAAACCCCTGAGTTCCGGGCGCGCGAGCAATTCGACAGACACAAAAAACGCGTCCATATCGATGTGGAGGATGGAAGCGGTTGCACCGGCGCGAGGCTCTAACGCGTTGTGCTTGGCGCGAAATTGTGCCAGTTTCGGCATGGGCTGAATATAGCGCCCGCAGCGGACAAATCCTAACCTGGCTTTATAAAAAACTCCGCTTCTTTAGACGTGCTCGGCGGCAAGGACGCGCGGGATGCCTGCCAAATCGTCTGTGGTGCGGATGTTGACCCAGTCAGAAGCCTTGAGCATTCTTTCGACTTTCGCCGCCTCGCCCAAGCCGAGCTCCACAACGAAGATCCCTCCGGAGGTAAGCAATCGGGCGGCTTGTTCAATCAAACGCGCATAGACTTCGATACCGGTCTCCCCACCGAAAAGAGCCGTTTCCGGCTCGTGGTCGCGAACCTCCCGTTCGAGCAAAGCGATGTCGGCGTGAGCGATGTACGGCGGATTGCTGACGATCAGATCAAAAAGACATGATTCGCCAGGTGTGGTTCGCAACTGGGGAAGGAGACCGGCGAGCAAATCGGTCTGGAGGAAGTGGATGCGGTCAAAGACACCATGGCGGGCGGCATTGCGACGTGCGACCTCGAGGGCTGCTGCGGACGTATCCGTCGCGAAGATGACGGCGTGCGGCAGTTCATGCGCAAGCGCTACGGCGAGACAGCCGGAACCCGTGCCGACGTCAGCGACGCGCAGCTTCGGAGTCGGCCTTCCGGTGGCCATGTCGGTCTTGATGCCTCGTGAGCCCAGACGCTCGAGCGCGACCTCGACAAGGTGTTCTGTCTCAGGACGTGGGATTAAGACGGCGGGAGTGACTTCGAATTCCAGGCCCCAGAACTCCTGCCGGCCAGTGAGATACTGTGTTGGTTCGCCGGCCGCCCGGCGCGCGATGAGCGCAAAGAATTTCTCAGACGCTGCGGCATCCATTCGATCCTCGGCATGCGTATAAAGCCAGGCACGATCGCGGCCGAGCACGTCGAGCAGCAGCACCTCAGCGGCGAGCGTGTGCGAAGGAACATGCGCCGCGCGCAGCCGCGCCATGCCCTCCTTCAGCACGGAACGAATCTCATCTCCGGTGGCGATCGCCGATTTGTGGGGCTCCTGCATTTTTCCTGCCATGCAAGGACATCGTGTCGAAGGACGGCTGGCCAGCACACCCAACCGACGGCTATTTTAGCGCGCGCCAAGACTGTTTTGTCTCAGAGTGCTTCCCCCAGCCGATCAAAGGGTCCAGGCAATGCCACGGCCGGCGACCGGCTCCGGCAGCGATCCATCGATTGCCACGCCTGGATCGTCATGGCGCTTTGCGTACCGTGATTGGGCAGGACCGGATGGCCCTCGGGGTCCGGGGCCAACCGAGGCACGAGCACTTAGTTGTGGAAACCATCCGAGTGAGGTCCTCTCCGTTTCAAAAATGGCGGGAGCCATCGGCAACGCAATGGGACTTTCGCGAAAGCGTAATAGCGGCGTAATTTCAGCGCACTCGATGCGTACTTAGTAAAGGACCGGGCCCTTTTCAAAAAGTACCGAGAGAAAGGGACACAGATGGCACAAGCAGGACCTCGGGTAGAACCGAAGGCGTACAAGGGCATGGGGATGGAAGGTCCCATCGCGAAGTGGTACGCGCGGATTACCGGCAAGGACCTGTCGGAGTTCAAAGCCCTGGCCAGGCGGGTGGCAGGCGAGCTCGCCGAGAGAGCCCGGGTGCTGGAAGTGGCGCCGGGTCCGGGATACTTCGCGATCGAACTCGCCAAGCTCGGAGAATATAAGATCACGGGCCTTGACATCAGCGAGACATTCGTCGATCTGGCGCGCGAAAATGCGCGGGAAGAGGGCGTCATCATCGATTTTCGGCGGGGGAACGTGTCCAGCATGCCATTTAACGATCGGTCGTTTGATTGGATCGTGTGCCGGGCCGCGTTCAAGAATTTTGCGGACCCGGTTGGGGCGCTGCGAGAGATCTACCGCGTTCTGGCAGCGGGCGGCAGGGCGGTGATTATCGACCTTCGCAAAGACGCGCCCAAGCGAGAGATCGACGCGCATGTCGACAAGATGAATGTTGGCAAACTCAATGCAATCTTTGTCAAATTGAGTTTCCGGCTGATGCTGCTGAGGCGTGCCTACACAAGACAGGATTTCGAGCGCTTGATCGGGGAGAGCGGCTTTCAGAAATTCGAGATTGCCGATGCTCCCGTGGGCTTCGAGATCACGCTCATCAAGTAGTACCGAGCCGCGCGCCGGGCACTAGGCGCAAGCAAGAGCCTTGCGACCAGCAAAACGCGCGGCTGAGCCCAGTTCTTCCTCGATGCGAAGCAGCTGATTGTATTTGGCGATGCGATCGGTGCGGGAGGCGGAGCCGGTCTTGATCTGGCCCGCGCCCATGGCCACAGCGAAGTCAGCGATGAAAGCGTCTTCGGTTTCACCCGACCGATGCGAGATCACCGCGGCATATTTTGCTTTGCGCGCCATTTGTACGGCTTCGATCGTTTCGGTGACGGTGCCGATTTGATTGAGCTTAATCAGGATCGCGTTGCCGACGCCTTCTGAAATGCCTCGGCTGAAAATCTTCGGATTCGTGACGAAGATATCATCGCCGACTACTTGAACAGTGCGGCCGACCTGCTTGGTGAACAGCTTCCATCCCTCCCAATCATCTTCAGAAAAGCCGTCCTCGATCGAAACGATCGGATACTGGCGCACCCAATGGCCCCAGAATTCGGCCATCTGCTCGGAGGTGCGCGCGGACTGGTCCGATTTCTTGAATATATATTTTCGGAGGGCGCGGTCGTAGAACTCGCTCGATGCGGGATCGAGCGCGATGGCAATCTGCTCGCCGGGTCTGTATCCGGCGGCGGTGATGGCTTCCAAAAGACGGTCAAGCGCCTCTTCATTCGATTTCAGGTTGGGCGCAAAGCCGCCTTCGTCGCCGACAGCGGTTGAATAGCCGTTCTTTTTGAGCACGGCTTTGAGATGGTGAAAGACTTCGACGCCCCAGCGCAGCGCTTCGTGGAAACTCGACGCGCCGATCGGCATGACCATGAATTCTTGAACATCGACGGAATTATCGGCATGCGCGCCGCCATTCAATATGTTCATCATCGGGACGGGAAGCGTCGTGTGAGGGCCGCCACTTGCCAAATAGCGGTAGAGCGGCTGTCCGGCTGCGGCAGCCGCCGCGCGCGCAGCGGCCATCGAGACGGCCAGGATCGCATTTGCGCCGAGTTTTGATTTATTGGGTGTGCCGTCGACTTCCATCATGCGGCGATCGAGCGCGCGCTGATCCGTCGCGTCCATGCCGGTGAGGGCGTCGGCGATGGCGGTGTTGATATGTGCGACGGCTTTCAGGACCCCCTTGCCGAGATAGTGATGTTTGTCGCCGTCGCGCAGCTCGATCGCTTCATGCTCTCCGGTCGAAGCACCCGACGGCACGGCGGCTCTGCCGAGCGCCCCATCTTCCAGACGGACGTCGGCCTCCACCGTGGGGTTGCCGCGGGAATCGAGAATCTGGCGGCCATGCACAGCGACGATTTTCACGGACATCATGCCTCCTCAGCTCGGTCTGAAGCTGCTACGAGCACAGCCAGGGATTCAAAGTCTAAGGGAATCCTCTGCCTGGGCCAAGCCTGGCGGGCGCGTCGGCAAAAGCTCTACTCGGGCTCCTCGATCATGGATTCCGGGCGGACTACGACAACGATGCCGTTATCGGAGACGGAGTATCGAGCACGGTCGGCTTCCGGGTCATGCCCGATGACAGTGCCCTCCGGAAGTTCCACGTGGCGATCGATGATGGCACGGCGGATGCGAGAGTGGCGGCCGATATTCACGTGGTTAAAAATGATCGATTCCTCGACCTCGGCGTAGCTATTCACACGGACGTCGTAACCGATGACGGAGTTTGACACACGCCCGCCAGAAATGATCGAGCCGCCGGCCACAATGGAATCGAGGGCGACTCCCATACGCGTCGGATCGGCAAAAACGAATTTAGCCGGTGGGTATTGCTGTTGCCAGCTATGAAGCGGCCAGCTCTTGTCGTAGAGGTTGAAAACGGGCGTGACCGCAACCAGATCCATGTTGGCCTCGTGATACGCATCGATCGTGCCCACATCGCGCCAATACGAAGTCTCCTTCTTATTTTCATCGCGGAAGTTGTAGGCGAAGACGCGATACTTGTCGATGATGCGGGGAATAATGTCCTTACCGAAATCGTGCGCCGAAGAGGTGTTTTCGGCGTCGTCGATCAGGATCGGCACGAGAAGCTGCGTATTGAAAAGATACACGCCCATCGAAGCGTTGCATTTTCCCGGATGAACGGGTGAAGTCTTAGGGTTCAGAGGTTTCTCTTCGAAGCCAACGATGCGCCAGTTCGCGTCGGTTTCCAGAACTCCGAATTTTCCAGCGCAGGCGGAAGCGTCCATTTCGATAGTGGCAACGGTGACGTCGGCGCCGGATTCGACGTGCTGTTCGAGCATCTTCTGATAGTTCATCTTGTAGATGTGATCGCCGGAAAGGATGAAGACGTAATTGGACTGCTCGCTACCGATCGAATAGATGTTCTGATAGACAGCATCGGCCGTGCCCTGATACCAGTGCTGGGAGACACGCATCTGCGGTGGCAGAACCTCGATGAAATCGCCCACGCCCATCAGCGAGGACCAACCCCGGCGAACATGACGATTGAGACTCAAAGCCTTGTATTGCGTGAGCACAAAAACGCGGCGCAGGTCGCTATTGAGGCAGTTCGATAGTGTCAGATCGACGATTCGAAAGACGGCGCCGAAGGGAACGGCAGGCTTGGCGCGGTCCCGAGTGAGCGGCCAAAGCCGCTCCCCCTGTCCGCCGGCGAGCAGCACGCCAATGGCGTTGCGCATGGAAACCATGGCAAAAACCCAGGCCCCTTTCTACAGGCAGACATTCTAGCAGCATGGCCTCGGGCAAAGGCCAGGAGTTCCCTGCCACGGCCGTGAAAGGGCGGCGGAAGTTTATCGAAGAGTTAAGTACGATCTGAAACTTCGGTCGTGTTCAATTTAAACCTTGACTTCAAGGATAGCCTCCGATAGAAGAGGTGGGCAACGGCCGGCGGAGAGGCTGCCGGCTACACTGGTTTCAGTCCATCAATCCAAATTCCAGAAAGAGATGGGGGTGAATACGCGTGGCAGAAGTTGTTATTCAAGAGGGCGAATCTCTGGAAAACGCTCTTCGCCGCTTCAAGAGAAAGGTGCAGTCGGAAGATATCATCAAAGAGATCAAGAAGCACAGCTACTACATGAAGCCTGGCGAAAAGCGTCGCGCCAAGGAAGCTCTCTCGCGTAAGCGCCTCCGAAAAAAGCAGCGGCGTGAGCAAGACTAGGGAAGCTTACCAGTCAGATCGTTCCAGGCAGCTTCGGGTGAGCGGGCGAGTGACATCCGCGGGTCGAGGCGGATACACGGCGCACGGTTTGCACCAGGCTGCGCCGCTGCCTCTCCTGTTAGAAGACGCAGCCGGAGCAGCGTATGGAATATCATGACAAGGTCCTGAAGTGCGCCGATTGTGGAGCCGAATTCGTATTCACCGCCGGCGAGCAGATGTTTTTTGCCGACAAAGGCTTCAAGAACGAGCCGAAGCGGTGCAAGGCGTGTAAGGCAAACCGCGTGCAAGGAACCAACGGTTCTGCCGCTACCGGAACGGTTCAGCGCGTGGAAACCAAGACGGTCTGCTCGCAGTGTGGCAAGGAAACGACAGTCCCGTTCAGGCCGACGCAGGGACGTCCGGTGTACTGCCGAGAATGCTTTCAGCAACGGCGCGGGATGGGTGCACAAAGCACGACGGCCTAGCCTTGCGTTCGTCCCCCTAATCGACAGTTCAGCAGTGGCGGATCGGCACTGCTGATCGATGGCAAGGCCCTTTTCAGCAACCGGAAGACGCTGGAAGGGCCTTTCGTATTTCTGCCTGGGCTGACCTTGTTATCTCTCACCACGCGGGTTTCTTTCCAGAAAGAGAACGCGTTTTGACGCCACCGACCGCGGTTGACCGGGCCGAAGTCGAGACCTAAGATGCTAAGGAAGACGAGCGGCAGGCACATGGACGAAAAGGTCTTGCGAGACTATTTGGGCCGCGCCTTGAGCTGGCACGAGGCCCATGTCGACTGGAAAAAAGCCGTTACGGGTATTCCGACCAAAGACCTCGGAAGGCGGCCCAAGGGTGGAGAGCATTCGCCTTGGGAATTGCTCGAGCACATGCGTCTTGCGACGTGGGACATTCTCGAGTTTAGCCGCGATCCAAAGCACGTTTCGCCGGAATGGCCCGCCGGGTATTGGCCCAAGAAGCCGGCGCCGCCGAGCGCCGCCGCATGGCAGAAGAGCGTGAAGGCACTTGAGCATGACCTAGAAGCAATGCGCACGCTCGTGAAGGATCCGAAGATCGATCTGTTAGCGCCGATACCGTCCGGCTCGGGGCAGACGATTCTGCGCGAGGCGTTGCTGATCGCTGATCACAATGCCTACCATCTCGGCCAGCTCGTTCTGGTTCGCCGGCTGCTGGGTTGCTGGCCGGAAACCTGAGCCGCGCTTCGAGCTCGCAGCGGAAACCGGGCACACTTTAGGATGTCTCTACGGGTGTCATTCGTAGGGAATTCAAGGGGCAAGCCATGATCCGGGAACACGCAGTGGCAGAATCGAGTGCGTCGTTTGAAGCACAGGAGCATGTGTGGGATTCATTCCGCCGTTGGGGATACCTGCAAGCCCATCTGGATCCACTCGGTGATCTCGAGCCGCTATTGCTGCCGGAGCTGGATCGAACTGGTCCGGAAGCAGAGGCGGCCCGGCGCGTCTACTGCGGAACAATTGGCGCCGAATTCATGCACATCGCCGACCGCGAGCGAAGGCTTTGGGTGCAGGAAAGGATGGAGGAGGAAGCACCGGAGCCGGATCGCCCTCGCATCCTGGACCTCTTAATCCGCGCCGAAGTGTTCGAACAGGTGCTTCAGACGCGCTATCTCGGCACCAAGCGCTACTCGCTGGAGGGCGAGTCGGCCCTGTTGCCGTTGCTCGATTCGATTCTAAGCGCGGCGGCCGAGCAGGGCGCGACGAAGGGCATGTTGGCCATGAGCCATCGGGGACGACTCAATGTGATGGTGCACATTGTCGGACGGGCAGCCGCCGAGGTGTTTGCGCGTTTCGAAGACGTCGACCCGCGAAGTACGATGGGCAGCGGGGACGTGAAGTATCACATCGGCGCGACCGGAACGTTCCACGCGGCGAACGGCCAAGACCTCAGCATCCACTTGGTCTCCAATCCGAGCCATCTCGAGGCAGTCGATCCCGTGGTGATGGGCCGGACTCGAGCGAAGCAAATGCGCCGCGGCGAGAGCGGGCGCAAGCAAGTTCTCGCCATCACCCTACATGGCGATGCGGCATTTGCCGGACAGGGGATTTGCGCTGAGACGCTGAATCTGTGCGGCGTGGCCGGTTTCACGATCGGTGGTTCGGTGCACATCATCGTAAACAATCTGATCGGATTTACCACCGTGCCGCGAGACAGCGTGTCGTCACGCTTCTCCTCGGACCTGGCCAAGCGGCTGGCCGTGCCGATATTTCATGTGAACGCTGAGGACCCGGACGCGGTGGTGCGCGTGGGTCGGATCGCACTGGACTATCGCTATCGATTCGGATCGCCGGTGGTCATCGATCTGATCGGGTACCGGCGGCACGGGCACAGCGAAGTTGACGATCCCACGATCACGCAGCCGCTGCGTTACCGAAAGATCGAAGCGCACCCGCCGATGGGACAAATCTACGCAGAGAAGATCGGCGCAGATCCCGATCCCATCATTCAGCGCGTGCGCGAGGAACTCGACGCCGCACAGTTGGAAGCACAGGAAATCGAGAAACGTCCCGTCATGCGGCGGCTGCCGCGCTACTGGGGCGGTTTCAAAGGCGGGCGGTACGACGCGTCGTGCGAAGTCGACACGGCGGCCCCGGCGGAAACCATTGCCGCCATCGGCGAGTCTCTGGTGACCTATCCCGATGGATTTCACATTCACCCAAAGGTACAAAAACTGCTTGAGCAGCGCCTGGAAATGGCGCAGGGCGAGCGCCCTATCGATTTTGGGATGGCCGAAGTGCTGGCCTTCGGTTCGCTGGTCTTGCAAGGAGTGCCGGTCAGGCTTTCGGGGCAGGACAGCCGTCGGGGCACGTTCAATCAGCGTCACGCCGCGCTCATCGACACCGAAACGGAAGAGGAATTCGTGCCGCTTGAGCACATGGCGCCGGATCAAGCCTGGTGCGAGATCTATAACTCCCCGCTTTCCGAAGCGGCCGTACTGGGATTCGAGTACGGCTTCAGCCGCGATTTTCCGGAGGCGCTGGTCCTCTGGGAGGCGCAGTTCGGTGATTTCGCCAACGGTGCACAGATCATCATCGATCAGTTCATTGCCGCGAGCGAGGACAAATGGAACCTGCTCTCCGGCATCGTGATGCTGTTGCCTCACGGGTATGAGGGGCAGGGACCGGAACATTCCAGTGCGCGCATGGAACGGTTCCTCGAGCTGGCCGCGCGCGACAACATGCAGATCTGTCAACCTTCGACTGCCGCGCAGTATTTTCACCTGCTACGCAGGCAGGCTTTGCGAATCTGGCGCAAGCCGCTGGTCGTCTTCACGCCCAAGAGCATGCTGCGGCACCCGGCGGCTTCCTCGCACCTGGCCGATTTCGCGAACGGCCGGTTCCGGACGGTCGTTCCGGATCGCGGTGATGGCTCAGCCGACCGCGTACTGCTGTGCACAGGCAAGATCGGTCACGAACTGGAAGCGGAGAGAAAACGCCGAAAGATCGACTCGACCGCGATCGTCTTTGTCGATCAGCTCTATCCTTTTCCGGAGGCGGAACTGACGGCCGAGATGGACCGCCATCAGAAGGCGCGAGAATTTGTCTGGGTGCAGGAAGAGCCGGGCAACATGGGCGCGCGCCCATTCATGATTCCCCAACTGGAGCGGCTGGCGCGCGGCCGAGCCGTTCTGTCGGTGAACCGATCGGAGAGCGCCAGCCCCTCCACGGGATCGTCCAAAGCGCACCAGATGGAGCAGAAGACACTGCTCGCGCTGGCGTACGGAATCTGACCGAAGCTCTGCCTTACGGGCGCGAGAAGATCAAGCTGTGCCCCCTCAGGGTCATGGAGTGGAGAACGCTCGACGAGAAGCCGGCGCGGCGGAACATTTCTTCGTATTCGGCGAACGTATAGGCATCTCCGGACCGCGTCATGCCCAGCATCATCATGCTGAAACTGGCGGCTCGCGGCGGAGAGATGCGATCAGGGTTGGGAACCAGATCCATGGTCACGACCGTGCCGTCAGGTGCCATCGATTTTCGTACCTTGCGAAGAAGCCCCTCGTTTGTCGCCGGATCGTAGTGGTGTAGGAAATTCGTGATCAGTACGACGTCATAGCCAGTGCCGAAGTCGACCTCAAAGGCACTGCCCGGCAGGCAGTGGAAGCGGCCAGCCACTCCTCGGGCGCGTGCGTTTTCCTGGGCCACTTCGAGGACGCGCGGCCAATCCTGTGCAAAAATGTCGGCATTCGGATTGTGTTCGGCGATGGTGATGCCGAACAGACCATGCCCCGCGGCGATATCCAATATTTTCCATTTCTGTCCTCGGTCGGCATCGAGCGCGCGCGCCATTTCCTCCGCGACAGGAAGGGTTAACGGGACCATGGAGTGGGCGAAATCCACCCAAATTGGGTTTTCCTGCGACACGGAACCCTCTCCGGCGCCCAGAGGTGGTCGGCCTGTGCGAATGGTTTCACTCAGGTGCATGAATGCACTCACCGTCTCGGGCAGCGCGAGGAAGCCCGACGAGGACCCCTGATAGGCCGGGGAACGGCGATCGAGAAACGTGGCGGAGTCGAGCGTAAGAGCATAGCGCTGATCTGATTTCGACAGTAAACCGAGGATCGTCAGATAGTCGCAAAGGATCCGAACGCCACGCTCGGTTGCTTGGCAGCGCTTCGCCAGCGGCGGAACGGTGTCGATGCCCTCGCCGATCGCCGTGAACACGTCGAGCTCGATCGCTGCTTTGAGCGCGGCGGTGTTTTGATAAGCATTGAGCGTCTCGTAGACCAAATTGGGGTTGGGTAGAGCGGCACCGGGTTTGGTTGCCATCGTTTTAGTTTTGATTGCCAGAGTTTTTCCCAAGCGACTGCGAGTTTTGAGCGAAACACCAATGAACGAATTGCGGGGTATATCGCGCCTTCACGGCGGCCGGCACATCCTTCTCGTTCAGTTGCTGGAAGTCAAATCGAATCGTCCCCGAAGGGTTTACGGTGGCGAGAAGAAATCCGTAGACATCGGTCTTTGCCGCCTTGGCCGCCGATCGCTCGGGCGGCAAGCTGTACCGCTGTGCCCCGGCCGTTCCCACGATCCATCCGGGGAGAACTCCGCCATGCTCATGCCAGTAAGAGGTGTTGAAGATGCCATCCATGAAGTAGTGGGAATGACTGGCTAGCACGTACACGCGTTTGTGGGCCTGGTTTTGGATTTTCAAAAGATCGCCATACACGCGCCGGCCGCTTTCGGTCCCGAGCTCCGTTTGGTTCATGCTGTGTCCCTTCGAAATGCTCTCGGGGAGCGCTTCGTGCATCCCGACGACGATCGTAACGATCGTGGAATCGGCCAGATCTTTTGCCAACGTTTTTTCGAACCAGGCGATCTGATCGCGGCCAAAATCAAACGGCCCATTGTCGAGAGTGATGAAGTCCACGCCAGCCTCCCTCCAGTGATAATAGATGTGGGGGTTGAGATCGGCGGGATCATCGTCGAGGCGTTGGAGGCGGAGGTTGGGCCGGTCAATCCACGGTGCGAACGTGGCGATGTAATCGGCGTCGGTGTACGGCGGGATGAGTTCATGGTTGCCCCGCGCGAGATAGACCGGGAAAGAGCCGAACGGAGCAAGCTGGCTTACGATAAAGTCCTTCCAAGCCATGGCGCGGTACTCGGAAAGGGTCAGGGGTTTGGCGAGTTGTTCCGGCTGGTGCTGGATGTCCTCATCGAAGTCGGAAATTTTTCGGAAATCTCCGAGATGCCAAAAAAAAGCAGCGCCGCTTTTCTTCACGGCCACCTCTATCGCGGGCATGACGACGTCGCCGCAATTGCGCGAATCGCCCGACGCGGCGAACTTCCACACGGCCGCGCTCGTTTGGGGCGTGGCAGCCTGGACGGGAGTCTGCGTCTGACATCGGGTCGGCAGCGCCGCGACCAGGACGAACAGGAAAATGAACGGACCTTGCTTCATGGGGCTTAGGACAGGCACCGCTCAAAGGACAATATTGTCCCGCGGCAATGAGCGGATGGCAACAGCGCCCGATGAGCAACAGAGGATCGGAATTCGCTCGACCGATGTACACTAGGAAACCGTCGGCGGTTGCTTTCTTACTTCCTCAACATTTGTTTGGTATTTCCGGCGCACGAAACCTGGGGCCACAGCGGAACGGTAGGATGCCGTCTCAACCGGCGCTGCGAAGGAGAAACAGTGAAGCGTATCTTGGTGGCGGACGACGACCGGACCGTTCGCGAATGGCTCGCCGGAATTCTGCGGGCCGAACATTTCGAGGTCTCGACCGCGGCGGATGGAGCCGCGACCTTGAACAAACTGCGTCGCAGAAGGTTTGACCTGGTGCTGCTGGACATCCGCATGCCGCGGATGAGCGGCTTGGACGTTTTGGCGGCGCTGCGTAGCAAGAGGAGCCCGCCCAAAGTCATCGTGATCACCTCAGATGATTCGCCGGCAACGGTTTTGGCGGCCATCCGCGAAAATGCTCACCAGTACATCGCCAAACCGATCGATCGGGATGCCCTGATGGTTCTGGTGCGGCAAACGCTGGGCAAGAGGGCCCGGATCCAAGCGATTGAAGTGATCTCGGCGCGGCCGGATTGGGTGGAGCTGGCTGTTCCTTGTTCACTGGAAGCGGCGGAACGCTTGGAGGGGTTCATGGCGCATCTAGAGTCCGGGCTGCCTGAGGATGTGCGCATCGCAGTGGGACAGGCGTTCCATGAATTGCTGATGAACGCGATCGAGTGGGGTGGCAAACTCAATCCGCGACGCCAAGTTCGCATCTCCTATCTTCGAGCCAAACGCATGGTCCTGTATCGCATCGCC
>Ga0187769_10000773_pt1 | contig 17661 bp, 18 predicted proteins | sample 0116_SJ02_MP02_1_FD_133140 | JGI IMG/M metagenome (GOLD analysis project Ga0187769, IMG submission 133140) | Tropical peat soil microbial communities from peatlands in Department of Meta, Colombia - 0116_SJ02_MP02_10_MG | ecosystem: Environmental > Terrestrial > Soil > Wetlands > Peat | place... | reverse complement strand
TATAGCCTCCAGTACCATTTACGCGAACTTTGTCTCCTGTTTCGATGGATGTCGTTGGGTCTTCTTCTAGGCAATCAACAAGCGGGATATCTGATATTATTGCTCCTACCGCAACTATTGCCTCACAGTATTTGTTTACGATGGCTGCTGGAGCTAGACCGTTTTTCTTAAGCTGATACAAAACATAAGATCCTACTGTCGAACCTTTGCCCATCGGGAACACAAGAACTTTACCCGCTAAGGAACGCCCGCATAACTCGTGGTTCGGTGCCACTACTGTTCCAGTTTTTGGATCAATATCACCTAAAAAGGATATAGGACTCTTCGTCACGAGAGCTCTTCCTTCTGCAACTCCCTTCGAAATCTTACGTCCTTTTATTCTCGTTATCATCTACGGAATTTAACTAAAAATGAGTTTCAAGTATTCAAGCACTACAGGCAGCATCAATACATCCTTTCGTAGTGCACAGGAATGTACGAGATTTGCACAGACTCGGGCCATATGCGAACGCTTTACCTGAGTTTACCATCATCTTCCGACCTTCAAACGCTGGTGAGACGACCATGCACGTGTCGCATATCACCTCGGCTCCACTATTTTCTATTGCTTTGATTATGTGAGGACACATTTGTGCTACCTCCCTTGATGTACATATCCAAAGTTGCTTTTTGACTTTTTTTCCTTCCAAGAGTTTTGCAATCTTTATTAGCTCAGACTGAGAGCAGTGCGGGCAGCCGATAGCAACTATATCTGGTTCTTCAAATGAGTAAATATCTAAATCCCCACGTTCGACTTCAATTATATCTACTGGCCTTTCAATTATTTTATGGATGTGATAAAGCGCGACCGCGCCTGTAGCCGCCATGCTCGCTCCAAGCGCTTTCAAATCGTCATTTTTCGGAACTGAAACGAAAAAGAAAGATGGGACATTAGTTCCTACAAGTTTTCCAATAATGTACCCCAAAGCCCCGTAATCTGAATCTTGCAGTTTAAAATTGACTTTAATTAGCAAAGTGGGGATCCTGTTCTTGTCGAGATGATACCCATAATTAGGTGTTTTCCCAATCAACGCTGATGCGAGAGCGCTCGGTCCGCCTTCACGATTGGTCCGAGCTCCAAGCACTGAATTTGCATAAGAAACAGCTGAGGATTCTGACCAGCTTACGTGAGAACCTCTTAGGGGCTTGAACTTATAATAGGGGGTACAGGTACATTGCGAATTAATACCAAGTCTTTCATAATTGTCAATTATTTCCATCTGCTTAGCATGAAAATCGGCAGATATTCCTAACTTTTTCCATTTAAACTTGTCCATTCCCATGGGGTTGAGAGTAGTAGGAATAGCTACTCGTCCATTAAGTTGTGTTAAGTATTCAAGACCGGCTTCCCCGATGGTTTTATACGATACACCTGCGACCTGTGAGCTTTCTACTGTTATGAGCTTATCAGCTCCATAAATGTCTCCTAATGCCGTCAGAATTTCCATTGCCTTTTGTTTTGCAGTTCCAAATTCACCGTTTAAGGTGGCTTCTTCCTCGCAATTTAAGTACATTTCAGTACTATATATTGTGCTATAGGTATAAAAATAAATCCAATACGAGCTAGATCAATGTCTTGTTGTTGTTAAATTAAGCCTTAACAGTTAATCATTATCCACAGCGTTAAAAATGTATTTGTTTTGTAATAGCCGCCCATTTTTAAGATTCACTGTTACTATGCAATAGTATTTGCTCGAGATGATGTTAAACTAGTTTCCTTCGTGAACCTGTAAGCACTTGTGACGTTTGAGAGATATGTTACAACTGCATATAATTTATTGTTAATGAGCAACCTCCCACGTAGTTTTTCATTAAAATACCGATGCACAAAAGTGATAATACAAGCATTCTTGCCAACCAAGTTATTGTTCAGAGATGTTTGTACGATCAATGGACTACATAATTATCACTATCAATGAAATAAATTTATAATACACACGCCATTAAGTTTGAGCTAAACAATTGCATTCGCAGGGCGGATATGAAGACGAAGTTCATAGACGATATTAGAGCGCTTCCAGAATGGCGTTATGTCTTTGTATGTACTTCGAAAAGATGTGTGGAAGAAAGACTAGCAGAAATAAAACAATTGGAACAAAAATTTCCATATTATACGTATAATTACAAATGTGAGCAGATTGGAAATAAATATATTGTCAGATTAATCAGCATTACTCAAAAAAAATGACTTATTTACAGTTATGTTAATAAACACGCTGATATGTGCAGCTATTTTATCACTTCCTGCAGAAATCCGAAGGCACGATAAATTAAATCTAAGCAAATGAGATAGAAAAACCAGATTCACAAACGGAAAAAACAAAATTGATAGAAAAGTTCAAAAAAATCGAACAAACTGAATGTGAGAAAGAATCTTAGATCAAAAAATTAACAAGCAGGGCTTTATGATTTTCTTGGGCTAAGACCGTCGATAAAATATTATGTTAGTCCTGGTAAACACTTAATGATGACCAAACCAACTAAATCACCAAAAGGGCGTAATCCTTATAGAAAGAAGCAGACTTATAAAAATATAAAAATGGCGTTAATTTTGATCTTTACAGGGTTCTTGTTCATTATTGTGGCTTTAGTTCATCTGATGGGATATTTCTAACTTGGGATTTCTGCTTCGAAAACTTTTAATTAGTACCACATTCGATTGGTGTATCAAAATCAACAAAGTGTTGTTTAAATGTAATCCGTGTTTGGATCTGAACAAAATCAGATTTGATTTTTATGCGTACTCATTTGCCCTAAAATAGGAGAGTTTTTAACCATTGACTACTATTTAACAAACAATCTGTATCTTTTCAAAAATTTAGTCTTAGAGATTCGTGCAGAGATTCGTGCATTAAGAACTACTATAGTGGAACTGTTCGTAAAGTATTATCTTCAGATCTATTTTCATTAATTCTATGTAGTCTGCCCCTATAATCGACGCCTTGCAATTAAAACGGTTAAAGAATGATATTATGTTACAATCATCAATATTTCTGATTTGTGGGGCTCTGAAATAAATCACCCGACGTGCAAGATATTTCCGAAAGAAATTTATTTTGTGTAAAACCTGTCTGAGTAATAACTATTTGAAGTAATTAATCAAAAAATTCATCGTTTTTAAAAACGTCTTTTAGTCGCTGAACTCCATCAATTTCCTTTATCACGTTCACAACAGCTATTGGAACTAAATGTTCCCAAGGTTCATTTGAAAGCATCCTTCTACGTATTTCAGTACCCGAAAACTTTTCACGCTGATAAAGGGGTGATTTTTTGACTTTGAAGCCAGACTCTTCAAACAATCTTATGACATAAGGATTATTAGTGTAAACGACGTCGAAATATGGACTCATTGAACAAACATGTGGTACCCAAACAGCGTTTCTGCGTATATCTTCAATAGGAATGACGTACAGTACTTTACCAAGACGTTTTAATGATTGAGTGATCATCATTACCCTTTCGCCAGAAGTAAAAGGGTCAGATGCGGTATGGCTTAACTGTGCGCTGCCAATCCCAATAACGATCTCATCCGCTTCTTGATATATTTGTTCTAAAACCTGTTGGTGCCCTAGATGGTAGGGCTGAAAACGTCCGATATAAAATGCTCTCATATTTGTAGCAAATTGTTTATAACACCTTGGTGTTAGGTTCTCTTATTATTTATCTTTCTTGAACTGCCATTTTCATATAGGCGAGACACGCCAAATGGAGAACAAAGTATTTTGAATTCTTAAAATGGTATTTTTAACTACGATAAGAGATATTTACCTGTCAGCTGTCCAGATGCTTCTTATACCATCAATATATGTACTTATAACTGGGACTTATCATAGAACATGATCGACTTTGAAAAAACTAGTGCGTGTAAACTTAGAACGATCGAACAAAATGAATTAATTCACGTTGATTGCCTTAAACATGTCTATCCCGATGGGACAAGTGCGCTGCACGACGTCTGTTTTTCAATTTACAGAGGCGAAATAATAGCGTTATGTGGAGCGAACGGTGCAGGAAAAAGCACATTAGTAGAGCACTTAAATGGCTTATTAAAGCCAAGTGTTGGGCGCCTTGTTATACTTAATAACGAAGTTTCTAAACGGACTGGGATAATTACAGACGTTGGGATAGTTTTTCAGGATGCAGATAGTCAGGTTTTTGCACCGACGGTCTTGGACGATGTCATGTTCGGTCCTCTCAACAAAGGCCTCGACAAAGAAGAATCTGAAAGAGTCGCCCTTAAAGCTTTGGAAAGCATAAATGCCTCCCATCTCGCGAACAGAATACCATACTATCTAAGTAAAGGCGAAAAAAGACTCGTGGCCATTGCTGGGGTTCTTGCAATGGAACCGAAAGTCATTGCGGCTGATGAACCAACCAGTGACCTTGATCCCGTACACTCGCATAAGATTGAATCTGTATTACTTAATTTAAAGAATGACCACGGTATCAGCATAGTCATCACAACCCACGATATGGATCTCGCAGCGCGACTTGCCGATAGAATTTGCATAATACACCAAGGAGAGATAATTGCAACTGGAACTCCTAAAGAAATATTTTATAACGTTGAATCTCTCACTGTAGCAGGACTTGAACAGCCCGCGATTGTGAGGTTTTATGAAAGGTTAAGAAGAGAGCATAATATTGATGATGCCAAACCGATTAATGAAGAAGAATTAATTTCTTTAATTTCTGGTGCATTAAAAACTAAAGTTGTTAATTCAAACTAAAGTAAATTAAACTGACACTTTAATAGATATTTCAGCTAGTAAGTCGAAGAGGAATGTGGACAATGAAGTGGAAGGAGATATGGTCGCAGGATATTGAAAGTTCAAAAAGCGTGTCGCTCAGAATTAGCGTATCTGAAGCGGAAGATGGAGCGAAAATTTTTGGGATTCGACGATGGATCCGGCGAGGGGATGAAAAGATCCCTACGAAAGATGGCTTTGCTGTACAATTGACAAATGAGATTGTAGACAAGCTTATAGAGGCCTTAAATGATGTAAAAGCGAGATGTAATCAATAAAGATAAACAGTTCAGTTTTTTATTACAATCTTTTGATCTCGTTGCTTTTCGCTGGCATAGATCTGAGATTGATGGCTTATGGCTAACGGCATCTAATTTAATTATTCTTTTAAAGAGTGAAATACCGAGTCTTTTAATGAAAAAGTAAATGAAGCAGCCTATTCTTTATTTGCTTGGTTAAATATTTATATTCAAGAGATCTATATTATTAAGCAGTAAAACTTTTTTGCGATAGTGGTACCATGGGAGAATATGATTTTGAGAGATTAATTAGGTACCGGAAAATTGATATCCTCAAAAAAGCGCTTGAAGATTCTAATGAACACCAGCGATTCAAGGCCGTGGAAGCTTTGGAAGCAATAGCGCTTGGATCTATCGAGGATAGGTCAGCTTACGATATATTAGTTAAAGCATCGGTTCGAAATCCATATGAAGATGTACGTCAGCACGCCCAAATAATTCTCAAAAGCATCAATGGTTACATTAGAGAACATTCGGAAAAGCTGAATACTGACAGCAAAACTAATTTAATTGACAGCAGAACTCAGCAAAAAGAAAAATTATCAGAGTCCCAAGAATCTAACAATTACAAAAAGGTAATCATAGTTTGCGAGTTTGACGATGACTGCAATAATTTAAGAGTCCACGGAGAAACTAACAGTGTGAGCCATAAACTGAACGAAGTTAAAGGTGCGCACTGCGATGATAAAACACAAGGAGTGTGGAAATTTCCAATTGAGAGAACGTCACTTGAGGGACTTAAAAAAATCGGCGTAATGTTGCATCCAGCAGTTCAAAGTGTTTATACATCGTCACGTGATACCTGGGCTTTAAAGACCCGTAACGAAAAATGGATTAAAATTGTTGGCGCTTCTGAAACTATTGTAGATAATCTAAAAGAAGTTCCAGGCTGTGAATGGGATAATTCGGAGAAAGCCTGGAAGGTGCCTTTCCATGCCGAATCAGTTAAGCGTCTTATGAAAATTGACGGTCTGTATGTAAGTCCCTTTATCTTGGACTAAATTGAGATAAATTGCGATTGCTTATGAACTAATTCTTAAAAAACAATGATATTACGTTACAGAATCTCTCAGCTGCATCGAAATAGTTCCAAGGAAACAATGTGTTAAAAAAGTAAAGAAACCCAATTACTCGGGTTTCGAAATAAGGGCTGTCTTACAGAGTAATTTACCATCCTTAGCGTGAGGCATTCTCCTTACTGAGTCGTCAGCCTTTTCAATCTCGCGCGCCTCATCAACTAATTTAGCCGCATATCTCATCATTTCGTGCGACGCAGTGGTAAGTGGCACATACTTTTCCCACTCTTTCGTCATAAAGCACGCTTTAACGTTGATGTCGGCTACTTTTGCGGCCATTTCATATGCTGCGATGGCCTTCGATCTTGCATATGGGTTGCAAAACTCGTCTATTGTTGCTTTTTCAGGAGTCATGACGACTTTTGGCAGCTCACATTCTCTGCCTTCCTTGATGGCTGTAAGACACCCATCCAATGCTAACTGTAGTACTCTAAACGCTCCTGTGCCTGCAAGCACTTTCATGAGCTCAGCGTTGTAAATTGCCATCTCAATTGGATCTAAGAATTCGCGTCTGGCCCCGATCATAGCATCAGCATTTATTAATATATATCCGAAGCCTCCTTCCTCCTCAAGCTTCTCCTTAAGCTTCGCATTGTCCGAGATAACAATAACCTTTTTTCCAGCTTCTTTAAGCAGTGTTCTCGCTTTCGTCGGACCAGGCACCGCAGCGTTCGGAGAGACAACAACGACTAAATCAGGATTAAAGCTGAGAAGCGCTTTTACTACCGGTTCAGCATCCTCTGGGGTCAGCTTTGTACCGCTTGATACAATCTTTGCCTCAAAATCCTCTCTGTCGGCACGCTCATCGAGCAACAGATCAGTCATCAATCCGCTTACGATGTTGCCGAGTTTAGCGATTCCAAGCTTAACTACCATTTTTATATCACCTGTTAAATTTTTAAAACATATTTTTGTTCTGAGCGCAGAACTGTCATCTTTCTTAAGTTTAGGTGGTTTATATTTAACTTTTTTGGTGAAAATATCAATGATCACTTAATTTGGAAATTAATAGAAATAAAAATAAAAAAAGTGTTACTCAGAATCTGCGTGATCCTTTAAAATCTCATGCAAGTAAAACTTATAGGGCCCAAGCTCACCCTCATAGTTGCCTGCAGATATTCTTTTCACACCTTGAACTCGAGTTGCCGCTAGCATTCCTCTTTTCATCGCTTCTGCTATCGCCTCTTCTGTTAATCCGCAAATCACTATTTCATAAATAGCCCTAACTCCCTCAGGCACCAGAGTATTAGGGACTTTCTCCCGAAGGGTTGGAGCGAGTCTATGATGGGTTGACGCCTTCATAAAAGTGGCGTATGTGGGACAACCTACTTTGGACCCTGAGGCCACGATCCCTCCCGGAAAGGGTGTAATGGTTCCTTCCACTGATTTTATTGATCCGACGGCGGCCTCTGCTGCCAAGAGAGCTGAAGCTTGCGTCTCCCCATAGATGAAAAAGTTACCTCCTGCAACTCCTTTCTTCACCCCGTAGGTCTCTTCACAGATAAACTCACCTTCAAGTATTGGTATTGCCCAGACATCTCGTCCGCCCACTTTCGTCTGATATTCGTAACCATCACCGAAAAAGTGAAGTTTTACAGCGACAGTCTCTTCGGATTCAAGAGCGTTAAATACAGCTGTTGTTGCTGCTGTCAGGACGCATTCGCCAAGCCTTTCAATGAGGTTGCTTTTTATCTGCTTCTTTGACGGATGTACGACCATTATAATAACGCCTGGCCGTCCATCAGGAGTCTCGTCAGGAAGCACAAATCTGTCTATGCCAGCCTCTGCACTACAACCTATTACTGATGTCGCGAATCCTGTCGCCACAACTGCAGCAGTTTCTGCCAGTTTCTCCGTAGATGCGGTGATCAATACTCGCGCAACTGATACTGAAAATGCCTCTGCATAGGTATCATCAATGTCCACTCCATTTACTTTCATGTGAAACCTTCCAAAGTTTTATCAGTCTCTTTTAGCACTTCATGAACTTAAAAATGCCTCTCAATTTTTAGCTTTAAATCTGCATGGACGTATACATTCCGTACAAACTTGAGTGAGTACGAGATACTCTGTCATTCCATCACAATGTCGCTGCGAATGACGCAGTTGATTTGCGCTTATTTTGACGTAATAAATTGTCCTAAATTAAATACGTTATGTTAACAAACTATTAGCTGACGATTGGCTCGCTCCCCCCAATAAAGAGACTATGTTTTTACGCGCACAGAAAAGATATTTCTTCTTAAAAGAAATATATGTAACTCTATGAGGTATCCTCGACATAGATTTGTTGTGCAAGAGCATTATGCCTCACATCATCATTTTGATTTTCGGCTTGAAATGGATGGAGTTTTGAGAAGCTGGGCAATTCCAAAAGAGATCCCAACCCAAAAAAAAGTAAGACGTCTTGCCGTGCAGGTAGAAGATCACAACCTGGACTATATACACTTCGAAGGGAGGATAGCTGAAGGCCTCTATGGGGCTGGAACGGTGAAACTATACGACTACGGCGATTACTATTTATTGACAAAGAAGGAAGATAAGATTAAGGTTACTTTGATGGGCAAGAAATTAGAAGGTGTATATGAATTAATTCGCCTGAAAGATCCAAAAAATTGGCTTATTTTTATGGTAGGCGACCGTAAAAACGTAATTGAGTCCACAATCTAAGTTAGCTCGAAGAAATAAGTATAGCAAGGAGAAAGAGCCGCATGCATCTGAGTTTTCAATGGCCTTAATGTTATGACATTGATTTGATAATACCCTTACACAAAATGAAATAAAAGAATTTCGAGTGGACGACCTTGATTTTTGAGTACATTTTACAAACATGTTTCGCAGTGGCACGTTATATCTGCTTTTAAAAACATATATCGCAAAATTATAATCTCGCTCACAATCTAATTGAACAAGTGAAAGGTACTGCTTGTACTCGCGTTACTAATGCGTGCATTAACTTTGTATAGAATGAACTAGCTAGTATAAAAATGGTCATGAATGACGTTTACGACCACAGTGGCATAAAGTTACTGAAAGACGAACTTGATATAAACTTCTATAAAATAGCTAAAGATATGTGTTTTTTAACGTCGAGTTTATCTACTATAAAACAGCACACATCTTCAAACCACGTATATAGTGTACAAAGAATGGGAGAACTCCGAGTAGGTTGGATAAACCAAGAGGGGTACGCGCTGGCACAAACGGGGAACCACAAAGAGGCGTTAACAAGGTTCGATGAGGTTCTAAGAATTGAGCCAAACTACTTGCACGCGTGGAATCACAAAGGCCTTTGCAACTATTTTTTAGAGAGATATCAAGCTTCGCTCAATTGCTTTACCGCGGTAATAAAGCTCAATCAGCAATTTATTGAACCCTACATAAATAAGGGGTGCTCGCTGCAGCGCTTGAATAAATTCGAGAGAGCTATAAATTGCTTTGAAGAAGCTGAATCGATCAACCCCAATTCCTTCGAGAACTGGACTAACAAATCAATTTCTTTAATAGCGCTGGGCGATTTCACAGGTGCCTTAAATTGCCTCGATAGAGCTGTATTGTTTAATTGTATGGCGCCTTCAATTTACGCGTTAAGGAGTATTTGTTTTATTATGTTAGAGTGTTTTAATGAGGGATTTGAAGATTTAAAATCTGCATTAGAGCTCGATCCGTCTAACAGAACCGTTATGGATCTTTTTAAAGTATATGATATGATGGTTTGATATGAGAACTCCCGAAATTTAGCAGTGTATGCAATGGTAATCTAACTATAATATATTCGTGATGCGCGCAGAGCTTATTCGCGGGGATTTTGGCGGGCCAACTCGGTACTTATTACCTCGAAAGTTCTAAGCATTGATTAGCGCTCTTTCTTAGTTTGTAGGCGCTTTCGGGAATCTGCGATTGTCAACCCAGTTGCTATCTTTACAAATCCTTCATTTCTTCTCATAATTACTTAAGAAGATGATTTCTCCTTCAACACGTGTTTTTTAACTCCTAAATTTGCACGTATCTCCGATGTAAGGGTACATCAACGTATGCCATCATCATTGTTACCTCTCCAAGTAGCGAGTTAATCTGTCTTGTTATTGTAGCACACATTGTCTATCTATTAGAGGCTTAAAGTGAAATGTCTCAGCTCTGATAATTGTGCGCAAAATCGAAAATACTTACCTCCAAGCTGTTAGCTCAGATCCTAAACTTCAATTAAAAGTATGAAATAGAATATCAAAGTCACGTGTCTCGGAGCACGAAACAATAGCAGGATTAGATGAAGAGTGTGTCTCAACCGCATAGCCCTCTAATATTACCGAACCAATAGCTCCACGAGAAACCTCAAAACTTTTAGTTTCACTCCACCAACCATGCATCTATATCATAAAATCCTAATACTTGAATTTCGGGCGTGGTGGTGTGGGAAAGCAAAAGAGAGGCCTAAAAATAGAAATGACGCTACTATCAATAACTTATATGCTTTTGTTAGGTTTAAGTTCGAAATTAAACAACCCTATGCGCTCCATTTTATCGGGTTTCCAGAGCAATCCGAAATATGATGTATTATAACCCAAACTCATAGAGTACCCTTCAGGACCTGAGATCCCTACTCTTATTAAATAGCTCATTTTACCATTCCTTACCGCCCGTTTGGATTCCACTTCATATCCCACATATCTGCTTCTCTCAATGCTCATAGTTTTAAGAATATCACCTTCAGAGTCCGAGAAGGCTGCCTCCTCATGCTCGTGCCCACACAGAACTAAATACCCGCCTCCATAGGTCCTTTTTACGTAACCGAAGGCTTCATTAGGTGTATAATGGTACCCAGATGAACTTAAGTATGATTTTGATGATATCCGCTGCCAGGACCTATGATAGAGCCAGCTATCGTCGAGCTCATTTGGATCTATAGGGCCACCATGAACAGCGAGAATTCTGTCTTTACGGTCAACATAAAATTGAGGCAAATCCTTTAAAAATAAGGCGTATTCACCTAGATCTTTATGAACTCCCTTGCTTTTCCTGTCGCTTCCAGAAACAGGACGGCCGTATAAAAATGCCTCATCGTGATTACCAATCAATGAAATGATTGGGATACTCTTTTTAAGCTCTCTTATCTTATCTATAACTTCTCTTGGGTGATACCCTCGGTCAATTGTATCGCCGAGGTTCAAAATCCTCTCCACCTTTGAATACTTTCTTACAAATTTCGCATCGCTAATTATTGATAGTATGCATTCCAGAGCTCGTACGTCAGCATGTATATCCGATATTATTAGAGTTGACATGCACTACAATCTGAAATGGGCGAGCATTGCACTTATCGCTTTCGTTTGGAAAGTTTATCGTTATTAGAGAACGTTGAGACGAATGCTGAATTGCCCCTTTGCGATGAATGTGGTGTCAGCTCCTCCTGCTACAAAAAAATATGAAGCAAATCATTATCAAAGAACATACTACAAACGGTAGTCCAATATCAGGCGATATTTTATTCTATATTTCAAATTTCTGATGATCAAAAACCGTACCTTTACGAGTCTAGAGGCTTTATTAATTCAAGAAAAGCTTTTTAATAATGTAATTCCAATTTAGAGTGCATATGGGATTATCTGACAAAGAATTGGAACAGATTTCAAAGGCACTCGAGCGAGGGGGAAAAATGCTCGCTCAGCATTGCGAAAGCTGCCGCTCCCCTTTGTTCAAGCTTCAAGGTAATATAGTATGTCCAGTATGCGAATACAGGAAAGCTGAGAACTCTGCTAAATCATCTAAAGAGAAGTCGAGACTAAAAACGGAGCCTCAGATTAAGACTGCAAAAGCAATAGAACCTTGTGAGACCATCCCCATTGATACATTTGTGACAAACGTGATAACGAATATCGCAGAGAATATGCAGTCAGAAACTGACCTGTCAAGAGTCCTAATTCAACTTGAATGCATTGAAAGAGGTTTAAAAATAATTCAGATGATGAAGGGATGATTTTTCTTTTAACATACAGTAATGTAACTGGTTATTTACGTTAGCAAGTCTTGAGGCTTTCAAGTCACAATTTGCATTTTCTGTTATCAACGTAAATTGTTAAAAGTTATTGGTCTTTATGGAATATCGAGAGTGTATACAAATCATATGGAGAATTTTCTAATGGAGGAAGTTGAGGTTCAACCTAGGCAAAGAACTCAAGATGATGTGAAAGAAAAGGTTATGGAGCTCGCAAAACGGCGCGGTTTCCTGTGGCCATCCTATGAGATCTACGGTGGTGTAGCAGGCATGTGGGATTATGGGCCGCTCGGAGGGACTCTCAAACGCAGAGTTGAGGATGCATGGCGCGAAATTTTCGTTATTGAAGAGGGTTTTCACGAAATCGAAACCCCCGTCATTGGTATAGAAGATGTATTTGTAGCATCTGGACACATATCAAGTTTTATAGATTTGATAGTTGAATGTCTGCAATGCAAGACATTTTACCGTGCAGATCATATAATTACAGAACATAAATCAAAACTAGGGATTTCGAAAGACAGCTGCGAGCCTGAAATTGCAGACATTGACATACCTTATAGACATAAAATTGAGGAGCAGATAAAAAAATACGATGTTTGCTGCCCAGAGTGTGGCGGCACCTTAGGAGAGGTTAATTATTTCAACTTGATGTTTAAAACTCAGATAGGTCCCGGGACTCAGAGGGCAGGCTACTTGAGGCCAGAAACAGCACAAGGAATTTTTATTGATTTTCCACGGTTATTAAGATTTTTTAGAAATAAACTCCCATTCGGTGTAGTGCAAATAGGAAAATCATATCGAAATGAGATATCTCCACGGCAAGGCATAATACGTTTGAGGGAATTCACTCAAGCTGAGGTTGAGGTTTTTGTCCACCCTAATGCGAAGACGAACCATCCAAGGTTTGATGAGATTTCCGATATTGAAATTAACATTCTTTCAAAGGATTTCATCGGCAAAAAGACGATAGGTGACGGGTGCAAAGAGAGGCTTATAGCAAATGAGTACTTAGGCTATCATATCGGCAAGGCATACCTCTTTTTTACTGCTGTTGGAATCAAATCAGATCAACTTAGGTTTAGACAGCATCTGCCCGATGAGATGGCTCATTATGCTGTAGACTGCTGGGACGCTGAGGCATTAACACAATATGGGTGGATAGAACTAGCTGGAATAGCTGATCGAACATCGTACGATCTAAAGCAACACGAACAACACAGTGGAGTTGAAATGAAGGTATTTTTGCCGTTCGATCAGCCAAAAACTGTGAAGCGTAAGATCATAAAGCCCAATATGGGCTACTTAGGTCCAAAGTATAAGAGTAAAGCTAAAAAGATAGCAGAAGTCTTATCACGGATGAATGATCCCATACCGCCAATAATGATAGACGGTGAGATTATCGACGAAAATGCCTATGTCACTGAGGTGATTACAGAACAGATGGTAGGTGAAGCTGTAACTCCGCATGTTATAGAACCTTCATATGGCATTGACCGAACAATTTATGCGATTTTGGAACACTCCTACAACGAGGACGTTATTGGCGGTGAAAGAAGGATTGTTCTTCGAGTTCCAACGAGAGTCGCCCCGATTCAAATCGCAGTATTCCCACTTGTAAAAGCCTTGAATGAAAAAGCCAAGAATGTGTATATGTTTCTTTGCTCTAAAAGATTTTTAGTTGAGTACGACGACTCGGGCACCATTGGCAGAAGATATAGAAGACACGACGAAGTTGGAACCCCTTTTACTATTACAATTGATCATCAGACACTTGAAGACGATACAGTCACGATAAGAGAGAGAGATTCGACAAAGCAAATAAGAGAAATCATCGGTGACCTTCCGGAAACGATCAGCAGATTGTTGAATTCAACAAATTTCTCTCAAAAATTGTTTACGAAGTAACAGCGATACTCCCAAGATCATTAGATCTCGTAAAACGTCGAATCGAATGAGTTTTTTATGTTGTTGTCCAAAGGATGCACTTAGGAGAATCTACATTTATGAATTAGTACATATGAGACATTTTAACTTAAAGATAAAGATGAGAGGGGCTAGATAGCAACACGTCCCGTTATAATATCAGTTCTGCCTAAATTATACAAAATACACATGAAATTTCATGGTATCTGAATTGGACCTTCTTCCTTCTCGGAATTCATAATTATATTAATTTCAATATTTTTGATTCCTATTGGTGATATCTGTTCCTTCAAAATGGAAGTAAGATGATCGTAGTCTTTTGCTGCTACCGAAAACTGCAAATTGTGATTGCCAGACATTTGATCAATCTGGTAGATCACCTCAATCTTCTTTAATTCTTTCATGTACTGATCTAAATTGGAAGGGTCTACCTTGGCGCTAATCCTTGCATTACAGTTCAACCCAACTTTCTCTTTGTCTATTATAGCTGAATAACTTTTAATCACACCTTGCTCTTCCAAAATAGCCATTCTGTCACGCACTGTTGATTCTGATCTATTTAGCTCTCTCGCGATATCTTTGTACGTCATTCGTGCATCTTTTTGAAGAATATAGAGTATTTTTTTATTTATTTCGTCAATACGCAATGTGATCCCTTCCAATTAACATATGCCTTCGGTACTTTCTATCGCTTAATTTTGTTTATATTCGAATTATTATAGACTCGTTGTATTTATTAAGTATGTCGGAATTTAGTTTAATTAATGTCTAATTGTTTGGTCACTGAGGACTTATTAAACAAATTTAAAGAAAGCGCTTATAGGGAAAGAAGGAAAATAGGGATAGGATTTGGAGATCCAAACTATGCAGTTTTTGAAGGGATCAAAAACACGCGCGACTTTGCTGATGTGGTCATAGTTGGAGCTGTTCATTCAGACGAATTTGAGGTCATAAACACATTACAGCCTGAAAAAGTCCTTATTGATATGCTGATAGACTGCGATATAGATGGGGCAGTAAGAGGGACCATTAGTGCGAGCAAAGTGCTGCCATATTTGAAACAAAGACTAAACGTCGAGCAACTTTATCGGGCGGCTCTCCTCTCTACTCATACTAATAAACCATTTTTTCTTGCCCCGGTCGGGATCGATGAGGGACATACGATAACCGGGCGTTTGGAACTTGCTTTAAGAGCATCATACCTACTTACTAAGATGGGAGTGGCCCCGAAAGTGGGAGTTTTATCCGGTGGTAGACCTGAAGATGTGGGACGGTCTAACATTGTGGACGTGACCTTGAAAGAAGCGAAAGAACTTACAAATTTGCTCAAAAGCGCGGGGATTAACGCAATAAATTATAATATTTTGCTGGAAGAAGCCATAAAATGCTCTAATCTTATTCTCGCTCCCGATGGACTGTGCGGTAACCTGGTCTTCAGAACCCTCGTTTTTCTTGGTGGGGGGAGAGGTCATGGGGCGCCACTGATTGGCTTGCCGTACACGTTCGTTGATACATCACGGTCAGGCACGGCATTCGAAGATGCGATACTGTTAGCGTCTGCGCTATGCAATGTTTAAATTATTATTGCAAAAAAGCAGAAGAATGCGTGTTTTCCATAGAATCCGAGGCCTATAAGTGAAAAAAAACGTAGTTGGCTGCCTTTTAGTTGCACATGCATTATATTGATAGAAACGCCATATAGTTTACATTGATTATGCAAGAATTATTAAGAGGGAGAACTGTTTTTTGAAACATAATAGCGAGCATCGCTACAACGAAATAATGATCATAGACTCTCATAATCATATTGGGATTGATATACACGGCGTAATTCAGGAACCTAGATCATTGTTAAAAAAGATGGAGAGATCAGGAGTTGGAAAATGTATCATTTTTCCGTTTAACGAGATACGGCCTGGAAGAGCCTTCTCCACTGCTAATGATTACATCGCTAAAGTTGTCAAATCTCATTCCGATCAGTTCATAGGGTTTGCACGTACAGACCCAACGCATACATCTGCTGCTGATGAGGTTTACAGGGCTATAAAAAAACTCGGATTGAAAGGACTTAAACTTCACCCTCGAAGTCAAGAGTTTCATCCATCCGATGATGTAGTTATTCCTGTACTTGAAATGTGTGTTAGCCTTAACGTCCCCATTCTCTTTCATTCTGGGTATGCTTATCGTACGCTTCCACCAGCGATTGGTGAGATAGCTGATCGGTTCCCAGAACTGCGTGTAATTATGGGCCATATGGGATGTTCCGATGTCGGAACTCCCAGCGGCATAGATGATGCCATTCGCATAGCTGCTAGAGCGGAGAACTTATATTTAGAGACGTCCCGTATGATGATTCCATCTTATATCGCTAAAGCAGTGCGTTCCGTTGGAGAGGATAAAGTAATTTTTGGCTCTGACACTCCTTATGGAAAACAAGATGATGAAATCGAAATCATACTGAAGAGCGGATTAGATTCATTTTCTCTTAAGAGAGTTTTCCATGAGAATATTATGAGTTTGTTGAACCTAAAATAGATGAGTTACAAGCGTTGGCATTTATTTGCTTTTTACGTAATGAAGTGTCACGTCCGAAAGTGCTTTATAAATGTGATATGCTCTTAAAATTATGACTTCAGTAGACGAATATATTTCCAAAGCTATCGATTTCTTAAATGAAAATAGAATTGAGGATGCAATTCAGGAATATAGAAACGCTCTAGAAATTGACCCGACAGATGCCACTGCACTAACAGGGCTTGGACAGACGTTCGATGAGTTAGGAGAGTTCACTGAAGCCATAAAATCGTATAAAAAAGCTATACGTCGCAATCCTCGCGATGTAATAGCTCACAGCGGCTTAGGAATCGTTTATGAAAAACAACGCAAGACTGACCTCTCTACAAAAGAATTTATTACCGCTTTGGAAATAGACAGCGACACAGCATTTTTGCATATCGTGTATGCTCGAGATCGGTACACTACCTTTTTGATTGACAAAAAGAAAAAATATGAAGACGAGGTAAAAAAACTAGAAGAATCGATTGAAAGATACATTAGCTCGACGAAAATCATTGACACGGATATTTCGAACTATTTTCCCACGAAACTGGATTGATCTAAATTCTTAGCTAGCCTTAACCTCTTCAATGATACTAAAACTTAATACAAGAAGTATGCGCAAAAGAAGGAAAACTGTCAATTGATCCGTAACTCCAAAAGGGAGTTGTTCAGCCATTATATGATCATTATCAAGTGACTTGGAGTGACAAGTCATGAACTTTACGATAAGACCAATAGGAGCAGTGCATTCAAAGATTACAGACGGGAAAGACATGCCGTTGCAAGGCGTCCCTGCCCGTATTGAGATTTTTGACGAGTTTAAAGCGGGTTTAACGGGCATCGAAGGCGATAGTCATATTAATGTGATATGCTGGCTTGATAAAGCTGAGAGAGAACCCCTGTTAGTGAGACCACGGAAAATAAATCCAAATTTGAATAAGCGGGGAGTCTTTTCGATGAGATCGCCCACCCGTCCTAACCCACTCTCTCTGACAGCGACGCGACTTGTTAACGTAGAGGAG
>Ga0187769_10000772_pt1 | contig 17675 bp, 13 predicted proteins | sample 0116_SJ02_MP02_1_FD_133140 | JGI IMG/M metagenome (GOLD analysis project Ga0187769, IMG submission 133140) | Tropical peat soil microbial communities from peatlands in Department of Meta, Colombia - 0116_SJ02_MP02_10_MG | ecosystem: Environmental > Terrestrial > Soil > Wetlands > Peat | place... | reverse complement strand
TTCAACCCCTGGCTGGTAGCCCACGATCGGGGCATAGGCGCTGTTGAGGAAACTGCCGTTGGCTGCGATATCGGTGTTGGGGCTGGAATTGACGAAGCCTACATTTTCGAATTTGAGCGCGAACTCCAGGGCAGTACGGCCATGCGGCGGCAGCGGCGTGGGAAGCTGGTAAATGTAGAAGCCCAGGTTGTCGTCGTGCAGGATGACGCTTTGTCCGCCGGCCAAAGCCAGTTTGCTGATCCCAATATGCGCACGAGGCAGCGGCGCAAGGTCCGCCGGCCAGACGGTCAGGGCAACGCGGTCTATCGCCGCCGAGGTTTTATTCTCCAGCATCATCGTACCTCGAATATCGGCGACGCCCCGGTCCGGGTAGAGATCGATCTGCGCATTGACGTCAGTGATCCGCGGCTGCGGCAAAGTGAGGTATTGCCGATACTTTTTTTCGTATTGCGCGCGGTCTTCGTCTACGCGCCAGGTGGTGCGGTAGGAATTGAGAATGTCGGTGTTATAGAAAATGTAGCTGCCGACTCCGACAAAAAGAACACAACATGCGGCCAAGCCGACGACTGCGGGACGAGACAACCGGCCGGCGGCCTGCTTCAGCCGCGTGCTTAAGCTGCCCTCGGTGGAGCGCACCCACAACAAGTTTGTAAGAACCGCCAGACCTACTGCGGCAATCGCCCAATAAAGGTGGTACCAGAACAATGTCGCAGCGAACGGACCGTAACCGTTCATATCAGAATAGGTGTACGGCGGCGACTGGCCGAAGCGATACAGATAGTTCTGCAAGCCCAGGCTGGAGCTGGCGGTTATGGCGATGAAATACAGCACCATCACGAAGTGCCCGAGGTATTTGTTGTTGACGATGGTGTGAATCAACAGGGCCAGCGCGCACAAAATCCAGAACTGGACGAGGCGAACGCCGAAGAGATCGGTGAAGTAGAGGCCAAACTGAAAACGGTAGTACCCGTGACTGATCTGGACGATGAGGCCCGACACCATAGTGACCAGTAAGATCAGCACCTGCACCAGCATCAAGGCCACCAGCTTGGAAGCGAACAGCACCCAGCGCTGTACTGGCAGAGCGTCGACAATCTGATTGAGACCGGCGTCCCGCTCCCGCCAGACCAGTTCACCCGCATAGAACGTGATAATGGCAAGTGCGAACACAAAAAAGCCTACGCTGGCCAGCTCCAGCATTTGATAGGTAACCGGGTACGTGCGTGTCGCAAATGGATTGTTGATTCCGTTGGCCGAGAACATTGCAAACAATCCGCCCGCCAGAAGAAGAACTATGAAGAAAACGTTCTTGACCGTCTCACTGAACTGGATGCGAGTGAGCGACAGAAACTGCCTTAGCGAGGCGCCCGAAGAAAAATCCGGATGAACCATTGGCAGGGCGTGGGCCGAAACCGGACCGATCTCCTCTTCCTCCGCTGGGACCGGCTTGCCCCTCTTGCCGCCAAGGGCCGCATAGGAGAACGAGAACCGGGAATAGGTGAAGACCAGTAACGCCGCGCCGACTCCCAGCCAGAGCACCCGGTTCCACAGCATGATTCCAGCCAGTGGAATCAGTTGAGTGTTACGCTCAAAAGGCGTCCAATACTTGGTCATGCGATCCAGCGCGTTTAGTCCGAACGGGTCAGCCAACGCCCCGGGAACGCCCGCCGTTACGCTGCCGGATAACTGTATAGCGACGAAATAGCCGATGAGCAGAACGACGCTGCCAGCGTAAACCGGAAGCATCTTTTTGCCCAGTGCGGCCAAAGCGAAGAAAATCGCCGTCAGCAAGATCAGATTCGGCAGAACCAGGATGAAGTAGGGTTGCACATACGCGGCGTACCTTTGGGGCCCGAGCCTGGTGGGGTCTAGCCAGGGCATCAGCGTGCCGATCCATGCCCCCAAGCTAACGCTGGCGAAGATCACAATTTGAATGGCCAGTGCGCCGAGAAATCGCCCCCCTAAATAATCGAACTTGCGGATCGGTGCTGTGAAGAAGAAATCCGTCGCGTGATTTTCCACATCCTGATAGGTCGCCTGTCCGGCGATGGCGGCCGTGACCACCACGCCGAAGAAACTCAGATAGGCGATGATGCCTCCCAGGATGTAGGGAGAGTTCACCAGCACTTTGCCCCCGGTGCCGAAATCCACGCCCGCTCCCGGAATCGCACCGCCCGACATGAGAATGAACAAATATCCCAGGCCGCAGAAGACCAGGAAATACACGTAAGTGGAAATCCGGCGCAGTCTTTGGCGAAATTCAAAACCTGCAATCGTGAGAACCATAGGATCAATTCACTTGCCCGGCCAGCGCCGGCTTTTCGATAAAGCCTCGAATGGTGGCGAAGTACAAATCTTCCAGATCGGGAGGTTCCGGCTCGAATCCCGGTCCGGGCTGTGTGTCGCTGAGCACATGGATCAGCGTTCTCCCGGCGAAAAGTCGAACGAGGACCACCTGGAATTCTTGCCGGTGTGCGGCCAAATCGGCAGCATCAATCGATTTCTTCCAGACCCTGCCTTGCAGTTCCGCCACCAGGGTAGTGGGTTCCCCGACGAGCAATACCCGTCCCTGATGGATGATTGCCATGCGCCCGCACAGGTCGCTGACGTCAGAGACGATGTGGGTGGAGAGAATGACGATGATGTTTTGTCCGATGGCGCTGAGAAGATTGTGGAAGCGGACCCGCTCCTCGGGGTCGAGGCCGGCCGTGGGTTCATCCACGATGATCAGCCGAGGATTGCCCAGCAGCGCTTGCGCAATCCCGAAACGTTGCTTCATCCCCCCGGAAAAACTGCCCAGGTGCTTGCGGCGATGGTCCCAGAGATTGGTCTGCTGCAATAGCGCGTTCACTACTTCCCGCCGCTCTTTCGGGCTCCCGATGCCCTTCAGCGCAGCGAAGTGGGTGAGCAGATTCTCCGCCGAAACCTTGGGATAAAGGCCGAATTCCTGCGGCAGATATCCCAGCACCTTGCGGAGTTCATCCTTCTGCTTCAGCACGTCGATTCCATCCAGTGCCGCGGTGCCACTATCGGCTTCCTGTAGCGTTGCGAGCGTCCGCATCAGGGTGGATTTGCCGGCGCCATTCGGGCCGAGCAGGCCGAACATGCCTAACGGAATTGTCAGGGAGACACCTTGAAGAGCTTGCACGCCATTGGGATACCGTTTGGAGAGATTATCGATTCGAAGTTCCATGCAGTCCTCTATCCAGCGTATTGGAGTATACGCGCCAGCTATGCGATTGGTTCCCGGCCTCTAAACCCGCTGAAGGTTTGACGCGTTCGGGCATCGCAGTGGTAGCTGGGGGCATTGCGAGTTTATGACTGAGGAGGCGGGTAAGACGGAATTACACTGTTAGCTGTGTGAAAACCCTGAACGAAGTCTATTCCTCGCTTCGGATGCGGCGGCGCTATGAAGTGTGGTTTGTGCGCTTGGGACTGGCGGACGGCGGCGGGGCGTGGTGGTTCCGTTACCTGCTGATGAATCCGGGGCGAAACGGCTCCCCAGGAGATTTGCGCGGGATGCCGGTGCAGGTGTGGGCCACATGGTTTCCGCGAGACGGCAAGCCGCAGAGTTTCATTCAAGGATTTCCGCTAGAGGGTCTGGACCTCAGCACCAGAGGTCAGAATCCATTTCACCTGCGCCTCGGGAAGAACGAAATCGGGGAAAACTTCTGTCGAGGGGACCTGGCAGTTGACGGACACAGAGTTTTCTGGGACATGCAGTATCGTTCCACGTTTCACGTCACTCTGAGCAATAAGGGATGGATCGGCTTCTCGCGATCGCCGCATTCCGACGCGCTCTTTTCCGGGCAGATCATGCTCGATGGCCGAAGTTTCGAAGGGAATCCACTGGGGTTCGGGGTTCAAGGACATAACTGCGGATACAAGCACCGCAACTTCTGGACCTGGGCACACGTGTATTTTTCTCGACCCGAAGGGCACCCGCCAAGCACTCTGGAAGCATTGGTCTACGACATGCCATTCGGGCTGGTCTTTCGCAAAGCTGTGCTTTGGCACGATGCCAAGCACCACGAATTCCAGAATTTGCGAGAGATCAGAAGGGATCCGGCAGAATTTGCGTGGAATTTGCGTGGTTCCGCAAGAGACGGATTCCAGCTCGAGGCAGCCATCGATGGAACAGGTCCCAACCTTCATCGCTTGCCATATCTGAAGACAGATTGCACGGGCAGCTTTGAAGTCGTGAACAACAGCTTCGCGAAAGCGACATTGCGCTTGCAATCACCGGGTAGACCAGCGGAGATGCTAGAGACGGCGACCGGGGCCGTCTTGGAGATGGGCGGGTTCCGGCTTCATTCCGGGCTATGAGTCTTAGCCAGGCGCTCGGCAACTATCGTGTATGCCGCAGGATTAAAAGCCATTCCGATATGGGTGCCGGGGACTTCAAAGTCCGCTTCCCGATTTTTGGTCATGCAATAGCGCCAGTCCACGACACCGTCATGGCGCGTATAAATGGCGGTCTCCATCATGGAGCTCGGAATATCGCGCCTTAGCGAGTCGATAAAGTTGCAAGTGCAGCGCCCGGTGTAGCACGTGGGCAGGACGCCCTGGCCGTGCTCCTGCAGAATCCGCATGCGGACCGCTTCGGCGGCGCGCAGCACAGTGCGATTGGTGACCGTGCCACGAAACGGCGACGCCAGGGTTATCACGGAAGCGACGTCTTTCGGTCTCTGGCCTGCTACTGAGCGCGCGATCACCCCTCCCAGGCTGTGACCGATCAGGTGAATCTTCCGTCCGGTCTCCTCCAGGGCTTGCTGAATCGTTTCGTTCAGGCGGCGCTGGATCAGGAGGTTTGGGCACTCGGCGTTGATGCCGATGCCGGAAAAATACGGCCGGTACCCGATGCGCCCCAGCCATCCGTGAAGTTCCGTCAAATAAAGATCAGTGCCGAGAAAGCCGGGAATGATCACGACACCGGAATCGTCACCGCGCGGTACACCGAAACCGTAATACACAGGCGTCGCGTGCAATAGCAGGATCTCGGCGCCGAACAACGCTTCAGTCCAGAGTGAGTGGTCGTTCTCGGCATGAAGCCTTGGTGTGCGTTTGCGAATTCTGGCTTTCGAAGGAGCTGTTCCGTTTTTTTGTTTATGCAATTTCGTTCCGAGTGTGCCCTGCATTCCGGGCAAGTTTAAGCAGCGCGCCCGACGGGCGAATACTCGTCCAGCGCGGCATTATACCCCTATGTGCTCTCCGGCTCTATAGTCATAAGACTCTATCCGAACGTTTTTATAGGCTCAAGTTTTCACCCGCGAACGGCGCTTCCTCCGCCCGCTTTTCTCCAGCCGCGCTTCCAGTTCGGCAACCCGCTTGCGCAGGGCATCGAGTTCCGACCCATCGGAAGCCTGCCGTTGTGATGTCACCGTCGCGCCCAGGAAGCGCTTCATAGTTTCCACGGGAGACAAAATGGCGGACTGAACGTCGCTCAGCCGGTTCTGTACAGCGTCCTGCACTTTCTGATAGGTGTCAAATGCTGATTTCAAATACCACATTACGAACTCCTGGCGCACCTCATCGGAAGCGACGATGAGTTGGCGGAGCAGTTCGAGCGGCAAGCCGGTGGGCTTGTCTTTGGCATCTTCGGTGATGATTTGGGTCAGAGTAACGCGCGTCAGGTCCTGGCCGGTTTTCGCGTCCACGACCTTGACCTCCTTGCCCTCGCGAATAAGCCGGGCAATATCGTCGAGATTCACATAGCAGCTGCCGGCAGTATCGTACAACCTGCGATTGCCGTATTTCTTGATGATCACGGGCTCGGGTTGCATGGTGCCGATGTTGCTCTGCACAAAGCAACAATAGCATCTTGACACAAAGCCTGTCGAGTCGTATATTTAAGCTGATGCTGCAATGCAGCAAAACCGGAGGATAACATGCCAGTAGCAACCAAGACAGGGACGCATCCTCGGGAGTCGTCCTTTATTTCTGTTCTGTCGGGTTGGGCACAGCAAGGGGTTCAGAGTTTCTTTGCTACGCAACGTATGCTTCTGGATCTGGCGATGCGGCAGAACGCGAACATCATGCACGCTCTGCGGCAGCAACTGTCCGACCCGCATCATTCCCCCACCGCTATTTTCAGTGAAGTAGCCGGGGAAGGAATGACCAACTTCATTGAAGGGCAAAAAATACTTCTTGATCTAGGCAGGAAACAGAATGAGATTCTGATGTCCGGTGTGAAAGAACGCATTGGGGACTGGCCGGCGGCACATGCCCTGACCGACCTGCTGCGGCGCAGTGTGGAGACTTTCATCCACATGCAGGAAGAGTTCCTGAAGATCGCCGGCAAACAGACTCATACCTGGGTGGAGGCAGCCAGGACCGGCAAGGCGTATCAGCCGGAGCACCTCGTAGATTTAGCCCGCGAAGGGATGGAGAACTTCGTTAAGGCGCAGAAGCAGTTCCTGGATGTCATCGCCGACGAGACAGCCAAGGCGACCGGAGGGAAGCACACCAACGGCGCCGCCCGCAAGATCAAGAAGACCGAGCTGGCGGAGCTGGCGCGGCAGGCAACCGAGTCGTTCATCGATGCCCAGAAGAAACTGGTAGACATAGCTGGGAAGCAGATGAACACCAGCGTGAAAACCGCGGGTAAGACTCTGGAACTCCTGCGTCCGTTTCCCTTCCTACCGCTGGCTGAGCTGACGCGGGAAGGGGTCAAAAGCTATGTCGATGCCCAAAAGGCGTTGATGGACATGATGGTTAAACCAGTGGCGCACAAACCGGAGGTTCGGAGGAAGCCACCGGTGCGTGCCAGAAAAGAGAAGGCGGCAGCAGCAGTGGCCTGAACCAGGGAACTGAGCAAAGCGCCTTCTCCTGATAGTCTGGCCCGCGCGGGAGCACGGGCCAGACTAAGCCAAACTCTGCAGGGTTGGAGTATGTCAGGCGGAGTTGACTGCTCCCTGGGCTCTCCTAACTTCGCCGCGTAGCGGGGTTGCTCTACTCACGGCAAAGGGAGTCACCTCATTCGCAATCCAATGCGGGCATCACGCTGGGGCGTTTTTGCCCGTAGATGCTCGTCATGTATCGCCACAGGTACATGAGATCCTACCGACGCTCATTCGGCTCGTGCACAATGCGTGGGGGGTCCGATAGCAAAGGACTCTGAATGACGAGGGCTTGGAAGCAGCACATGCCGTGGTTAATAAACCTCTACCCTCCATTCCTGGGCGCCGGGATTCGTGTGAAGCGGCTCCAAGCCGACTGGAAAGCGATCCTTGTGGAGATGAAGCTACGCTTCTGGAACGCGAACTACGTCGGCACTCATTTCGGAGGATCGCTTTATTCCATGACTGACCCCTTCTACATGCTCATGCTCATCGAGAATCTGGGGCGGGAATATCTCGTCTGGGATAAGTCTGCGAGCATCCGATTCAGAAAGCCTGGAGCTGGAACAGTGCGGGCTAGCTTTCGTTTGTCTGACGAAGAGATCGAAGAAATTCGCAAGGAAGTGGATTCGAGAGGAAGGTGCGAGCCAGAGTTCCTGGTCGAGGTCAAAGACGAATCTGGCACTGTGATCGCGGAGGTGCGCAAGGTGCTGCACATCCGAAAGAGAAGTCAACAGCGTTCGAGCCCTGCGGAAGATGGATCAGCGGTTGTCCTTCAGTCGTAATACATATAGCGCAAACTTACATTGAGGAGGAGAACATGGCTACGATTGCTGCAATACCCTCTGCCAAGATTGCGGGCGGCAGCTTCCTGATCGAGGAGCGCGCTCCAGACGAGGTTTTTACTCCAGAAGATTTCACCGAACAGCACTTGCTGATTGCGCAAACCGCTGAAGAATTCGCGAACAAAGAAATCGTTCCCAACATCGACAAAATGGAGCACAAGGATTTCGCGGTCACTCGCGAACTGGTGAGGAAGGCAGGCGAACTGGGGCTGAGCGGGGTCGATGTTCCTGAACAGTACGGCGGGCTGCATCTGGACAAGGTTACATCGGCCGTCATCGCAGACCGGCTGGCCAAACATGGCGGCTTTGGTGCGACCTGGGGCGCGCACACCTGCATCGGCACGCTGCCCATCGTGTACTTCGGCACAGAGGAACAGAAAAGGAAATATCTGCCCGGCCTGGCCAGCGGCGAAAGGGTTGGCGCTTACGCGCTTTCAGAATCGTCGTCGGGATCTGACGCGCTCAACTGCCGAACGCGGGCGGCATTGTCCTCCGATGGGCGGGACTACATCTTGAACGGCGAGAAGATGTGGATCACCAACGCAGGTTTTGCTGACTTGTTCATCGTGTTCGCCAAAGTTGACGGAGAGAAGTTCACGGCTTTCATCATCGAGCGCAACTTTCCCGGATTTTCGGTCGGTGCCGAAGAGCACAAGATGGGCATTCGCGGCTCTTCGACCTGCCCGCTGATTCTCAATGACTGCAAGGTACCGGTGGAAAACGTCCTCGGCGAGATTGGCAAAGGACATCACATTGCCTTCAATGTTCTCAACGTGGGCCGCTTCAAGCTGGGTGCAGCCTGCGTCGGTTCGGCACGCAACTGCATCGAGAGCGCCATCGCCTACGCCAAGCAGCGCAAAGCGTTCAGCAAGGTGATTGCCGATTTCGGTCTGGTGCGGGAGAAGCTGGCCAACATGGCGGCGGGCATTTTCACCGGCGAGGCCATGGCCTATCGTACGGTCGGCATGATGGACGCGGCCATTGCGCAACTTGGTGAGAGTCAGAACGACATGAGCCAGGTCCGCAAGGTAATCGACGAATATGCTGTCGAGTGCTCCATCCTCAAGGTTTGGGGATCGGAGTTCATCAATTATGTGGTTGACGAGATGGTGCAGATCTATGGCGGCTACGGTTTCGTCGAAGAATATCCCGCTGAGCGTGCCTATCGGGATTCGCGCATCAACCGGATCTTCGAAGGCACGAACGAAATCAACCGGCTTGTGATTACAGGTTTTCTCTTGAAACGGGCGATGTCCGGCCAGCTCCCGCTCATGCCGGCGATCAAGAAGATCATGGACGAAGTGCTCTCGGGAACAAGAGACGAGGGCGCAGAAGGCCTTCTGGCCGAAGAGCGGAGGCTGGTCGCAACCGCCAAGAAGGTGGGGCTGTTCGCGGCCGGAGTTGCGACCCAGAGGTATATGCAGGCGATCCAGGACCAGCAGGAGATCATGGGGGCCATTGCCAACATTGCGATTGAGACCTATGCCATGGAGTCAGCCGTCCTGCGCGCCCAAAAACTTGCCGCGCAAAACGGAGAATCAGGAGCCGCGAATGCCATCGCAATGGCTCGGCTCTGTATGGGGGGCGCGCTCGAGAGAATCGAAAGCGCTGCAAGAATGGTGATTGCTGCCAGCGCCGACGGCGACATGCTGCGTTCGCAGATGGCAATCCTGCGCCGCCTCTGCAAGTACGAACCATTCAATACCGTCGCACTACGACAGATGATCGCACAGAGAGTCATCGACACAGGTAAGTACGTCGTCGCTTGAAATCCGTGTGCAACCCGGCTAGGGCCGGTCTCTCTCAGGAGTAGGCCGGCCCGAGAGCTACGGCCGATCATTTCACTCCTACTTTCTACCCTGCCAAGTCACATACGCCATCAAGCGTCATTCCTCACAACAGAGAAGCGTCACTACTCACAGCGGGGTGTGACGCATGTTGCTGACCTCAGCCCCGTCCTGGTGGTCTACTGAACTTGGTTTTCATATTTTTACCCTGGTTCGGCCAAGGCAGTGAGGAACAAACAATGCATCTAGGTGAATGGTCAAAGGCAAGTGCTGACTATGGCCGAAAGCTGTTCAATTCCGGACTGGAAGGAGCACGTTCTGGTCGAGAAGCATTTCTTCATGGAGGATCCCTTGCTCCGTTTCTGGGCGAGTCAGCTCGAAGCGCGTGGAAGCCAGCGGCCTTTGGCGTTTGCCTCGGCATGTTAGGCAGTCTTCCGGGAAACCGGCACAAGTCTGCAAGCAAAGCCATTGCGGGCGGTCTCCTAGGCGGCGCCCTTGGTTTTGGAATTGGAGTGGCGTGGCAAAGCCGGCATTTAGTGGCGACGGTCGCTTCGGGAGTGTTTGGCAACATCGGACGAGTGCGCGATGAGCACTGGCTGGAGAAAAATCCGATCGACTACGCCTAGGAACAACACGCAGGGCGTCGATGTTTGCGAGTGGTCTTTTCGCTGAGCCAGTCGCCGCCAAATTTAAAGGATCACAAGAAACGCTTCTCGCAAGAACTGGCCCCTACCGGTTAGGGGGGCCGTAATGATCGCGAGCGAAGCAGTAGAGGAGCGGGTGCAAATCCCGCTTGCTGCCGAAAGCCTCAGTGCAGGGCGTATTTCCTACCTGGAAGGACTAGTCAATCAAGCCACAGTCGCTGCCGCTGTCTTCACGCAGTTTGCTCAACAGGATGTCGATCGCATCGTCAAGCCGATGGTCCTTGCCGGACTGGAGAAGGCCCAATATCTTGCCCGCCTGGCGGTCGAGGAAACCAGGCTTGGGGTGATGGAAGACAAGGTCATCAAAAATATGGTGGCCACCGAGTTTGCTTACAACTACGTCAAGGACAAGCGCACCGTCGGCGTCATTCGCGAGTTCCCCGAACGCAATTTGGTCGAGCTGGCTGAACCGATCGGGGTCATCTTCTCGCTCATACCGATTACCAATCCGACCTCCACCGTGCTCTTTAAGTGCATCATGGCCATAAAAACCCGGAACGCGGTCATCTTCAGTCCGCATCCGAAGGCCGGACGCTGTGGTTTTGAGGCGGTAAAGATCATGTACGAAATGGCCCTGAAGTACGGTGCGCCCGAAGGAGTCTTCAGTTGCCTGGAATCGCACAACCTGCAGGAGAACGCCTACCTGATGCGGCACAAAGATGTGGCGCTGATTGATGCCACCGGGGGGCCGAGCGCCGTCAAGGCCGCCTACAGCTCCGGCAAGCCGGCGTTGGGTGTCGGGCCGGGGAACACGCCGGTGTATCTGGAAAAAACCGCGGACCTGAAGACAGCTGTGGTCGACATCATCATCTCGAAGACCTTCGACAACGGAACCATTTGCGCCTCTGAGCAAACTGTCGTGATCGATGACGAGATTTATGACCGAGCTCTAAAGACATTCGCCGACCTGGGTGCGCACATCTGCAATCAGAACGAGACCGATCTGCTGGGACGCATGGTAATCGACCCGCAGACCGGATGTATGCAGCCCTTGGCAGTTGGTCAGAAAGCCACTGACATCGCTAGGTTTATCGGTCTTTCCGTAAAGCCGAATACGAAACTCCTGATTGCGCCGATTCAAGGCGTCGGCCGCGAACATCCGTTGTCGGTCGAGAAGCTGTTTCCAGTGCTCGCAGTCTATCGAGCGAAATCCGTCGATGAGGCGCTCAAGGTGTGCGTGGATGTGAATCATGCCGGTGGGCTGGGACACACGGCGGTGATTTTCTCGCGCAACGATGAGGTCATACGCAAGTTTGGTGAGGTGATCAACGCGGGGCGAATCATTGTGAATTCGCCGGGCTCAATCGGAGCGCTGGGCGCCGTCTACAACGATCTGGTGCCCACCTTTTCCTTCGGTTGCGGTACCGGCGGCGGCAACAGCACAACCGACAACGTCAACATCTATCACTACCTCAATATCAAGCGACTGGCTCGCAGGACACAGAACCATATGTGGTTCCGAGTTCCCAATCAGATTTATTTCAACATGAATGCGGTGGAGAACGTTGGGCAGTTCGCATCGCGTTCGACCATCATCGTGACCAATCCAGTATTGGAGCGGAACGGTCACGTAGACATCGTGCGGCGCTGCCTCCCTCCGCAGACGCACGTCCACGTTTCGGTCATTCCCGATGCGGAGCCTGAAGTCAAGGTCATCATGCAAGGAGTGGAGGCGCTCAATTTCTATAAAGCGGACCAAATCATTGCGCTGGGCGGCGGATCGGTAATCGACGCGGCCAAGATCATGAAGCTCAAGTACGAATCGCCTGACGCGGACCTGGAAGAACTGGCCGCGCCTTTTCTGGATTTGCGCAAACGCGTGGTGCAATACCCGACTGAAAAGGTCAATCGGGCGCGGCTTATTGGTATCTCGACGACCAGCGGCACGGGCAGCGAAGTCACCCCGTTTGCTGTTCTTACCGACAGGGAGCAGGGGCGCAAAATCACACTCGCCGATTATTCGCTCAGTCCGGATGTCGCCATTGTCGATCCGCAGTTTGTCATGTCGATGCCGAAGCGGCTTACCGCGGATACCGGTATCGACTGCCTGACCCACGCATTAGAAGCTGGAGTCTCGAATTACGCCTCGCCCTACACCGACTCCAACGCTATGCAGGCGATTCGGCTTGCGTTCAAGTATCTGCCGATTGCTTATGAGAATCCTCGGGATGAAGAGGCGCGTTGCATGATGCACAACGCGGCTTGCATCGCGGCGATGGCTTTTTCCAACGCTTCGGTAGGTGTCAATCATGCGCTGGCGCATGCTTTCGGCGCGCGCTTCCATGTGGCGCACGGCCGAGCCAACGCGCTCATCTTGCCGCATGTGATCGCATACAACGCAGCTGTGCCCACTAAATTCATGCCATCGCCCTATACGCAGGGATATGTGGCGCACAAGAAATACGCGACGATCGCGGATTTGCTGGGCCTGGGCGGCACCACAGTGGAAGAAAAGGTACAGAAGCTCATCGCGGCTACGGAACAGTTACTCGATCGCCTGGAATTTCCGCGTTCGATCGCAGAGCTGGGAATCTCTAAGGACGAATTCGAGCGGGCAGTGCCGGAGTTGGTCAAGATTGCTTTCGATGATCCCTCCTGGCGCTCGAATCCCCGCATGCCACTGATGAGCGAATTGGCGGAGCTGTTCTGGAAGGCGTATCAGGGCAGGAGTTCGGCAAAGGTGGCCGGCGCGGCTCATCTGCAAACTGCGTAGCGAATGGTGGTGCGTATGGCAACGAGTTCGGTATGGCTCAACGTTAATGAAAAAGACTTAGTCCCGGCCCTGCACGACGCCGCAGACAAGCTGGACAGTGCCGACGGTGAAATGGTGTTGGATTTCTCGTCCGTGCGCCGGATCGATTCCAATGCGGTGCGGGCGATGGAAGAGCTAGCGCGGAAAGCTGACGAGAAGGCCGTCAAGCTCGTGTTACGCGGCGTCAATGTCGATGTTTACAAGGTGCTGAAACTGGTGAATCTCGCGCCGCGATTGTCCTTCGCAGGCTGAAGGCGGGAGTGCTCAGAAACTGATTAGGAGAGCTGTCATGCAGAACCATCCGCGAGGCGATCGCCTTTCCTGGGGCGACACGGTTTTTCTGAATCTTGAGCGGGAGGGTATGCCGCTCAACGTGGCCGGTGTTTCAGTGTTCGAGGGTCAAATCCCGCTTGAGACTTATATCCAATTCGTCGAGTCGAAACTGCCGCTTGTGCCCCGTTACCTCAAGCGTGTCGTGGCGCCGCCGTTCAATATTGGTCTGCCGAGCTGGGAATACGATCCGACCTTCGATATTCGGAACCACGTGAGCGAGGTGACACTTAAACGCGGTTCTGACGCGGAACTGCAGGCCCTGGCGGGCAAGATCCTGAGCAAGGTGATGGATCGGCAGCGCCCGTTGTGGGACCTGACCCTGGTTCATGGTTTAAAGGGTGATCGCACCGGTCTGATCGCACGTCTGCATCATTGCCTCGCCGACGGCATCGCCGGTGTGGGCATTATGAACTTGCTTTTGGACGCGAACCCGGAGACGCCGCGCCTGCCGAAGAGAAAACTGCGGCTGCGTGTCCCATCTCCACGCGACCCATTGACTGCACTGGTGGGCGGTTTCGTAGATTCATATTCCGACTTCGTTCAGCGGATTCTTTCAGCGCTGGCGGACCTGTTGAGCATGGCGGAGCGGATCGCCGCGAATGGCGGGAACCTGCCTTCAGACCAGCTTACCCGCCTGCTTCCGGAAATCACCGCGTTTACCGAGCGGCTGCGGTTTAACGTTCCTTATCGTGGACCCCAGAAGTTTGCCTGGGCGGACATTCCGCTGGCGGACGTCAAAGCCATCCGACATAGGTTCGGAACCAGTGTGAACGACGTGATTCTGGCGCTGGTGACGGCGACCATCCGGCGCTACTCGGAACTGCATGGCGATCGCGTCAAGGGTCGGCTGTTCCGCATGATGGTTCCCGTCAATCTGCGCGGCAGCGACAGCCCAGGCGAATTAGGAAATCGGATTTCTCTGGTTCCGGTGACGGTCCCGCTCGATATCCGCAACCCCGTGAAATTGTTAGCGGCTGTTCACAAGAGAACAGAGTTTCTGAAGCGTGTGCATGCCCCCGAGTTGGTCAGTTTAGCGGGTGGCTTGATCGGGATGTTCCCGACGGCTTTGCAGGCCGCAGTCGGTCCGATTGCGAGCCAGTTGCCGATCACGCCATTCAATCTGGTCTGTACGAACGTGCCGGGGCCGCAGTACCCGCTGTATCTGCTGGGCCACAAGATGCTGCACTGGTATCCCTATGTGCCGGTGGGCGGCGAGATGGCGGTCAACTGTGCCATCTTGAGCTATGACGGCAAGCTGTATTTCGGGTTCAGCGGAGATGTGCATGCCGCGCCGGACCTCCGGCGTCTGGAAACGTTGCTGAAAGCGAGCTTCACCGAGCTACGAGATGCTGCGGGTATTCACCCCCCGCGCAAGAGAAAAAAGAAGACTGCGCGGGCAAAGGCGCAAGTGAAATCGAGACCCACGCCTGTAACCGTCCGCATACCCATTTCAGTTCCGGTCTCTCGCCCTTCGGTCGAATCAGCGGGAGAGCGAAGGTCAACCACTGAGGAGCAAAAAGTCCCGACGCAATTGGTCGCGTAGGACTGCATACAAAACAGATAAAAGCGACAACTCTCAGGTTTCTCGGAAGCCGAGCATTATGGTGGTAGGTCTCCAATCACCGGCGGAAGCGACCTTCTGGTTGATTCAGGGGCGAATGCTTTTCCTGATCATTCCTTTTCTCGGCACCGCACTCTTTGCTTATATCGTGGCGCGACGTTTGACGCCGCTGATTCGGGCTCAACGTGATTTTCGTTTTGACCGCCCTCTAATTCGGCTAGGGAGGGTTTTGAAATTCTGGTTGGGGCAGTGGAAGCATCCGCGATACCGCTTCGCAGGAACCATTCATATTCTGATTTTCGCCGGCTTCATCCTGCTGGCGACGCGCGCCTTCACCTTATTGATTCAGGGTGTCTCGCCGAATTTCGTGATGCCCGGCTTGTCGGGCGAGGCCGGTCACATATACGGGATTATCACGGACTACGCTGCTACGGTCGTCTTCGTGTGCATGGTGGTGGCGATCATTCGGCGGGTCGTCTTCAAGCCTGCTCGCTATGCGGTTCCGGCACGCTACGGCAAGGGCCGGCCCATCGACGCGGTCTTTCTCTTGGTTTTGATCGCAATTCTGATGGTCGCCGATAGCCTGTTCTTGGCTTGTAAGGCCGCTGCCGCCGCCCAGCAGGGCCAGGGCGCAGAATTCCTGGCTGCGCTGTCACTACCGTGGATGCTTAAGGGCGCACTGCTAGCAACGTCCATGGCGAAGCTGCAGACTCTTTATCTCGGCGCCTTTCTCACTCACGAACTAACATTTTTCTTTCTGCTGTGCTACCGGCCTTTCGGAATCCAGTTCCACGTGGAAACGTCGCTGTTCAGCATTTACTTCGCAAAACTGGACCGGGAAATTCTGAAGCCAGTGCGCTGGGGAGTCGAGGACGAACACTTAGATCGAGTGAAGTCGTTCGGAGTGAAAAGCTTCGAGGATTTCACCTGGAAGCACATGCTGGATTTTTATTCCTGCGCAGACTGCGGGCGCTGCTCGGACAACTGCCCGTCGAACGCGGTGGGCAGGCCACTGTCGCCGAGGTTCCTCAGCATCAAAGCCCGAGATTATGCCTTCCAGCAGTATCCGGTTTTCAGCCGCTCAAAGAATGGCAACGGCAGGGCGCTGATCGGCGGCATTTACTCAGAAGACGAAATTTGGTCCTGCACCACCTGCGGCGCCTGCGAAGAAGAGTGCCCGCTGCTGGTCGAGTACATCGACAAGATCGTTGATCTGCGGCGCGGGCTGATCGACGACGGGAATGTGCCACAGTCGCTGCAGAAGCCTCTGAAAGCCCTCGAGAGCCGCGGCAATCCTTACGGGAAGATGGAGAAGAAAAGGGCCGATTGGGCCAAGGCCGCAGAGTTTCAGCAACTCTGCCACGTTAAGAACCTCGACAAGAGCAATGGCGCTGAAACTCTGTATTTCGTCGACAGCATCACCTCCTATGATGACCGCATGCAGTCGATCGGTCGAGCGACTGCACGGGTACTCAATCACATTGGCGAGAATTTTGGAATTCTGGGGGCTGCCGAAAAAGACAGCGGCCATGAAGTCCGACGATTTGGCGAGGAGATGCTCTTCATGGCTTTGCGTGACCATAACGTGGAAGCGATCAAGAATTCCGGGGTTCAGCGCATTGTGACCGCCGATCCGCATGCGTACAACGCGCTCAAACATGACTACAAAGATGCGCCGCCCGTCGAGCACATCAGCCAAGTCATCGCCAAGGAAGTGAAGGCGGGCAAGATCAAATTCAATCCGGTTGAAAACGGAGACAGCGTGTACACCTATCACGATCCTTGCTACCTGGGCCGGCATAACCAAGTCTACGACGATCCGCGAGACGTGCTGGATGCGATTCCAAGTTTGAAGAGAGTCGAAATGAGCCGTTGCCGCGATCGGTCGTTCTGCTGCGGCGGTGGCGGGCTGATGCTGTTCTACGAACCGAAAGAAGATCAGCGAATGGGAGTGAAGAGAGTGCAGATGGCGGCGGAAGCTGGCGCCAATGTGATCGTGACTGCCTGCCCGTTCTGCATGGCGAACATAGAAGATGCGATCAAGGTCGCCGGCATGGAAGGAAAGATGACTGCCATCGATCTGGCGGAGTTGGTGGATAAACAGGTGGCGCGGGAATGATGGGAAAGAGGTATCTATGCTCTGGCTACTCGTTATAGTTGTCGGTGCGTTTCTCGCGATTTTATTCAAATGGACGCGCAGAGCATGGTTCGTCTTTGCTGGAACTCCGCTGCGTCGCATCTGTGGCGTCACGCTCTTCGTCGCCAGTGTCTTCGTGGCGTTGACGGCCGTCCTCGGCGGCATCGCAGTGGCGGCCGGAATCGATAAGTTTCCGGCCGGTTGGTTAACTGGAACGCCGTTCAGCAGCTATCTGATTCCGGGGCTGATCCTGGCAGTAGTGGTGGGCGGAAGCGCTACGGTCACCGCGGTCGCCGCGCTGCGCAGGTCGGACGTTGGTGCGCTGACATCGGCGCTGGCCGGTGCGATCCTGCTGGGCTGGCTCGCAGGCGAACGCCTGATCCTCCCTTCGGCGGCGTTTCCCCCCGGGTTTTCATGGCTTGAAAACATCTACATCGGTGTTGGCTTGATGATGCTGGCGCCAGGACTGACGGTCTTGTGGGCCGAGCGTAAACGTCATTTCCCGCCTAGAGGCGGACGGTTGGTTGGCAGCTAGCCAGGAGGTTGAACGTGGAGATTCTAGTTTGCGCAAAGCGAGTGCCTGACACTTCGGAAAACGAGATTGAACTGAACAGTGCCGGAAACGACATCGAACGGGACGACTTGGTCTATTCAATCAATGAACCCGACAACTACGCCGTCGAAGAGGCGCTTCAGATGGTCGCGAAAGCCGGTGGA
>Ga0187769_10000771_pt1 | contig 17727 bp, 15 predicted proteins | sample 0116_SJ02_MP02_1_FD_133140 | JGI IMG/M metagenome (GOLD analysis project Ga0187769, IMG submission 133140) | Tropical peat soil microbial communities from peatlands in Department of Meta, Colombia - 0116_SJ02_MP02_10_MG | ecosystem: Environmental > Terrestrial > Soil > Wetlands > Peat | place... | reverse complement strand
TCCGGTTGTGGCATCCACCACCAGCTCTGGGATGCCTGTAATCGCAGGTGCGAGCACAACCTTGCCACGAGCCATCGCTTCCATAAGCACCAGCGGAATACCCTCACTACGGCTGGTGAGGACAATCAGTCCAGCCTGTTGGTATTGCTCGTCAACCTCGTGGCGAGTTAATTGTCCGAGTAGCCGGATTTCCAGTTCCAGATGAAGATCACGAATCAGCCTTTCGAGGGCAGGGCGCTCTGGGCCTTCGCCGACGATTGAGCACACGAATCGCAGGCCACGGGTTTTCAGTAATTCACAGGCCCGCAGCAAAAATGTATAGTCTTTCACCGGGTGTAGCCGTCCGACCGCAAGCATGGCCAATGGCGAATCTTCGGACCTAGTTGATCCCGGCCGCACAGATGGCACGCTACAATCGACGCCCATGCGCCGGACGAAAACCTTTACAGGATCGGTCTCGGGATAAGCTTCCAGAATGTGCTGCCGATTGAACTCGGACACAGTCACGCAAAAATGACATTCTTTGAGCTTGATGTCGAGGTAGGCAGCGTGAATCAGCAGGTCAGATCCGTGCAGCGTCATGCTAAACGGGATGTCCAGCAGTCGCGCGGCGACCATTGCGATCCACGATCCGAAGTAGCCGTGATGTACGTGGATGTGTGCAACCTGACGCTTCTCTAACAACAACGCATAGTAGGCCCCGAGCAAAGTGTGGAGTAACGCTCGAAACCGGCATTCGGTCCGCGTTTTTCGGCAGAGCGCACGGAGAAAAAGACCTTTCAACCGAGAGATTTTCCAGACGCACAACCATCCTGCCCGAAGCAGCAACCCGAATCGTAGCGGCTGGAGATAGGTAGTTTCTTCAGCCCACGCCTTCAAATTTTCGCTCAGTCGTAGGCCTGCTCGCCGTGCACTGCAGGGGATAACGGTGACTCCCCGGCTCCGCAGCTCTCGAATCTCATCCATCACGTACGGTTCAACAGGAGAAGGGAAAGCATTCGCGAGATAAGCAATCGTCGGCATTCAAATGATGCTGTTGACAGTTAGTGAATAATGCGAATCAAGATGGCGTAGATAGGAGGCAGAAAAAGAACTGGCACGAAGACTCCCATACAAGGAGCGAGTTGGCGGTAGGAAATCGCAACGCACCGTCTGAGGCCAGCGTGAATCGCGAAATATGACCCGCAGGCCAGCAATTCCGCCCATCCGTAGCCGACTATGCCGAATCGCGGAATGAGCAACAATGTAGTTACAGCAAGCAGGGTTACATGAGCTGTGTAGGAGTGCATCACGGTCCACTGCTTTCCAACCACGAACAGCGCTGATGCCTGCAGGTTGTAAACAGAGTTTACTAATACGCCGGCAGCAATGAAGGGGTAGATCACCAAGCTCGGCATCCAACGAGCGCCGGCGACATGAGGAAGTACGAATGGGCCAAGCAGCGCAAATCCGCATAATAGAGGGCCCAAAGTGATGACCTGGAGATATAGTGCTCGCTCCAAAGCTTTGCGGAACTGTTCCGGTCTGCTTTGTAGGCGTGCGAGTGCGGCAATCGCCATGCGCCCCGCCGCCAGGCGAATCGTTCCCAGCGCCTCGGCGATCCGCACGGCAAGCGCCACGAATGCGACGCCTTCCACTCCGGCAAAACGGCCAACGAGCAAAGGATTAACTAAAGTTCGCAACTGCCATGTCCGCAGCGACGCCGTTAAGCCTATGCCGAATGACAGCATCTCCCGTGCCCGGGAAGGGTCGAACCGCAAACGCAGCACCATAGATGCAGACCTGCATGCTGCCACCAAAGTGAAAGTCTGCCAGGTAACCTGGCCAATCACCGGCGCCCACACCCCGGCTCGCGACCATGCCAGCAGCGCGGCCACTAGCAGGCCCCCCGCCTGACCCGCCAGCTCGATGGCAGCGATGCTGCGAAAATCGAGTGCCCGCTCCAGCTTCGCCATGGGCACTCCCGTCAAGCCGGTCACCGGGACTGTGAGCAATAGCACCAGGAAGGGGGCAACAAACTCCCTGCTGCCATACCAGCGGATCAGCAGAGGCGTCGCGGCCGCGGCTATCGCTCCCAGGACGATTGAGATGCTCAGGATAAGCGTCGCTGCGGTCCCGTACATGCGGCCATCGGGAGGCGTTTCGCTTCGCACAAGATACGTATCCACTCCGCTTCGCGCCACCGCCGACAAGAAGGCCACTATACCGATGGCAGTCACAAACAAACCGTAGGCATGCGGTCCAATCCACCAGGTCATCACCAGCATGTTCCCCAGGCTTACCAGTACGCCCAGCCCATATCGTCCCGCCAGATATATGCCGCCCCGCATAGTTTCGCCAGAGAACGGTTCGCCGCCATCGGAGCAAGAAATCGAACGAATCTCGGCTGGAGCGGCCAGGCCGCCAACAGAGGCGCAGAGTTCAGTAGGCGGCATTCAGTTCGTTGCGGCGGTTCTGTCCATTCAGCATTCCGGCTAGCGCAAAAAGCAATCCATTCACAAACTGGTAGTTCATCACGACAAAGCTGGCGTTGACCAGGTACACAAGCACAATCAGCGGCCACAACGAGCGGAAGTCTTTATCCAGGAAGGAGCCTTCTTTGGGGTAAACACCCGGGCGCTTGCGACCAACTCGGAAGAGATCAATTACAACCCACAGATACAGAGCCAAACCGACCATGCCGTACTGAACCAGAATCTCGAGATAGGTGTTATGAAAATAGTACTGTTCCTGATGAAAATCGCTGATTCTCCGAGAGAGTTCATTCTGCATGGCTTTGGCGCCCCATCCTGACAACGGTTTCTTCAGAAACATCTCCCAGCCGGCTTCATAGACAGCCATACGAAACTTCACCGGCCCGTTCTCTTCCAACCGTTCGCTTAGAGATCGATGATGATCTGTGGCACTGTATGCTGCGAGCAGCCCCAAAGCCCCGCTGAGAATCATGCAGAGGCAGCCTCGCCGTAAGCGGCGATCTGAAGAAAAAAGAGGCAACGCCAGAATCGAGGCGGCGAATGAGAGCCAGACGGCGCGGGTCTTGGTCGCCATAATCGCCAGCGGTAATCCGGTCATCAGAATAATCGTCAACACTCCTCGCAGCCGTCTTCTGCGAAATGAGTCCAGGGCTATCAGTCCCAACAGGTTCATCGCGACTCCATTGGCGACAGCTTGCAAGAAAGGCCCCCGCGCGCGGTCCGCATGGATTCCCAATCCTTCATCCAAGATGAAACGTGGGAACACGAGATCCTTGGCGCCCACCATAAAGAAAATGGAAATCAGGCTGAGATACGCCAAAACTAGCCAAGCGAAGATTTCAAATTCGCTAAGGGTGAGGGAATCATCAAAACAACGGGAAGCCACATGAAACAGGGCAAAAGGGATCAGCCACTTGGCGGCAAACAGGCTCCAGGTCTCCGCTTTGTAGGGTTGTGCCAGAACTTCGGCCAACGCTAACACGAGCAATCCCAGCATCGGCCGTGTAACCAATCCTCCTAATCGCAGCGGTTCCCGAAGCACACATGCCCGCAGGAAAACTACAAAAATGAGTATGCCAAAGGCAAATCGGTCATACGAGGGGACTGGAGCGTCCAGGGGATGAAACAGCATCAACGCCATGGTTGCGATGAACAGGAGCGCCGGTGCAACGATCAAGGCGTGAAGCGGCCGAACTGCAGCCGTCACCGACCTGGCGAATATCTCCCTCCCCAGCCTTGGCGCTACCGCTTGCTCATATGCCGGCATGATCAGGCGCCTTCACCTCGCAGGACCGCCCCAACCGTCTTGCACAAGATCCAGAAGTCCATCCCCAGCGACCAACGCCCAATGTACTCTCGGTCGAGTGCCATGCTGCGCTCAAACGATGGATCGCGACGGGCGGTTATCTGCCACAAACCCGTGAGTCCCGGAGTCACCTCGAGGCGTTGAAGATCTTCCAGTTGGTAGCGCTGAACGTCATCGAGTGGGTGTGGTCTCGGTCCGACTAAGCTCATCTCCCCGCGTAAAACATTCCAAAGTTGTGGCAGTTCGTCCAGGCTATAACGCCGAAGAGCTTTCCCTACACGCGTGACGCGCGGGTCATCCATGATTTTGAAGAATGCCCCCTCGCGTTCGTTTCGCTGCCGCAGTTTCTCCTTCAGCTTGTCAGCATCACTCACCATGGTGCGGAACTTGTAGCAAAGGAACCGACGCCCTTTAAGACCCAGCCTTGGCGCGCAATAAAGCACAGGCCCCAGCGAATCCAGCTTAATGGCAAGGGCAATCGCTGCCAGCACCGGCGCGGCAAGCACCAAAACGGTGCCAGAAAATAAAACATCAACAATCCGCTTAAGTAGAAGACCAAAAAGTGGAATCTGCTCTTCGCAGAGAGTCAGAACGGGCACATCTCCAAATTTCTCAAGTGTTACCTGGCACGGGTTTGCTCCCAGCAGATCGGGGACCAACTTCACATCAATACGATTGCGGCGTGCTTGCCAAATTGCTCTTTGTGCGAGATCACTGTGTGGCGGAACTGCCAGGATGATCTCATCTATAAATTCCTTGCGCGCAATAGTTGCTAGTTCCTCGACCCGCCCGAGTACATCTCCGGCTACGGACTCGCTGGCATCGAGGAAGCCGCGAACAACGCGTTTGCGGTCCTGTTCAAGTGCGTAAGCCAGTCTGCGGCCAACCGGGCCAGCGCCAACGATCAGCACATTCCGCTGCGCGCCCCATCCGTGGGCCATAATGCGTTGCCGCTCACGCCGGTAAGCTAACATCACGGCGAAGTTCACTGGAGCGGCGGCTGCGAGTGTGACGATGGGAAGCCGAGCGATTCCCGCAGCCGCACATCCCATGCACACTAAAACGGTGGACCAAAGAACTACCTTGATCAGTACAATTGCTTGCCGTTGAGGCCTCCGCGTCGTTTCCGGGTGATATAAGCGTTCCGAGTAGCCAAGCAGCGTGAACACGACTCCGTAGAGCAAGAGCACGCCGGTAGCGGAGAGACGCAAGGATAAAGACGAAACCAAATCAATGGACCTGTGCCTGACCGTGGTCAGGAGGACTCCGAAACAGCCGGTCAGTGTGAAACTGACTAAGAGAAGTAAGAAGTCGGCCAGGACCTGGGAGGCCAGGCTCAAACGCTGGTTAGCAGTGGCAGGGGCCGGCAGCGCGTTCTGTGAGAGCGTTTGCCAGAGGCTAGTCCGCGCCGAAACACGTGCCTCGCGGGCTAGGTCCCACGCGAGCATCCGCCGGTTCAAAGTGGTAGAAGAGGCCTTTTTTCGTGTGACTCCACCAAGTCTCGGGGAGGCACCGGGAATCAAGCGCGACGGGAAGACAGCGGGACGGCAGGAGTATGCAGCTTCGGTTGTTGCTCTGGCGGCCACGTCAGATCAGTTGCAGCTCATAGCCTTCAATTTTTATTGCGATGGCTCGCTGGATCGAGTCGATGGAGATCACCAGGTTCTTGTGTCCGGCTTCTTCGAGGATCCCCTCCAGTCCGTCGAGACAGCCGCCGCGAACTCGCACCTTCTGTCCAACTTTGAGGAAGGGGTGTAACGCGCACGGCACGTTCTGAGATAAGAGTTGGCGCAGATCATCGATTTGCTTGTTTGGAACTGGAGCGGCTTCTTTGTTGAAGGTGAGCAATCCAATGATGCCCTCGGTTTTCAAGAATTCCTTGTGGATGAGAGAAGGGCGATCAAGCCGAACAAACGTATAGCCGGGGAAAAGTGGCGCAGCCACCCGTTTTTCACGATCGCTCCAGCGATGGATTTCCTTGAGCAGGGGTAGAAAGGTTTCTAATCCTCTGCTGCAAAGTTGAGCGGTTACTTTCTTTTCGAAACGATAGCGCGTTTGAATCGCATACCAATGCGCTAAAGGCGGCAAGAGTGAATTTATGACTTCTATCACGTTCTGGTTCGGCCCTGAACAAAGCTCCGCTAATTGAGTCCCGTGTCACTCTTGCTACTTTTTTTCACAACCGCATACCTACAGTCTCTTGTAGATCGACTCGGGTATTGGGAACGTCCGCTCGCTTAGAACTGTCCCCAGCAGACGGGCATTGGCTGCATGCAACATTTCTTTCACCCGCTGGGCCGCCGCGCGACGGGTTGAGTTCGCCCGCAGCACCAGCACGACACCGTCACAAAGTCTTCCGAGCAGCGCCGCTTCGCTATGCACTCCGGCTGCCGGCCCTTGTAGTACCGTGTAATCAAACTCCAGGCGCAACTCGGCTAACCGGCCGCGCAGCCACAATGCGGAAAATTTGCCATCGTTGCCGTCTCGCAGAACATTGCTCGGCATGAACCACAAGCGGCTGGAAAGCTGCCGGGAGCCATCCCGCAGAACGCCAAATCTCTTCTGATAATTAGCCGGGGCTATCGCACTGTCTTCAACAGCGCCTTCCGCCGAAGGACAGGGCAGTGCCTCGACGACGCAGGTCGTTCCTGAATCTTGCCGTGAGAGAACCTCGCCCAGCGACATGCATAGTGAAGACACGTCGGTTTCTTGATCCACCGCGCTGAACACCACCTGCCGTGCTCGTTTGTTCCGGCCAGTCAAGAACACTTGCTGCACGAGACAGTGAATCTGCTCTTCCGCAAACGACGCTAGACTCCAAGCCGCCGTTCTCGCTGGTGACGGCTCTTCCGCCGATAGTTCAACCGCGACCGCTTCGGCAGCCTCTTCCTCCAAAGGACGTGGCATCAACTCTACAAGAGTGCTCATTGCAGTCCGCCTTGCGCGAAGACTTCAGCGTCCACCAGGTTCTTAGGGGGCAGCGATGCCAAGACCGGGGCGCCAAGATAAGCGGTGATTTCGTCCGGAGTCCGGAAGGCGGGACTAAGGCGATCGGCCGCGAAGGCCATTCCCACGCCGAGTGTACCGGCCAGAGCGAGACCGATGAAGCCAAACGCCAGCGCAGAAAGCTTTGGCAGCGCTGGCACTAGCGGTTGCTCTGCGATGGCCACGTTGAGAATGCCACCTTGGTCGAGGGCATCCCCGATTCTTGCCTCCTCGCGCTTGTTCACGTACAGAAGGTACTTGTCTTCCGCGGCTTTCAAATCGTTCACCAGGCGCTCCTGCTCGATAGCGCGGTCTCCGAGCTGGTGGGCGTGATCGCGATAATTCGCCAGCAAGTAAGTTTCTGCCTTCTGGTGAGCCTGCAGCGCGCGCGACTCGACCTGGGCCTTTACCAGTTCCGCTTTTGCCCACGCGTGATTGGGCTCAAGGTCGCTTGTCTGGTCACGGATCGGAGACTGCTCTTCCGCCGCGATCATCGCTCTTGCTTCCGCAATTTCTTCGTCCGCTTCCTGCACGAGACGATAGGAAGGTTCGTATTGCGTGAGCAGCTCCGTGCGCTTCAACTCCAGTTCCAGCAAACGGGATTTCAGCTTCTCCATCAGTTCCGGGTTATCCAGATTGCGAATCTGGGTCAGGGTACGCTCTGGCAATACATTCAGTTTCGACTGCAATGCCGCAACTCGTTCCGAGTTCTGAGCGATCGCGACTTCAGTCTGCCGGAGGTCAGCCTCGGCCTCACTTAGTTTCTGCAGCGCAAAATCGCGCTCTGGTGTGGCGGCGATCACTCCCTGATCCCGGGTAAATTCCATTAGCTGAAGCTCCGCCGCTTCCAGACCCCGGCGGGACTGAGTGACCTGCTGATCGAAAAAGCCGAATGACCCGGATGGCCGGTGGACTTGATGATGCCGCTCGACGTAAGCACTCCCCAAGGCACGCAACACCTTGGCGCCCTGTTCTCGATCCGAGGAGTCATAGGTGGCGGTAATCAGCGCCGCCTTGTGTACCGGTTCGATGGTCAGTCTCTTGCCAATCCGGCGCACGGCTCGGGCCAGCTGCCGATCGGGGCTATCACCTACAAGACTCCAGAACCACGAGCGCCCCTCAGAAATCAGCCCGGCGTCCTGAACTACCGTCCGTAGGATCTCCTCGTCCTGTAGCAGTTCTGCTTCGGAGTTCACCTCCTCCTCTGTCACGCCCAGTCGTTCAAACTCGGGCTGGCTAGGAATGGCAGCGACCACGGGATCGACCCGGCTGCGGCGCAGAAGGACCTTCATCTCTGACTGGTATGGCGGAAAAAATAATCCGTAGATCAATACCGCCAGGAAAACGACAAGGAATGTAGTCAGGGCTACTCGTTGTTGCCGGAAAAGCACCGCTGCGATATCGCGCATAGTTGGGGAAGGCTGCCGCGCTGATCTCGAGACGAGTCTGAGTTCCTCCGGCATGTGGGATCTGAGTTTCCTCATTAGCGTTTGGTGGAATCAAGACTGGGGTTGCCCACGGCCTCTGCCTCCTAGAATCCCGTTGGGTTGGCGTAGAGGCTGAGACTCGACGCTGGCAGGAACTGCCGAATCTTGGAAATGAGATTCTGCGGAACGAATAGAACGTCGCCGGGACACAGATGAACGTCCTCTCCTAAGGCCCGTGACTTCAGCATGGACTTCACGTTGAGCAGATGAGATTCGACCGTCTCATCGGAAATCCGGCGGAACAATACGATCTGGGAGTGCTTGGCTCGCTGGGTAAAGCCTCCCGCGATCGCGACCGCCTCTGTGACCGTGGTGTCGGCACGCAGCTCGTATTTGCCGGGATGGGTGATTTCTCCCGCGGCGATGAAGGACGGCTTGTCGAAATCCTTAAGCACGACCGTGACCTCAGGATCGTGCAGCACACCGGTATATGCCCGGCGCACTGCCGCCTGCAGTTCCGGAACGGTCAGATTTTCAGCGTACACCTGCTCCACGCCCTTCAAAGGAAGATAGCCGTCGGGCTGCACGGTTAGCATCTGGTTGAATTGCGGTGAAAAGGTAATGTCAATTTCTACTACATCGCTGGAACGCAACCGGTAGAGCGGACGGCGCACCCCCGTCAAGGCTGGACTCGATGTACCGTCCGCTGCTCCGGGCGTCGTGGTCACTGCTCCAACCTGCTCACCCGTTGTCTCCGACGGTTGTTGTTGGGCCGCAGCGATCACTATAAACGGCAAGAGGTAGCTCGCGAGGATCGGGATGAAATACATCACCGTGCGCTTCACCTCCGTCCTCCTTTCACGATTGACCTCCTTTTGAGCAAGCAAGATGCAAGCTTATTTCAGTATCGGAGCTTAATCTCCCGAACCAGAGGCAGCAAGACATGGAAAGTGTTATCCGCAAAGGTGGACATGGCGGGCAGGCCGTGGAAATCCGCGATTACTACTTTGGTGCACTCCTTCAAAGTGGTCGGGACAGGATGGCCTTCCGCCAACTCGTTGGGTATTTCGCTCATTCCCTGCAAAAGTCCCACACCTGTTTTGAAGCAATTGCGCGAAGTTCGGAAACGGGAAGCTCGCCGCTGACTCGGTCCTTTTTCCACACAAATTGGCCTGGCCAGTTTGTAGAAACATCACAGACCCGAATTCCACATCCCGCTATTCTCCACTTTCGAACTACGCCTCCCCCTGAGGTGTTATGGGACCGAAGTCCACCGCGCCTTCGAATGCCATTGGTGTCCTTGTCGCCGACTCCAATCACATGCAGAGCCAGCTTCTAGTCTCGGCTCTAAGGCGTCGTCCCGAGTTCCAAGTCAGCCGCTGTGAGTCGAAAGCTAACGCCATTCTCACCGCCGTCGTGGATAGGCCGACTGATGTGGTGCTCATGAACGCGAAACATGATCTGGCCGCTGTCCGCAACCTGCATTTGTCTCATCCACAAATCGCCAAGATTTTGCTGATCGAGGCTTCTGACCGAAATACCGTCGTCAATGCGTTCCGTGCCGGAGTGCGCGGCCTGTTCTGCTTTAGCGATTCTCCCTTTCGGATGCTTTGCAAGTGCATCCAGTGCGTGCATGAGGGGCAGTTATGGGCAAGCAATGAGCAACTGGAATATCTCATCGAAACGATCACGCAAGTGCCTTCCCTGCGCGTAATCAACAGCCATGGCTTCAAGTTGCTTACACCTCGTGAGGAGCAGGTCGTGGCCCTGGTTGCCGATGGCCTTAGCAACCGCGACGTCGCCCGCGAACTTGGTCTTACCGAACACACCATCAAAAAGTATCTCTATCGGATCTTCGACAAAGTAGGAGTATCCAGCCGTGTGGAACTCGTGTTGTACGCTGTGACCCGTGGCGCCGTGCGAAACGCGGAGTGGATACCAACATAAATCAATCGGAAGACGGGCGGGCCGTCCGTTCAGCCAGATTCGCAACTCCGCCCGAGTCTGGCTACAATAAGCAATCATGCCGGAAGCGCCTGCGCTCAATGCGAGTAAGTCCCGACGCTGGACCGTCATAGCCTCCGGCCTTCTCTGCGGGCTGTTGGCGCTGGTTGTGATCTATACCAAGCCGGCCGCCTTCTATAGTCCGATTGCCGTGATGATAGTTGCGGCGATCGGACTGGCCGCGGTGCTTTTTCAGTTACGCTTCTACAACCGGGAACAGCCGCATCCCTTGCATGCCCCTGTTTGGCTGAACGTCCTTGGGATTCTATTCGCGCTAGCCGCCCTATTCTCTGATGTTCTTCATTTGAGCCCGGCAATTGCGCAGATGATGCCTCTAGGAGCGATCGGCGCCTTCTCGATCAGCAGCGCTATAGTGCTGCATGGGTTTCGCAAGCGGCGAATTGTTGAGAAATAGGGCTTGAACTGGCCACCCTCGGTTCGGTGCTAGCGGCTCCCGGTCGGTGCAGCCACAGCTTGGCTTCGCGCTGTCAGATTCAAATTCGATAAGCTTGCCGCATCAAACCCGCCGCCCAGGGCCTTGATCAGCAGCACACTGTCAACCATGCGGCGGCCCGCAATCTGAACTTCCGCACGCTCGTTGGACAGCGCGACGGTCTGGGCGGTGGTTACTTCCAGATAGCTCGTCACTCCTCCTTGATAGCGATTCTGCGACAGGGCGAGTGAATGCTCCGACGCAGCCACGGCTGCGGATTGAGTTGCGGCTTCCTGTTCCAGAAGGCGTAACTCCGCCAAATTATCTTCCACTTCCTGATAGGCGGTAAGCACGGTCTGCTGGTAGTTGGCGACTGCCTGATTGTAGGCGGCACGAGCCTGATCGTTGGCAGCACGGCGGCGGCCAACATCGAAGGCCGTCACCATCGCGGATATTCCTACCGAGGCGAATCCGCTTGGGCCGGTTAACCAGTTCGTTATGTCGGTGCTTTCGAAACCGGCCGTCGGTGGGAAACTGAACTGCGGGAAGTACACGGCCCGTGCCACACCGATGTTGGCATTTGCAGCTGCCATTTGGCGCTCCGACCCGGCGATATCCGGGCGGCGTTCGATAAGCTGCGACGGCAACCCGGGCGGAATCACGGGAGGCGTAACGTTCAATGGGGCAAACGCCAAGCTATAGTTTGACGCCGGCTCGCCGATCAGAACGGCGATGGCGTGCTCGACCTGAGTGCGAGCCGCCTTCACATCGATGTCCTGAGCGCGGGCGGTTTCAAGCTGAGTCTGTGCCTGGGCGACATCCACAGCCGAGGCCACTCCGCCTTGATAACGGCTTTGCGTCAACTCCAGAGCTTTCTGATAGCTGGCGACGGTTGAGTCGAGTAACTGCACTTCTGCGTCCAGTTCGCGGGCCTGGAAATAATCAGTCGCCAACTCGGCGTGCAGGCTCAGGCTGACCGATTCGAGATCGGCGAAGCTGGTTTGAGCACCGGCGCGGTAGGCAGCAACATTGCTTCGCACTCGGCCCCAGACATCAGGCTCGTAAGCAATGTCCGCATGCAGCACAAGATCATTCGTCGTTCCGCTGATGGTAGACGTAGCCAGGGGCCGGTTGGTTGAAAAGCGTTCGCGTGTAGCCGATACACCCGTGCTGACTGTCGGATACAGATCAGCGCGGTAATAACGAAGCAGCGCGCGTGCCTGGTCGAACTGTGCCTGTGCTGCCTTAAGGTTCTGGTTGGAAACGTTGACCTTCTCTTCTAGCGCATTGAGCTCGGGATCCTGATAGATCTCCCACCACTTGCCACGCAACACCTGGTCCGAGGGCTGCGCCTGCTTCCAATTAGGAGGCGTCTCTTTGAAATCGGTCGGAGTGGGCGCAGGCGGCCGCGAGTAGCGCGGGCCGACGGCGCAGCCGACTGGGAGTACCAGCCAGGCGACAATGACTCCGGCGACAAGATAACGCCCAAATACGGAGACGCGCATCAGTGTTCCGATTTCTCCTGAGGTCCGCCGGGCTGAGGCGCACCTGCAGGCGGGTTCACGATGCGAACCTGCTGCCCGTTCACGATGGAATCCGGCGGGTTGACGATGATGGATTCGTCGCCAGTTAGTCCGGAGACGACCTCTACCTGAGTGCCGTAGTCGTGGCCAATAGTAATTGGCTTGAGTTCGGCATGCTGACCGTCGGTGACTGAGGCCACCTGCAGACCCTCGGAGCGGAATATCAGCGTATTAACCGGAAGAATGAAAGATGAAACGGCGTTGGGCAATTTCAGATGTACCTCGGCATAGGCGCCGGAGAGCAGATTGCCGGTTGGATTGTCGACGCGAATTTCCACCAGCAGAGTACGGGTGGATTGGTCAATGGCGTTGGCAGTGCGGACAAGCGTGCCGGGGAAGCGTCGGCCAGGAAATTCGGAGAGTACCAGATCAGCCTGCAGGCCCACCTTCGCGGCCGGCGCGTAAGTCTCAGGCACGTTCACGTACACGCGCAGCTTGTCAGGCTGCGCAATGTGGAATAGCTCGGTTCTCACGCCACCGCTGCTTCCGGAGTCGATCAGGTGGCCGATATCCGTATTACGGAACGTAATCACTCCCTCGAAGGGTGCATAAATCTTCTCGAAAGATTGCAACTCCTCCAAACGCTTCACGTTGGCTTCCGCGGATTGGACCGTAGCCTTTTGAGCTGCGTAATTGCCCTGGGCGTTGTCGGCGTCTTGCTTCGACACGGAGTCGGTTTTCAGCAGCCCGGTATAACGATCGGCTGTGATCTTCGCCAGATTCAGGTTCGCTTCCGCCGTTTGCAAATCCGCACGAGCCTGCCGCAATTGCTGGTCGACTTCAGGCGTTTCAATTTCCGCCAGCAATTGGCCTTGCTTCACGTGAGCGCCAATGTCCACAGACCATGTCTTCAGATATCCGTTAGTTCGGGCGTAAATGGGGGAATCGATATAGGCCTGCACGTTAGCCGGCAGAACCACCTCATTGACGGGAGCGGACCGCTGCGGATGCACGATCGAAACCGTCGGGATGGCCATCTCTTCGGTTTCTATGGCGAGGTCTGCCTCCGCTCGCCTGCGCGGAATGATTCCCCCTATTACCACTAATACGACGGCGGCGGCGGCAAGAACGGCGACCCACCAGCGACGAGTAGGCTTCCTTTGTGGTGGGCTCGAGCGGAGCGTTGGTCGGGCCGTTGCTGTGATTGGTTCCACTTCGTCTGCCTGCTCAACCTTCATGAATGACTCCCTAAAGCATATGAAAACAGGATGAAATTGTCAGTGCTTAGATAATTCTCTGACGAATTGCGTACGGCGGTGTAACAGACTGAAAAACGCCGGAACAAAGAATAAAGTAGCCACTGTGGCAAATAGTAGACCGCCGATGACCGCCCTGCCCAGTGGCGCGTTCTGCTCGCCACCCTCCCCCAACCCCAGGGCCATAGGCACCATTCCGATAATCATAGCCAAAGCGGTCATAATCACCGGTCGAAAACGAGTGAAGCCGGCGTTTAGGGCCGCGAGCACAGCATTCTGACCTTCCGCCATCTGTTCTTTTGCAAAGCTTACGACCAGAATGCTGTTTGCGGTTGCCACTCCCATGCACATGATTGATCCCGTTAACGCGGGGACACTGACCGTGGTGTGGGTAACGAACAGAATCCACGCGATCCCGGCAAGAGCCGCGGGAAGGGCAGAAATAATGATGAACGGGTCCAGCCAGGATTGGAAGTTGATGACGATGAGCAGATAAACCAGCAGGATCGAGAACACCAGGCCGCTCAGAAGCCCAGTATAAGAGGATCGCATAGTTTCGATCTGGCCGCGGATCATCACTTCCGTGCCGCGAGGCGCTTGATGCTTAGCGTTCTCGACAATCCGGTTAATCTCTCGCGCTGCTCCCCCAAGATCACGGCCCTGCACCGAGCCGTAGATATCGATGACCGGAGTGATGTTGTAGTGCGAAACCGTTGCCATGCCAACGCCGCGCTGAATGGACGCTATGCTGGTAAGGATCTGGGGCTGGGCGTTAGTCGGACCGGTCACCGGCACATTCTCCAGATCCTGGATCGACTGAATTCGATACTGAGGCGTTTGCGTGGTAATGGTGTACTCCACGCCGTTCTTGGGATCGAGCCAGAATTCGGGAGTCGTCTGAAAACTGCCGCTTAGAGAAATGAGCAGGTTGTTGGCGACGTCGCGCGCGCTATAGCCAACCTGCTGAGCTTTTGTACGATCCACGTTGACATGAAAATATGGTTGATCGAACGGCTGTTGGATTCGCAGATCAACCGTGCCCGGTACCCGCCTTATTCGGGCCAATAGATTGTCGGCGAATTCCCGGTTGGCTGGAAGGTTATACCCAACCACCTGGATGTCGAGAGGTGAAGGCAGGCCGAAATTCAGGATCTGGCTAACAATATCGGCGGGCAGGAAAGAGAAGGTCGTTCCCGGAAATTCGCGGGCGAGCTTTAGCCGCAAGTCGTGGACATAGTCGGCAGTCGGTTCATGACCGGGCTTGAGACTCACCAGAATGTCGGCATCGGCGGGCCCAACCGGCGCCGAAGTGCTGTAAGAAAGATTGATGCTGCTGTAGGGCAGGCCGATATTGTCAATGACACTGTCGATCTGGTTAGGTGGAATCTGTTCGCGGATGAATTGTTCCACCAGGTCACAGAGCCGCGCCGTCTCTTCAATCCGCGTTCCGGTGCGGGCGCGCATGTGGAGCTTGAACTGGCCGCTATCCACGCTGGGGAAAAAATCCTGGCCCAGCCAGGGGATAAGCACGGCCAGAGAAGCCACACAGACGGCCAGGAAACCGGTCAGGAAGGTTCGCCGATGCTCAAGGCAGCTTTGCAGCAAATTGTGGTATCGCTCCCTCAAACGCTCGAAAGCTTCTTCGAAACGAACCTGCATGTGGACGAGGGGATTCCTGCTGGTAGCCGTCGCATGTGCCTCCACGTCGTGCCCCCGCAACAAGTACTTCGCCATGGTTGGCACCAAGGTTCGTGAGAGCAGGTAGGAAGCCAGCATAGCGAATACCACGGCTTCCGCCAGCGGGACAAAAAGATACCTAGCCACTCCTGTCAGGAAAAACATCGGCACGAAGACGATGCAGATGGATAACGTCGAAACAAACGCCGGTACAGCGATCTGCTGGGCGCCATCCAGAATCGCGTGTTCAACTTCCTTACCTTGCGCCAGGTTGCGGTTGATGTTCTCAATCTCAACGGTGGCATCGTCTACCAGAATTCCGACCGCCAACGCCAGGCCTCCCAGCGTCATGATGTTGATGGTCTCGCCAAGTGCGCTGAGCACAATGATGGACGTCAGAATGGAGAGAGGAATAGAGACCGCAATGATGACCGTGCTGCGCCAGTTGCCCAAGAAGAGCAGAACCATCAAACCAGTCAGACAGGCCGCGATGGTGGCTTCTTTCAGGACACCGTCGATTGAAGCACGAACGAAGAGCGACTGATCGGCCAGCGGTTTGATCTGGAATTCCTCCGGCAGGCCTGCTTGAATTATCGGCAGTAACGATCGGATGCCGGCGACGATATCGAGAGTTGAGGCATTCCCCGTCTTCAGGACGGTCAACAGGGCGGAACGTTGCCCGTTGACCCTGGCGATGTTGGTCTGCGGTGGGAAGCCGTCGCGAACCCACGCCACGTCGCGGATATAGATCGTGGTGCTTCCGACTGTCTTGATGGGAATCTGGTTCAGTTCCTGGATGGTCTCCGGGCTGCCATTGAGATCGACGTTATATTCAAACGGGCCGATCTTAGAAGTACCTGAGGGCAGAATCAGGTTTTGCGCGCTGATGGCGTTGACCACATCCAGCGGTGCCAAACCTTTCGACTGCAGTGCGGCGGTGTTGAGGTCAACCTGCACCTGCCGAATCTTGCCGCCATACGGCCACGGGATTCCCACGCCCGGCACGGTAATGAGACGAGTGCGGATGAAGTTAGTTCCGTAGTCGAACAACTGCTGCTCGGAAAGGGATTTGCCGGAAAGCGCGAGCTGTAGAATCGGCACGCTCGACGCGTTGTAACTGATGATCAATGGCGGCGTGGTTCCAGGGGGCAGTTGGCGCAGTTGCGTCTGCGAAATCGCTGTGACCTGAGCGATGCCTCTTTGTATATTCGCGTTCGGCTGGAAAAATACTTTGACTACCGCGATTCCCGGGAGCGATTGCGACTCGGTGTGCTGAATATTGTCTACGGTCGTGGTCAGGGCACGCTCGGTAAGGCTCACGATGCGGTCCGACATCTGCTCAGGATCGAAGCCCGAGTAATTCCACAAAACGCTGACCACTGGAATGTCGATGTTGGGGAAGATATCAGTTGGCGTGCGAACGATGACGATAGGACCGAGGATTAGCAACAGCAGCGCGACGACCACGAAAGTATAAGGACGCCTTAATGCGAGTCGAACAATCCACATAAAATGCCTCGGGGCTTACACAAGCCGCGCACGCTTCTCGGGGATCGGTGCAGATTACTTATCAGAGCACAAGGCGCCGGGTCTATCCGAATTTGAACACCCCGTCGTCCAAGCCTTTAGCGTAGCTCAACAATATGGTATTTGATTCAATTATTTAGATCGAGATGCAGAGTTTGGGGGAGAAGATCGGCATGCGTGAGAAGGGCGTCCCATCGGAACGGCGCTAAGTTCGTCACCGCAATCTGGGTTATACTGCGCTCAAGTTCCAAAATTTTTCCGGGGAAGTAATCATGTCTGTCAAAATGGCGGAAGAGGTAGCTGCCCAGGTTCCTGCCGACGATTTTCAAGCTCTGGAACAAAAAGTTTATCGCACTATTGAGTTGTATAAAGCAGCGCGGGAGGCGCGGTCGATTGCCGAACGCGATGTGAAGCGCCTGCGCGAGCAGTTGGAAGAGCGCGAGGAGGAACTCGAAACCCTGCGCCGGGAAATGGTGCAACTGCGCCGCGAGCGTGAGGAAGTGCGCACCCGGGTGGAGAAGATGCTGCGGCAGGTCGAGACCCTTACCGAGGAGCAGGCAGCGAGTTAACCCAGAGATTTTCTCCGTGAATAGGAGCAAATTGTTATGGCAGCGGTGACGAAGCAGCCTCAGGTGCAGGATCGGGCCAACAGCAGCGTGCGGGTGGAGATTTTCGATCAGGCCTACAACCTTCGCGGCTCCGATCCGGATTACATCCTAAAGCTCGCTGAGTACGTGGATGCAAAGATGCGCGCTGTTGCCGAGCAGACGCACACCGTCGATACGGTCCGAGTCGCCGTTTTGGCGGCCCTGAATATTGCCGACGAGTATCATCTGCTGAAGCGAAATCACGACAGTGGAACGGTAGAGTATCTGAAACGCGCCAACAATCTCTCCGATGCGCTTGACGAAGTGCTCAAGGATCAACGGCGGGCCGGGTAACCAAAGTCGCTGGCAAGCCGAGTACCAACTATTTGTCCCGCCCCCCTTGCGAATCTGCTCATTTTTGCCTAGCATCCTGAGGTGAAAGCCGGCCTGCGACGTTGGTGATGGTGGTAACCGATTTTTGAACCAACACCTGAATGAACGGGGGCCCGACTCGAATCAGATCCGGTG
>Ga0187769_10000768_pt1 | contig 17748 bp, 12 predicted proteins | sample 0116_SJ02_MP02_1_FD_133140 | JGI IMG/M metagenome (GOLD analysis project Ga0187769, IMG submission 133140) | Tropical peat soil microbial communities from peatlands in Department of Meta, Colombia - 0116_SJ02_MP02_10_MG | ecosystem: Environmental > Terrestrial > Soil > Wetlands > Peat | place... | reverse complement strand
GGTGACCTCGCAGTTCTCGAGAATGTCGACGCCGAGCGCGTCAGCGGCGCGCGCATAGCCCCAGGCCACGGCGTCGTGACGCGCCGTACCGCCGCGCCGCTGCAGCGCCGCGCCCACTACCGGATAGCGGATCGCGCCGATGTTCAGCAGCGGGCAGAAGGCCTGGGCCTCTTCCGGGGTGAGCCACTCGTTGTCGACGCCGGCGGCGCGGTTGGCGTGCACGTGCCGCTTGAGCACCTGCACGTCGTGCACCGTGTGCGCGAGCATCATGACGCCGCGCTGCGAGAACATCACGTTGTAGTTGAGCGCCTGCGACAGGTCCTCCCACAGCTTCACCGCGTGGTCGTAGAGTGCCGCGCTTTCCGGGAACAGATAGTTGGAGCGGATGATGGTGGTGTTGCGGCCGGTGTTGCCGCCGCCGATCCAACCTTTCTCGAGCACCGCGACGTTGCTGAGACGATGCTCGCTGGCGAGGTAGTACGCCGCCCCGAGCCCGTGGCCGCCGCCACCGACGATGAGGGCGTCATAGGTGGGCTTGGGCTCAGGATGGCGCCACTGCGGCCGCCAGTTGCGCTGGCCGCAGAGCCCGGAGAGCAGCAGCGACAGGCCGGAGAAGGATCGCATGGTCGGGTCCTGGTGGGCGCGCGGCGCGACAGGCAACGGGCGCGCGCATCATGCGCCGCACGGCGGCGCACGACGTGCACGCGCCCGTCCCGCCTCTTGAACGGCCGCGACATCGCCCGGCGGCCGCCGCGGTCAGAGGCGCGCGCCGCCGCGGCGCTACTTCGCGGCGCTCGCCGAGCCCCAGATCAGCGGCAGGCTCGACTGAATCTGCAGGTCGATGATGTTGAGCAGCTCGGTCTCGGCCTGCACGAAGCGCGCGGCGACCGGCGAACCGAGGGCGGTGCGGACCTTGTCGTAGGTGTTGGCCAGCAGGTCGATGCGTTTCTTGTGATAGGCGATCGCGGCATTCACCAGCTCGTCGGCCTTGAGGTCGGTCATGTTGGCGTAGTTCTTGGCATACTCGCGGATGTTGGCTTCGCGCAGATCGTTGAGCTTGGCGAGCTGCGTCTCGTACTCTTTATAGATCGGCCAGAACTTGGCCGACTGATCGGCATCGAGCTGCATGGCCGTTCCCATGACCTTGGCCTTGTCCGCGCGGATGTCTTGGCGCAGCATCCGGATCTCCTGATCCAGGTTCTGCTTGCGCGTCGCGGCCGTCGAGTCCTTGGGCGCAGCCGCCGGAGCGGCCGGCGTCCCCTGCGCCAGCGCGGCGGAGCCGCCGACCGCCAGGACCATGGCGGCGAGCCCGCCCGTCAGTTGATTCTTCATTCGGATTTCTCCCTTGAGCGAGTGACAACGAGTGACCAGAGTCATGCCGCGAGGCGTCTCGCGGGGGGGCGCAATCCTACCTAAAGCGCGCCTCCGGCTGAAGCGTACCGGGGGGCGAGGGCCTGCGGCCGCGGTCGAATATCGCGTCAGACTTCCGCTTGCAGTGAATCAGCATCTGTGGTTAGCGTGTGCGACGCCAGCGTACCGATCTGGCGGCAGCCTTTGACGGCGTACCACCCGAGACCCGCTGCGAGAATCACGGCGATGTAGACGAACGCACCCCAGGTGTTGTACCAGGGTGCGCCGTAGACGGCTTCGCGCGGCCAGGCCAGGTTGAGCGCCATGCCTAAGCCCCACAGCACCGCGACGATGTTGACGAACATTCCCCGCCTGCCCATGGTGAAGTAGCCACCCGCCGCGAGATCTGCGGGGGGCCATTGCCCTTGCAGGCGCTTCTTCAGTAGTGGGCCCGTCACCATCAAGTACGCCAGGTAGATCATGATGACCGCAATCGAGGTCAGCACCGTGAAGATTTTCGGCTGTCCGATGTTGAGGACCAGGATCAGCTCGGCAATCACGCCGATCACGACGGCAGGTACGATGGGCGTCTGTGTCTTGGAATTCACTCGCGCCAGATGCTCCCCGAACGGCAGTGCGTTGTCGCGTGCCATTGCGAAGGTCAGGCGGATGGCGGCGGTATGCACGGCCAGCGAGCACACCGTCACCGCGACCACGATGCAGACGATGAAGATCTTGCCCAGCGGACCCCACATCACCTGCTCGACGATGTATTGCAAGCCGCCGCTGCCGCTGCCGATCCGCGGGTCACCCAGATCGGGTGCCGCCATGATCGCGAACACCAGGATCGCACCACCGATGACGAATGAGGCCAGGATGGCCCGCAGAATGGCATGGGGAGCGGTGCGCCGCGGCTCCAGCGTCTCCTCACCCAGCGAGCTGGCGGTGTCGAAGCCGTACATCACGTATCCGGAGGCCAGCGACGCCACCAGGAAAGCGCCCAGAAAGCCCCCGCTCTTGCCGGCACCGTAGCCGTGGGTGGAGAAGAAGACTTCGGGACCTCGCTTGATGTAGAACGCCAGGAAGATCGCGATGAGGCAGGCGGCGATCAGCTCGACGAAGACACCGGCGCTGTTGATCAGCGCCATCCACCGCACGCCGAGCGCATTGACGACGGTGGTGAACAGGATGAGCACCGTGCCGAGGACCACCGCGTTCGTCGCGAAATCGTAGGTACCACTGCCGTTGCCGATGATCTGGAACCCGCTCCACAGCCGCGGCAGGTTGAGTTGCAGCGCCAGCACCACGGCCGACAGGGTGACGATCGACGCGGTGAGCATCAGCCAGCCCGAAGACCAACCTACGATCCGGCTGCCCAGCAGTTTCGACCAGTTGTAGACCGATCCGGCGATGGGGTATTTGGCGGCCAGCTCCATGAAGCACAGCGCGACCGCCATCTGACCGACGAGCACCATCGGCCAGGACCAGAGATACGCCGGCCCGGCGGTGCCGAAGCCGAAATAGAACAGCTGGAAGGTACCGGTGAGGATGGAGATATAACTGACGCCGGCCGCGAAGCTGCCGAACGACCCGATGCTGCGCGCGAGCGATTCTCGGTAGCCGAAATGCTCCATGCCGCTGTCGGTGTGTCCGGTAGTCTTATGCTTCACCACGCCGCCGTCCTCTGTGAAAATGCGTCCCCTTGACCCATGAAGTCACGCCATTCATCATCCCGCCTTAGGGCTTGAATAGCCGTTTAACGAATCGAATGTCAAGTCTCGGAAGGCTTGGCAAGTGGCTGAGCGATCAAGAACTATCATACGACACGGCAGCTGAATCAGTCGCGCCATTACTCGACTCGTGCCGATGGGTCCGGAGGATGTCGTTGAACAGCCAATCAACCATCAGGGGTCCTGCGCGTCGTAACGCATTGCCTCGCGATGAGGTCGAGGATGCCCGTCGCGTGCAGCTGATCGAGGTCACGATCGACAGTCTCGCCGAAGTGGGCTTCGTCGGCACGACTCTCGCAGAGATCGCCGGTCGCGCGGGCGTATCGCCGGGCCTCGTGGCCCATTACTTCGGCGACAAGGACGGACTCCTCGAGGGCGCCTTTCGCACGCTCGCCCGTGTCGTGGCGCGGCTCATGCGCGAGCGGCTGGCGCTCGCCCGCACCCCGCGCGAACGCGTGCAGGCGGTCATCGACGCCAACCTCGGGCCGGAGAATTTCGACCGCCGCATCGGCACCGCCTGGCTCGCCTTCTGGGGTCAGGTGCTGCACGTCGCGGGATTGAAGCGGGTGCAGACCGCGTACCAGCGACGCATGTTGTCGAACCTGCGCAGTGACCTGCGACGGATGATGCCGGGAGAGGCGGCCGGCAGTCTCGCGGCCATGATCGCCGCCATGATCGATGGAGTGTGGCTGCGCGCGGCGCTGTCCGAATGGCGGGAGGCCGACAGCGAGAGCGCGCGGGCACTCCTGACCGCGTTCGTCGACGGCCGGCTGAGTGAGCTCGCCCGCTCGGCGGAGGCCGACGGCCCGCAGATCGCCGCGGGCCGTGCGGCGGCCCGCGCGCCGGATGCGGAGGACTCGATCCGCGTCATCAATCCTGCGACCCGGGCGGAACTCGCAGTACTGGCCGTGGACGGTGCGGCGCAGGTGAATGCCGCGGTCGAACGGGCACGGGCGGCCCAGAAACAGTGGCAGGCGATGTCCGGCGCGGAACGCGGCCGGGTGCTGCAGCGTGCGGCACGGCTGCTGCGTGAGCGCAACGATGCGCTCGCCGAGCTCGAGACGCTCAACACCGGCAAGCCGATCCAGGAGACGCGCGCGGTCGACGTGCTGTCGGGCGCCGAGTGCCTGGAGTACTACGCCGGGCTCGCCGCCAGCCTGGCCGGCGAGCATCTGGATCTCGGGCCCGCGGCCTTCGGCTACACCCGCCGCGAACCGCTCGGCGTCGTGGCGGGCATCGGCGCGTGGAACTACCCGCTGCAGATCGCCTGCTGGAAGTCCGCCCCCGCGCTCGCCTGCGGCAACGCCATGATCTTCAAGCCCGCCTCGCTCACGCCACTCACCGCGTTGAAGCTGGAGGAGATCTATCGCGAAGCGGGCGTGCCGCCCGGGGTGTTCCAGGTCGTGCAGGGGCGCGCACCCACCGGGCGCCTCCTCATCCGTCATCCCGTCGTCCGCAAGATCTCACTCACCGGCAGCGTGGACACCGGCAAGGCGGTGATGGCCGAAGGTGCGGGGACGCTCAAGCAGGTGACACTCGAGCTCGGCGGCAAGTCGCCGATCGTGGTGTTCGAGGATGCCAAGCTCGAGAACGCCGTCGCGGGCGCGTTGCTCGGGAACTTCTACTCGGCGGGCGAGGTGTGCTCGAACGGCACCCGGGTGTTCGTTCACAAGAGTCTTCACCGGGCGTTCCTCGAGCGGCTGTGCGCGCGCGCCGCCGCCATGCGCATCGGTAATCCCCTCGACCCCGCCACCCAGGTGGGAGCGCTCATCTCCGAGGAGCACCTGCACCGCGTGCTCGGGTACATAGCCCGCGGGCGCGAGCAGGGCGCGCGACTCGTCATCGGAGGCGCGCGGGTGACAGCCGGCGACCTCGCGAACGGCAGCTTCGTTGCGCCGGCGGTGTTCGATGGCTGTCACGATGACATGGACATTGTGCGCGAGGAGATTTTCGGCCCGGTGATGTCGGTGTTGGAGTTCACCGATGAGGAGGAAGTGGTCGCACGCGCCAACGCCAGCGAGTTCGGCCTGTCCGCCGCGGTGTTCACCAACGATCTCACCCGGGCGCATCGGGTGATCGCGCAGCTCGAGGCCGGCACCTGCTGGATCAACCATTACAACGTCACCCCCATCGAGCTGCCCTTCGGCGGGGTGAAGATGTCCGGGCTCGGGCGGGAAAACGGCCGCGCCGCAATCGAGCACTATACGCAGCTGAAGAGCGTGTACGTGGCGATGCGCGATATCGATGCGCCCTACTAGGGCGGTGCCGCGAGCGAGGCGCGCAGCGTGACGGCGGAGACCTTCGACTACGTGATCGTCGGTGCGGGCTCTGCGGGCTGCGTGCTGGCGGATCGGCTCACCGCGGACGGCGCAGACAGCGTCCTGCTGCTCGAATACGGCGGCTCGGACCGCTCGCTGTGGATCCAGATGCCGAGCGCACTGTCCATTCCGATGAACATGCCGCGCTACGACTGGCGCTACTACACCGAGCCTGAGCCGCACCTCAACGGCCGACGGCTGCACACGCCGCGCGGCAAGGTGCTGGGCGGATCCTCCTCGATCAACGGCCTGGTGTACGTACGCGGCAATCCGCTTGACTTCGAACGCTGGGAGAGCGAGGGCGCGGATGGCTGGGGCTATCACGACGTGCTGCCCTACTTTCGGCGCGCGGAGCGCTACGCGGGCGGGGGCGATGAGTACCGCGGCACTGACGGGCCGCTCGCGACGCGGCGGGGGCTGCTCACCAACCCGCTCCACGATGCCTGGCTCGCGGCCGGGCGCGAGGCGGGCTATGCGTTCACCGCGGACATGAACGGCTTTCAGCAGGAAGGCTTCGGCCGCATGGACATGACCGTCGACAACGGCCGCCGCTGCAGCGCCGCCAATGCCTATCTGCGCCCGGCCATGCGGCGACCGAATCTCACCGTTCGCACTCATGCCCTCGCCACGCGCGTGCTGTTCGAGGGGCGGCGGGCGGTCGGGGTCCTCTACCGGCGCGGTGGAGCGCCGCACGAGGCGCGCGCGCGGCGCGAGATCGTCCTGTGCGCGGGCCCGATCAACGGCCCGCAGCTGCTGAAACTTTCGGGGGTGGGACCGGGCAAGGAGCTCGCCGAGTTCGGCATCGAGGTCGTCCGCGATCTGCCCGGCGTGGGCGAGAACCTCCAGGATCACGTGGAGTTCTATTTCCAGGTCGCTTGCCGCGAGCCCATCACGCTGTATTCCGACCTGTCGCCGCTGCGGCGCGCGCGGATCGGCGTGCGCTGGCTGCTGACCAGGCAGGGGCTGGGCGCCAGCAATCACTTCGAGACCGGCGGCTTCATCCGCAGCCGCGCCGGTGTCCGCTACCCGGATATGCAGTTTCATTTCCTGCCGCTGGCGGTGAGCTACGACGGCTCATCGCTCGCGCGTGAGCACGGCTTCCAGGCGCACGTCGGTCCCATGCGCTCGCGCAGTCAGGGATGGGTGCGACTGCGCTCGGCCGAGGCGCTGGACAAGCCCCGGATCCTCTTCAACTACATGTCGCGGCCCGAAGACTGGATCGAGATGCGCGCCTGCGTGCGCCTCACGCGCGAGATCTTCGCCCAGCCGGCGTTCGCCCGCTATCGCGGCCGCGAGATTCAGCCGGGGGCGGACGTGACCAGCGATGAGCAGATCGACGCCTTCATCCGTGAAAAGGTCGAGAGCGCCTTCCACCCCTCCTGCACCTGCCGCATGGGCAGTCCGGCGGACCCGCTGGCGGTGGTCGACAGCCACACGCGCGTCATCGGAGTGGAGGCGCTGCGGGTAGTCGACTCCTCCATCATGCCCTCGATCGTCACCGGCAATCTCAACGCGCCCACGATCATGCTGGCGGAGAAGGCCGCCGATCACATCCGCGGGGCGACGCTGCTGCCGCGGGCGAGCGCACCGTACTACGTGGCGCCCGGCTGGGAGGGCTCGCAGCGCTAGCCCTCGCGCGGCTGGTCGCAGCGCTAGTCGCGGTAGTGCGTCAGCGCATCGCCGAGCGCCTCACGCAGCGGGCCGAGCCAGGGCTCGTAGTGACGCCATTGGTCGAGACCCTCGCGATAGATCGGCTGGCGCACCTGCTCCGAGCTCGCGGTACGCACGCTGCGTTCGGTCCTGAAGAACTCGACGCAGGCGGGCTCGAACCCGAGTCCGCAGTGCTCGAGGATGCGACGGACATTTCCTTCCAGGTCATCAACCACGTCCTCATGGTGCACGCGCAGCACACGCCGGGGCAGCACGGCGTCCCAGTGGCGCATGAGCTCGAGGTAAGTGCGGTAATAGCGTGCGATGTCCTCGATGCCGTAGGCGAATTCCTGGCCGTGCGCAAACAATTGCTTGAACACGCCGAAACAGCAGGCCATCGGCTCGCGCCGCGCATCGATGATCCTCGCGTTAGGGAGCATCAGGTGGATGAGACCGATGTGCCGGAAGTTGTTCGGCATCTTGTCGATGAAGCGGCCCTTGCCGGTGCGGTAGACGCGCGTATCGTCGAGGTACCTCTCGCCGAGGCGGCGGAAATCTGCGCCGCTCATCTGCGCCAGCACCGCCGGGTAGCGCGGCTGGTCGTTTTCCATCTCCCGTCCGCGCAGCTCCAGCACCAGGCGCGGAACGTCGGCGAGTTCCTGCGTGCCTTCGACCGCAGAGTGCGAGGCCAGGATCTGCTCGATCAGGGTCGAGCCTGAGCGCGGCAGCCCCACGATGAATATCGGATCGGCCGCCGGCGTGCCGGCGCCCTCGTTCCGCGCGAAGAGCTCGGGCGTACAGACCTCGATCTGCAGGCGGGTATTGAGCTCGAGCGGTTCTACGCGGTAGCGACTCTCCAAGCGCTTCAGGGCGTTGGCGCGTGCGTAGTACTGGAAGGACTTCTCATACTGCTGTCGATCCTCGAGCGCCTTGCCGAGCGCAAAGCACAGGTGGTACCGGTCGACCAGGCCGGCCGTCGGCGCCGCTTCCGCGACGCGCATCTGCTCCAACTCTCGGTCTTCAAACCGGTAGGTCTTGAGATTCGCCAGGCTCCAGTAAGCGTCGCCGTAGCCGGGGCGGGCCGCAGCCGCGGCACGATACTCGGTTATGGCCTCCTCGCGGCGCCCGATGGTCTTGAGCGAATGAGCGATCGACAGGTGCAGCTCGGCCGGCTGGGTCGCGCCGGTCAACAGTTCCCGGTAAAGCTCGATGGCGCGCTCATGCTGGCCGAGTCGCACGCAGGTCAGGGCGTGGAGCGTGCGGTAGTTGCGGTCGGCGGGATCCGTGGCGAGCAGCTTCGCGACCTCTTCCTGGGCGCGCTGAGGCATGTGGCGCTTGGCCAGGACGTTCGCATAATCGAAGCGGGCGGCGTGGTGGTCGGGCTGCAAATCGAGTACCGCCTCGAGCAGCAGTTGCGCGTCGTCGAGCACGTCGCGCTCGATGCCGATACGCGCCAGCAGACGCATGGCCTCGACGTGGTGGCCGTGCTTGAGCAGGAAGGCACGCACCAGCTGCTCGGCTTCCGTCAACTCCCCGTCCGAGAACAGCGCCGTGGCCATCACCACTTCCTGCGGCAGCTTCTTCAGTGTGGCGAGCTGCGCTGCTGCCTCCGCTGCGGCCGCCGCCTGCCCGGCCATGCGGTACAGGCCCTCGAGCATGCTCCAGCTCACCGGCAACGCCGGATTGATCTGGACGGCGCGCGCGAAGGCGTCGATCGCGGGGGCCGCCTGCTTCCGCGTGACGTAACAGTTCCCGCGCTCCTGGTACAGGCGACTGAAGCGCGGGTAGAGGCGCTCGAGTCCGGCGAGTGTGGCAAGCGCCGCCGAGATGTGGCCGAGCATGCGTTGGATGAGCGCACGCAGGTACAGGACATCGCGATTCTCGGGCACCGTGACGAGCAGCGCGTCGGTCGCCGGCAACGCCTCGGCGAAGTGGCGCGCCGCGACGAGCTCGCGTATCCGCCGGACCTCAAGTTCCACCGCCGAGGGAGCATTCATGGTGCACTGCAGACAATAGCATCCCTTGCGCCTTTATCTATCCGGCGTACCCCGGCACCGCGGGGTGTGTGCGCGAGTGCCCCTGCGCGCCGCGCCGCGGGTTCAGCGTGACTCGATCGTACGCCTCAGAAGCTGTAGCCGAACGTCCCGCCGATGACCCGGGGCCGCAGCGGCGTCTGTTCGACAATGAACTGATCGGTGCTGATGAAGGTGCTGGCGTTGGAGTTACTGAAGTTTTCCGCGAACAGCTGGAAGAACCAGGCGCCCTTCGAGATGCCGGCAGAGGCGTCGTAGACGGAGTAGGCCGGATTCTCGAAGCGCAACCGACCGGTATTGATGCCACCGGCCTGGGCGATCGTGGGATTCGCTCCGGCCTGCGTGAACGAATGGCCGTTGTGGGTCGCGCCGATCTGCAGGTACGGGGTGTAGCCGGCGACGTTCCATTCGTAACGGGCACGCGCCCGGAACATGACCGGCGGCGCATTGGCGGCCGGGGAGCCGAGCGGTCCATAGGGGTTGACGACATTCGCGCAGCCGACGCCGAAGCTCAGCCGGCAGGCGAAGGTGATCGGCTTGCCGTAGTTCGGGTTCGGGCTGCCGGGTGTGCCGGGGTAGTTGTCGATCAGCACCGGCGAATTCGTCTGGCTGCTCTGGTTCCAGGAGGCGGCAGTCTGCAGCGTGAGCCCGGTGAGGGGCCGCGCCAGCAGCTGCGTCTCGAGACCCTTGACGAGAAAATCCTGGCCGTTGGCGTTGAAGAAGATGTTGCCGACCACGCCGGGGTCGAAGAAGGCGACCTGCACGTCGTCCCAGGTGTCGTAGTAGACGGCTCCGTTGAACTGCAGGCGGTGATCGAACCACTCGGTCTTCCAGCCGATCTCGTTGTTCGTCAGCTTGTCCGAGCTGTAGGAGCTGGGGATCAGATACTGCGGGCATCCGTACCCCGCCGCGGCGACGCAACCGGGCGCGTTGGGTACCGTGTAGGCATGGGGCGAATTGCCGTTCTGGTTGAAGCCCCCCGGGCGGAAGCCCTGCGAGAACGTGTAATACACCATGGCGTCCGGCGTGACGTGCCAGGTGAGGTTGCCCCGGCTCTTGAAGCCCGACTCCGTGTCCTCCAGGCCCTCGGCGTTGAGGTTGTAGCTGTAGTAGGGGCTGGCCGGTGGAGTGACGTGGCAGCCCGTGGGCGTCAGGGGTGCTTCGAAACAGCCGAAAGTGGCCACGACGCTGCCGGCCGAGTAGTTGTTGAATCTGAAATAGCGCGTGCCGGCGGTCAGCGTCAGCGTCTTCGGAATCAGGTCGTAGTCGAAGGACGCGAAGAACGCCAGCTGACGGGTCTCACGTATGGTGTCCTGGTAGAAGGAGCTCTGATTGTCGAGGACGCCCGGGTTCTGGACACTGGTGCCGGGAATGGTGCCGATGGGCGCAAAGCAACCGGTCGCGAGCGTCAGGGTGCAGTTTGGGACGGTCTTGTACAGCCAGTCGGTCTGGTCGTACAGCACGTTCTTCTCCCAGAAGGAGCCGACTATCGCGCGGAAGCGCCACTCGTCGGGCGTGGTGAGGCGCACCTCGTGCTGCTGGTGGGTGTTGCGCTCGCTCGAGCGCCAGGTCGCGCTCGGCGAGAAGCACCTCGAGCTGTTGCTGGGGTTCGCCGGGACGGTCGTAGAGGGACCGTAGCACTGATAGTAGTCCGCGTACACGCCGCGCGCGTAGTTGGTGTAGTCACCGACCTGCTCGACGTTGCGCACCAGGTAGCCGCCGGTGTAGACGGCCTTGAGGTTGCCGAACTTGCCGTTCACGGTCCACGCAGTGCTCTCGAACCGGTCCTTGTCGAAAGCCGGGTTGAACAGCGTGACCTCGAGCGGCTGCAGCTGCGTACCCTCGGAGGACAGCGGCTGCTGGTAGAACACTCCCTGCGAGTCCATGTCCTGATAGGACTGCGACAGCAGCAGGTCCCAGTCCTCGTTGAACTTGTAGAGCGCCTCGACGCGTATCCCCTGGTAAGTGACGGTATTGATGTCGTTGGCGACCAGGTTGTTGTTGTTGATGGATGGACTGCCGGGCGGGACGCAAAAGCCCGGGAACTCCGTTACTGCCCCACTCGGGGGCTGGCCGTTCGGGCAGGTCCCCGGGGCGTTAGGCGGCGTACCGGCCGCGTAATAGGCATAGTGGATGCCGAAATCGCTGTTCTTGCGCGTGAAGGTCGACTGCACGTTGTCGATGTAGCCGCCACGGCTGTCGCTGTACACCACCCCGCGCACGGCCAACTTGTCGTCGATCAGCGGAACGTTGAGCACGCCCGTGAGCGCGCTGTTGGGATCGCCGTGCGCGGTCGTGCTGTAGGTCGCCGTGAAATTCGACTCGGTCTTGTTGAGCTTCGGCTCGTTGGTGATGTAGCGGATCGCCCCGGCCTCGGCGCCGGCGCCGAACAGCGTGCCCTGCGGACCCTCCAGTACCTCGATGCGATTAAGATCTGCGGCATAGATGTCGAGGTTGCGGTTCGGCAGCTGGCCGGACTGGTTGTCCAGGTAGATGGCGACGTTCGGCCATAACCCGGTCGAGCCGCTCCCCTGGCTGGGCTGCGAGCCGGCGCTGATGCCGCGCATGAAGACCTCGCTCTGACCCGGTCCGTTGCTCGCCGTCGTGATGGCCGGCAGATAGCGGACGTAGTCGTCGAACGTCGCGACATTGAGCTGCTGCAGCGCCTGCGAAGTCAGCGCCTCCATCGAGATCGGCACGTTCTGCATGCTCTCGGAGCGGCGAGTTGCGGTGACGGTGATCTCGGCCAACGCTTCGCCAGCTGCGCCGGCCTCGGTCGTGCCCGTCGCTGGTTCGGCAGCCGACGCTGCCAGGGACGCCGCCAGGGATGCGCCTCCGAGAATGGCCGCGACCGCACGCGAGATCTTTGAGTTCATTGTCGACTCCCCCTATCGACGGCGCAGGCTAGGCGATTAGATCCGACACCTCAGGCCCGCGATTGAACGGATGCGTCACGCGGATGTTACGGACGCGCCTCACTGTTTGTCTGCTCTTTTCTCGTGGTAACGTGTGTAATGTCGTATGAGTGCAACGTCATCCTAAACGCTATTCGAAAATCCGCGCGCGAGCAGCATCACCATTGACGGTGCGTTGCGGCTGCAGCCGCCGTGTCGAAGGCGAGAGGCCGTAGGCGTCCTTGAACTGGCGCGAGAAGTGCGCGCAGTCGGCAAAGCCGGCCTCGTTCGCAATCTCGGTCACCGAGCGATCGGTGTTCTCGATCAGCCAGTTGGCGTAGCGCATGCGCAGCCGCCGGTAGAGCGAGGCGGGACCCATGCCGACGTGCTGACGGCACAGCCGCTCGAGCTGACGCGCCGACAGACCCAGCTCGGCCGCCACGGCCGCTACCGCGATCGGACGCGCGAGGTTCTGCTCCATCAGCAGCAGCGCGCGGCGCACGCGCGGCTCGGCCACGGTCTCCGACAGCGGCGGATGCGGCTGCGCATCGTTACCGGAACGCGGCCGGTCGAACAAGAGAACCTGACTCGCCTTCTGGGCAGCCGCGGGGCCGAGATGCTGTTCGATGAGATGCGTCGCCAGCGCCGCGGCCCCCGCACCGCCGGCGCAGGTGATACGCGGTCCGTCCGCGAGGAACAGCCGGTCGGCGATGACTTCCTGGTTCGGGAACGCCTCGAGGAAGTCCTGGTAGTGATACCAGCTGACGCACGTACGCCGCCCCTTCATCAAGCCTGCGCGACACAGGACGAAGCTGCCGGTGCAGATGCCGATCAGCGGCACCTGGGTGGCGCCGACCTCGCGCAGGTAGCGGATGGTCGCTTCATCGACCTGAGGCCCGGCGTGCAGCACTCCACCGATGACCACGACGTAGTCGAGGATGTCCGGGGACAGCAGCGCGCTGGTCGGCTGCAGCATCACGCCGCAGCTTGCCGGTATCGTCTCCGTGCGGCTCGCCATGATGGACCACTGCACGTGCAACGGGCGGCTGCGATCGCCCTCGTCAGCGGCGAGACGCAGATGATCGACAAACACCGCGAACGCGGACAGCGTGAAGTGGTGCGCGAGCACGATGCCCACGCGCAGCGGGGGACGCGCCGCGCGCTCTACGGCCGGAATTCGGTGCACAGCGCTTGAGTGGGGCATTGAATGCGCACTCAAATATTATGTTCCCGGTACCAACCTATATTCCCCCAAAGCTCGTATAGGACGCAAGAAGTCGAAACTCCTCAAGCGAATCTCACGACACAACAATGGGATATGCGCTCAAACGGTGCGTTGAATGCACATTCAGGAAAAAGCAGTGCGGCGGGAATGCCACCTCGTCGATGGCGGGCGGCGGCTTGAAGCCCGATGGGGCTATCGCAGCACCGCGAGGCGTGCGAGATTGGCCTGCACGGTTGGATCGTGACAGGCACTGCGCGCGTACCAGCGCCGTGCCGCTTCGATCAGTGCAGTGCACATCTCGATGGTCTCAGTCTGGCTCGGGGGCAGATTGTCGGCGCGCGCGGCGGCGAAGCCGCGCGGAGGTGTACGCACGTGGCGGCTCAGCTGCAGGCGGCGCAGCGCGCTCAGCGGCACGATCGCCGGCCCGGGCGGCGGGGTCACGCGTTGCGCGAGACCGCGGCTCAGGCGCTCGAGATCACCGCCGTGTGCGTCGCGTTCGGCGCCCGGCGGACGAATCCACTTCTCGCACCATTGGTGCACCTGCTCTGCGGATGAACGCAGGCGCGGGTCGGCGAGCGCGACGGCGATTTGCGGCAGATCGCTGGCAGCGCGCAACGCCGGATCCCCACGCTGCTCGTCGAGCAGTCGCTCGATGTCGCCGAGATAGCTCGCGAACATCCGCGAGCTCGAGGGGTTGGTCCGAGGACGGCGCGCAGCCGGCGGAGCCGGCGCGCGGCGTGAGCCCTCCTGCGGGGAGCGATCCTGCATCGGTCAGGCCGCCTGGTCGGACGGTGTCACCGCCGACGCCGGGGTCTCGGGCGGCACCGGGCCTTCTGCGATTGGCGCAGGCGCAGGGGATGGAGCGATCACCGCCGGCGGCACTGGTCTCACTGATCGCACGGGCGCACGGCGCCTCGGTCGCCGTGCGGAAGCCTCCGTTTGCTGCACCGCGCGAGCCGGTGCGCGACGGGAAGAGCGCCTGGCCGGCTTGGGGGCCGCTTTCCCGGCCGCGCGCCGAGGACGCTTCCCGGGACGCCGCGCGGCCGCCAGCCTGCGGTTCTTGCGCCGTGTCGAGGATCGGGCTGCCGAGCGCGCGGCACGGCGCGGGCTATCCTTGCGGCCCGCTTCCACCGCGCCGCTCTCCGGCGCTCGGGGTGCACCGTTCTTGCGTGCGCGGCGAGCGCGTTTCCAGGCCTTGCGTGCGACGGCGTCCTGCTTGCGCGCCCGCTTGGCTTCGCGTTTGGCCTCCTTCAGGCGCTTGCGGGCGCGCTTGAGCTCCTCCTTGGCGATGCGCACGCGCTGCTTGGCGACATCGGCTTGCAGCCGGGCGCGCTCGAGGGGCTCTGCCGGGGTGTCGGGTTCGCTGCCTGTCTTCTTCATCTGTCGGCCACGCGAAGCGAAAGGCGGCCAGTCTCACACAAGCGGTGCCGCCTTTCCAGCCCGGAAACTTATCCACAGAATTTGTGCATAACTATGTGGACAGCAGCCGCCCGGAGACGCAAACGCCGAGCCCACGCAAGGGCTTGCATTATCCTGGGCGCGTTTTCACCAGGCGCAGGGATTCACCGGGCCCGCGATCCACGCGAGGTGCCGCGGCGGCGCGCTGCTCAGCCGCCGCCGGCGTTGAACATCGTAGCGGTGACGCGATTGCGTCCGGAGTGCTTGCTGCGGTAGAGCGCGGCGTCGGCAATCTTCAGGACGCGCTGCGCCAGCTGGCGCTCGCCGGCGGGCACGCGATCGAGCCCGCACAGGCCGAAGCTCGCCGTTACCGCGATCCGCTTGCCTTCGATCGTGAAGGGCGGCTGTGCCACCGCAGCCCGCAGCTTGCGCGCGACTTCGAGCGCTGCCTCGTAGCCGGTCTCGGGCAGCACCACCGCGAATTCCTCCCCGCCGATGCGCGCCACCCAGTCGATGCCGCGTCGCAGGCCGCGCTGCAGGCGTGCCCCGAACTGCCGCAGGATCAGATCCCCGCCGGCATGACCGAGAGAATCGTTGATGCCCTTGAAGAGATCGATGTCGCACAGGATCAGCGACAGGGCGCGCCCGTAGCGCGCCGCGCGCTCCATCTCCCGCGGGAAGTGCTTACTGAAAAATCGCCGGCTCGCCAGACGCGTCAGGTCATCGGTCGCCGACAGCTTGCGGTTCTCGGCCAGCGTGACGCGCAGCACCGTCTCGAGTTCGGCGACGCGCCGCGCAGTGGCGAGCCGTGCGTCCAGCTCCCGATCCGAGACGCGGCGGCCGACGCAGTCATCCGCACCCGCGGCGAGGCCGGCCTCACGCTCGCCGGCCTCATCGAGCTCGGCGACGAAGAGGATGAACGGTGCCCGGTCCGTGGGCAGGGCGCGCAGCTTGCGCACCAGTTCCACTGCATCGGTCACCACCACCGGACGATGCTCGGCGGTGAAGCGCCGTAGTGCCTCCTGTTCGTCGGGCACCGACTCAAGTTCGAGTTGGTCGGCACTGATGCGCCGCTCGAGCTGCTGGCGCAGCAGCGGATCGTGACAGGCGAGCAGCGCCTTCGGCGGCGGCACGACGCGCAGCATGACCGCGATGGTGGCGGTGGTCTCCTCGTGGCTCGACTCCGGGCGCTGCGCACGCCGCTCGAGAATGCGCTGTATGACGGTGGTCTGCCCGCCGGACGCCATTGCCCCTCCCGGGCGTGGGCTGCTGGTGTGCTGGCTGCAGATTATAGACACCGGCGCAAAAATGCGCGGGCGCGTGCATCATTGCCGCATGGAGCCGCCCGGCATCACGCGCCATCGGCGCCCGTTCCTCGCGCCATTGTGGGTGAGTCTGCTGGCCGTCCTCGCAATCGGCAGCGTGATGCTGGCCGTCCATCATGCCGCGACTACGACGCTCGTGTTCCTGGTGCGCCCGGCGGAAAGGGATCCCGGAACCATCAGTGATCCCCCGGTCTCGCCTGAAGGGGAGGAGCGCGCACGACGCCTGGCCCACATGTTCGGCGAGGCGGGCGGAGTGGCACGCATTGACGCGATCTATGAGAGCGACGACCGTCGGGCCCTGCAGACCGGTGCGCCGCTCGTGGAGCGTTTGCACCGCGCACCTGTGGTGTTCAGCGCAGCGGCTGCGCCGGCGGCCGCGCGGCGCGCGCTGCGCGAGCACCCCGGTGGAACGCTGCTGATGATCGCGAGCAGCCCGGCGCGGGAGCAGCTCGCTCACGAGTTCATGAGCGCGGATCTGACTGCGGGGCAGGATGGCCCCGACTTCATCTGCGTGGTGAGCATCCCCAGCTTCGGCCGCGCCCACCCGGCGTGCTTCAGGTTCTGATCCCGTGCCTTCAGGTGGCGCGCTCGCGGCGCGCGCCACCGCCGGCGCTCAGTGCCACCGCACGGCGGATGAAGTCCTCGTGCTGGCTGATGCGGAAGTCGGCGAGCACCGCGGCGCGAATGTAGCGCGCCTGGTCGACGAGATAGGTCGCGCGCCGCACACCGAAGCCGAGCGGTCCGAGCACGTCGTACATGCGCACCACGGCCTTGTCGACGTCCGACAGGAGAGTGAACGGCAGCTGGTATTTCGCGCGGAACGTGCGATGTGTTTCCGGCGACTGCGGGCTGATGCCCGCCACATCCAGGCCGGCCTGCTGAATTTCGCCGTGCAGGTCGCGGATGGCGCACGCCTCCCGCGTGCATCCGGGCGTGAAGTCGGCCGGATAGAAATACAGGATCAGCGGGCCGCGGCGCAGCAGCGTGCTGAGCGAAACGCTCTGCTCGTCCTGATCCGGCAGAGTGAATTCCGGTGCCCGCGCGCCCATGGCCAACATGCTCGCTCTCCTGCCCAGCCAGGCGGCTGTTCCCCCCGCACAGATCATAGCCGCATCCTGCGCGAACGTTAAAAGTCGATTGGACCGGCCGGATCGCGATGCTAGAATCGCGCGCCTTGCGCTGGGGCGGTAGCTCAGCTGGGAGAGCGTCGCGTTCGCAATGCGAAGGTCGAGGGTTCGATCCCCTTCCGCTCCACCAGATTCCCGCGGTTTTTAGCCTTCCTCCGCGCTCGGGGCCTTCGGGCTCGACATCGAGTGTGCCTGGTGCCCCCGTTGCGGTCGCCGAGCCGGCGCTGTCTGCTACAGGCGATCGGCGAGAACCCCGTCGAACTCCTCACGCTGCACTCGGATTACCTTTGTTGGTTTCGACGTCGTAATCCGCCTCGGCGCCCACTTGCGATCGGCGTGCGAGGTGACGGTGTCGTACTCCAGACCCCCGGCGGTCGCTCCCTGCGGCTCCCCGCAACATGGGTCCAAGGTCCAATGGTCTCACAGAAGCGACAGCGTCTATCCTCAGGGCTGGGGGTTGACGCAGGTGCGCGGTGAAGGAGACAGACGCCTTTGTCGTCTATGTCGTGGACGACGATGACTCGGTGCGCCACAGTCTGACGCGTCTGCTGCGTACCAGTGGCTTTCGCGTGCAAGCGTATGGAAGCGCACAGGATTTTCTCAACACTGTGACCCCTGCCTCCTCAGGGTGCGTGCTGCTCGACGTCACCATGCCGCAGATGAGCGGCCTGCGGGCGCAGGTGAAGCTGAAGGAAATG
>Ga0187769_10000765_pt1 | contig 17806 bp, 15 predicted proteins | sample 0116_SJ02_MP02_1_FD_133140 | JGI IMG/M metagenome (GOLD analysis project Ga0187769, IMG submission 133140) | Tropical peat soil microbial communities from peatlands in Department of Meta, Colombia - 0116_SJ02_MP02_10_MG | ecosystem: Environmental > Terrestrial > Soil > Wetlands > Peat | place... | reverse complement strand
TGCGGTCGATCGGCGCCCCGTGCAGATCGAATCCCTGGTAGCGCACGCGGGTGAAGCGCGGCACGAGACCCCGCATCCCGGGTACCGACAGGCATCCTTCCCAGCCTTCATCCTGCTCGGGGCCGAGCGGGGTGACAAGGGGATTGACGAGCACGGTGTAGGGCACCGCGGCGAGGTGCGGGTAGCGCGGGTTGTCCTGGAGCTCGAAGATGACGACGCGCGCACTGACGCCGATCTGCGGCGCGGCGAGCCCGGCGCCATTCAGCGCGCGCATGGTGTCGGTCATGTCGGCGATGAGCGCGGCGAGCTCGTCGTCGAAGCGCGTCACCGGAGCTGCCACGGCGCGCAGCAGCGGCTCGCCCATCCTCAGTACGCGCCGGGCAGCCATCGGTCCCGAGAATACCGCAGCTAACGGCGCACGGCGCAACCCGCGGTCACTACCGGGATCGATACCCGGTGGTCGCGGAAGATCAGCGGCTGCTCGCGCGTGGCGCCCGCGGGCGCAGCGCCGGCTGCCTCCGCGCGCGCCACGGCCTCGCTCACCAGGTGATGGTGTGGCGAAAGGTCACACACCGGGTCGGTGTTGTCGGCATCACCGGTGAGCAGATACGCCTGGCAGCGGCAGCCGCCGAAATCCTTGGAGCGCTCGGGGCAGTTACGGCAGGGCTCCTTCATCCAGGCGTCGCCGCGGAAGCGATTGAAGGCCGGCGAGTTGTACCAGATGCTGCGGATGTCCGACTCGCGCACGTTGGGAAGACTCATGCCCGGCAGCATACGCGCTGCATGGCAGGGCATGGCGAGGCCGTCGGGCGCGATCGCGAGAAACACCGAGCCGAGCCCGCTCATGCAGGCCTTGGGTCGCTTCTCGAAGTAATCGGGCACCACGAAATAGATCTGCATGCGCGAGCCGACCTGCTCGCGAAAGCGCTGCGTGACGGCTTCCGCGCGCTCGAGCTGCGCACGACTCGGCAGCAGCTGCGCGCGGTTCAGCCACGCCCAGCCGTAGTACTGCGTGTTGGCAAGCTCGACGTACTGCGCCCCCAGGCGTTCGGCCATGCCGAGAATCTCACCCACGTGATCGATGTTGAGCCGATGCAGCACTACATTCAGCACCATCGGGTAGTCGTACTTGCGGATGAGCGCCGCGACCTTCGCCTTCAGGTCGAAGGTGCGCGTGCTGGTGAGAAAATCATTCATCGCGCGCGAGCTGTCCTGGAAGGACAGCTGAATATGATCAAGACCCGCATCCTTCAGCGCCTTGATACGCGCCTCGGTCATGCCGACCCCGGAGGTGATGAGATTGATGTAGTAGCCGAGCGCGTGAGCTTCGGCGATGATCGTTTCCAGGTCCTCGCGCGCCAGCGGCTCCCCGCCCGAGAGCCCGAGCTGCACGGCCCCGAGCGCGCGCGCCTCGCGCAGCACACGGATCCAGTCGCAGGTCTGCAGCTCCGGCCCGACGTTGGCGAAATCAGTCGGGTTGTAGCAGAACACGCAGTGCAGCGGGCAGCGGTAGGTGAGCTCGAGCAGCAGCCACAGCGGCGGCCCCGGCGCGGCTGCGCTCCGCGCGTCCCTCGCCCCGGTCGCCTCCGCGGGCGAGGGTCCATGGCCCACAAGCGGGGGCGCATTCATGCGCGCAGCTCCAGCCAGTGTTTCTCGAGCGCCAGCCGCACGAAGGCGGTGACCTCACCCGCCAGTCCCGTGAGGTTGTAGCTGCGCTCCAGGTCGGCCACGATATCTGCCACCGTGCGCACGCCGTCGCAACGGCTCATGATCGCACCGGCGCTGCTGTTGAGCTTGATCATTCCTTCGGGATAGAGCAGCACATGCGCTTCCTGCGCTGCCTCCCACTGCAGCCGCATGCCATGCGCAATCACCGGCCGCGCGGTGTCCTGCAGCTCGCTCACGGCGTCACACCGTAGGCCATCGCCATGGCGTCGTTCATGTGCCACAGGACGTCCAGCTTGAATTTCAGAATCTCCAGCGCGCGCTCCTGCGCGGCGCGCGTGGTGAAGCGCGCGAGCGTCGCCTCGAGCCCGAACTCGACATCGCGGCGCGCCTGGGTGAGGCGACTGCGAAAGTAGCTGAGGCCGGCCTGGTCGATCCACGGATAGTGCTGCGGCCAGGTGGCGAGGCGCTGTCTGTGGATCTCCGGGGCGAACAGCTCGGTGAGCGAGGCGCACACGGCCTCCGGCCAGGGCGCGCGGCGCGCAAAATTCACGTACGCGTCGACCGCGAAGCGCACGCCCGGGAGCAGGAGCTGCAGGCTCTCCACCTGCGCGCGCTCGAGACCGACCGCCTCGGCGAGGCGCAGCCAGGCCTCGATGCCGCCCGGGTCGTCCCCGTAGCCATCGTGATCGAGAATGCGCTGCACCCAGTTGCGGCGCACGCTGCGGTCCTCGCAGTTGGCCATGATGGCGGCGTCCTTGACCGGGATCGCGATCTGATAGTAGTAGCGGTTGGCCACCCAGGCGCGGATCTGCTCCGGCGTCGCCTTGCCGGTGTTCAGCATCACGTTGAAGGGATGATGAATGTGATAAGCGCGGCCGCGCTCGCGCAGCCGCTGCGCGAATTCCTCGCGTGTCCAGCCGGGCGCGGTCACAGCTCGATCTCCAGACCGTCCCAGGCGACCTCGATGGCGTGGCGGCTGAGCTCGGCGCGCTCGCGAGAATCCTCATCGAGGACAGGATTGGTGTTGTTCACGTGGATCAGGATCCGGCGTGTGGTGGCGGGGAGTTTCTGCAGCCACTCGAGCATACCGCCGCTGCCGCTTTGCGGCAGGTGGCCGATCTCGCGCGCGCGCTTGCGCGACAACCCGAGCTCAATCATCTCGTCATCGGTCCAGAACGTTCCGTCGACCAGCACGCAGTCCGCTGCCTGCATCGCCCGCCACACCGTATCCTCCATCGACCCGAGTCCCGGAGCATAGACGCTCGTACGCTGTGTCGCGACGTCGCGAATTACCAGCGCGACATTGTCGCCCGGCACCGGCGCCTCGCGGTGCGGTGAGTACGGCGCGGGCTTGCTCGGCACCGCGAGCGCGCGCCAGCTGACGCCGGCCACTTCAGCAACGGTGAACTCCCGCCCGTCGGGCGTCATGGTGTGCCGCTCGATTCCGCAGTAGTGCCGCAAGACGCCAAAGATCGGATTGCCGTGCGTGAGGTCGGCGCAGGCGTCGTCGGTGCACCACACCGGCAGCGGCCGCGTGGATTCGCGCAGCAGCAGCAGGCCCGTGGTGTGGTCGATCTGCCCGTCGACCAGCACAATGCCCGCTATCGCCGTGTCGCGCGGCGCGCGGCCCGGCTGCAGGATGGGATTGGCCCGGAGCTGCACGAGAATGTCAGGTGAGGCGTTCACCAGGACCCACTTGCGGATGTCCGCGCCGCAGACGGCGATCGAGGATTGCGTGCGCGCGAGCGCGCGCAACGTGCCTGCGCGCAGGCCCGAACAGTTACGGCAGTTGCAATTCCACTGGGGAAAGCCGCCACCAGCGGCGGAGCCCAGTACGCGGATTTTCACGGCTTCGCCCGGCCCGCGGGGTCAACCCGCGCCGGGCGGGCTTACGGAGCCCGGCGGCCAGGCTCCCAGCCCTCGGCATGCTCTATCTAGCGGTTCGCGATATACATCGTGATTTCCATACCGAAACGGAAATCAGTCGCTCGTGGTGTTTCCCAGCGCATGGTCGTGTTCCTCTATTAGGTCGGTGGGACCGGGTCCGCCATTACGAGGTGTATCCTTCTACAAGGAGCGCGGGAGCGAAAGCGGATCATCATGAAAGTGGCCTCATGATTTTCTTGAGGACGCCCGACCCCTACCGTCGATGAAGCTACGCACCCGCCTCAACCTGGTACTGACGGGCGTCACCCTGATCTTCCTCGCGGTGCTGATCGCCCGCGAGATCCGCAACGCGCGCGCCTCGGTCGCGGAAGAGATCGAAGCCGCCAACCGCGTGGCCGCCCAGATCGTGGGGAACCTCGTGCTCACCTATGCCGCTGCCAGCGGGACCGAGGCGGTGGAGATCATGCTGCAGCGGCTCGGCCACGTGCGTGCCAACGACATCACCCTGCGCGACCCCACCGGCAAGCTCCTCTACCACTCCCCTCCTGCGGTCTACAAGGTCGGACGCGAGGCGCCGGCCTGGTTCACACACCTGCTGGCACCGAAGGCTGCGCAGCAGATGTTCACGCTCGGCGACGGCGCACAGGTGATGATCGAAGCGCAGCCTTCGCGCGCCATACTCGACGCCTGGGACGACCTGGCGCGGCTCCTCGCCATCGCCGCCGCCCTGCTCCTGGTCCTTGGCGGCCTGGCGTTCTGGCTGGTGGATCTCGCGCTCGCGCCGTTCCCGGTCATCGCGCAGGGACTCGAGCGGCTGCAGGGCGGCGAGCTCGCTTTTCGCCTGCCACCACTGCGCGGGGCCGAGGCGCAGGCGATCGGCGCGGCATTCAATCGCATGGCACAGGCGGTAGAGGACAAGGTGCGGGCGGAGAGCGAGGCGCGCGAGGCACGCAGCCGCTTGGAGGAGCGCCGCGAACTGGCGCGGCTCGTCGAGCAAAGCCTCGAGGAGGAGCGACGCCTGATCGCGCACGAGCTGCACGATGAGTTCGGGCAGTCGGTCACGGCCATACGCAGTCTTGCCCTGGCGATCGCGACGCAAACCGGCGAGCCGGGCACGAGCCAGACTGCGCGCCTGATCGGCGATGAGGCGGCACGCCTCTACGACGCCATGCACGGCCTCATCCCGCGCCTCGCGCCGCTGTCCCTCGATACCCTCGGACTCGCCGCATCGCTGGAGAGCCTGGTGCGCGACTGGCAGCGCCGCTACCCTTCCCCGATCCTGTCGCTGCAGCATCAGCTGCCCGCGGACCTCGGCGCCAGTGCGACCCTCGCGGCTTACCGCGTGGTCCAGGAAGGCCTGGTGAACGCCCTGCGCCACGCGCGTGCCAGCCGCGTTATGATCGATATCGGCTCCCAGGGCGGGCGCATGATCGTCTCGGTGACCGACGACGGTGTTGGTCTGCCGGAGAACTGGTCGCGCCCCGGTCATTTCGGCCTGCGCGGCCTGGCCGAACGCGTGGAGCATCTCGGAGGAACCTTGCAGGTGCGCAATCACGAGCCGCACGGCGTGTGCCTCACGGCGGAGATTCCGCTGGCGGCGGGCGCATGATCCGCGTGCTACTGGTGGACGACCACGCCGTGGTGCGCACCGGGTTTCGCCTGCTGCTGCAGGCTCATCCGGAAATCACCGTGGTGGGCGAGGCAGACTCCGGGGAAAGCGCGTGCGAGCGCTATCTCGAGCTGCTGCCGGATGTGGTGGTCATGGATCTCGCCATGCCCGGCATGGGAGGACTGGAGGCCATGCGGCGCATCCGCGCCCACCATGCGCAGGCGCGCGTGCTGGCGCTGTCCGCCCACGACGATCCGCTGCACGCGCGGCGAGCGCTGCGTGAAGGCGCGCGCGGCTTTCTCTCAAAGCGAAGCGCGCCGGAAGCTCTCCTCGAGGCGATCACCACCGTGGCGGCGGGACAGCGTTATCTCGACGTCGGCCTCGCGCAAAAACTGGCCCTGGATGAGGTGGCAGGTGGCGGCAAGTCCGCCGTGGAGCGGCTGTCGGAGCGCGAGTTGGAGGTGTTCGTGCGCCTGGCTGGTGGCGCCAGCGTGCAGCGCATCGCCGAAGACCTGAAGCTGTCGGCGTCCACGGTCGGCACGCATCTCTACAACATCAAGCAGAAGCTCGGCGTCTCAAACCAAGCCGAGCTCACCCTGATCGCGATCCGGCACGGGCTGATCGAGGCATGACACGCGCACCGCGCGCGAATTGACGCGCGCGGGGACGCTGACGCTCAGCGCTCGAGTCCCGTGCCCGAGGCTACGCGGCGCGTGAGGCGCTCGAGCGAGCGGCGCGCCGCGGCCTTCGCGATGTGCTTGCACCACAGCGGCTCGCGCTGTGCGCCCTGGCGGCGAAATTTCTCGCAGTCGCAGGTCCAGAGGATGCGGTCATCCTGCGTTCTCAGCACCTGCACCGTGCGGCTGGGGAAGCTGTAGGTGCCGAGGACTTCGTTCTGCGCCTCGCGGCGCCGCCTGAAGCGGATGGCCATGGGCGCAAAGCGTAGCGCAGCTCCGCTGTGGATTGCTTGTGGATTACTTGTGTACAGACATCACCGCCCGCGCCGCATCGCGCTGCGCTAGCGCGCGTACTCCGCCCATCAGGAGGACACGATCCTCGCTTTGATGGCCTCGTATTCGGAGTCGGTGATGAGCTTCGCTTCCAGCATCTCCCTGGCCTCCCGCAACCGCTGCACTGCATCAGGACTGCCCGCCGCACCGGGCGGCGCGGCAGCGGTCGTGACCTGGATGCCGCCCGAGCGCGCCCGCAGCTCCTCCAGCTCGCGCACGCGGCGCTTCTCGCGCCACGCCTGGTCCTGGCTCTGACAGATGCGGTACACCGCCTCCGCCTGGAGCTTGCGCAGTCCGCGGAACTCGAAGCGTTGCGCGCCCTCCGCGCCGAGGGAGGCGAGATCGGTCGCCCGGCCGGCACGCAGCGCGAGCTCCGCGCTCAGCATGCCGACGCGCAGCGTTACCTCCTCGAGGTCCTGCCAGCGGATGGTCGTGAGGTCGTATCCCCCGAGCAGGCGGCGGGCGAGCACGATGAGCCGCATATTGGTCGCGGCGACGAGCAGCCGGCGGTGCGTGAGCGCAAACACCCGCCGCTCGATGGCCCAGGCCTCCGGGATCTCCCCGGGGATGAGCACCGAGCGCAGCTGCGCGAGCGGCCGGGCGAGGCTGGCCTCGTCCGTCGCCGCAGCGTCGCTCATGGCTTTTTCGCAATCTCGGCGCGGAATTCGCGCAGCTTCGCCTTGATGAGGCGCGCATTCGCCGGGCCCATCCGGATCAGAAGCTTTTGCCCGGCCGAGCGGCTCTCGAGATCCGCATCGGCATACTCAAACATCACCCGCGGCTGCACGAGCTGGGGGGGCGCGGCGACTTCCGGCGTCGCGAGCAGGTGATCGATCACTTCCACCAGGCGATCGTTGAAGTACTTGCCCGGGTAGCCGAGGTCCTCGTACGCCTGCTGGAAGAGCGGGTACAGCCGCTCGTACACGAGCGCGAGCGCCTTGACGTCCGCCGCCTGCGCGACGCGCATGAGCGGCGCGTAACGCGCGAAGTTAGCCTCGCTCAGGGTCGTGATCTCGCCCTGCGTGGTCGTCACCACCTGCCCGGGCGTCGGCTTCACCGGCCGCAGCTCCACGGCGACGCGATGCCGCGGCAGATTGTCGACCGTGACCACGATGTGCCGCACGATGTTCACGGGCACGAGAAACTCCTCCACGGCATCCTTGCCGAGGACCCCGGCGAGGGAGTCATGCGCCACCGGGTCGCTGTCATTGAGCGCGGGCAGCGCCGCGCCGCTCGTGGCTTCCGGGAGCGGGTGCGAGATCTGCCCCGCGGCGCTCGGCGCCGCCGGCGCGGCCGCCGGCGCAACGGGCTGCGCCGCGGTGTGCTCCCGGGATGCGTACCAGTACGCGCCACCGACGATGAGGATGGCGGCGATGATGACACCGATGATCCACGCGAGCCTGCGCCGCGTTCTATCCTCGCGATCCTCGTCCCACATCCGCGCGGACCTCCTGCGTTCCCGGGCGGCCTGCCACTCTACTCCCCTTTCATTCCCCAGCGTACAGCCGTCGCGAGGCGTGCGCGCTGTATGCAGCATGAATTCGCCGCGCGCTGACTCCTCGAGCCACTGCAGGTGTGTTTCAATTCCGCTTGTGCCCACTGCCTTCCATCCTGCGGTCGCCAGCTGGTTCGCGCGCACCTTCGCGGCGCCAACGCCTGCGCAGCGCGCAGCGTGGCCGGCGATCGCCGCGCAGCGCCACACGCTCATCGCGGCGCCCACGGGCTCCGGCAAGACCCTCGCCGCCTTCCTCGCGGTGATCGATGAGCTCGTGCGCGCCGGGGTCGCGGCCGGCGGGCTCGCCGATGAGACGAGCGTCGTGTATGTGTCACCGCTCAAGGCGCTCTCCAACGACATCCACCGCAACCTCGAGGCACCGCTCGCCGGCATCCGTGCCGAGCTCGCCGCGCTTGCGCTTCCTGAGATCGAGATCCGCACCTTCGTGCGCACCGGCGACACGCCGCAGCGCGAGCGCCTCGCGAGCACCCGGCGTCCGCCGCACATCGTCGTCACGACTCCGGAGTCGCTCTACATCCTCATGGGATCGGAGACCGGCCGGCGCATGCTCGCGAGCACGCGCACCGTGATCATCGATGAGATCCACGCCATGCTCGCCAGCAAGCGCGGCGTCCACCTCGCGCTCACCCTCGAGCGGCTGGAGGCGCTCGCCGGCCGGAAACTGACCCGTGTCGGGCTCTCGGCGACACAGAAGCCCATCGAGGAGGTGGCACGCTTCCTCGTCGGGACGCGCAATCTCAATGCCGACGGCAGCGCCACCTGCACGGTGATCGACTGCGGCCACGTGCGCGAGCGCGACCTGCAGCTCGAGATCCCCGCAGCACCGCTCGAGGCGGTCATGTCCGGGGAGGTGTGGACACAACTCTACGACCGGCTCGCGGAGCTCGTGAGCGAGCATCGCACGACGCTCGTCTTCGTCAACACTCGCCGCCAGGCCGAGCGCATCGCCCGGCACCTCTCCGAGCGGCTCGGCGAGCGGCAGGTGACCGCGCACCACGGCAGCATGGCGCGTGAGTCGCGGCTCGATGCCGAGGCGCGCTTGAAGCACGGCGAGCTGCGCGCGCTGGTCGCGACTGCATCGCTCGAGCTCGGGATCGACATCGGGGAGGTGGACCTCGTGTGTCAGCTCGCGTCTCCGCGCTCGATCGCGGCCTTTCTGCAGCGCGTCGGACGCTCCGGCCACTCGCTCGGCGGCGTTCCCAAAGGCCGGTTATTCCCGCTGTCGCGCGATGACCTCGTGGAATGCACGGCGCTGCTCACCGCCGTGCGGCGCGGGGAGCTCGACCGGCTCACGCCGCCCGCAAAGCCCCTCGATGTGCTCGCGCAGCAGATCGTCGCGGAGACCGCGGCGCAGGAATGGGGCGAGGAGGAGCTGTTCGCGCTGCTGCGCGGTGCCTGGCCGTACCGCGAGCTCACGCGCGGTGAGTTCGCTGAGGTCATCCGCATGCTCGCGGAGGGCTACACCACCCGGCGTGGCCGCCACGGGGCGCTCATCCATCACGATGCCGTCAATCACCGCGTGAAGGGCCGCCGCGGCGCGCGGCTCACCGCGCTCACCTCGGGAGGCACGATCCCCGACACCGCGGACTACCAGGTGATTCTCGAGCCGCAGGCGCAGTTCGTCGGCACGGTGAACGAGGACTTCGCGGTCGAGAGCCTGCAGGGCGACATCTTCCAGCTCGGCAACGTCTCCTACCGCATCCTGCGCGTCGAGGCCGGAAGGATCCGCGTCGAGGACGCGCGCGGGGAGCCGCCGAACATCCCGTTCTGGCTCGGCGAAGCGCCCGGAAGGAGCGATGAGCTCTCAGCGAGTGTCGCGCGCCTGCGCGCGGAGCTCGCGACGCAACTCGATGCGGGGATCGAGGCCGCGACTGCGTGGCTCACGGCGGCGGCGGGTATCGCGGCTCCCGCCGCCGTGCAGCTCATCGCGTATCTCGCGGCGGCCCGCGCCGCCCTCGGGGCACTCCCGACGCAGAACACGGTCATCTTCGAGCGCTTCTTCGATGAGGCGGGCGGCATGCAGCTCGTCATCCACTCCCCCTTCGGCAGCCGCATCAACCGCGCCTGGGGCCTCAGCCTCCGCAAGCGCTTCTGCCGCTCGCTCAACTTCGAGTTGCAGGCGGCGGCCACCGAGGACGCGATCGTACTGTCACTCACCACCGCACACAGCTTCGATCTCGGGGACGTCGCCCGCTACCTGCATGCCAACAGCGTGCGGGCGCTGCTCGTGCAGGCGCTGTGCGTGGCGCCCATGTTCCCGGTGCGCTGGCGCTGGTCGGCCGCGATCGCACTCGCGCTGCCGCGCTTCCGCGGTGGCAAGAAGGTGCCGGCGCCGCTCGCACGCATGGCCGCGGAGGACCTGCTCGCCGCCGTGTTTCCCGACCAGCTGGCGTGCGCCGAGAATCTCACCGGGGAGCTGGAAATTCCCGATCACCCGCTCGTGCGGCAGGCGATCCGTGACTGTCTCGAGGAGGCGATGGATATCGCGGGCTTCGAGCGGCTGCTGCGCGGGCTCGAGTCCGGCAGCATCCGCGTGATTGCGCGCGATCTCACCGAGCCTTCGCCGCTCGCGCTCGAGGTGCTCGCCGCGCGGCCCTACGCGTTCCTCGACGATGCGCCGCTGGAAGAGCGGCGTACCCAGGCGGTGATGAGCCGCCGCTGGCTCGATCCGCAGAGCGCGGCCGATATCGGCAAGCTGGATGCGGATGCGATCGCGCGCGTACGCGCGGAGGCCTGGCCTGATGCCGCGAACGCGGATGAGCTGCACGATGCGCTGCTGTGGCTGACGTTCTGCACCGCTGCGGAAGCGGAGCGCAACGCGCTCTGGCCGCCGCTGCTTGCCGAGCTCGCCGCGCAGCGGCGCGTGACGCAGCTCGAGTCAGGCGCCGCGCGGCTGTGGGTCAGCGCCGAGCGCCTGCCGCTGTTTGCGGCGCTCTACCCGCAGGCACGCTGCACGCCCGAAGTCGTGACACCCGCAGCGCACGCCCGCTCCTTCACCCCCGAGGAGGCGCTCATCGAGGTGGTGCGCGGGCGGCTCGAGGGCTCAGGCCCCACGACCGCGCCCGCCCTCACCGCAGCGCTCGCGCTGCCGCAACCTGCGATCGACGCCGCGCTCATGGCGCTCCAGGCGGAGGGTTTCGCGATGCGCGGCGCCTTCACCCCCGAGGCGGCCGAGGCGAACGAGTGGTGCGAACGGCGGCTGCTCGCGCGCATTCACCGTTACACCGTCAAGCGGCTGCGCGCCGAGATCGAGCCGATCGAGGCACGCGACTTCCTGCGCTTTCTCTGCGAGTGGCAGCGCGTCGCGGGAGGCGCGCGCATGGAGGGCCCGGACGCGGTGGGTGCGATCCTCGCGCAGCTCGAGGGCTTCGAGGCCGCGGCGAGCGCCTGGGAGACCGAGATCCTCCCGAGCCGCATCAGCGAGTACGAGCCCGCCTGGCTCGATGAGCAGTGTCTCGCCGGCCGTTTCGTGTGGACGCGCCTCGCGGCGAAACGCGGCGACGGCGAGCGCGGCGCGGCACCGGTGCGCGCGACGCCCATCGTGCTCCTCGCGCGGCGCAATCTGCGGCTCTGGTCGGCGCTCGCAGCGCCAGCGGCCGGCGCGCATCTTACGGTGAGCGCGCAGCGGGTCGCGGACTATCTCGCGGTCAACGGCGCCTCCTTCTTCGATGAGCTGGCGGCCGGCAGCGCGCTCCTGCCCGCGCAGGCCGAGGAAGCGCTCGCCGAGCTCGTCGCCCTCGGGCTCGTGAACTCCGACAGCTTCGCGGGGCTGCGGGCGCTCCTCGTGCCGAGCGATCGCCGCAAGCCCGCCACGGGCGGCCGCCGCCGCCGGCGCATCGCGCTCTTCGGCATGGAGGCGGCGGGACGCTGGTCGCGGATCGTGCGCCCGGGCACCGCGGCGGCAACTGCGACCGCTGCGGGCGCCGATGAGACGATCGAGCACGTCGTGCGCACCCTGCTGCGCCGCTGGGGCGTCATCTTCTGGCGGCTGCTCGCGCGCGAGGCGAGCTGGCTCCCACCGTGGCGCGAGCTGCTGATGTGCTGCCGGCGCCTGGAAGCGCGCGGCGAGATCCGCGGCGGGCGCTTCGTCGCCGGCTTCACCGGCGAGCAGTACGCGGCTCCCGAGGCGGTCACGCTCCTGCGCGAAGCGCGCCGCAAGCCGCACGCGGGACACTACCTCTCGCTCTCGGGCTCAGATCCGCTCAACCTCCTCGGTATCCTCACGCCCGGCGCGCGGCTGCCTTCCCTGATCGGCAACCGCCTGCTCTACCGCGATGGCGTGCCGATCGCGCTGCTCGCGGGCGGGGAAGTGAGCTTTCTCGAGGCGCTGCCGGCCGAGGAGCAGTGGCAGGCGCGCAATTTCCTGCTGCGCCGCCAGGTGCCGGCGACGCTCGCCGACCTCGCCTGACACGCCCAGGTTCATCACGCACCGCGGTGACCGCCTACGCCGGAGCGTGTAGAGTCGTCACGGACGCCTCATCCAGACACGCTGCGACGGGTGTATGGCGGAGCTGTTGTGATGAACGGGGCAATTACCGGGGAGACAACAGTGAAATGGTACTGCGCAATCGCGACGTTGCAGGTGCTTCTGCTCTCCGCGCCAACGCGGGCAGACACGCCGGGTGTCGGCACGATAGGCACCGGCACCTTTACCTGCGCGAAGTTCGGCAAGTACGACAGTGCGCCAAATAACTCCGGTCAGATGGACCTAGTGGTGCAGTGGGGCTGGGGCTTCATCAGCGCTTACAACATGCGAGCTGCGTTCTCGCAGACCTATCAGGTCGATGACGCGCCCAACCCCGTCACCCCGCCGGATGCAGCTGCGACGCTGCTGTTCATCCGCAACCACTGTGAAAAGAACCCGCAAAGCAACGTGATGAATGCAATGCTCGATCTCATTGGTTCGTTGGGCGGAATCGTCACGAGTTCCATCAATTTAGCGCAGAAGTGAAGCGCTGCCGGGCAGCGAAGACGCCCCACCCCGGGAGGTACGGAGGCACCCCGCGGATCGGCAGGGGGCGGGATCAGCCCCGCCGCCTCCGATAGCAACGGCTGCGTCTGCCCGCAGCTGCTGCCGATTACTTCTTGGCTGCCGCTGCAGCCAGTTCGTTCACTTTGACCATGGCCTTGGCAGTGGCTGCCTTGGCGCAGTCGGTATCGTTCGGCAGCGAATCCGGATACTGGCGCCCGAGCTCCTTGCACGCTGCGGCCGCGGCGTCAGAGACGCGCTTCTGCAGTTCCATGACACCGGCGTGTGAGGCGAGATCAAGGCCCTTCGAGCTCACGCCATAACTCAGGGAAATGTCCACGATCGGGACGCCGCTCGAAGTCGTGCCTACGGTCTTGGCATTTACTCGCGACGCCTGGACCATCACTTCGCCCATCTCCTGAGCAACCACTAAGGTGCCCAGCGAAGTGGCCGCAAGCAGTGCGATCGCGACTCTGATCACTATTCTCGTCATGATTTCGCCCCTTTGACTTCTTGGTAATGAGTTGCTGTTGGCTCGAGCGCCGTCGATCTGCGCCGAGCCACGGATCAACTTCCCCCGTAAGGATGCTCCCCTTCAGCCGAATCGTCGAGAGCGAGTTAAGTGATCGGATGACCGCGGCGAGCTCGGCGAATGCTGCGGTGAGTTCCCGGGACGGGTTATTCGGAGACCAGACCGAGCTCGTGGCAGCCCGGGCACTGAACCAATTTCGGCAGCTCTATCTCGAACCACGAGCGGCCACACTCGCAGCGCAGCTTATACAGCCGCTGCGCGGTGACGGTAGTCCACTGTTCTTCGCGGACTTCTATTCCGGTGTCAGCAACGGACGGGGGCGGAGTAACGCTCGGGTCTGCGCGTCCGCTGACCTGGCGCTGATCGCCCGGGTGTCTGCTGCGCTCTGTCACAATCCCGCTCCTCATTCGTATACCGCACGCCGCGCTGACGCAGCGGCAGTGATCGAATCCACCGGCCGCGAGGGCCGGATGCTGTCCTACAGTAGTACGCGTGCTGCGAATGTCAAAGAATTCCGGCCCGTCTCTGTCACGCCCGCGCTGCAGCTGGGAAGACGGGCATGCCCAGAAGGCGGCGGCGACGTGCCAAGCGCCTGCTTACCTAAGCTGCACGCAAACATACCTGGCGCTGTCCGATTGCTTGCGCGGTACGATCGTTTGTGCCCATTTCTGTCCGGCTTGCTCACAGAGCCAATTTGACTCGAACCCGGGAACGCTCGCGATGGTCGAATAACCGATGCAGTTAGACCCTGAGCATGAGGGTTGACTTACGATTAACGTAAGAATCAGTGTGAACATTTCACTTACACTCGAATGCGCTTTAGGGGCTACCCCACTTGAGAAAGCTCATGGGCCTGCCGCCTAACTCTTCTTATGCGCCTCCTGCCACTTCCTCACCGCCTCCATGGTGTTCTCGACGTGCTTGTCGGGGCTCATGGCGGTGTACGAGTAGATGATCTCGCCCGTCGGTGCGATCACGTAGGAGGTGCGGTTCGCGTACTCGGGATGGCTCGGCAGCACTGAGTCGTAGGCCTTCATGATGCTGCCGTCCGCATCGGACGCCACCGCGAACTTGTTGCGGCACTCACTCACCGAGAACTTATCGAGCTTCTCGATCGGATCGTGCGACACGCCGATCACGGTGGCGCCGAGGTCGTGGAACTTGTCCGTCGCCTCGGCGAACAGGTGCGCCTCCACCGTGCAGCCCGGCGTGAATGCCGCCGGGTAGAAGTAGAGCACCACCGGTCCCGTCTTCAGCGCCTGTGCCAGCGAGAACTTGAATTCCTTGCCCGCAAGCGTCGCCTGCGTGGTGATATCGGGGGCCTTGGTGCCATTGGGCAGCGCAGCCTGGGCGCAGATCGTGACGAGCAGCGCCATCGCAGCGGAGAAAAGTGCCTGTCGCATGTTCATCTCCCGTCGGTATCGTGCGCGCATCATCGGCCAACGCGCGCGCGGGCGCCACCTCCACGGCCGCGGCTCACCGTTCCGGGGCGTAGCCGACGAGCTCGACATAGCCGCGCCCGCCGGCCTCGCGTTCCCCGAGCACGCCTGCAACATCCACGGCACCCTCCCAGTACGGCGGCGTGCCCGTGAGCTCCTGGGCGGCAAGGACGGGATGCACGCCGACGCTGAGCGCAACGGCGGGCACACGCACACGCCAGGCCGCCGGATAGCGCACGCCCCGCGGGTTGCGCCAGTAGCCGGTCACCGCGATGGCGACATCCGCACTCACAAGCGGCCTGGCTTCACCCGCAGCCGGGATCCAAGTGCCGGCGCTGTAGCGGTCGCGGTGCCCGTCGGAATCGCGCAGCGCGTAGAACATGAGGCACGCGCCATCATCGAGCTGCAGCGCGAACCAGTCCCAGCCGCTCTGCGCGGCAGAAATCCCACCGCTCCCCCACTCGCGGTCGAGCCAGGCAAGCCCACCGACACTGAGCGCTTGGCCCCCGCGCAGCAGGCGGCCGCGTACCGCGAGCCGCGGAATGGAGTAGTAGTAGCTCGCAGCGCCGGGCGCCGCCGACTTGCGCGAGAGTCCCGCCTCGCCGTTGAGCACCGGCGGCATGAGCGGCGTGAGCGTGAGCTCGAGCTCATAGCCTTCTTCCGCCGCATGCAGCCGCCACCCGGGGCGAGCGGCGACGGAAGGCTCCACGGAGCGTAGCGACCAGTCATCGATCCACACCGCAAAGGGCGCCGCCTGCGCGCCGGCAAGACCGAGCGCCTCGCGCGCAAGCTTCTGCGAGAAGCGAAACGTCTTGCGCGCCGTGTCCGTGACGGCGAAGTGCGCCATGTAGATCTCGCGCGCACGCCAGAGCGAAGGGCGCGCCGCAGGCACTACGGGCCCTGCCGGTGCGCCCGAGGACGGCGCCGCGAGCGCGTAGCGGAAGAAGGTGAGCTCGAAGCCGAAGCGCTCACCGCCCGCGGCATCGAGATTGCCGGTGATGTACCACCACTCCTGCCGGAACCCCGGGTGCGGCCCGTGATCGTCCGGGAATGAGAACACGCGGGGCGCGAGCGCCTGCGCAAATTCCGGCGCCGGGGTACCGGCAGCCGGCGCAGCGAGGAGCGCCGGCGGGGCGGCGCGGGATGCGCTCACACCGCCGAGCACAACCGCGAGCGCGGCGAATGCCGCGCGGCCCAGGAGCGGCGGGCGCCTCGTGCCCATCACTCTTCCCGCAGACCGCTCGCGAGCGGCAGGTGCGCGCTGCGCCAGGCGGGGTACACACCGGCCACGAGCGCGGCCGCGAGCGCCAGCCACAGCGCGTTGCTGAACTGCGCCGGCGTCAGATGCAGGTCGATGTGCCATCCGAAGGCGCGCCGGTTGATGACGTCGGTGAGCACGAGCGCGGTGAGCAGCCCCGCCGGGAGCGCCGCCAGCAGCGCCGCGAGCCCCATGAAGGTAGTCTGTGCGATGACGAGCAGCGCGCTGCCGCCCGGAGTGAGGCCGAGCGTACGCAGCAGCGCGAGCTCACGCGCACGCGCCAGCTCCCAGGCGAGCAGTGCGCTCAGGAGCCCCACGGCCGCCACGCCCGCTGCGAGCCAGTAGAGCACGCGGGTGATCACGAAGGTGCGCTCGAAGATGCGCATCGACAGTGCGCGGATGTCGGCATTGGAGCGGATGAGGAGCGCCTGCCGCCCATGCGCGGCGGCGCGCAGCGCGGGCAGCGCCTCGCGCGCGGCAAAGCCCGGGTCGAGGTAGATTCCGAGCGCGGCGATGCCATCGTCCTGCCACCAGCGCCGGTAGTGCGCCAGATCCATCAGCAGCTCGCCGTGATCATTGCCGTACTCGCGATAGACGCCCGCCACCGTGAACGCGCGCGGCCCGTAAGCGGTCGTGAGCGTGAGCGTCTGCCCCGGGGCGAGCGCCAGCCGCCAGGCGAGCGGCTCGGAGATGAGGATCGCGCCGCGCACGAACTCGTCCCAGGCGCGCGCCGGTTCTCCTGCGACGAAGCGATATCCCGGACGGCTTTCCGGCACGAGATTCACTGCGTTCACATCCAGCGTCCCGCCCGGGGACGACACGGTAACGCGCCGGCCTTCGCTGTGCGTACGCACGCCCGGTACCGCGAGCAGCGCTGCGATCACTTCGGGCTCGAGCCGCCGCTCCAGGCTCTCGGTCACCCCGGGAGCGCTCACGTACACGTCCGCGCGCATGGTCTGGCCGAGCCACGCGCGCAACGATTCGCGGAAGGATTCCACCATGATCGCGACACCGATCATGGCCGTGAGCGCCATGCCGAGCGCCGCCACCGCCACCCCGGTGCGGCTGAGCGACGCGGCGACATCCGCGCACGCGAGCCGCGCGGCCGGGCTCACGCGGGCAGCGAGGCGCGCCCCGGCCTGCGCGAGCGCGCGCAGTGCCGCCGGCGTGATCGCCGCGACGCTCAGGAGCAGGAGGAACAGGGCCACGAAGCCCGCGAGCAGACTGCGGCTCGAGGTCGCGACGGTGACGCCCGCAGCGAGCGCGAGCAGCAGGCTCACGATAACGAGCGCGCGGGCGACATGCAGCGCGCGCCGCTCCAGTACCGAGCGCGCGAGCCCGAGCTGCGGGGCGCTGCCTGCCGCTTCCAGCGCCGGGAGCAGCGCGGCGAGGAGCGCGGTGCCAAGTCCCGCGCAGCCGGCCTTGACGAGCGTCGCAGCCGGCACGCTCACCGTCTTCACCGCGACCACGAAGTACAGGTCGTTGATCGTCTGCGCCACGAGCCCGACGAGACCGCGCCCGATCGCGAGCCCGAGCAGCGCCCCGCACAGCGCGCCCGCGAGCCCGAGCACGGCCGCTTCGCTCAGGACGAGCAGCAGCACTTCGCGCCGCGTCGCGCCGAGCGCCCGCAGCACCGCGATGATCGTGCGCCGCTGCAGTACGGCGAAGCTCACTGCGCCGTAGATGAGGAGCGTGCCCACCAGGAGCGCGAGCAGGCTCATCGCCTTGAGGTTCGTCGTGAACGCATCGGTCATCGAGAAGGTCTCGCGGCTTTGTGCGCGCGTGCCGTGCAGCGCGAGATCCGGCGGCAGCTGCGCGGCAAGGCGCGCCAGCTGCGCGCTGGCCGGCGCGCCCGTGCCCGCCCGCAGGTCGATGCGCGACAGCCGTCCCCGCATGCCGAGCCATTCCTGCGCCTGCG
>Ga0187769_10000764_pt1 | contig 17838 bp, 13 predicted proteins | sample 0116_SJ02_MP02_1_FD_133140 | JGI IMG/M metagenome (GOLD analysis project Ga0187769, IMG submission 133140) | Tropical peat soil microbial communities from peatlands in Department of Meta, Colombia - 0116_SJ02_MP02_10_MG | ecosystem: Environmental > Terrestrial > Soil > Wetlands > Peat | place... | reverse complement strand
GGGATCGCACCGAGGACGGCCGAGCTTGGGCCGGGCCGACGGCCGCCGCAAGATTTTTAGCGGCCGGCGATCGCGCGCCGCCTCACTCCCGCGTCATGCCTCCAGCCACTCGACCAGCGCCTTGGTCACCGCCTGCGGCCGCTCGATGGTCGAGAGGTGCCCGCATTGCGCAATGACGACGAGGCGCGAGCCGGCAATGCCGGCGGCGATCTCCCGCGCCAGGGCCGGCGTCGTCAGCTCGTCGCCGTCGCCGACCACGACCAGCGCCGGGCAGGCAATCGCCGCGAGCCCGGGACGCGAGTCCGGTCGTCCCATGATCGCCTGCTGCTGGCGCAGGAACGCCGCCGCGCCGGTCTCCTCGGCCATGGTGCGCACCAGGCGCTTGAGCGCTTCATCGTCGCGCCGATCGCGGTGCACGAGCTGTGCGAACTGGACGTCGGCGACCTCGGTCATGCGGCCGCGCTTGGCGAACTCGATGCGTGGCAGCCGCGCCTTGGTCTGCTCCGCCGTCTCAGCTCGGGCCCCGGTGTCGAGGAGCGCGAGCTTCGCCACGCGCTCGCGCGCCTGGCGCATGATCTCGAAGGCGATGTAGCCGCCCATCGAGAGCCCGGCGAGGGCGAAGCGCGGCGGCGCGGCGGTAAGGATCCGGCGCGCGATTCCCGCCATGCTGTCGTCGCGGGTGTGGTCGACGACCGTAACCGGCCCGAAGCGCCACAGCGCCGGAATCTGCTCGGCATAAAGGCGTGCCGAGCAGTTCAGCCCGGGCACCAGCACGGTCGGCAAGGCTTCGGGCATAAGGTCCCCTGGTCGCGCAGCGGCACGGAAACGAAGCAATTCGTTTAACTTAGCCCGCCGCGGCAGCCCGCGTCAGGTTGACTTTCGCGGCTTCGACCTTATGTTCCGCGCAAAGCTGAAACGATGCAGATTCGATTATCCTGCGTGTTTCCTCCGATCCATCGATAGGTTTCCGCGCCCGGCGCGGGCCGCAGCCTGAGGGTTTATGTCCTTCTCCCATCTCGGCTTGTCCGAAAAAGTTCTCGCCGCCGTAGCGACGACCGGTTACCAAACTCCGACCCCGATCCAAGAACAGGCGATCCCCCACGTACTGGCCCGGCGCGACGTGCTCGGCATCGCCCAGACCGGCACCGGCAAGACCGCCGCGTTCGTGCTGCCGATGCTGACCATGCTGGAGCAGGGTCGCGCCCGCGCCCGCATGCCGCGCACCTTGATCCTCGAGCCGACGCGCGAGCTCGCCGCCCAGGTCGAGGAAAGCTTCGCCAAATATGGCGCCAATCATAAGCTCAACGTTGCGCTCCTGATCGGCGGCGTCTCGTTCGACGACCAGGATGTGAAGCTCACCCGCGGCGTCGACGTCTTGATCGCCACCCCCGGACGGCTCCTTGATCACTTCGAGCGCGGCCGGCTTCTGCTCACTGGCGTCGAGCTTCTGGTCATCGACGAGGCCGACCGCATGCTCGACATGGGCTTCATTCCCGACATCGAGCGCATCTGCAAGCTCGTTCCGTTCACCCGCCAGACGCTATTCTTCACCGCCACCATGCCGCCGGAAATCCGGCGCATCACCGAACAATTCCTGCACAACCCGGTCCGCGTCGAGGTCGCCAGGCCCGCGACCCCGGTGGCGACGACGACGCAGCTCCTGGCCAGATCCGCTCACGAGGCGCATGACAAGCGCGATACGCTGCGCCGCCTCATCCGTTCCGCCGCGGGGCTCAAGAACGCCATCATCTTCTGCAACCGCAAGCGCGACGTCGCCACGCTTCATCGTTCGCTGCTGCGGCACGGCTTCTCGGTGCAGGCGCTGCATGGCGACATGGACCAGCCGGCGCGCATGGCCGCGCTCGAGCAGTTCCGCAAGGGCGAGGTCACGCTGCTCGTCGCTTCCGACGTCGCCGCACGCGGCCTCGACATTCCCGACGTCAGCCACATCTACAATTTCGACGTGCCGTTTCATCCCGACGACTACGTGCACCGGATCGGCCGCACTGGCCGCGCCGGCAGGAGCGGCACCGCGATCACCATCGTGGCCGGAGCGCACGACGCCAAGGCCGTCGCCGCGATCGAGAAACTGATCGGCCAGACCATCCCGTGGATGGGCGAGCCGCCCGGCGCTGCGGTTGGCGCGCCGCACGCGTCCGCCTCGCCGCGTCCACCCGGGCGGCTGCATCGCCGCCCCCGCGACGACCGCCGTCAGCCCAAACGCCCAGCGCCGGTTGCGCGTGTCGAGGAGCCGCGCTCGCGGCGCGCGCCGCAGCACGCCGCATCCCGGCCGGAGGAGGGCGACGCGTCCCACCTGCCGGCTTTTCTGCTGCGCCCGGTGCCGGTCAAGGCGTAGACCGCGCACTCACAAATTCCTGCGAATGTCCGCCGTGGCTCCGTGCTGACGCGGAGCGGATGTTCTCTGACGTCCGCCAAGTCCAATGGAAATTATTCAGGTCGCTGCGCTTTCGTGGGGCCCCAAGCGCCACAGGCGCACACTATTCCGGGTACATCGATGACTATGGCGGATAACCCACATTCGTCATATGGGAAGCGACGTCGCCACAAAGCGGAGCGACTTCCTGCATAATCGGAAGGAGATACAGCATTCCGCCGATTGTCATGGCGACGAAGAGCGTGAGACCGTCAGGGTTAGTGTTTTCTTCGGCATGACAATTACTCTTTCAAAATTCAGGTAGAGCTTTGGATCGACAAATTCCATGAGCGAGGCGCGATCGATTCAATCGCGGTCGGGGATTAGTTGATTGATCGCGGCAAAACCGTCGTGGGAAGCTTGCCGGCACACGCCGAACCGGCCGCCGCGCCCTGGCCGGCGCCGATCGAGCGTTTACCGCTCTTTCACCGCTGGCGCCTATGTTCGCTTTTTGCAAGTAGCGAAAATCGCACCCGGTCGATTTTTCCAAATTTCCACTCGCTGGGATACCCGTCGATGTCCGTGCCACCGGACGAGCACCAACGCACGCTGGCCTTCGCCGAGATTGCGCTGGCACAGATCAAGGCGCTGGCGCAGCCGGCTTCGCCTCGAAATTTCGAAATCTGGTACAACTACGCGACTGGATACAACCCAAGCCTCAACCAGTCGATCAATGAGTTGCTGGCAAAAAACGGCACGCTCAGCGAAGCCGACCTCAATCAGATCTATACGAGCTACATCGCGGCGGACCGGGTGAGCGAGCGGCTCGACAACGTCGGAGGTCGCGTGCTCGACGAGATCGCCCAGGTCCTGGACATGATCCACGTCGCCGCCGACTCGGCGACGAGCTATTCCGACAGCCTCGCCGATGTGAGCAAGAAGCTCGAACACGCCAAGGACGGTGAAGGGCTCCGCGGCGTCATCGACCGGCTGATCCAGGGCGCCCAGCAGATGGAGCTTAACAACAAGAAGCTCGAGGCCCGGCTGTCGGCGTCGAAGCAGGAGATCGTGCAGCTGCAGCACAATCTCGAGGAAGTGCGCTTCGAGAGCCAGACCGACCCGCTGACGAGGTTGTCGAACCGCAAGTTCTTCGATCAGGAGCTCGACAAGGCGATGGCCGCGGCAAAGAAGAACAATGAGCCGCTGGCGCTGCTGATCAGCGACGTCGACCACTTCAAATCGTTCAACGACAAGTTCGGGCACCAGACCGGCGATCAGGTGCTGCGGCTGGTCGCAGTCACGATCAAGCAGAACGTCAAGGGCGTCGATATCGCCGCGCGTTATGGCGGCGAAGAATTCGTGGTCGCGCTGCCGAACATGCCGCTGCCGGCGGCGACGACGGTCGCCGAGCACATTCGCCGCGCGGTCATGACCAAGGAACTGGTGAAGCGATCGAGCGGCGAGCGTCTCGGGCGGGTCACGATTTCGACCGGCATCGCCATGCTGCGGGGCAGCGATACCGCGCAATCGCTGCTCGAACGCGCCGACGCCTGCCTCTACGGCGCCAAGAACAGCGGCCGCAACCGCGTCGTCTGCGAATCCGATGTCGCGGCGATGGCCGCGGCCGGCACCGCCCTGCCAGCGCAGGCGCGCGTGGCGTAAGCTCTTTCGGAAAACCGGCGCCCACCCCCGGATCGCATTCGGGGGCGGGCTTCTTCCGGATCATGCTCTATTGCCGCGAAGGCGGTGACTTCGCGAAGGCGCGGCGGATCATCTCCCAGCCGGCGACCGCCGCCTGCCCATAATAAGCGGCACTGAACGCGCCAACGCGATCGCACGGATCGCGCAGGTCCTCGCGCCCGCGCAGAATCGGATCCTGCATCTCCTGATCGGTGAATGATCGGGCGCCGACCAAGCGCTCGCGGCAGACATAGACCTGGCGTTGATCAGCCGCCGTCAGCACAATTGGATCGAGTTGCCACAGCCGCGCGGTGCCGTCGACCGAAGCGGTGACGACGCGCGCGCCGTCGGGGCTGAACGCGGCGCCGACCACGTGGTTGGTGTGGCCGGAGAGCGTAGCGAGCGCAGCGCCGGTCTCCGCATCCCACACCCGCGCGGTGGCGTCGGCGGATGCTGTGACGATGCGCGAACCGTCGCGGTTGAAGGCCGCGCCGATGACGCGATCCCGGTGCCCGGAGAGCCTGGCGAGCTCGGCGCCGGTCGCGGCATCCCAGACGCGCGCGGTGCGGTCGAACGACGCGGTGACGATGCGTGAACCGTCCGGACTGAACGCCGCGCCGTTCACCCAATCGCCGTGTCCCGACAGCGTGGCCAGAATGGCGCCGGTCGCGGCGTCCCACACCCGCGCGGTCTTGTCCGCCGACGCGGTGACGACGCGCGCACCGCCGGGGCTGAATGCGGCGCTGAGCACCCGGTCGGTGTGCCCAGAGAGGACCGCGATGCTCCAGCCGGGCTTGGCATCCCACACCCGCGCGGTGTGATCGAAGGATGCGGTGACGATCCGGGAGCCATCTGCGCTGAACGCGGCGCTGTTGACCCAGCCGCGGTGGCCCGACAGGGTGAGGAGAACCGCGCCGGTGCGGGCATTCCAGACGCGCGCGGTGTCGTCGAAGGATGCGGTGACGACACGCGAACCATCGGGGCTGAACGCCGCAGTGACGACGCGGTTGGCGTGGCCCGAGAATGTGACGAGCGCGGCGCCGGTCGCCGCGTCCCACTCGCGTGCGGTCTCGTCGTCGGACGCGGTGACGATGCGCGAGCCGTCGGCGCTGAACGCCGCGCCGTTCACCGCGTCGGTGTGTCCCGAGAGGATGGCGACGAGGGCGTTCGCTTTGGCGTCCCAGATTCGCGCGGTCTTGTCCTCGGATGCGACGACGATGCGGGCGCCGTCGGGGCTCAATGCCGCGCCGTTTACCGCCTGGCCATCGCCGGTGACAACCGAGAGCGGCGCGCCGCGGTCGAGCTCCCACACCCGCGCCGTGCCGTCGAAGGAGGCGGTGACGACGCGAGCCCCGTCGGGGCTGAACGCCGACCTGAACACTGCGCCGGTGTGCCCGGCAAGCGTCGTGAGGGCTGCGCCGGTTTCGGCGTCCCAGACCCGCGCGGTGCAGTCGTTCGATGCGGTTACGATGCGCGAGCCGTCCGGGCTGAACCTCGCGCTCCATACCCAGCCCGCGTGCCCGGAGAGCGTGGCGAGCGCCGCGCCGCTCGCGCCGTCCCACACCCGCGCGGTGCCGTCGAACGAGGCGGTGACGATGCGCGAGCCGTCGGCGCTGTACGTCGCCTCAAGCACGGGACCGGTATGCCCGGCAAGCGTGGCGAGAGCGGCGCCGCTCGCGGCGTCCCACAACTGCGCGGTCTTGTCCTCGGACGCGGTGACGATGCGAGAACCGTCAGGGCTGAACGCGGCATTCCACAGCCAGACCGCGTGTCCGGACAAGGTCGCCAGCGCCGCGCCGGTCGCGGCATCCCATAGCCGCGCGGTGCCGTCGAAAGAGGTGGTGAGAACGCGCAAGCCGTCCGGGCTGAAGGTCGCGCTATTGACCGCGTCGGCATGTCCCGCGAGCGTGGCGATGACAGCGCCGGTCGCCGCATCCCACACGCGCGCGGTGTTGTCGTTCGAGGTGGTGACGATCCTGGAGCCGTTCGGACTGAACGCCGCGCTGTTGACCGAATCGCGATGGCCCGAGAGCGTGGCGATAATCGCGCCGGAGCGCGCATCCCACACGCGCGCGGTCTTGTCCCAGGAGGCGGTGACGACGCGCGAGCCGTCCGGACTGAACGCGGCGGCGCTGAGCCAGGTCTTATGGCCCGACAGCGTCAACAGCGCGGCGCCGGTCATGGCGTCCCAGATCCGCGCGGTCGCGTCCCAGGAGCCAGTGAGCACGCGAGAGCCGTCCGGACTGAACGCTGCGCTGTTGACGAGGCCGGCGTGCCCGGTCAAGGCCAATTGGAAATAGCAATCGCGCTTCGACGCAAAGAACGAGAGATCACCCTCGAGCTCGCTCGAGCGAAACGACCAGGGCGAAGCGCCTTCGCCCGGCGGCAGGCCGGCGACAAGGAACCGCAACGCGCGGTCGCAAAAGCCCGCCGCGTAGGCGGCCGCGCCGAGGCTCGCGAAAATCCCAGCCTCGCGCTGCGACGTCCGATATGATTCGCGCAGCGTGACGCCGAGGGCGAGCGTCACGACTATGAAAGCGGCCGCGATGCCGGCGAACACCGCCAGCGCCAGGCGCCGCGCCTTCGCCGATCGCGCCGCTTTCGCGGCGCGGATCGGCCCGCCTGCAAGCGGCGCTTCCTTGGATTCGGCACTCTCGGTCGTCATTCCTGCTCGAAACTGCCGGATACCGGCAAGATACATTGTGCCGCGGCAAGCGGGGCAAGGTAAGCCCGCGCCTGCGGAGCGAGCAAGCCGCTTTTGGCGCACCGACCGCCGCGGCCGACCGATGTAGACCCGGTCTTGAACACGTCTGCGTCGTCGTGGCGCGCCGGGCTGACAGGCATTCGGCGATATCAGTTGTTGGAAACAGGGTTAACCGGCCTTGACATCACGAGGCGCCGGTTTCCGAATCTCCCGGCAATAGCGTAGATTAGGAACGGCAATGGCAATTTTGTTGGTCGATGGCGCCCGAGGTGGCGCCAAAGGTTCCAGGCTTTGATGCGTTCACTGATTAAAGCTGTGCAGGCATCGCGCCGCCGGAGGCGAGCGTCGTCTTTGGTCGGTGCTCTGGCGCTCGCGGCCGTCCTAACCGGCCTCTGCGGCTGTTCGCTGCCGCTCGATGATATCGGGGCGCCCTTCAAGAGCGGCACGGTTCGCGCCGCGACGCTGCAGCAAATGGCCAGCCTGAACATGGACCGCGCCGCGCCGATCATGCTGCGTCTCTATAAGAGCGAAAGCATCCTCGAAGTCTGGAAAGAGGATCGAGACGGCAAATATGTGCTGCTCAAATCCTATCCGATCTGCAAATTTTCCGGACAGCTCGGACCCAAGATCCGCGAGGGCGACCACCAGGCGCCGGAAGGCTTCTACGAGATTACTCCGACGCAGCTCAATCCGCGCTCGCGCGAATATCTCGCCTTCAATATCGGTTTTCCCAATGCCTACGACCGCTCGCTGGGGCGAACCGGCAGCGTGGTGATGGTGCATGGCGGCTGCCACTCGATCGGCTGTTACGCCATGACCAATCCGAACATCGACGAGATCTACGCGCTGATCAGCGAAGCCTTCGAGGGTGGCCAGGACAAGGTGCAGCTCGAAGCCTTTCCCTTCCGCATGACGGCGGAGAACCTGGCGTCGCACGCCGCCAACAATTCGAACGCGGCGTTTTGGGCGATGCTGAAAGCGGGAAGCGACGCGTTCCTGGACGAGCACAGGCCGCCGACCGTCGCGGTCTGCGGCCACCTCTACGTCTTCAATCCACCGGCTGCGGGCGCGGAGCTTGATCCAAACGCGCCCTGCCCGCCCGGCGTCGCGCCGGGTGCCGTCGCTGACGACGTGGAGCCGGCAAAATCAACCCTCGCCACGGCAAGCGTCGCCGACCCAGCTCCCATTCGGCATCGCGCCGTGATCGCACGCAAACGCATGCTCGCGACCGCGCGGGCGCAGAAACGGGAGCAGTCCTCTCAACACGCCCACTTAAGGCATGGCCAGCGGGTCAAAATTGCCGCGGTGGAAAGCCGGCCCGCGCAGCGGGTCCGGTGGCACGGCCGGCAAACGCCGCGGGGCGCCGTCGCCGCCTATTGAAGCAATTGGCGCTCTGAACTTTAGAGCGATCTTCGCGGAAGCAAACCGTTTGCAGTCGTGCTTTGCGCTATTTCTCCGGCCGCGTCGCGACCGCGCTCGGGCGCTTGAGCAGCCGGTCGTTCCATTCCGCGATCGCCTTTGGCGGGTCGATTTCCATCAGCGGCAGGAAGTGCAGGAACGGCATGTAGCACACCTCGGCGAGCGAGAATTTCTCGGCGACCAGATAGGTCTTGCCGGCAAGCTGCTTGTCAAGGATCGCGAAGTGCTTCTCGATCTCGGCCTTTGCCTCCGCCATTGCGGCGGTGTTCCACTTCTCCTTGGGCAGGAAGCGTTTGGGGAACACGATCGTCGAGGTGTAGCGGGAAAACTGCAGGTCGCAGAGCTTCATGTGCATGTCGACGAGCGCCCGGCCGCGCGCGTCGGCCGGCACCAGCGCCGGGGTCGGGTGCGTCGCCTCCAGATAGTTGAGGATAGCGGTCGACTCGTAGAGCACGAAGCCGTCCTCCTCCAGCGTCGGCACCCGACCATAGGGGTTGAGCGATAAATAAGGCTGCTCGCGGTGCTTGCGCGCCGGCATGTCGACCAGGACGAGCTCGTGCGGGATCGCTTTCTCGGCGACGGCGATGCGGACCCGACGCGAAAAAGTCGAGAGCGGATGATAATGGAGCTTGATAGTCATTGCGCCCTTCCCCAATGAGCACTCACGCCATGTCGCGAGGCCACAAACGCCTAGATCGTCTGCGGCGTCATCGTCAAGTTCGGTGAAACTGCGGCCCTGTCGGCGCAAGCGCTTTTGGCGGCTTCGATCGGCTGCTTGGATCCACGCAAGGCTACGGCAGCAGCACCCGGTTGATCTCGTGGATCACGCCATTGTCCGCCGCCAAGTCCGGTTGAACGATTTTTCCCTTGTTGATCTTGATTCCTTCGCCGGGATCGTCGGCATCGATGTCGATGTCCTTGCCGTTGACGCTCTTGGTTCTGAACTCCTTGCCGTCCATGTCCTTGGCACCGAGCCGTACCGGCGCCACGTGATAAGTGAGGAGCTTGACGAGCTGTTCCCGGTTCTCCGGCTTCATGAGGTTGGTCAACGCACTGGGCGGAAGCCGCTTGAAAGCCTCGTCCGTCGGCGCGAACACCGTGAATGGCCCAGGCCCCTTGAGCAGGCTGGCGATCCCCGCGCTCTCTATCGCAGCAGACAGGATGGTTAGATTAGGCGTCGCCGCGATGGTCGCGACGATGTCGGCGGCGCGCGCGGCCGCGGTGGGTGCCAACAGCGCCATTGCCGCAAGCAAGAGCAGAATGATTCTATCGCGCACCAGCTCCTCCCGGTTGCTCGATCGCCTGCGGGAATACCAACCGTCGGTAAAGCACTGGCAGCACGATCAACGTAAGCGCCGTGCTGGTGATGACCCCGCCGATGACCACGACCGCGAGGGGCCGCTGCACTTCCGCTCCGGCGCCGGTGGCGAGCGCCATCGGCAAGAAACCGAGCGAGGCAACGAGCGCCGTCATGATGACCGGACGCAGACGCGCAAGCGCACCCTGGCGGCACGCCTCGGCCGGCTCAATCCCGGCCGCGACGAGGTCGTTGATCGAATTGGCCAGCACGAGACCATTGAGAACCGAAACGCCGGACAGGGCAATGAAGCCCACGGCGGCGGAAATGGAGAACGGCATGCCGGCGGCCCAGAGCGAAAATACTCCGCCGGTGAGGCCGAACGGCACGCCGGTGAAAATGATCACCGCCTGGCGGAATGAGCCCACGGCGCCGTAGAGCAGCGCGATAATGGCGGCAAAGCAGATCGGGATAATGACGGCGAGCCGCTGCCGGGCCGACTGCAGATTTTCGATCTGTCCGCCCCACTCGATCCAGACGCCGGGCGGCAGTTTGATCTTGTCCGCGACCTGCCGTCGCGCCTCGTCGACCGTCGAACCGAGGTCCCGCCCGCGGATATTGGCGGTGACCACGACGCGCCGCTTGCCGTTCTCGCGGCTGATCTGCGCGTCGGCATCGGCGACCTCCAGACGTGCCACATCGGAGAGCGGAATGAAACGCCGCATCGGTGCGGCCTGCGGCTCGAGCGAGGCACTGCGCACCTGCCGCGGCGGTTCCTGAGATAGGGGCAGCGGAACCGGCAGCCGTTCCGGCGCAGCAGCGCTCGCTCGAAACGCCTCCGGGAAACGCAGCACGACCGGATAGTGCAGCGTGCCCTCGTAGATCTGGCCGACGATCCGGCCTCGAACGGCCGTGGTGAGGGTGTCGAAAATGTCGCTCGGCTTGATGCCATAGTAGGCCACCGCGTCCCGATTGGGGCGCAGCGCGACGATGGGCTGCCCGCTCGTTTGCTCGACTTTGATATCGACGGCTCCGTGCACATCGTCGATCACACTCGCGACTTGATCGGCGATACTATGCAGCGTCGGCAGGTCGTCGCCGAAGATCTTGATGCCGAGATCGCTTTTGACACCGGCGATGAGTTCGTTGAAACGCAGCGCAATGGGCTGCGAGAACTCTTTCGTCGTTCCGGGAATGCGGTCGACCTCCTTCTCGATGCGCGCCAGCACGGAAGCCTTCGATTCTGCCGGTCGCGGCCACTGATCCCGCGGCTTGAGGATGATGTAGACGTCGGCGCTGGAAGGGGGCATCGGATCGGTCGCCAGCTCGGCGGTGCCGGTCTTGGACACCACGAAGCCCACTTCGGGCAGCGTCATCAGCACGTGCTCGATCACATGCTGCATCGCGCTTGCCTGCCGATCGCTCGTGCTCGGAATCTTGTTGATCTCAGCCGCAATATCGAACTCGTCGAGCGAGGGAATAAACTCTTGTCCAAGCGACAAGTAAGCCGGCACAGCGAGCGCCAGTATCGCGCCGGCGCCGAGCCAAACAACAAATCCGTGGTGGAAGGCGCTTTGCAACACCGGCGGATAGACCCGGCGCGCGATCCGAACAATAAGGCCTTCGTGCTGCCCACCGCGCCGCCCGGTGAGCACGGTGAAGACCAGCGTCGGAATGACGGTCAACGAAAGGACGAAAGCGGATGCCAGCGCGAAGATGACGGTGATCGCCATCGGATGGAAGGTCTTTCCTTCGACGCCGGTCAGCAACAGGACGGGAACGTAAACAATGCAGATGATGACCTGCCCATACACCGACGGCCTGATCATCTCGTAGGTTGCGCGCGATACGATCGCACGGCGCTCGTCGGCATCGAGCGCCCGGCCGAGGCCCAGCGTCGCTTCTTGCAGGCGCCGCAGCGAGTTCTCAACGATAATGATGGTGCCGTCGACGATGAGCCCGAAATCGAGCGCGCCGAGGCTCATAAGGTTGGCGCTCACCCCGCTCTCGACCATGCCGGTCGCCGTGATCAGCAACGACAACGGAATGACCAGCGCAGTCACCAGCGCCGCGCGGACATTGCCGATCGTCAGCAAGAGCACCAGGACGACCAACAGGGCTCCTTCGCCGAGGTTCGAGGCGACCGTGCGGATGGTCGCATCGACCAGTTTGGTTCGATCAAGCACCGGAGCGGCGACGATGTCGGGCGGGAGGCCGGGCACGATCTCCTGCAACCTCGCGCTCGCCGCAGCGGCGACGGTGCGGCTGTTGCCGCCAATACGCATGAGCGCGATGCCCAGGACCACTTCCTCGCCGTTGGCGCTGGCGCTGCCCATGCGCTGTTCTTCGCCCGGCACCACGCGGGCGAGATCGGCGACGGTCACCGGCACGTTGTCGCGCGTCGCGACGACGACGCGCGCGACATCTTGCGCCGAGCGAAGCCGGCTGTCGGCGCGCGCGACATAGGCCGCGCCGTGATTTTCGATGTAGCCAGCGCTGGTCGCGATGTTGTTGCCGGCGATGGCCGCGGCGATCTCGTCGAGCGAAATGCCATAGGCAATGAGCCGCATCGGATCAGGCTGGACTTCGAGCTGCCGGACATAGCCACCTGCGACATCGATGCCGGCCACGCCGGGGACGCCCAACATCCGGGGCCTGATCGTCCAATCCTGCAGGGTCCGCAAATAGGTCGCCCGCTCCAACGGAGTCGCCAACACTTCGCCTTGCGGCGTCAGGTAGGACCCGTCAGATTGCCAGCCGGGTTCGCCCGAACGCGGCTTTGCCGGCTTCGGCCCGTACGACAGCGTCCACCAAAACAGCTCTCCCAGGCCGGTTGCGACCGGACCTAAGACGGGCTCGGCCCCGACGGGCAGCGTGTCACGCGCCGCGACCAGGCGTTCGTTTAACTGCTGACGCGCGAAATAGATGTCCGTGTCATCGTCGAAAACGGCAGTCACCTGGCTAAAGCCGTTGCGCGACAAAGAGCGCGTGGAGAGGAGCCCCGGTACGCCGGCGACGGCCGTCTCGATCGGGAATGTCACCTGCGCCTCGACCTCCTCCGGCGCCAGACTCGGCGCGACGGTGTTGATTTGAACTTGCCGGTTGGTGATGTCGGGTACGGCGTCGATCGGCAGGCGGGTCGCGGCCAGCACGCCGGCGACGACGGCCAGCGCGGCGAGAAACAGGACCAGGAAACGGTTGCGCAGCGACGCCTCGATGACCCATTTCAACATCGCCCGCCTCCCACGAACGATCGACGGCGATCAATCATTGTCCTCTCCGCCGCCCTTCTCCAGCTCGGATTTGAGCGCGAAGGTCTGTCCGACCGCGATCTTGTCGCCTGCATTCAGGCCCTTGATGATCTCGACCTGCTGCTCATTGGACCGACCGAGCTTGACCGTCTGCAGGCGGAATCCACCCGCGACCGGCAAAAAAACGCTCGGTTGGCCTTGGACGGTCTGAACGGCGGCACTCGGCACGACGACTGCCGCCGGCGCGGTGGGCCCTTCGATTGTCGCCTCCACGACCGAACCGGGCCGCCAGGCATGCTCGGGATTGGGGAGCTCGACGCGCGCCACCGCTGCACGTGTCTCGTTCGAGATGACCGGAGCGAGGTAGCTCACCTTCGCGTCGGCGCGAAGACCGTGGCCGTCGGCGATCTCGACCGGCGCGCCGACAGTGACGTCCTTGAGTCTGTCGGCGCCGACTTGCAGATGCACCCAGACCACACCGAGATCGGCGACGACAAAGACTTCGTGAGCCGGCGTCAGGAATTCACCAGCAAAGATGTGCTTCTCGACCACCTCTCCGGCGAAGGGGGCGACAATATCGACGCGGCTGAGATCGATCGGCTCTGCCGCCAGCCGTTCCAGAGCGTCGTCGTGGAACCCGAGCGTCAGCAGATTCTGGGTCGCGCTGCGCATGTCGCTGCGCGCCTGCGCCAGTTCTCTCCTAGCATTGATGAGGTCCTGTTCGGAAGAGACGCGCTTGTTGAAGAGCGCGTCTTCCCGATTGAACGTCATCTCGGCCAGATTCAACTTATCCCTTGCGGCGAGATAGACGGCCTTCGCGTCGGCAACGTCCTTGCTGTCGAGAATGGCGAGACTCGCGCCGGCCTCGACCCGGTCACCGATGTTGGCGAGAACGCTTCGCGCTGTTCCGGCGGCGCGCGAGACGACGCGAGCCAGCTTGTCCTCGTTAAAGCCGATGGTCCCGCTGACATGGACCTCGGCCGGCATGACGCCGGGCGCCGCGGCTGCGATTTCTATCCCGAGCATCTTGGCGATATCGGGATCAACGGAAATCAGCCGCTTGTCCTTGGGACGGGCCGCGTCCTTGCCTTCATTGCGGCCCCTGTCATCGCTCCCGAGCTCCGCGGTCTGGCCCGCTGGAGTCGGCAGCAGCCTCGAGACGGGCTTCTGCAGCAAGGCGCCTGCCGCCGCCCCGATCAGCAAAAGCAAGACAACGCCTCGGGTCCGCATCAGCGCAGCTTTTCGCTGGATCGGCTGTCGAACTCGCCGCCAAGCAACTGCTCGAGATCGACGTAGTATTGGTGATAGGCGCCGAGCGTCGTCGCCAGCTTTTCGCGCAGCGCGGCCAGTGATTGCTCGGCGATCAAGAGCTCCGACAGCGGAAATTTGCGCGCCTCGTAGCCTTCGCGAACCGCCGCGATCGCGTTCTCCGAGGCGGGAATGAGCGTCTTCTGCAGCGCTTCAATCTCAGCAGCGGTCGCCTTCAGCTTTTCAAAATTCTCGCTCACGATAGCCTTTACGCGCCGCCTCACAGCCGTGAGCTCAAGTTCAGCCTGCTCTCTCCGGTAAGCGGCCTCCGCTATCCCGCTTTCGTTGCGATTGATGATCGGCAGCGGCATCGCCAGGCCGGCGACGGCGGCGTAATTGCCGAACTCCTCGTGGCGGCGGACGCCGCCGGTGACGATAAGGTCCGGTGTCGCCTTGGCCTGCTCCAGAGCCAGGGCCGAGCGCCGGAGCGCGATTTCGGCGGCGACCCGGACGACCTCGGGACTGCCATCAAGCCGCGTCAGCAAGACTGGCAATGCAGGGATCGCGGGAATGCGGTCAAGATCGCCGCTGACCTCGCGGAACGACTTCACGTCACCGTTCCAGAATGAGGCGAGACGTTGTCGGAGCACCTGGATGTCACGGTGGATTTCCTCGACCCGTAACTGCGCCTCCGCCAGTGCCGCCACCGCACGGCTGCGCTCAAAAGGCGCTCGCTGGCCAGCCTCGACCCGCGCCTCTTGAGCCGCGGACAGCCGTTTCACGAGCGTCAGCTGATCATTGGCGAGCGCAGCCCGTCGCTGCGCAACGAGCAAGGCGATGAAGGTGCGCGCTGTCTCGCCGTAGATCTCAAGCCGGCGGACATCGGCCTCCCGCTGCGCGACATCGCGCGCGCCGCGCGCGACCGCCTGCTCGTGGGCGAGCTTTGCAGTCAGCGGCAGCGCTTGACTGAGCTGCAGCGTGGTCTGGGTTTCGGGACGGAACCCGATATCCTCGACGTAAATGCTGGCCTCCGGGTTGATGAGCTTGCCGGCGTCGATCTGGCGCGCTGCGACCGCCGCGACGCCGGCGGCATTAGCGATCAGGTCGGCGTTCTGGGCTTGCACCAAGGCCAGCGCGGCCCCGAGCGTGAGCAGACGAGTGCTCGGGGCGCTCGGAGCGGCCGTGGCGCGCGGCTGCGTCGACGCGAGTGCCGCATCGCCGAATGGGCGAGCGGGATTGCTATTGTTGACGACAACTGCGTGCGGAGCAGGAGCAGGCGTTTCGACAAAATCATTGAATTGGGTACACCCGCCCAAAAGAAAAATCAGGGCTGCAGCGAGATGACGCAACCGGCCGGTTGCGTCGGTCCGGCCCTTGAGCGCTCGGCCAACCCGCGACAAGTGCAAAGCGCGTGAATTGGCGCTGCCCATCAGCGACGCGCAGCCACGTCGCAAACCTCCCCTCATGACCGCGACACCTACATTCGGCGGCGCGCCCGATTTGGTGCGTTCCCGCCAACTGCTTGCCACTCATGCGCAATTTCGCAGCGATAGTAACATGATGATGCGCCTTGTCACGAAGCCGTTCCGTGCGAAATCCCCCGTTTATGTGAGACATAATTGGATTCGAACCGGCGATACCCGGCAAGCAACCACCGGTCATGGTCTTGCCCGACGCTAATCGGACGCGGCCACAGGCAGAGTGCTCGCAAGTGTCGCGAGAATCCGCAGCGCGTCGGCGGTCCCGTCGGCCTCGCCCTTCTCGAAATCCTGCTCAGCGAGCCCCATCGTGTTGGTGACATGCGCGAGGCAAAGCACTGCCTTGTTGCGCCGGCTCGCAAAGGTATAAAGCGCGGCCGCCTCCATCTCGACGGCGAGCGCGCCGTGAGCACGCGCCTCCGCCACCGCCGTTTCGGTCTCGCGGAACGGCGCGTCCGTGGTCCAGCTCGTCCCGACATGCACGGCGAGCCCGGCTTGTGCCAGCGCGTGGCTTGCCGCCGCGACGAGACGCGGATCGGCTTCGGCGAAGGCGGCGGGCGCGGCGTAGTGATAGCTCGTGCCTTCATCGCGCAGCGCCCGATCGATGACAACAAAATAGGGCAGCGGTCCTGCCGGCACGATCTGCCCCGCTGAGGTCACGCTGATCAGGAGGCGGCAGCCGGTGGCGAAGAGCTCCTCGGCCACCAAGACCGCAAACGGCGCGCCGACGGCGCAGCCGATGATGCCGGCGGGGGCGCCGGCGAGCTCAAACCCGTAGAGCTCAGTGTGATAACAGGGCCAGGCCTCCAGCCGTTTCGCCGCTCCTGAAGCCTTGAGGCGGCGCAGGATGTCGCCGTCCGGATCCAGAATGCAGAGGGCGGGCATGTCGGCGACCGGCAGGCCCTTCTGCCGGCGGGCTTGGCGCAGCAACGCCGCCGGCTCGAACATCGACGGCGCCTGCGGGTCCTTGTTGTCGAGGATCGGCGGCGACGACACACGGCCTCCCTTGGCATAGCGACCTTGGCGTAGCGAACTTCGCGCAGCGAAGCGCAATAGTTATTCCGTCAGCAGCACGTCGCATGCGCGCCGACGGCGAGGGAAATAACGCGTGATTGAGCCTCGCCGCTGCCGCCGGCCCGAGCCAGACGGGCGCGTTCGGCCGCCGGTCACGGGACCGCAATAAGCAGGCCGAGGCTCACGCCGAGCGATTGTTCGTGCGCTTTGCCGAAATCGTAGCTGTAGCTCGGCTCCAGGAACCAGCCGAATTTTCGCGCCGGCGAGGGCCAGAACATGAAGTCGAGCACGGCTACGCCGGCAGCGCTGTTGGTCACCCTGCCGCCGCTGACCGTGTGAATCCAGGCCGGACCGATGCCGGGCTCGAATTCGACGCTCGGCGACAAGTCAAACGGCTTCTTGAAGACAATGTCGGTATTCCACTCGGTCTGCGCGCGGCTGAAAAGCGGCGTCACGCCGGCTTCGATGACCAGCCAATTTTTGAGCGGGCTGATTTCCACAGCGGCCACCGGGCCGAAGCTCGAGCCGCTGTTGAGGCTCCATTCGGCGGCGCCGCCGATTTCAAGGACGGCAGCGGGCTCCTTTTCCTCCGCCCGCGCTTGCGCTGCGAGCACGAGCGCGACCGCCGCCAAGGCGGCAAGCGCATTGCCGCGCGGCAACGCGCACGCCAATCCACGATGTCTGGACATGAACCACCATCCTGTTCTCGATTCCGAACGGGGACACGCGGCCAGAGCCGGCCGGTGACGGACAGTTCAGACCGACAGGACGGAGTTTGGCGGCCGCTCGAGGCGGAGCTGATCGGCCGGTGCGAGCGAGCGCGTAGCGCGCAGCGTGATCGCGCAATGGAGCGCGCTCAAGTCGCCGCGCTCGGGTGAGCCGGCAATGACGCCGGTGAGATCCTGGAGCGTGTGATGGTGGGCTCCATCGTCGGCGTCGCCCAGATGATGATGGCTCTGCGGCAGAGCGCCAGCGCCGGCTTCGTCTTCGCACAGAACTGACGCTGCGCCCACCGCGTGCGCGCTGTGACAACTGATCAGAGGAACGACGCCGAAAATCTGCGCAACGAGGAACAGTCCGACAAGCCACGGACCGATGCGACGCATTGTAGCCGTCGAGAGCATGTGGAACTTGCACCCGTGCGCAAGGCTACCACCTGTCCACTTCCCCGCCAACGTCGATCGTCGGCTGTGGATCAACTCGGCCGATTGAGATTGAGGTATCCGATGTGCGGGCAGCGAGCCTACCGCGCCGCCGCGGCGGCCGGCTCGCTCGCCGGCTCGAGCTGCACCGATTCGCCGCAGCCGCAGGCCGAAGTCTGGTTCGGATTATTGAATATGAACTGAGCCGAGAGCTTGTCGACCTTGTAGTCC
>Ga0187769_10000763_pt1 | contig 17844 bp, 13 predicted proteins | sample 0116_SJ02_MP02_1_FD_133140 | JGI IMG/M metagenome (GOLD analysis project Ga0187769, IMG submission 133140) | Tropical peat soil microbial communities from peatlands in Department of Meta, Colombia - 0116_SJ02_MP02_10_MG | ecosystem: Environmental > Terrestrial > Soil > Wetlands > Peat | place... | reverse complement strand
TTTGAAATACGCGGAGAACTCGTAGGTGGTGTTCGGTTCGACCGGGACTAATTGTCGAATGCCTGCGTCTTGCATCCCGGCCCCATCGAAGATGATCGAGAGCGAACGGTGGCCCGAATGCGATTCGGCCGGATCGAGGGCAAGCGAGATACCTGGAACACTCTCGTATGTCCAGTCGAATCCTCCGTTGAGGATTGGCAAACTAAAATCGCCATTGACCAGGAGATTCATCGGCGAAGGCTGATAAGCAGCGAGGTTCGCCAAGCCAGCGGCATCGCTCCACACACGGCTGGCTTGCTCAATCTGCTTCTGTCCGATCAAGTAGCGGATATATTCAAAGACGTAACGTGTACCTACGGCTGCCTGTAACCGTGCCATCTGCTCCCAGACTTGCGCAGCCGAAGACGATTCATTCTTCGCAATCAGGAACTCCAAAAAAAGAGAATACGCGTCAGCTCTCCGCGGGATTGCGGTTCTCAGCAATACATCCGCGTTGGGCCGAATCTGCCAGGAGCGTTCAATAGCTGCCGGTGCGAGATAAGGATCGTTCTCGGCAACTATGCGAAATTGTTCCAGCGCCTGCTCTGGTTTCCCCTGGACCCAGTAAAGATTCGCGGCCTGCCACGCGATTTCAGGCGTTAGGGGATCGGCAATTAGCGCTTTCTTCAACGCGCTGTTTTGCTCGTTTTTCTTTGCCAGCAACTGATATGCGGTGGAGAGATCAAGCCAATAACCTGCTCTGTAAGGATTGAGCGCGACGGCGGACTTAAGAAGCGGCAGGGCGGCTTCCGGTTCCTGGAGCACGAATAATTGGTAGCGGCCCAGCAAATGCCAGTACGCCGCATTTGAGGGTTCGAGCGAGAGGGCACGCTGCAGGCTCTCTAGCTGCGGTTTTTCGGAGAAATAGATGGCCAGAAACTCGCGGCAGCAAAAACTGAGATAGGTGGCGCAGAGGAGCAGGCACGTTCCTGAGAACACTATTTTTCGGGCAGGGTTGTGAAGCGCGATCTGCATGGGAACACTCGGCGCGACGACTAGGCTCGTGTAGATCTCACCTCAGAATTCACGTCCTTGCCGCTATCGTCTTCCTCGTAATATCCATGGCCGTATTTTCCCTGGTACTCGTAGTAGTAGTAATAGTCCGGAGAGTTGAGGTCGACCGCATTCAGCAGAATCCCACACAGCTTGGTGTTTACCTGCAGGAGAAGATCACGAGCGCGCCGCAATGCTTGTTTTGTAGTCTGGCCGGAGCGGATGACCAGAACGACCCGGTCCGCTCGGGTTGAGGTCACCACCGCGTCGGTCACCGATAAAGTTGGAGGGGTGTCGATCAGGATGTGGTCATATTGCTCGCGCAGTTGCGCAATTACGTCTTTCATGTTGCTCGAAGCCAGCAGTTCAGCAGGATTCGGGGGCGGCGTGCCGGCCGGCAGGAGGTACAGGTTGGGCAGAATTGCCGAACGGACAACGGCCTGTTCCAGGGTCGCATTTCCGGTGAGCACGTTGCTCAGCCCGATTCTGGGTCCCATTCCCAGGATCTTGTGAATACTGGGCCGGCGGAGGTCTGCATCCACCAGCAAGACGCGGGTTCCTTTTTGCGCCAGAACGATAGCGAGGTTGATGCTGGTAGTCGTCTTGCCTTCCTGAGGAAGTGCGCTGGTGACCAGAATCACCCGCGGCGGTGCACCCACAGAAGTAAGAAGCAGCGATGTGCGAAGGGCCCTGTAGGACTCCGCCATCTGCGACTTGGGACGTGATTGGGTCACAACTTCGACCGCTTCTTTTGAAGCCGCCAGCGAAAGCCGTTGGCTCGGCCTGCTTTCTATCGTGGTCCGCGAGCCCAAAGGAATCATGCCGAGCGAGGGCAACGATGAAATCGCCTGAGCCTGTTCGGGTGTCCGCACCGTGTTGTCCATTCCCTCTAACAAGAAGGCCAGGCCCACACCCGTTGTGAGGCCCAGGGTCAAGGCAAAAAGCAGGTTGCGAGGCAGGTTCGGCTCCGAAGGAGCTGTGGGCACGCGCGCCGTGTCGACGATACGAAAATTGTTTGAGCGCAGGCCCGCCATTACTCCCGCTTCTTTGAGTTTCTCCAGCAGGTTGTCATACAAGGCGCGGTTGGTATCGACATCGCGCTTCAACAGGTTGTATTCAATCGCGCTTTCATTCAACTTGTTGGCTTCCTGCTTCTGCTGCTCGAGAGCTGCCCGCAGCATGTTCTCGCGCTGCAATGATGCCTGGTAGTCACCGCGCAGACGAGCAGTTACTTTCTTCATTTCGACTTGCATTTGCGCATCGAGTTCCTGCAACTGGCCCCTCACTTGCGCAACTTTGGGATACGCGGGTCCGAACTGCACGCTGAGCTGGGCGAGCTGGATTTTGAGGTCGGCTTCCTGGCCGCGCAATTTCTCAAGCAGGGCCGAGCTGTTTGCGGAGCCGTTTAACGTGCTCTCGGCATGGGCTGCTGCTGTCACAGAATCTGAGTCCCCGCCCTGCACCAGGCGATAAACGGATTCCTTTTCCATCCTGGCTGACTCGGCCACCGTCAACTCGCGGTTCAGTTCATCCAGCTTCTCGGTGGTGATGTTCTGTTTTTCATCCATGCCCAGAATTTCATGTTCTTTTTGATACTTGACGAGTTTCTCCTGGGAGGTTTCGACTTTCATTTGCAGATCGACTAATTGCTTGGAAAGCCACTCCGAGGCCTGCATTGTCGATTCGAAGCGGGTTTTGAAGTTTTGCTCGACGTAGGTGTTAGCCAGTGCGTTCACCACGCGCGGAGCGAGATTGCGATCGGGGCTGCGGTAGTGAATCTCCACAATACGGGTATTAGGAACGAGCGTCACCTGCAAGCTGCCTTTGAAAGCGGCCAGAGCGGCGGAAGTACGAGGCGAGTCTGGTTGCAGAACATCTGCCGTCAGCCGCAATCCGGGACTCGTTTGATCCTGCCCACCAGAGGCAGCGGTCTTATCCAACCCGAGCTGCCGAATCACCTGTAAAGCCAGCAGATCGCTCTTCAAAATCCTGACTTCCGTGTCTAAGTCGGTCGGATCGTAATACTCAGTGCCACCCGGAGAGTCCTTTAAGTTGAAGGCCACCGGATCCATCTTGTTGATGGCGATACTGCCCACTGCGTCGTAGATCGGAGTGCTTCGCAATGTGGAGATGACCACGACACCAACAATCAACAACAGACTGCTGAGAACCACCCACCTACGTTTGATCAGGACGCGCAAATAATCGCGCAGAGCCGAGTCTTGGACTTCGAAGGATGGGTAAGCGCCGGCGCCAGCGCTGCCATGCAGTTGGAAATGGGCATTGTTGGGGAGGTCGCGAACGAGACTGCCGGTCACTGGAAGCAGCGGCCCCGATTCCATTAGTGACCCTCAATCGGGGTACAGCACCAGGACATGGAAACCGATCTGGATAGTTCACGTGACATGGACACAGTCCTTCACACGCCCACGCCGATCGCGTTGGGCGCGTACTTTTCAGTATCGCAAAGGAGTGGATGAGTGCATCTTAATCTTGCTGGTTCCCTAGTGTTAATGCGGGTTCCTGCGAGATTCATCCACACCTGCCCCGCTTATACTGACGCTGCCAACTGAAATTTAGCGGCATGTATGTGACGGGCCGGAGGTGTGTCCGGACACTGCGTGCCGGAGAGGCAAGCTGATGAACTGGTCGGAACAGATTGTACTGGTTACAGGTGGAACGGGATCGTTTGGCCGCAAGTTCGTCGACCTGATGCTGCGGGCATATCACCCCAAGAAGCTGATCATCTTCAGCCGCGACGAACTCAAGCAACACGACATGCGGATGTCTGGATTCGATCATCCGAGCCTGCGCTATTTCATCGGCGATGTGCGTGAGGCGCAGCGATTAGAGAGGGCATTCGCCGGCGTCACAGTCGTTGTTCATGCCGCGGCCATGAAGCAAGTTCCAGCGTGCGAATATAACCCGTTCGAAGCGATCCAGACGAACGTCATCGGCGGACGCAACGTGATCGATGCGGCGATCGACTGCGGCGTGCGCCGGATTGTGGCTCTGAGCACGGACAAAGCTGTGAATCCCGTAAACCTGTACGGGGCTACCAAACTTTGCGCCGAGAAAATGTTCGTACAGGCCAATGCTTACTCCGGCGCGCAGGATACGCGATTCAGTTGCGCGCGCTACGGCAATGTGGTGGGCAGCCGCGGCAGTGTCATCCCGGTTTTTCTTGAGCAGCGCAAACGCGGACGGATCACGATTACCGATCCGCGCATGACTCGCTTCTGGATCACGCTCGACCAGGGCGTACGCTTCGTGCTGCGATGCATCGAGCAGATGCATGGCGGGGAGATTTTTGTGCCGAAAATTCCCAGCATGAAATTGATCGAAGTAGCAGAAGCATTGGCGCCTGGTTGCGCGCTGCAAGCCATCGGCATTCGTCCCGGCGAAAAACTACACGAGGTATTGATTTCGGAGGACGAGGCTCGCCATACGCTTGAAGTCGAGGACATGTACGTAGTGCAGCCGTCCCATTCCTGGTGGCGACAGGAAAATTGGAAACAGGCGCGCGCGCTTCCCGAGGGATTTCGCTACACCAGTGACAACAATTCGCGCTGGCTTGCTGCCGAGGAACTATATGAACTCGTTGACGAAAGTTCTCCCCTGGTGATGGCCTCGCGAAATGAGGAAACCGTTCACGCGCGAGCATAGAGATCGATGAGCATCATTTCAGCCGATAAAGAGGTTTTGGCGATTCATGGTGGACTGCCGACGCGAACGACGCTGCTGCCGTATGGACGGCAGTCAATTGACGAGAGCGATATCGCAGCGGTCGTAGACGTACTCCGCTCCGATTGGTTGACCACCGGACCGAAGGTTGCGGAATTTGAAGATGCATTCGCTGCGTTCGTAGGGGCGAAACATGCCGTTAGTTTCAGTTCCGGGACGGCTGCTTTGCATGGCGCGGTATTTGCCGCGGGTTTACGGCCGGGGGATGAAGCGATCACTACGCCTTTGACCTTCGCTGCCACGGCGAATTGTGTCCTCTATCAGGGCGCAACGCCCATTTTCGCCGATGTCGAACCGGCTACACTGACAATCGATCCCGAGCAGGCGGCCTCTCGCGTTTCGCCTCGCACAAAAGCAGTCCTGCCGGTAGATTATGCGGGTCACCCTTCGGAGTTAGATGAGATTTTGGGATTGGCTGACCGGCACGGTTTGGCAGTCATAGAAGATGCCTGTCACGCATTAGGCGCGCAGTACAACCGCCGGCGGGTGGGAAGCCTCGCCCACATGACCGTTTTCAGCTTTCATCCGGTCAAGCACATCACGACCGGCGAGGGCGGTATGGTGACCACCGACAACCCGCACTACGGAGAAACGCTGCGCAAATTTCGAAATCACGGAATCGAAAGCGATGCTCGTGCGCGCCAGGCCAGCGGTCAATGGCACTATGAAATGGTCCTGCTGGGGTTCAATTACAGATTGCCGGACATCGCGTGTGCGCTGGGCATTCAGCAACTAAGTAAGGTTGAGGCGAATCTTGCGCGTCGCCGGCAAATTGCGATGCGATATACCCAGGCATTTCGAGACATTCCTGCCATCTGTCTTCCAGCTGTGCGGTGCAATGCGGATCCGGCATGGCACCTCTATCCGATTCGCTTGAACCTCGAAAAGCTATGCGGCACGCGTGACCAGGTGTTTCGAGCTCTGCGCGCCGAAAACATTGGCGTCAACGTTCATTACATTCCGGTCCACCTGCACCCGTATTATCGCGAGCGCTTCGGGTACAAGGGGGGAGAACATCCCGTGGCAGAAAACGCATACGAGCGTCTGATCAGCCTGCCCATGTTCCACAGCATGAGCGATGATGATGTTGAGGACGTGATCGCTGCAGTAAGCAAAGTTTTGTCGCATCTCACCGATGAAGCCATCGCCCGCGGCGCGTTCTCCGAGGAAAGATGAATACAGCTCAGATGTTGCGTTGGACTGATCAATTCGGTCGTGACTATACCGATCGCAATTCCCTAACTTTGTCGGAATTGGATGCTCTCTATCATCGCAACTACGGCGTAACCAGAAGAGAACTTAATGCACAGTTCCTTGCCGGGGTTCCGAGGAACGCACACATTCTCGAAGTAGGTTGTAATATCGGAAATCAGCTGAGCATGCTGCGCGAAATGGGATTTTTCAATCTCTACGGGATTGAAATCCAACATTACGCTTTGAGGCAAGCAAAGTCTCGCGTTCGTGAAATCGATGTGGTAGAAGCCTCTGCGCTTGAAATTCCGTTTTGCAACGAGAGTTTTGATCTGGTCTTCACTTCGGGGGTGTTGATCCACATCGCGCCCGTAGATCTACCTCTCGCACTGGCGGAGATCCACCGCTGCACCAGGAAGTATATTTGGGGCTTTGAGTATCACTCCCGTTCTCTCAGGGAAGTTGCGTATCGCGGCCAACAAGACCTGCTTTGGAAGATGAATTACGCGCAAGCTTTCCTTCGTCAATTCGAAGACTTGGAGCTTTCGCGCTTGGAACAGCTAAGCTATCTCGACAACTCAAATGTCGATTGTATGTTCCTGATTCGCAAAACCAGAATGGTGCCTGCCAACTGAAAACTCTGGCAATTGTGCAAGCTCGCATGGGCAGTGGTCGCCTGCCAGGCAAGGTGCTGATGGATTTGGGCGGCGAGAGCGTATTGGCTCGCGTGGTCCAGCGCGTACGGCGAGCGGTGTTAGTTCAAGAGGTCATTGTTGCGACATCAGTGTCAGAGAAGGATGACGCGGTTGTTGCTGAATGTCGGCGCATGCAGGTTCCATGCTTTCGTGGTTCCGAGCACGATGTTCTGGATCGCTATTACAAGTGTGCGCAAAGCCACGCGGCTGGTTCCGTCGTCCGAATTACCGCGGACTGCCCGTTGATTGATCCTGATCTCGTGGATGCGACTATTCGGACGTTTCTCGATGAGCCTTGCGATTACGCCAGCAATGCTCTCGTGCCGACGTACCCGAAAGGCCTCGACGTGGAAATTTTCACCATGACCGCTCTTGCCCGCGCTTGGCGCGCGGCAAGCCAGTCCTATGAACGAGAGCACGTCACACCGTATTTGTATGAACATCCTGAACTGTTTCGATTAGTTTCTGTAACGGCTGATGCTGACCACAGCCAGTATCGCTGGACGCTTGACACTGCCGAAGATCTGGGATTGCTGCGAAAGATTTACGCCAGCCTCGGCAATCGAGACGATTTCGGATGGCGGGAAGTCCTGCAGCTTATGCGACGCGAGCCCGAGCTCGCAGAAATAAATGCGCATGTGCTGCAGAAGGCGGGGCATGCGTGAACCCTGGCACTCTGGTGATCCGTGCTGATGCCACTATTGCGATGGGGACCGGTCACGTGACGCGCTGCCTGGCATTGGCCCAGGCATGGCTGGATTCGGGTGGAGTGGTGATATTTGCGGCCGCTAGATTAACTCCCGCTATCATGGATCGCCTTAAGAGCGAAGGAATGGAAATTGCCGATCTCCATCTGGCAAGCGGCAACGCGCAGGACGCGCACGAACTCGCGGCCCTGGCACGCGAACGCCGCGCGACTTGGGTCGTGGTCGACGGATATCGATTCGACTCGGCGTATCAGCGAAGAATCAAGGACGCCGGACTCCGATTGCTGTTTATCGACGACACCGGCAAGTGTGGTCTGTACTGTGCCGATATTGTCTTGAATCAGAATGCTTACGCCAGCGAGGAGATGTATTTTGAGCGCTTTCCCTCGACGAAACTGTTACTGGGTCCGAATTACGCCTTGCTGCGTAGGGAATTTACTCGCTGGCGAGAGTGGCGCCGCGATTTTGCACCCGTAGCCCAGCGTCTGCTGATAACTATGGGTGGCAGCGATCCAGAGAATTGCACGGCGCGCATTATTCGTGCTGCCCAGGCTATCGATCTGAATGGTTTCGAGATAACCGTAGCCATCGGCGGAAGTAACCCGCACGTGGATTCGTTGTATGCACTCGCGTCTCGTCTCCCTCGGAACATCCGGATGCAAGTGGATGTCGGGAATATGGCAGAGCTGATGGCCTGCGCGGATTTGGCGATTTCTGCCGCTGGAAGCACATGCTACGAGTTGGCTTTACTGCAAGTACCTATGCTTCTGCTGGCTTTAGCGGACAATCAGGTTCCGACTGCCCGCGCCCTGGCGAACGCAGGCGCGGCGATCGATGCGGGGTGTTTTGTAACTTTCGATGACAGGCGTTTCACGAGTTTATTACGAAACGTAATTATGGATCGTAAACTTCGTCGCTCGCTTGCGCAAAGGGCGCGTCGCCTGGTTGACGGCCTCGGCGCTCATCGAGTGTGCGAATTCTTGCACCACGCGGTACGAACTGAAGAATCGCCGAAGCTACAGGTTGGTATCTGTTGAAAGTAGCCATTGCACAACCGACCTATCTCCCGTGGCTGGGATATTTCGATTTGATCGATCAGGTCGATGTATTTGTCATTTTGGACAGTGTGCAGTTTGAAAAGCAGTCGTGGCAGCAGCGAAATCGCATTAAGACACCCTGCGGGCTGCAATGGCTGACCGTTCCTGTGGTATTCCGTGGACGCTTCGGACAGTCGATTCACGAGGTTGAGATTCGGGACGAAGAGTTCTCGGGCAACCATCTGCGGGCAATCGAACTGAATTACCGGCGCGCGCCATTTTTCGAAAACTATTTTCACGAACTCAGCGTGAGGCTCAGGTGCAGCACAGGTTCCCGACTCGCAGATCTGAATGTGCGATTGATTGAATGGCTGATGAGCGTCCTGGGAATTCGGACGCCTCTGTTGTTCTCGAGCCGGCTGGACCAATCTGGAAAACGCACAGAGCTGCTGGCGAATATCTGCTCGTATTTGAGCGCCAGTGAATACATTTCGCCGATCGGCTCGGCTGTGTATTTATTACGGGAGATCGACGCATTTCATCGCAAGTCGATCGAAGTTTTCTTTCAGAACTACGAACACCCGCATTATCGACAGATGTTTCCTCCGTTCATTCCGAATGCTTCGATTCTCGATCTCATCTTCAATGAAGGGCAGCGTGCGCTGGAGGTCCTGCGAAGCGGCCGAAGAAGTCTGCTGAGTCCAGAGGGAGTCAGCGAAAAGGCCCTGGCGAGCCCGGCATGATGGGAGACTTCGAAATTTGTGGCCGGCGGATCGGACCGGGCAATCCCGTTTACGTCGTGGCCGAGCTTTCGGGCAATCACAACCAGGATTTCGAGCGGGCGGTGCAACTCGTTCACGCTGCGAAGAAGGCAGGCGCTGACGCAGTCAAGCTGCAGACCTATACTCCAGACACAATCACGATTGATAGTGATCGCCAAGAATTTCGGATTGGTGGCGGCACGTTGTGGGATGGGAAGACACTATACGAACTCTACGGCGAAGCGTATACGCCCTGGGACTGGCAGCCGAGGTTGAAGCGGGTTGCAGACGAACTCGGGCTCGATTTTTTCTCCTCGCCATTTGATGCCACTGCGGTTGACTTTCTTGAACGCATGGACGTGCCCGCATATAAGCTGGCCTCTTGCGAACTGGTCGATTTGCCGCTCATCAAGAAAATGGCTCAGACGGGAAAGCCCCTTATCATGTCCACCGGATTGGCGACTGTCGAGGAAATTGAGGAAGCGATTGCGACGGCGCAAGACGCTGGAGCAAAAGAAATCGCTCTTCTGAAATGCACAAGTGCTTACCCGGCGCCTGCGGAAGAAATGAATCTGCGAACCATCCAAGAGTTAGCGCGGCGGTTCAGCGTTCCGGTCGGTCTATCCGATCACACGAAGGGCATCGCCGTTCCTGTTGCTGCCGTAACGTTAGGCGCGTGCATCGTCGAGAAACATTTAACGCTTTCGCGATCGCTTGGCGGCCCAGACGCCGAGTTCTCCTTGGAACCTCAGGAATTCAAGGAAATGGTGGAAGCCGTGCGCGTCGCGGAAAGGGCGTTAGGCTCGGTTCATTTCGGGGCGACTCCCCGCGAACAAACCAGCCTGCGCTTCCGCCGTTCACTGTTCGTCGTGCGGGATATGAGCGAAGGTGAGGTGTTCACGTTGCAGAATGTTCGGTCGATTCGGCCAGCGCAGGGATTGCACACTCGATATTTGCCTCAGATTCTTGGAAAAAGGGCAGCGCGGCCAATTCGACGTGGTACTCCTCTGAGTTGGGAACTCGTCGAGAATCCAGAGTGTCAGGCCGATGACACGCGTGCTTGCGAGGTCACCTTCGCCGAGAGATCAGTAGCCGAATGAAAGTCTTACTTCTCCATCCTGCTGACAATCTCCCTCGGGACAGATTCGCCGGCTGGGATTTGATCGTAGATTTTGGCCGTGCTCCAGCCTCTACGTACGAGGATTGGTCAAAGCAGACAGCTTGCCCCATCATCAGCATCTACGAATTTGCGAAAGAGATCGACGACCTGCGCCTCTGCCGCAACTTGTTGCAGTTAGGCTTTGGCCGCCTGATGGATGCGTATGGAATCGATTGGTGGGACGTATCATCGCTCGCCATTGTTCCCGATCTTGTGAAGCTCGTGCTGGTCGATCGAGCAGCTAAGTACATCGATCAGTCATGCGAGCTTTACTCGACCCGCCCATTTCCCTTTGCAACGGCACTGCAGAATAGGTTGCGGTGCACATTGACAATTCCGCAGCGGCCATTTCAATCGCTGACCAGGCGATTACGGCACTACTCGAGTGTTCTATCGAAACTCGATGGCGCACAACTTTCGCAGGTCATCGAGGACAAATTTGATCGGTATCACGCAGTTCGTCGCCGCTTAACGAAGCGTAGAAGCTCTCGGAATGCCACCGCCATTCTTCTGCCGTCCGCCTACGTCAATGTATCTCGCATGGCAGTCCGCTATGCGGAATTGCTTCCCGATCAACACTTCCTGCTGGTATATGCGCGCCGCAGCGGCAAATTGCAATCGCTCCCGGCTAATGTTTTCATGACTCCTCTTGAATCATATTTCGAATCGACAGCCAACGAAGAGGGAACCTTGTGTGATCGCTGGCACGCTTTGAGAGAGGAACTGGTTTACGAAGAGGAGATCTTTGAGGCCGCAGATCGTGCCGGAATGCTGGAGAAAGTTGGATCCGGCCTGCGGTGGGGATTGCGCGTGCGAGACGCATGGCGGAATGTTCTCGATCGGGAGCCGATCTTGGGATGCCTCAGCGCCGACGATACCAACCCTTACACTCGCATACCTCTTCTTCTCGCAAAGAGCCGCGGAATCCCAACAGTTGCTTGCCATCACGGCGCGCTCGATTGCTGGATGATGCTCAAGAATCTGACGGCTGACGCTTATCTCGCAAAAACCCAAATGGAATGCGATTACCTCAATCGTACTTGTCATATCGCACGCGAGAAAATCGTGTTGGGCGGACCCGCACAGCCTCATCGGTCGCAACCAACAATGAATGCTCGCCGCACTTGGATGGTGTTTTTCACAGAACCTTATGAAGCCAGGGACTGGAGAAGCGAAGACGTTTACCGGGACCTCCTGCCACGACTCTGTTCGCTGGCTGAGAATTGCGGACTGAAACTTGTCTTCAAACTTCATCCGTTCGAGAGTATCCGAGGGCATCGAAAGAAATTGCGGCACATTCTGGGCCAGAAAGAGCACGGGATCGAGGTTCTTGCCGGACCACCGAATGACGAACTATGGCAAAACGCAAAATTTGCTTTAACCGTCGAGTCCTCGACCGCTTTGGAATGTGCTGCGCGGGGCATCCCGGTTTTTCTCTGCGGATGGCTGCGCGATCCTCACGCGGGTTACGCTCAGCAATATGCAAGATTCGGCGCGGGTCGATTGCTTGAATCCCCCGACGAGATCGAGGATATTCCGCGTCTGCTGGGATCGGAGAATCGCTTGCCGGCATCTGTAGAAAACGCCATAGACCCTAGGAAGTTTCGCGAGCTGTTTTCGATCCACGACTGCCTGGCAGCCAGCAACGCCTGAGCTGACTCTGATTCAAACTGTAAGAGAAATGCACTCCCGTCACTTGCCGATCACAATTTTTACGCCATCATTCGCCGATCAGGACAACACCAACGCTCAGAATCTGACGGTGAAGGAAATTGTTGCACGATTACCGCCAGAGTTGTTTCGCGTCGTCATGATCAGCGCTGGTGAACCTGATCCGCGCATTGCTCGACGAGAAAATACCCAGCTCTTGCCCTATTACAAACATGGAAATGCGGCGCACCTGCTGACGCGTTCGTTGCTTTGTTGCCCCGACATTTATTTTTATCCCCGTCAGGGCCCGTTGGATCGCGCCTGGTTTGTGGCCAAACAGCGCTTCGCCAGGCGCACCAGCCTGGTTACTCACGTGGTATCGTCGATGGCCGATGTTGACAGGAAGGACTCCGCAGTTCAAGCTATCCTGCAAGCGGATGCAGTATTTGCCAACTCCACGTTCGTCGCACAAACTGTGCGGCGAAGGTTCGCGCTGGACCTGGGCACGATTTACAACGGAATCAACACGCAATTTTTCTTCCCTGCTTCTGAAGGCCGAGAAGAGTTGCATCTGACAGTGCTGTACGCCGGCTCACTTGAAGCGCACAAGCGTCCTGAAGTGGTCATTCGCGAGGCTGCTCGATTTCCTGAAGTAACCTTCTACCTTGCTGGCCGCGGCAGCCGCGAGACGGCTTGCCGCGAACTTGCGGGCCAACTCGCGTGCCGGAATGTCGTATTCCTGGGGCATCTTTCACAATCGCAATTAGGCGATCAGATGCGCCGAGCCGACATTTTTATTTTCCCCAGCATCGATGAGGGTCATCCGCAGGTACTTGGTCAGGCAGCAGCCTGCGGCCTGCCAGTCATTGCGATGAATTGTTATCGGCCGGATTACGTGATGAACGGCGAGACAGGGTTCTTGGTCGAGTCGGATCAGGAGATCGCCGATAGGCTACAGTTGCTGATTTCCAATGCTGCATTGAGGCTAGCAATGTCGGCTGCCGCCTTCCAGTATTCGCGGAAATTTGACTGGGACCGAATTGCAGAGCAATGGATCACAGTGTTCATGGAGGTCACCGGCCGCCGGCCGAATTGATATGTGCGGCATCTTCGGCATTGTCAATCCGGATCGACCGTTAACTGAATCAGAACGTGGCTGGGCTCGCGAGGCCACGAATCTTCTTCGCCATCGTGGTCCGGATGGAAATGCCGTTACCCGCCTCATGAATGGCCACTGCTTGCTCGGCCATTTACGCTTGGCCATCATTGATCTTGAGCGGGGCGCACAGCCGATCAGCAATGAAGATGGCACGATTTGGGTCATCTGCAATGGTGAAATCTATAACTACATTGAACTTCGAAACAAGCTTCTCGAGCGAGGTCATAGATTCGCGACCGACAGCGATACAGAAGTTCTTGTTCATTTGTACGAAGAAAAGGGAACGGCGCTCCTCGATGACCTTGAGGGCATGTATGCATTTGCCATTGTAGACACCGAGAAAAAGCAGATTTTCCTGGCGCGCGACCGTTTCGGGGAAAAACCGTTGTACTACGCCCCAATTCACGGCCGGGGGCTTGCCTTTGCCTCCGAGTTAAAAGCGCTGCTGCCGCTTTCGGCTGTTGACCGATCTCTTGACATTCCCGCGCTGGCACAATTTCTGGCATTGGGCTACATTCCGGCGCCGCGCACCCATCTAGCGGGAGTGCGTAAGCTTCGAGCTGGAGAAGCAATTCTCTTGACTGCCGAAGGTGGGCTGCGCAGTCTCCGCTACTGGCAGCCGCAATTCCAGCCAGCGAGTGACCAATACTGGACAACGGAAGAAGCGTTGGAAGCACTGCGCCAGCGATTTGAAACTGCAGTGCAATTGCGTTTACGCAGCGATGTTCCCATCGGCGCTTTTCTCTCTGGCGGAGTCGATTCCACGCTGGTGGCAAGCACGATCCGGCAATTGCAGCCGGAAATTCCGCTCAAAACATTCTGTGTGGCCTTTGACGATGACAGGTTCAACGAGGCTCCTTACGCCAGGCACGTTGCGGAACAGATTGGTTCGGAGCATGAAGAGATCCGGTTCTCTTCCGCTGAACTGCTGGAAGACTTCGACGCACTGATCGGCCACTACGACGAGCCTTTTGCCGACGCTTCCATGTTCCCGACCTTTGCCGTGTGCCGGGCAGCCCGGCAATCCTGCACGGTAATGCTCTCCGGAGAAGGCGGAGATGAATGCTTCGCAGGCTACAGGCCTGTGTTTTCGTATTTTCGGTGGCACTCCGTTCGCCGCTTACCGGGGATGAATAACGTAGCAGGTGCCTTGCTGTCACACTGGCGACCGACCTGGCGGGGCCGCAACCTGCTGACATTTCTACAGAGGGACGATCGGCGCCTTTTGCACTCTGACCAGGACGCGCGAGCAACGCTCTCCTGCTTCCAACCTGGGTTTCGCGAGGCTGCGCGTGCTGGATTGAACGAGCTGGAAGGGGCAGTAACCTACCATTCACGGTTGCGATTTCCGCTCTCAGCTATGGAGTTTGACGCCGGTTCCTATTTGCCCGAACAGCTATTGGTGAAAATTGATCGGGCCAGCATGTTTTGCGGACTGGAATGCCGAACACCGTTCCTGGATCGTCAGCTATTTTGTTTGGCCGCGAGCTTGCCGCTGGGATTTCACTTTGCTCATGGGCAAGGCAAGGCACTGCTTCGGCAGTCTCTTCCCGCCTGGGTACCACCGCAAATCCGTTGGCGAGAGAAACAGGGGTTTACGCCACCACTCGCCAGTTGGTTCCGCAGCAGCTTGCGTAGTCGCATGGACGAGGCGATCAGGAAGCTTTCGAATGAACTCGCAGCGATGTTCGTGTCGGATCACGTCAGTGAACTGAATCGTCAGCACCTCGCCGGCGCCGATCGGAGCCCGCTTCTGTTTCGCTGGCTTGTGCTAAGCAAAGTTTTGGGAACAACGAACGGAAAAAATCAGCCGCACTTGTCGGCAGTAGGCGCCTGTTGAGCGAAAATCAATTCAATCGATTCTTGCGCTATGGCGGCTACGTTTTTTCGATGGCTGGGGCGAGGGCTGCCGGAATCTTCATCAGTTTTCTCACATTCCCCTACCTGGTGCGCCGTCTTGGTGTTGAGGCTTACGGACAATGGAGCTACGTAGTTGCGGTTTGTGGTTTCTTAAATGTGATCGCTGACCCGGGGATGAATGCTTTTCTCATGCAGCAAGTGGCCACGCGAAGAGAAGCCGCATTCGAATCGATTTCCGACGTGCTGTTCTTGCGTTTACTCAGTTCTTCAATTACCGCAGTAGCTGTGCTGGCTATTGCATTTTTCGAGGTTCATGCCAGCGTGCGCCAACTCCTGCACTTCTACGGAATTGGAATTCTGTTTGTGAATCTGCTGGCGACCGATCATCTGCTCTCTGCTTTGGAACTTTTTCATTTGCGATCACTGCTGACAGTTATGCAGCAGCTGGGCTACGCCTCGATGATTTTCATATTTGTCCGCGATGCCGGCGACATCGCGTGGGTACCACTCAGCATTTTGGTTTCATCCGCTATGAGCGGGTTAGCAGGATGGGTGCTGCTATGGCGGAGAGGCATCAGGTTGCGAGGAGGTTTGCGTCCTCATAGCTGGGAAGGAATTCTGATTCCCAGTTTTCACTATGCCGCGTCCAGCCTGATGTCCAATGTCTATCACCGAAGCGGGCATATCGTTGTGCGCTGGTTTCTCGGGGATTTTGCGCTGGGCATTTATGCCGCCGCCGTGCGGTTTGTCGACATCGTACGGGGTTTCATTATCGTTCTGTTGCAGGTTCTGATGCCGCGCATCGCCGTGGCCGCGGAAACTGGAGCCGGAATACGGCGTCTCGCACGATTTGCGCTGATGGCAATCGCGGTCATCAGCATTCCACTTACGGTGGGCCTTATCGGCACTTCCCATCTGATCGTGCCGTGGGTACTTGGTCCGAAATATCTTGCAGATGTACCGCTCTTGCGATGGATGGCTCCATACTTGATTACTGCGCCCGCCGCTTCCTTGTTTTGCGGGACGATTCTGTTTGCGATGGGGCGTCATCGCGCTTACCTGGCTTCCACCGCGGGAGGTGCGGTAGCGGGATTACTTCTTTATCTCACCCTTATACCTGTTCTCGGTTTGCGGGGAGCCGCATTGGCATTCGTGTTTGCGGAACTGGTTGTAGCGGGTATTGCCATCATCAGAATTCCTGAAATTTCCGGCCTTTGGAAGAATCCGGTGTTCGCAGTATCGCTGGCATCGGCAATACTCATGTTCGCCGGAATTAGAGTTGCCAATAGTTACACGTCGCAGGCCATCGTCGTGATTTCGGTGGGAGCCGGCATTTACCTGATGAGCTGTGGATGGTTCGTCCGCAGGTTGATTATGGAGCGGTAGAGTTCATGCGCGTTCTGACCCTGACCCCTTTTTACCCCACTGCGTCCGATGACGCAGTGGGGTGCTTCATTGCTGAGCCGATTCGCGCACTTGAAGAGCTTGACGTCGAATCCTGTGTATTTGCCGTGCAGCCTTTTTATAAACAGCGAGCGACTCCGAATGGCCACCCGGCGCAATGGGTTCGCTATCTGGCAATTCCCGGCGGTACGGGTCTGGCGTCCTCCGGTGCGTTTTTGTACGCAAGTCTGCTCTCCTCAATTCGTCAGCTCCACGAATTCCGGCACATTGACTTGATCCACGCACACGCTGCCTTGCCTTGTGGGCACGCGGCGAAGTTGCTCAGTAACGAGTTAGACATTCCGTTCGTGGTCACAGTTCACGGCCTGGATGCTTTCTTCGATGTGCAAGTTCCCGGCTTTGTGGGGCGTTGGTGCCGAAGAACCGCATTTTCGGTTTACCGGGCCGCGAAGCGGGTCGTCTGCATTAGTACTAGGGTTTCGGATGTAGTAGCGAGCACTGGCGCTGATGTCACGGTTATCCATAACGGTGTGGATCCGGTTTGCTTTTGTCCCGGAGACAGTGACCCTCAACATTTGAAGATCCTCAGTGTTGGAACGCTGATTCCCACCAAGGGACACGAACTGCTCTTGCAGGTGTTTGCCAGACTTCACAAACGATATCCAAACGCATCGTGCGAGATCATCGGCGATGGGCCGGAACGTTCCCGGCTGACACGGCGCGCACAGCAGCTGAACGTCGGCAGCAAGGTTCGGTTCCTCGGCCGCCAAAGTCGAAAGCAGGTCGCGGATGCGATGCAGCATTGCGCCATTTTCGCTTTACCAAGTTCGTACGAAGGCTTGGGTTGCGTGTACCTCGAGGCTATGTCTTCAGCGAAACCCGTAATCGGGTGTCGCGGACAGGGAATTGAAGACATCATTCAACATGGGCACAATGGCTGGCTGGTTTGTCCCAACGACCTGCAAGACACGACAGACGCGCTATCGGTCTTGCTGCAAGACGTGGACTTGCGGCGGCGGATCGGGTCAGAAGCACGAAGGAGCATTCTTCGGGGATGCACGCTGACACATCAGGCGGAGCAGCTCGCTCGGATTTACCGGGAGTGTGGGGCATGAGCTGCCGCCTGGTTGTAATCACTGAGATTATCGCGCCGTATCGCATACCCGTTTTTAACGCTCTGTCGCAACAGTCCGAAATTGACTTACACGTTATTTTTCTTGCCGAGACAGATCCGACGCAGCGGCAATGGCTGATCCACAAAGAAGAAATTCGATTTTCGTTCGAGGTTCTGCCTTCCTGGCGGCGGCGCATTCATGGTCACAACGTGCTGCTGAACTGGGGCATGGAGGTTGCATTGCAAGCCGCTTCGCCCGATGTGGTCATTTGTGGCGGCTACAACTATCTTGCCTGCTGGGAGGCACTCCGCTTCGCGCGCCGAAGCTCCG
>Ga0187769_10000762_pt1 | contig 17852 bp, 15 predicted proteins | sample 0116_SJ02_MP02_1_FD_133140 | JGI IMG/M metagenome (GOLD analysis project Ga0187769, IMG submission 133140) | Tropical peat soil microbial communities from peatlands in Department of Meta, Colombia - 0116_SJ02_MP02_10_MG | ecosystem: Environmental > Terrestrial > Soil > Wetlands > Peat | place... | reverse complement strand
GAAAAATAGACATTGCTGTCGATGAGCAGGACTCGCGGAAGATTGGCGGGTGCGTTCATGACGGCAGCCCTGTGGGTCCGGAGTCGCCGGCTGCCGGCGGACGCGATGCCGCCAGCGCGCTGAAATCGAGAACGTCGATCGATTCATCGTTGAACGCGAGCGTTCCCACGACGAAGGGCGGCCGCTCCGGTTGCGGTGCGGACATTTCTCCAGATGCAAGCTCACATTCACCATTGACGGGAATCGCGCCGAACTCAGCCGACTTGCCAACGCGTCGCCGGGCGATCAAATAGAACCGCTGGGTGAGCGCGGCGCTGCCGACAAGAACGGAGGCAGCGTCGTACACGGGCACGATCCGGCCGCGGCGCACGATCACGCCTGCCAGCAGCGGCGAATCGTGCGGAAATTTGTGCAGCCGGACGGGCGGCGCCAGTTCGACGACCGTATCCGAAGGCAGTGCAAAGTGGCGTCTGCCGATCTGCATGACGACGAACGAAGGTTGGCCGCTCGTCTGCGTTTCGCTCATGCCTGAACGGCCCCTTCCAGTTCGCGGTGCGCCGCGACGGATTTTGTGGCGTAGTCGAGCCGCTGAAACTCATCGGCCCGAAGGAATCCGGCGGGATCGATCACCGGAATTACGGTGTCGTCGAGATAGGCGAGGCCGCGATACCAGCGGCGCTCGTCTCCCCCGAACGCGGCAGGCAGCGGATAGACGCCGGGAATCTCCGCCATTCGATCAATCCGATCGACGAGCACCACGGCACGGAACTGGCGCAAGACCATCACCAGAGCAGGTCGTGTGACGCGGAGACCGAAGTGCACGCAGCCATTGACAACGTAGTACGTGTGGCGGCCGCGCTCGATTAGATGCCGCACTTTCAGGAGTTCCGGGTTTTCGATTTCGATGGCGGCGCCGGCAAGACTGTCCGTGCTGCGAATTTCCTGAATGGCTTCGGCGGCGATGGCAAACATTTGATTCGAAATATAAAAGAGAATTACACGCTCGGGATGGCGGGCGCGGCGCGGCTTCGCATTCGAATCGTGCGCCAAGTTCATCGCGCTACCACCGGGGCGAGACGGTTCAATTTCGCGACCCGCTTCTCGATCGCCGCGCTGATATTGTCGAGCGCCACGACTTCGTCCACGGCGCCTGCCTGAATCGCTTCCGCAGGCATCCCGAATATCATCGAAGTGGCTTCATCTTGCGCGATGACGTAGCCGCCGGCCGCTTTCACGGCCTTTGCGCCTTTCGCGGCGTCGTTGCCCATGCCGGTCATCACTACGCCGACGGTGAGCGCACGCGCATAGGCGGCGATTGTTTCGAACGCGACGTCCGCGCAGGGGCGATAGCCCTCGATGCGCGGACCGGGGTCAAGCGAAACCTTTCCGCCCAGCGACAATCGCAGGTGATGCGAGCCGGGGCACAGATAGATTGTGCCGGGCTGCGGCGTCTCGTTCGTTTCTGCTTCTTTCACAGGCAGCGGAGAGACTTCGGCGAGCTGCACCGTAAATTGCTTCGTAAAGGTCGGTGGCATGTGAAGCACGAGAAACACCGCCGCCGCAAGATCCCTGGGCAGCCCTGCGACGACGCGCGTGACCGCTGCCGGGCCGCCGGTCGACGCGGCGATTGCGATCATCGGGAATTTGCCCCCGTTCTGAGCGGCGGCCAGGGCATTGGCAGAAGCTCCTGCAGTCGAACTCGTCGGCGGCTGCGCTGCCGCGAGCTTGGAGCGCGTCGCGGTGCGGACAACGCGTACTTTTGCCGCGAGTTTCAGCTTCCGCGTCAGTTCCTCGCGGACCGATTTCATATCGAGGTCGATGCCGCTCGACGGCTTCGGAACGAAGTCGATCGCGCCAAGCTCGAGAGCTTTCAGCGTGCTCGCGGCGCCCTCGCGCGATTCCGAACTGACGATCACAATGGGCCGCGGATGCTGCGACATGATCAGCTCGGTCGCCTGCAGGCCGTCGACGTGCGGCATGTTGAGATCCATCGTGATTACGTCGGGGCGCAGCGATTCCGCGAGCGCGACTCCGTCGCGTCCGTCTCGGCCCTGCCCCACGACCTCGAGCTGTGGGTCGGCGTTGATGATTTCCTGCAACACCTTGCACATGAAGGCGGAGTCGTCGACGACCAGCACGCGAATTTTCTTTTCGACGGCGTTCGCCATATTAATCCTGCCGCAGCACGACTCCGGCTGCGGGCCTCCCTTGCGGCACTTCTGAGCCAATCAAGCTCTCGACGGTTGCAATCAGTTGATCCTCTTGCACGGGCTTGGTCAGAAATGCCATCGCGCCTTCCTTCATGGCGCGGTCGCGATGCTTTGCCCCAGCGCGCGACGTCACAACCAGCACGGGGATGCGGCGCGTTATGGGGTCCTGCCGCAGTTGCGCCATCAGCTCGTAGCCGTTCATGCGCGGCATTTCGAGGTCCGTGATGACGAGATGGCAACCTACCTGCGCGACGATTTCGGATGCTTCGAGGCCGTCGGACGCCAGCTTCACGCGATACCCTGCTTTTTCGAGCATGCGGCCCACGAACTTGCGAACGCTGACCGAATCGTCGGCAACCACAACCACGCGATCGTTCGCGATTGGATCAACGGCTTCGGCGGGAATGCTGCCCGCCGCGACGGCTTCGGCCCCTGGAGCAAAGACGCGAGCCGCAGGAGAAGATGCGGGCAGCACATTTCGATCGGCGGCCTCGCCGGCAACAAGACGATTCAAATCGATCAACAGGATCAGGCTGCCGTCGGGCGCGATCGTTGTGCCGGGGAAGAGCTTGACGCGTCGCAGATAGTCGCCCAGGTTCTTGATAACGATTTCGTCCTTGCCCAACACCTCTTCCACGACAACGCCTACCTGCCGGCCCGCCACTTTCACGATCACCATGTGGAAGTAACCATTGAGCGGCTCGAGAGGCGCGAGAGTGAGCTGCAGATCGAGGCGCACGACCTCAGTGACCACGTCGCGGACACGTGTGAGAAGCTTTCCGCCAACATCTTCGATTTCCGAAGGCCGCAATCGACGAATCTCTTCGACGACCGCCAGAGGAAATGCGAATACCGATTTGCCGCACCGCACGAACAGCGCCTGTGAAATGATCAGCGTCAGCGGCAGCTTGACCGTGAAACACGCGCCATGGCCGGGTTCGGACCGGACTTCGATTTCGCCGTTCAGCGCGTGGACGTTGGAGCGGACAACATCGAGGCCGACTCCCCGGCCAGCCAACTCGGACGTCGAAGATGCGGTCGAAAACCCGGGACGAAACAAGAATTCGCGCAACTCGCGCTCGGACAGCTCCGCCGCCGCGACCGGAGACATTGCACCCGACTCAACGACGCTGCGGCGGACTGCCTCATAGTCGATTCCGCGCCCGTCGTCTTCGACTTCGATGAAGATGTGATTGCCGCGGTGGTAGGCGCGTACCGCGACGCGGCCTTTTTCGGGCTTGCCCGCGCTGCGGCGCATTTCGGCGTTTTCGATGCCGTGGGCGACAGCGTTGCGCACGAGATGAATCAGAGGATCGGAAACGTGCTGGATGATGTTGTTATCGAGCAGCGTCTCGGCGCCGTCCAGGAACACGTCAACGGGCTTGCCCGACGCCTTGGCTGCGTCGCGCACAGTGCGCGAGAGCCTCGTATAAAGGTTGCCGATCGGCACCATGCGCGCAGCTGTAATTTCGTCCTGCAAGTGGTGCGCGAGCTTGGTGAACTCGTCGATGTCGGCGTCGACGCGGCCCATGAATCCTTCGAGTTGCGTGAGGACCTCGGTCACGTCGGCAGAGATTTCGGTCAGCGAACGGGAAAGGATATTGAAGTCGTCGTAGCGATCCATCTCGAGATCGCTGAATTCGAGAAGATCATTCGACGTGATCGCGGGAAGCCCGGTGACGTGCCCCTTGAAGGTATCCATCTGCGGCGGCTGGCTGCCGGGCACGAGCGTTGGCCGAATCTTGTTGAACTCATGCTTTTCCTGGAACTCGGAGACCTTGCCGGTCAGCCTGCCCTTTGAGAACTGCAGAATTTCGACGAGTTTCGAGAGCTCCGTCAGCCGGCCCAGCATGCGCGTACGATTGATCACGAGTTCGCCGACCGCGTTCATCATGCGGTCGAGCCATTCGAGCGAGATGCGCACGGACTTCGCCTGCGGCAAGGCTTGCGCCCCCGCAGGACGCGAAGTCGCTCCGCCCGCGGGAGCAGTTGCCACTGCTGCTGCCGCAGCGACTAGAGATTCGGTGCCTGCCGCCCCATCGACCGCTTCCTCGACTTCTTCGGGCGCGAGCTCGGCAATGCGCGCAAGCAGCGGATCAACCGCGGCCTCCATTTCCCCGTCGTTTGGCCACTGGCGATGGAGGAACTGCTTAAGAACGTCGACTGATTGCAGGAGAACATCGACGATTTCGCCGCTGGGCTGCAATAGGCCGTCGCGCAGACGGCCGATCAAATCCTCCACGCGATGGGCGACGGCCGAGAGGCGATGCAAACCTACCTGCGCCGCCGAGCCTTTGATCGTGTGCATTGAGCGGAAAAGCCGATTGATGTCATCCGCGTTGGGATTCCCTTCGAGCGCGAGCAGGCATTCTGTGACGGCCTGCAGGTGCTCTTCGGCTTCGGGGACGAAAAATTCAAGGACCTCCTCCGGCACCTCGTCATCCTGCGGAAGCCGTTCGGCGAGTGAGGTTCGGGGAAAAACCATCGGAATCGGCTCGCCAGCGCCGACGGCTCGTCCGTTTTCCTCGCCCGTCGTGTCCGCAGGAGGCCCAGCCGGGAACGCAAACGCGTAACGCTGCTTGAATGCGGCGATGTCACTCGACGTTTCCGATCCGCTCGAGCTGATTTGCAGCAAGTCGAATTCGAGCACCGAGATTGCGTCGGAAATGAACTCGGTGAGCGGGCCGTGCATGTCCGGCGTAAGCGTAGCGTTCAACGCGTAATGAAAGACGTGCGCCATCTTCGCCGCGACCTCGGAAAACTGAGGGAATCCGTAACTCGCAGACGTCCCAGCCAGCGTGTGAGCGGCGATATAGAGTTTTTCCAGGTTTTCGGCGCCAGGTTCGGGTTCCTGCAGCAGGCCGGAATACTCGCGAAGATATTGGAGGTTCTCGGAAGCCTCCTGGAGGAAGAGCTCGATCGATTCTTGATTCGGAGCGTTCACTGAGCTCCCTCCACCAGCGCGGGCGCTCTGCGCCCTTCGACCGCCGCGCCGGGTTTGCGGTACAAGCGGCAGTCACCGAACACGACCGCCTCGAGCTTCATCGGGACGTTCGACAGCGTCTCCGCATGACCGAGGAGAAAATATCCGCCCGGCTCCAGCGCGTCGTAAAAGCGACGCAAAATTCCGAGCCGCCGCTCCTCGGAAAAGTACATCAGCACGTTCATACAAAAGATGCAGTCAAGCTTGCCGACGTAGACCGATTCGGCCAGATTCATCTGGGCGAACGAAATCATGCGGCGAATGCGCGGCCTGACCTGGAGGCCGTGCTTCGTCGCAGAAAAACAGCTTTCCACCTGACCGGGCGAAAGCGCCGCCAAGCTTCGCTTCGAATAGAGTCCGCGCTCGGCGTGGCGGAGAGCCCTGCGGCTGACGTCCGTCGCCAGAATCTCGATCTCCCACGCCTCGGCGAACTTGAGCGAGTCGAGGACTGTGATCGCGATCGAGTACGGCTCTTCACCCGTCGAACAGCCCGCACTCCAAATGCGAAGCGTGCGCGGATTCTGCCAAAACTTCCGCTCCTGCACTTCCGGCAGGATCCGTTCCCGAACCGCATCGAAGACCGACGGGTAGCGGAAGAACGAAGTCTCCTGCGTCAGCAGGCGCTCGAGCAGCGCCTCGTACTCGATGCTCGATCCGCGCACCAGTCCGATCAGCTCTGTTCCGCTCGCCAGGCCTTTTTCGGCGAGGTGCTCGCGCACGCGAGTCGAGAAAAAACGCTCGCGCGAGGAATCGAACAGGATCGCAGATCGCTGCTCGATGAGCGTGCGGATCTGATCGAGCTCCGACTCGCTGAGTCTCGCAGCCGCGACTGAGTGCTGTTTCATGTTCGGCGTTCAGCTCCAGCCAGCACGCGCCGGATCGCGGAAGTTGCCGTTATCGGTGCGCCCCCACGGGAACGCGCGAATCCTCGGCCGAAGAACCTGCCGCCGTTTCGCTCGTTTTCCCGCTCTGTGAACGGAACTGCGCGAGAGCTTCGTTCAGTTGCTCTGACATCTTCACCATGTTGCCCACGGTCGATGCGGTCTGGCGCGCGCCCTGCGTCGTCTGGCGCGTGATGCCGGAAATAATTTGCATCGCGTTCGCCACGCCTTCCGTTCCGCGCACCTGCTGCTTCGAGGCAAGTGAAATTTCCTGCACAAGCTCCGCCGACTGCCGCACGACGCTCGAAATCGCTTCGAGCGCTTTTCCGGCTTGGTCCGCGAGCCCCGCACCGACCTCCACTTCGCGCGTGCCGTCTTCCATGACGACCACAGCCTCGTTCGTTTCCGCCTGAATCGCCTTGATGAGGGCCGCGATGTCTTTCGTGGCGCTGCGGGAGTGCTCTGCCAGCTTGCGCACTTCGTCGGCGACCACGGCGAAACCGCGTCCCGCTTCGCCCGCGCGCGCTGCTTCGATGGCGGCGTTGAGCGCGAGGAGGTTGGTCTGCTCCGTGATGTCGTTGATCACGTTGATGATTTCCGAAATTTCGAGGGAGCGGTCGCCGAGCGACTTGATTTTTTTCGCTGTGGCCTGCACCGACGCTCGAATTCGCTGCATGCCTTCGAGCGTGTCGCTCACGGCCCGGTTGCCCTGTTCGGCGGCGTCGAGCGCGCGGCGAGCAGCCTCTGCGCTGGCTTCCGCGTTGTTCGACACCTGCTTCATCGAAACCGTCAGCTCTTCGACGGCGGACGAAGTGTTCGTGATTTCCTGGTCCTGTTGCGTCGCGCCGGCGGTCATTTCATCGGCGGAGTTCAGAATCTGATTGGCGCTCGTGCTGACGTCGATAGCGGCCTTGCGCACGCGCTCGAGAACCTTGGTGAAGTTGTCGAGCATGAAGTTCACGGAATCGACGACGTTGCCGAGCGCGTCGTTGGTCACCTTGCCGCGGATCGTCAAATCGCCGCGGGCAACCAGATTGATCGTGTTGAGCAAGTCGGTGATGCTACGCTGCAGCGAATCCTGCGCCTGCTGATTCGTTGCGGCGTGCGCGACGCGAGCGACCGCACGGTTGCAATTCTCCGCGATAGAGCCGAACTCGTCGTTGCTATCGACTTCCGCGCGAGCGCGCGCATCGCCCGAGGCAAAACGCTCGGAGAATCTCGCCAGCTCACCGACCGGCTTGAGCACGCGCGTGCTCAGCACAAAAATCAATGAGAGAGCGCCGATCACGGCTACGCCGATGGCACCCAGCAAGACAGCGTTTGCGCCGCCAGGCAACGCAGAAGCATCGCCCGTAGACGCTCCGGCGGCTTTGCCGGCGTGGTAGGCCAGCGCCAGCGCTCCAAAGAGCGTCAGGCTGGTCCAGAAGACCAGCAGCCAGATCGTGGAACTCAAACGAGATTTCATGACTTCCTCCAAAGAACTTGCGCACCCATCGATCTTTCAAACGCCGCACCGCCCATAACCTCGAGCGCGCGGCCCCCGTGATTTACGTGACCCGTTTCGTCCGCGAACCATTGCGCATTGCGGAACATCAAATCACCGGCACCGGAAAAACGTCGGTCAGGCGCCGAAGATCGACGACCAGCGCCAGGCGATCGTCGTGTCGCAACATCCCGCGACAGTGCGGCACTTCTGCCGGAGCCTGATCGAGCAGCGCATCTTCGGTCGCCGAATACGTGCCGATCACCTCGTCCGCGGCGATTCCAAGCCGCAGATCTTCGCGATTCGAGTCGCCGTTCAGAGCAGCGACCACCACATGCTTCGGCAGCAATCCCGGACGGCGGCCTTCCGTGAACGCAATATCCATCAGCGGAACAATCGTCCCGCGAAGATTAAAGATGCCCATCAAGAATGCCGGAGCGAGAGGAATGCGCGTCACGAGCGGCCAATCCACGACTTCCTCCACTTCGAGCACCGACAGGCAAAATCGCTCGCGGCCCGCGCGGAATACGCAGTACTGGCGTTCGGGCCGGCGATCGTCGGGCTGGAGTTCGCTCTCGAGGAACTCGCCCGCGTCGGGTCCAACCAGGAGTCCCGCGTTTTCAGGCTCGGCTGCCATCATGCAAACCTTTTCACCGCGCTGATGAGCTCATCCGGCGTGAACGGCTTAGCGACAAACCCGTTCGCGCCCTGTTGCTCACCCCAGTAGCGGTCGCTCGGCGTCGCCTTTGACGTCACAAGAATCACCGGAATTTGCGCGTAATGCTCCTGATTCTTCAGGTCGCGGCACGCTTGAAATCCGTTGCGTCGCGGCATTACGACGTCGAGCAGAATTACGTTGGGCCGCTCCTCCTCGATCGTTTCCTCGATCTTCGTCGGGTCGGAAATTCCGACCGAATGGAAGCCGGCCTGTTGCAACACCGACTGGAGCAGGCGAATTTCGGCCTGCGAATCGTCCACCACCAAGACTTTCGTCACCACTGCCACACCTCCAGCGTTAGAACCCCCATAGAGAACTGCAACTCGGCAACCATGCGCCAGGCTCCGTTCGCTCTCTGCGACGCAATTGCAAGCGTTTGATTCTCATGGCGCTTACGATCGAAGCAGGCCGCTCACGTCCGCCCCGCGAAGCGGTCGGAAACCTCTTCCGTCTCAGCTTGAGACTCTTTCTCACCGAGCCGCATTTCGGCCGCAAGCGATGAGAATCGCTGCATGATCTCGTTGAGGCGCAGCGCCATGGTGTGAATTGTCTGAATCTGCTCGCGCGATTCGCCTGAGACGCGGCCGGGTTCGAGCAACAACAGATCCGCGTTGCCGAGAACCGATGTCAGCGCGTTGTTCACGCTGGGCCGCATCTCGAGCATGTAGCGTCCGAGCGTGGCGTGGTTTTGCGACGCGAGCACTTGGCGCTCCGCGCTCTGCGCGCGCGCGACGGCGTCCACGCGCCGCAGCGCTTCGATCGCGACAAGGATCAGCGTAGCGGCCCAACCGTCGCCCATCGGCACGAGTAAAATGTGGGGATGTTCCGCGTGGAGCGCGGGGAGGTCTTTCTCATCCGCGACGCATACGGACGCAGTGCCGGGTGCTGCGCCACATCGGGAGAGGATCGAAGCTCGCTTTCCTTCGAGCACGGGGCCAACGATCGTGAGGTCGTAGCCTGCGCCACTGCCGGCGTGCCACACATCACTGGTCACGATCGTGATGCCGGGCACATACCGCTCCGATTGCCACCGCGCAGAAATGGTGCGGGCAAACTCGGTGTCGTCCGATACGATCAAAACGCTCGCGTAACTCAAGGAATTGCGCGCCCCCGGCGCCGCCTAGGACTGGAGACCTTCCGCCTCTTCAATACACGACAGCAGCCGTTTCGTACTGATGCCCAGATTCACGGCGGCTTCGGTGTTCTTCGACTTCTTCGCCTGTTCCACGCGCCCCTGAAAATAGGAAACCTCGGAGCGTGCGAACGGGAGAACGGACTTGAGTTCGCTTTCATCGCCGGAGCGCTTTCTCTTATCCGTAGCGACCGAAAGCATCGCGCGTGCGACCACAGCGCGGCGCAAGTCCTCGGCGTCCTGATTGCCCTCGCTGACGAACGCGGCAACTTCCCAGGATGAAAGCAATACTTTCGTGTCCTGCAAAACGACGGTGGACATCGAACGGCCGCGCGAAGGTGGTGCGGCAATCAACTGTTCCCAGATTGTTTCCATGCACTTCTCGGCCTCCGCGGCGGCGTCGATGGACGGCCCCGTGGGTTCGTGGCTCGCAGCGGTCGCACGGCTCGTTTTCTGCGCCGCAGGTTCGGACTGCGTGAGCGCCGGACCAGTCGCCTTGGCATCCGCGGGGCGCGACGGTTCCGCGCTAGCGGCGGGAACTTTGGGCGAGGGGGCGCCTGGCTTTGCGGATTCACCTTTCGTGGCGGCTGCCGCGGGCGGCGGTGCTCCGGGGGATTTGCGTCCCAGCGCCTCTTCCAAAGCTGCGCGCACCGCAAGCAGTTGCTCGAACGCGCGATGGACCGAGCTGTGCGTGTAATCCTTCTGAAAAGGCTGCCGCCAGTTCTCGCTGAAAAAGCGAAGCTGCGCCGTGGTCTCAGCCGCTGAGAACCCGGCGCCGCGGCAGTCGACAGCTTTCACGCCCGTCGCTTCGAGCTTGTCCACGGCTTCGCGGACAGCCTTCAGATCCGCGTGGAGCATCCGTATGAATGCCCGCCGCAGCAGGAAGTTGAAGCGGCAAAAAGCGACCAGAGCCGCCGGATCGTAGAACATCGGTCCTGCGGAGTCCTTGAGAATTCGACCCTGCTCGAGCAGCCCGTCCTCCATCAGATCTCGAAGACTGTGACAGTGCTTGGTCTTCTCAAGAATCTGCTCGAGCGGCCCGCACCATTCGAGCGGCGTCGGATCGGCCTGCGCCAGCACAGGCTGGAGGAGGCGAGCAACGTGGTCGAGCGTGATTTCCTTGTGCACCAAGCCCTCTTCTTCCGAGGCTCGAAGCGCGAAATATTGCACGAGGAGCAGGTCGATTTTGTCCCGGTCCGCGTCTGTCTTGTCCGCCTTGCGCAGCTGGCGCTGAACGAGAGCGCGCAGACTTTCCTCATTCCCATTGAGAGTTTCCGGAGGAAGCTGGCGCAATTGGAAAGCGAGGATTTTCTTGTCGAGATCGTCCAGCCACTTCGTGTCCGAGTCGAACGTGCTTCGAGTGGGCCGAACGGGTGGAAGTTCGCCTTGCGGATAAGGCAGTGGCGCGAGGTTGAATTGCGTCGCGAGTGCGGCGTAGAGCGGGTACGCCTGGCGGGCTTCTTTCCATCGAGCCGCCAGTTCCGCGGGGTTGGGGCCGCCCGCGTTCGCCTTGATCGTGGCGACGGGGGGTGCAGTCGTCGTACCGGATGTTTTTGGACTCATGGTTTTATGATCCAGTTTTCAACCTCACCGACGAATCGTGCCGCAATAGCCTTGCGGCCGCCGTGATAACGCACCGCAACAACAACCGCGCGCGCATCGAGCGAGCCGTCGGAATTTGTCACCCGCAGCCGGTCTTCGAATTCGAGTGGCAAAGTGGACGCGAACAGCACTTCTTGGGGGGTGCCATATTCGATCAACGTCTGTTCCTGCAAGCCCCGCCGGCCAGCAGACACGGTCGCCACTTTCACCGGCAGGCGAACCGGCGACGCGCCCGGAAATAGCTCCGCTAGTTTTTCGACGCAAGTTGGTTCAGCGAGTACGGATCCTGATTGCGATTCGCGCGACACAGCTAGTTGTCCTCTGTCCCGCGTGATCGTCGCCGCCCACGCGTTGCCTATCCCCTGTGAAGCAATCAGGCAGACGCCGACCAGCACGGGTTCCATGCTGGGTTGCACGGGGGCGGCCAAAGGTTTCGGCCAAGAGCCGATTCTAAGTTGTTCAACTGCTTGCGCTTGCTAGGAGGGTCCTCGTCCACGAGGGAAGCAACGTCTCAGCCTGACACGCATTTGTCTCAAGCCTGCACTCGATGACGTACCGCTTGAGCAGAATTTCGAACGGACCGGCTCGATCTAACGCGGCTACAAAGGAGTTTCGACGAGTTCTTTCTGCGCTGAGCGCAGCGGGATGTGGTAGCGCTTGAGCTTGCGGTAGAGCGTCGCTCGGCTGATGCCGAGCATTCGCCCTGCGAGCGCCTTGTCGCCACCGGCTTGTTCGAACACGCGAAGGATGGTCATGCGCTCCAGATCGGCCAGTGCGGTCGTAGAAAGCTCCGCCGCATCGTCAGCCGCCGCTCCGGCCCCTTGCGCTCCGCGGATGGCAGGTGGCAGGTCGTTCACATCGATCGTCTGGTGATCGCCGAGCGCAATGGCGCGCGCTATGCAATTCTCGAGCTCGCGGACATTCCCCGGCCATTCGTACTGAAGGAAGCTTTTCATCGCCGCGGGCGTGATTTGGACGTTTTCGCCCGGTGCGTAGCGATCGAGAAAGGAGTGAACCAGCGGCGGGATGTCGGACTTGCGCTCGCGCAGGCTCGGCAGATGGACGCTCACCACGTTGAGTCTGAAATACAGGTCCTTGCGAAACGTTCCGGCGCGATATGCGGCCTCGAGATCGCGATTCGTGGCCGCAATCACGCGGACATCCACAGCGACCTTGTCGTTGCTGCCCACAGGGCGAATCTCCTTTTCTTGTAGTACCCGCAGCAGTTTCGCCTGCATTTCCAACGGGAGTTCGCCGATCTCGTCGAGAAAAATTGTTCCGCCGTTTGCCGCCTGGAACAATCCGGCCTTGGATTTCAGCGCGCCGGTAAACGCGCCTTTTTCGTGGCCGAACAATTCGCTTTCCATCAGCGTCGGAACCAGCGCGCCGCAGTCGACCGCGATAAACGGCATTGGGGCGAGCGGCCCGCGGAAGTGAATCGCTCGCGCTACGAGCTCTTTTCCGGTGCCGCTTTCGCCCGTAATGAGCACGGGCGTGCGCGTGTCTTTCAAGCGCGACACCATTCGAAGCACGTCCTGCATTTTCCCGGATGTGCCGATAATTCCGTCGAGCTGAGCATCCGCGCTCACGCGTTCTCGGAGGAATTGGTTTTCCGTAACGAGCCGTACTTTCTCCGCCATGCGCTGCAGAAGCTGACGCAGACGTTCCACGCGAAACGGTTTCTCGATGTAGTCGTACGCACCGAGCTTCATCGCTTCCACGGCCGATTCAATGGAGCCGTGGCCGGTCATGATCGCTACTTCGCTGCGCGGGACTAGCTCTTTGATTTTTCGAAGCAGCTCGGTGCCGGAGAGGCTCGGCAGCTTCAGATCGGTTACGACGATGTCAGGCGTTGCCGTTTCGATCAATCCAAGCGCCGCTTCCGCTGTCTCTGCTTCGATGCAGATGAAGTTCAGCCCTTGGCCCACCGTCATACAGAGACGCCGGATGCTCTGCTCGTCGTCTACGATCAAGAAGCGAAGCCGCAGTTCTTCTCTCATGTTGTCCCTAAATTGTCCCGTGTTTCAGACCCGATGCCGCGCTCCTTCATTACTGCGCCATCTCCGCCGCGACCAGCTCGACAGCCTTCGTGGCAATCGGCAGCCGCACCGTGAACGTGCAGCCTATGCCGTCCGGATTATTCTGACCGGAGATCTCTCCTTGGTGAGCTCGAACGATGCCGTAACAAATGCTGAGCCCCAGACCTGTGCCTTTGCCGACTTCCTTCGTCGTGAAGAATGGGTCGAAGATTCGCTCGGGATGCGAAATGCCGGGTCCATTATCACGAAACGTGATTTCAACTTGGCTGCCCTGGTCCCTTGCGCCGATCTCGATGCGCCCGGGCCTCGGCACGTCCTGAACGGCGTCATATGCGTTGTTGAGAATGTTGAGAAATACCTGTTGCAGCTGGTGCGGATCGCCCACCAGCGGCGATAGTTCACCTTCGTAAGTCTCCTTCACCTCGATGCCTCGGTTGGATAGATCGTAGGCGCGCAGTTTGAGCACCTGTTGCAGAAGCGCTTTCACGCTCACAGGTTCGCGCTGCGCAGGCATATGGCGCGCAAAGCTCAGAAGATTCTGGACGATCAGACGGGTTCGCTGCGCTTCCTGGAGGATGACCCGCAATTCGTCTTTGGCCGCGTCCGGCACCGCGGGATTTTCGAGCAGCAGGTCGGCGAAACCCACGATTGCTGCCAGAGGATTGTTCACTTCGTGCGCCACGCCCGATACGAGCTGTCCGAGCGCGGCCATTTTTTCGGTGTGCATCAATTTCGTCTGCAGCTCGGCGGCGTCGGTGATATCCGCCATCACGATCACAACGCTATTGATAATGCCCTGCTCGTCACGCATCGGGCTCAAACTGACGGAGAAAAGCCCCGTGGTGCCGTTTCCGCGCATCATCGGTGTTTCCAAATTGTCGAGCGCCGCTCCTTGAAGAACGCTCTCGAGCGCTTCGGAAAACATGGGCCGCCGCGCCACAGGCACCATCTCCGCAAGCGGGCGCCCGAGGAGGCTTTCCTGAGCGTATCCGGACTCGAAGCAGCGCCGATTGGCGTAGCTGACGAGCCCTGCCGTGTCGAGCACCAGGATCATGCTCTGCGTGTTGTTCAGGATATTGCGGTTGAAATCACGTTCCCGGCGATAGCGCCGCTCGGCCTCGCGGCGATCGGTAATATCTTTGAGAACGTGGACCGTTCGGCCTTCCGCGTCTTCACCCGCGCTGATGCGCGACGTCGAAACGAGATAAGTGCGGTCGCCAGCCGAGTGAACGAATTCTTCGCGCGGAATCCTCGCATTGCGGCAGAATGGGCAGCGTCCCGCTTGCGCCGGCGTGCCCAACAATTCCAGTTCGCCAATGTCGCTTCCGACCGCTTCCGTGGGAGGAACGCCCAGCAGGTCGGATAGCGCGCGGTTCAAGCGCAGCACGCGGCAAGCTTGATCGTGCACGACGATGAAATCGGAGATCGCGTCGACGTCTTCCACCCACTGCTTTCGCGATCGCTTGATCCGCGAAAACAGCCGCAGGTTTTCAAGCGCCACCGACGCGTAGCCTGCAAGTGATTCCAGGACCTGCTGCTCTGTCGCGACAAGATCACGCTCCAGATCGACCAGGCACAACACTCCGAGAAGTTCGCCTTCGCTTCCTGCGAGACGAACCAGGGTCACATCGCGCCATCCCAGAGCCTCGGCCAGCTCACCTCCCAATAGACCCGCGGCCGAGCCGCACCGAAACGGCCCGCCGGGTGCGCCCGCCTGTTGCGCAACCGCGCTAGCCAGCCTCTGTTGAACGAGTTGCTCCCAGCGGTGTGCAGGTCCGCTCAGCGCCGCGATTTCCCATTCGTACCCGCGGTCAAGCGCGAGCGTGACCGCGCGCGCACCGAGCATATCCGCAGTGCGGGATGTAAGCCTGCGGGCGAATTCAGTGGTGCCCAGGGAAGGGCTTAGCTCCCTCGTCGTGGCGGAGAACTGCGCCAGCAGACTCTGAAACGAGCCACTGAGACGCGGCGGAACCGCTCGAATTCGCCTAATTGCACGCATGGGAGGTCGGGGACTGCGCGCTTCGCCTATACAAGTAAAGACGTTACGGTGCGTTCTCAATTTGAGTCAAGGAATGCGCCGTACAGGGGTGCCTTAAGGGGCAATCGCGCGTTCGTCGCATCCTGAGACCCTGACCGCTGTGCATCTGGCTGAGTGAGACGACTCCGACGCCTTCGTCGGCTGCGCAAATCCTCCGGCTCCCGAGAAAGTGCATTTATTTCAGCCAGTTATGTCTGCAGATGGCGGGTTGTCCACCTCCCTGGGATATCGCTCCGGCGTGGCATCGCCCGTGCAATTTCTGCCGCGGGGGATTTGTCTGCTTTGGGGAGGACTATCTCAATGAGAAGGATATTTGCGGTCGTTGGGCTGGGGCTGGCGCTGATTTTGGGCGGGGCGGCGGTGCTGCCCAAGAAGGCCAGCGCGCAGGATGCTGGCGATGAAGCGAAGCGCAAGGTTCGCACCAAGGTCGTCCCGGAGTATCCGGCGCTTGCGAAGCAGATGAACGTCACGGGCAAGGTGAAGATCGAAGCCACGATTGCGGCGGACGGGCATGTGATCAGCACCAGAGTGGTTGGGGGAAGTCCGCTGCTGGTCAATGCCGCCCTTGACGCTCTCAAGAAATGGCGCTTCGAACCGGCTGCAAAAGACACCACGGAAATCATCGAGTTCGAGTTCAACGGGCAAAGCTAGCATCCCACCGGGTTCACGGGGGCTCTTCTGGGCGGGGAGCGGAGGATTTTGACATGAAGTTTTCTGATCTGACGATTGGACGGAAGCTAACGGTAGGTTTTGGCACGATTCTAGCGACCATCCTGTTCCTGTTCGTGATCAATATCTTCACCGTCGTGCGGCAGTTCAGCGCGCGCTCGGCCGTTGCCGCAACTCTTACCGACGTGCAAACCATCGAGAGCGTGCGCTACAGGATGCTGGAGAATCGCCTCTCGCTCGGCAATTACCTGCTTAGCGGCGATCTCCGTGACGAGGAAAAGACCAACAAGGGAATCAGCGACCTCCAGGACCTCTTGAAGCTCGGTGAAACCAAGGCCAACGATGCCGGGCTGCGCGCAGCGCTTTCTCAGGTGGAAGATAACGAGCGCGGCTGGGCCAACGATTTCGCGAAAGAGCTGATTGCGAAGCGGCATCAGGTGGATTCCGGCGACGCCACCGTCTCGGATTTGCAGATCTACTATCTGCAGCATGATCCTGCCTCTTGGACCACCAAATCCACGAACATTCTGGATCAGGCGGATCAGTCCGTGCGGAAGGCGCAGGAAGATTCGACCGCGGTGTCCGCTTCGGCCATGACGTGGAGCGCCGGGATTACGACTGTAGGCACGTTGTTCGCCGTATTTTTCGGGGCTTTCATCGCCTATTCCACGGCGAAATCGATCACGCACCCCGTTGGTCACCTAATCGAAGTGGCTCACAAGATCAGCGAAACTGGCGATCTGGATCAGACGATTGATATTCATCGCGACGATGAGGTCGGCCTCCTCGCCGAAAACTTCAACAAGATGATCGCTCACCTCAAGGGAATGGCGGCCTTATCAGCTGCCATCGCCGAGGGTCATCTGTACGTAACCATTCAGCCGCGATCGCAGCAGGACACGATGGCGAGAGCTTTCTCGCAGATGACGCATGGTCTTCGCGACCTGGTTCGTCAGGTGCGCGACAGCGCTTCGCAAGTCGCTAGCGCATCCGGGCAGATGGCCAGCGCGTCCGACGAGTCCGCGAAGATCAGTGTGCAGGCCGCTTCTGCCATCGACGAAGTCACCAGCACGATGCACGAAATGAGCGTGAACGTGCAAAACGTGGTGAAGAACACGCAAGTGCAAGCCTCGAGCGTTGCGGAGACCTCCGCGTCGATCGACCAGATGGTCACGTCGATCCAGCGCGTGGCGGACACGGCCAAGCTTCTCGTCGACATCTCGCACCGTTCCCGCGAAGAAGCTCGCACCGGCATGGTCACGATGGACAAAGCCACCGAAGGGCTCAATCGCACGAGTCACGCGATTCAAGCTTCGTCCGAAATCATCGACGCGCTGGGCCGACGGGCCGACGATATCGGCAAGATCATCGAAGTCATCGACGATCTCGCCGAGCAAACGAACCTTCTCGCCCTCAACGCCGCGATCGAGGCGGCGCGCGCCGGCGAGCACGGCCTCGGTTTCGCGGTGGTCGCTGAGGAAGTCAGAAAGCTCGCTGAGAAATCCACGCAATCGACCAAGGAAATTTCCGAGCTGATTCAGGGAATTCAGAAGGAAGCCCGGGAGGCCGTCGAGAACATGGAAAAAAGCACGACCATGGTTCAAGAGGGCCTGGTTCTCAACAAGGATCTCAGCCTGGCGCTGGACAAAATCTCCGACGTCGTCTCCGAAGTGTACAAATTCTCACAGGAAATCGGCGCCGCCACCACGGAGCAGTCGAGCGGATCTTCACAAATCGCGAAGGCGACCAACCGCCTCACGGAGATCACGCAGGAAATCAACTCATCCGTCGAGGAGCAGGCGTCCGGCGCGCAAGCCGTCGTTCGCTCCATGGAGCGAATGCGCGAACTCGTGCAACAGTCGACGTCGAGTTCAACAGAATTGGCGGCGGCCGCGGAACAGATGTCGAAACTCTCTCGCGCGCTTCTCGATTCGATGGACCGCTTCGCGCTTGAGGATTCATACGCCGAAAGAGGCCGTCACGCCCCCCGCCGGCAGGGGCTGCCACCGGAACGCCACACGCAGCCGGAATACGCCGAGTTGGTTCGGTCCTGACGACTCAAAGGCCCACTATGGACAAGGAACTCCAGGTCGTTGG
>Ga0187769_10000761_pt1 | contig 17859 bp, 20 predicted proteins | sample 0116_SJ02_MP02_1_FD_133140 | JGI IMG/M metagenome (GOLD analysis project Ga0187769, IMG submission 133140) | Tropical peat soil microbial communities from peatlands in Department of Meta, Colombia - 0116_SJ02_MP02_10_MG | ecosystem: Environmental > Terrestrial > Soil > Wetlands > Peat | place... | reverse complement strand
TGCTTTCCCTGCTTTCCTCCCAGACGTCGTACCGTGCACTCCGTAGTCCGTCGGCAAAGAAACCCTCCACTTTGCAATGGGTCGGGACGCGTAATCTGTATGATTTGGGAATTGGGACGATTCATGCGCGAATTCTCGCGCATGAATCTCAAATCAATGACGATGCAGCACACGGCACATCTTCCTTAATAGCGGTCAGGATTTCCTAAACATTAACTATGAAAAACTACGCACGCGCTCTTCTACCTACTGCACTTCTCGTAGCATCGACCTTCCTCCTCATCGCCGCGCCCGCGGCGCATGCGACCACATCGTACACTGTCCAGGTTGGCTATGCGGACAACCTGAGGCCCACGCCTTTCTTCCCATCGCCATGGTGCGGTGACTCCGGCGTTGCCTTGTTCGCCGCCACTGGCGAGCCCTGCATTGCTGGGGATACACAGTTCGACGATGGAGCAATCCTCGTGACCAACACTGGAACCAACTCGCTCACGATTAACGACCTGTCCGTCAACCTTCACCCCGCCGTGGGCTCGCCCACGTTCAGCATCTGGGGCTCCTACCTTCCATTTACCCTGAACTCAGGTCAAAGCGCCATCTTCGCTCAGACGGGAGACTCGGAGAGCTTCGACACGAGCGACTTTCCACTTTCCTTGCCCGTAGCTGACAACCCTGCCAACAATTGCAGCACCGGGCCGCAGTCCACAACGGCAATCTGCACCACAAACGCTCCTGAAATCACAATCACCGTGAACGGTGTTCCGACAAACTACTTCGATAACGGGCACACGTTGGACACCGGTGGGCAGGACGCAGTCAATTACAATCCCTGCATCAACCCGGCAGACTCACCTGGCAACTGCAACGAATCACTACAGTGGCGAGACATAACCCTGACCTGTGGCACCTCTTGCCCAGGCGGGGGAACGACGGTCCCAGAATTCAGCCTCCCTGTCATCGCGGTAGCCGCGGTGTCTTTCCTGGGCGTACTGCTGCTCGGGAGAAGACTCCAATCGAAGGCCAGCCGCACATCTGAAAGCACGAGCATCGGTAGAACAACACGCTCCGCATAGATTGAGTTGGGCGTTGCCCTGAGGGCAGCGCCGAACCCCTTTTTGTATCGCATCCGGCATATTCCGTCGCTGTCAAAGCCATCACTGGCGAACCACAGGCTGCTGTCAGCGGAGTCGGACTCCTTACGCATATTCCTGCACCACGAAGGGCCTGAATCACGCGGGGCCACAACTCCCATTAGTGGGTCTACCAATCGGATTCAGAAATGGAGTTCGTACTGGGGCTGGAGTCACCCTTCAGCCTGGACTACACCCTGGAGAGCGGTCAGGTGTTCCGCTGGGAGAACAGGGGCGAATGGTGGTACGGCGTCCTTCCGATGGGAGTCATCAAAGTTAAGCAGGAGGCCGACTCGATCAGATGTGTATCCAGCTCCGAATCGATGGACGGGGCCTTCGTGAGGTCCTACTTCCGGCTGGACGAGCAGCTCGAGCCCATCCTCGCTTCGATCATGAAGGACAGCACCATGGCGTCGGCAGTGCAGAGGTTCTACGGCCTCCGCCTGATCAGGCAGGAGTTCTGGGAGTGCTTGGCCTCCTTCTTGCTCGCGACCAACGCGAACATCCCTCGCATAAAGAAGATGGTCTCTTCAGTCTGTTCCACGTTCGGTGACCCGACAGAGTTCGAGGGGCTGAAGTACTTTCGATTCCCCCCTCCCGAAAGGCTGGCCGAAGCGCAGGTGGCCGAGCTCAGGGAGTGCGGGCTCGGGTACAGGGCGCCCTTCTTAAGACGCGTCGCCGAGTCGGTCTCCAGTGGGGCCGTAGACGGAGGGGAGATTGAACTGAAGAACTACGAGCAGGCGCATTCGGCCCTGCTGAAGGTCTTCTCCGGCGAGAAGCTGCTCCTCGGCGTGGGCCCGAAGGTGGCAGACTGCGTGCTTCTCTACTCTTGCGGGAAGGACGACGCCTTCCCAATCGACGTTTGGGTGGCCAGGGAGCTGGCTGACTCCTACCCAAGGCTGGTCGACCCCAGCGTCCTGAAAAAACTGTCCCGGGAGCACGGGGGGAAGCTCACCTATCGCGAGTACGCAGACCTTTCACGGGCTGCGAGAGGATACTTCGGGCCCTACTCGGGCTACGCCCAACAGTATCTCTACATGTACGGAAGGGTCCGGGACCAGTAACGAGCTAGGTTTCCTTCTTCCTTGGCGCCCTCTTCCTGGGCGCTGGCTGAGCCTTCTGCGGGGCCGCTGCTTCGGCCTTCTTCGACGCGACGTACCACTTCTTTATGGCGGCGACGTTCGCCTGAATCGTGCTTCTCCTCCTCAAGTCGACTGGCACCTGCCACTTCAAGGCGAGGCCCAGCGGGAGCCCTCCCTCGGCGAGCTCTCTCATAGAAAATCCCTTCCCGTCCCTGTTGATCGTGCCCGTGCCGTGCCTGGCGCTCACGAGAGCCCCCGGGATTCGGCCCGATGGCCTGGTTGGCCTCGGCTTCCCAGCCTTGGTGGAACCTTCGGTGCCTTCCTTCTTCTTGGCTCGGGGCTTCGCCCTGCTCCTGACGCTCAACTGGAGAGGAACCCCCCATCGGTCTCGTTAAAACGGTTTCTTGAACCGGGGCCGCCCCGGCCACGACCTGGGCTAGGGTCGCTTCGGGCTCCTCGACCCGACGTACATGGCCAGCGCGCCCAGAGCGGTCAGCAGGACACCGGCCCCCTCCATGGGGGCGCTCTGCAGAACGAGGAAACCGGGAATGAAGACGGCGTCGGCGCCAAGGATCAGGACGATGACTCCCGCAGCAAAGAGCTTGCCGTTGGAAATCGGGACGGGGGGCGTCCCCTTCGCGCCCGGTGCGGTAACTGGCGCCGGCCCCGGCACCCTCCTCCAGGTGGGAAACCCTCCTTTCATGAGGCCCATCGGGAAGAAGAGGACACCAAGCGCTAGGATTATGCTGGAGGTCCCCTGGGCGGCCCCGGGCTCGGGACTGGGAATCAAGCAGTAGCAAGAATCACCCGCTGAATTCATCGGTCCGTAGAAGAGCACGATCCCCGCGGCTCCGACGAGTATGAAGAACAGGGATAGTGCCAGGAACTCGGAGTCCAACGTGCGTTGAGTCGTTCGCCAGACTTCTCTTAAAAGTTTCTTCTCATGAATCGGTTCGTCGAGGGAAGGCTGGACTCGGGACTGGGAACAACCCCTAGGAAGTCAGTCGGGCTCCCCGACGGTCGCTCCGAAGGGGCCAATTCTTGACGAAATCAGGTCGCAGACATGGTTCGGGCTGGGAATGTCCTCCAGCTGCTCAGCCACCCCCCCGCCCATTAGACGGACGCTGCCGCGCCCTGCCTTGAGTATCATGAAAACGGTGCCGCAGTCGAACCTCTTCGCGAGTACGCCTTGCGACACCGAGATGTCAAGGATGTCCTGATAGCGGACCGAGTCGGCGCCCCTGAAGAGCCGTTTCACTGTCAGACCTTCGTCGAAGATTTCGATTCTCGTTTCGTACTTTATTCCGACCACTATCAGGAGCAGCCCGACCGAGATTGCGAGGAATATCAGGTAGTGTACGAGATTGGCCGGAGTGATCTCTAGGAAAATCGAGAATACGCCGATTGCGATGAGGCCCTTCAGGAATGTCTTGGCGACCCTGGGCCTCAGCCTAAGGGTCGCAGGTTCGGCGGGGCCCTCACTTGTAGAGCCAGCAGGAGACATCCTCGTCCTCGACCTTGATGGGTTTCGGGTCGTCCGTCCTGCAGATGTCCATGGCGTGGGGGCACCTGGGGTTGTACCTGCAGCCTGGCGGCAAGTTGACCATGCTCGGCACCTCTCCGGTGGGGGGCGCCACTTCTTTCGTGTCCAGGGAAGGCACGGACTTCAAGAGCGCCTGCGTGTATGGGTGCTTCGGAGAGCCTATCACGCTCTTCGTCGGCCCCGCCTCGATAATCTCTCCAGCGTACATGGTCATCGTCCGGTCGGAGATGAACCGCGCCACTGCGATGTTGTGCGTGATGAAAAGGTATGTGAGCTTGAACTCGTTTCTGAGGTCCAGAAGCAGGTTGAGCACTTGGGACTGGACCGACGCGTCGAGGGCTGAGGTGGGCTCGTCCAGTATGACAAGCTTCGGCGTGGAGATTATCGCCCTCGCGACCGCGACCCTCTGTCGCTGTCCCCCTGAGAGGTCGCGGGGACGGCGTTCAGCGAAGTTGTGCTCCAGACCCACTGAATCGAGCGCCTTGTCAACTGCAGCGTCCTTGGCCGCCTTCCCGTAACCGAGCTTCTGCAGCGGCTCCCTCACTATCGCCCTTACCGTCGCCCTGGGGTCTAGGCTCTCGAACGGGTTCTGAAAGACCATCTGGATTTCCCTACGGATCCGGCCGAGGTTTCTCTTGGACACGTCCTCTCCGGAGTAGAGGATGCTGCCCTCCGTAGGGGTCTCCAAGGTCGCTATCATCCTGCCCAAGGTCGTCTTCCCGCATCCGCTCTCCCCTACGAGAGCGAGCACCTCCCCCTCCTGGATTCTGATGTTGACGTCGTCCACTGCTTTCACCAGGGGAGGGAACTGCCTCAGCAGCGTCTCGAGGACTCCGGTCTTGCCGGTCCTGAAGTACTTCTTCAGGCCTACCGTCTCAACTAGTGTTCCCGCCATGCAAGAAGCACCTCACCAGCGCCCCGTCTTTTTCGGTCTCAGGGGGCGACTTCGAACTGCAGATCTCCATCGCGTAAGGACAGCGCGGGTGGAAGCGGCACCCGCTTGGGGGGCTGAGCATGTTCGCCGCCGAGCCCGAGATGGACGTCAGCCTCCCCTGGTCCTTCGTGGTCCTCGGGACGCTCGCTATCAACGCCTGCGAATAAGGATGAAGGGCGTTCCTGGTGATGTGCCCAGCCTCCCCCATCTCGACCACCTCCCCCGCGTACATCACGACCATCCTGTCGCATATGCTGTAGGCCACGTTTATGTCATGAGTGATGAAGATGATGGACATCCTGTACTCGCGCTGGAGTTCCCGCATCAGCTTGAGGACCTGGGCTTGCACGGTCACGTCCAGGGCCGAAGTGGGCTCGTCCGCAATCATCAGTTTGGGCCGCATGACAAGGCCCATGGCGATGACGACCCGTTGGATCTGTCCCCCGGAGAGCTGGTGCGGGTACCGCGTAATGATCGATTCGGGGTCAGGCATGCGGACGTCTTCGAGTTTCTTGACAGCTTCCTTGCGTGCTTCACCCTCGCTGAACGGGGCATTCGTGTGCCTGGCCCTCGAGTGAATCGCCTCCAGCATCTGGACGTCTACGCGCTTCACCGGGTTCAGTGTGTTCAGGGGGTCCTGGAATATCATGAACGCAGTGCTTCCTCTCATTCTGACGACCTCGCGGTTGCTCATGGTGGCGACGTCTTTTCCGTCGAGCATCAGGCGCCCAGCCGAGTAGCTCGCGTTGAGGGGCAGGAGACGGACTATTGCGAGGCCAAGGGTCGACTTGCCGCATCCGCTCTCACCCACTAATGCCACGCTCTCGCCCTCACCAACCGTGAGGTTCACGCCGTTCAGCGCCTTGAGCGTCCCGTAGACCGTCCTGTAGGTGATTGCAAGGTTCTCTACGTCCACTATGTCCTTCCCGGTACCAGGCGTGGGCATCTAGTAGGTCGTTCTTCCTCCGATGAGGTCCTGCAACCTGTCTCCAACCAGGGTGAACGCCACAACCACTATTGCTATGACCACCCCTGGCATGATCGAGTACCACCACTGCAGTGGGAAGAACTGCAGCCCGGCGGCGGACTCGGCTCCCCATTCGGGGTAGTCTGAGCTTACGCCGATGCCGAGGAATGCGAGCGCGGCATAGGTGAGGATCACAGTCCCCATGTCTAGGGTCGCGTAGGCTATGATTGGATCAACCGAGTTGGGGATGATGTGCTTCACAAGTATCGCAAAAGAATTGGACCCGCTAAGCTTGGAGGCTTCGACGTAGGCTTTGTTCCGCAGGGTGAGGGCCTGGGCCCGGAAGAACCTGGCGTAGGTCGGCCACCAGATGATCATCAGCGCGTAGAGGAGTGCCGTGAAGCCCCCTCCGATCAGGATTGCGACTGCTATTGCTAGCACCAGCGCGGGGAGCGCCAGGAATGCATCCGTCAGCCTCATCATGATTTCGTCGACCCAGCCTCCATAGTATCCAGCCGCCGTGCCCAGAAACATCCCAACCACGATGGCGCTCCCGACGACGATCACCGAAGCGGCCGCGTCGTGGGGGGTGGCGTAAAGGACGCGAGAGAGTATGCTCTGCCCCTGGAAGTTCGTTCCGAGGATGTTCGCAGGGAAGTCCGCGAGCGAGGGAGGCTCGAGCTTCAGGTCGAACGTCAGCGCAAGCGGGTTGGTCGGCAGGAGCATCCACCCCAGGTCTGGCTGCCCGATGACGTTCGCCAGCTCCTGCATGATCGCTTCGAATATGGCGAACAACATGAACGCCGCGATGATAAGGAGTCCGACAAACGCGGGTTTGTCCTTCCTTATGTATTCCAGGTAGAACGAAGCGCCCTTCTTCACATCCTTGGTCTCCGCGGCTGCCGAGCCGGTCTTGAGAGCTACCTGCCCGGAGGACCTTATCGGCCTCCTGGCCAAATGGCCGAGGAACGACGAGAGGCTCACCTAGGTCAGCCTCACTCTCGGGTCTGCGACGGCGTACAGGATGTCGGCCACAAAGTTCGCCACAATCACGGCGATTCCGGTAATGACGGTGAACGCCAGCACCGCGGTGTAGTCGTCATTGTAGATGGCATTGACAGTGAAAAAGCCCATGCCGTGGTACGCGAAGACGTCCTCGATTATCACGGCCCCGCCAACGGAGAAGGCGAACAGGAGGGCGACGAGCGTGATTATCGGAATCATGGCGTTCCTGAAGGCCGTCCCCCAGACGACCTTTCCCTTGCTCAGCCCCTTCATGTAGGCCAGCTTGACGTAGTCGCGGTCGAGCGCATCGATCATGCTCGCCCGGCCGAGCCTGGTCACGAGGCCAAACCCGATCACCGCTATTGCGAAGGCAGGAAGGATTAGGTGCTGGACGGCGCTCCAGAAGTACACCCAGTTCTGGGCCAGAAGCGCGTCTATGATGGGCGCGCCCGTTACGGCGGGAGGGGGAATGAGAGTCGGGTCCACGACCCCCGTCGCCGGCAGGAGGTTCAGCCAGTAGGCGACCACGAGCTGCATGATGAACCCCACGAGAAAGATCGGCGCCGACCATGTTGTCAGGTAAAGCGCCTTCATGCCGTAGTCCGGCGCTCTGTTTCTGTTGGCGGCGGCGATGGCCCCGGTGTACAGGCCGATGAGCACTCCGATGATTTGTCCTACGACGACCAGCTCGAGAGTGACCGGGAGGTAGGCCTGCATTTCCTGGAGCTCTGGCACGTGGTATAGGGTGTCTGTTCCAAAGTTCCCGTGAAGTATCCCGATGAGGTAGTTGTAGAATTGGATGTAAAGAGGAGCGTCAAGGTCGTTAGCCTTGATGATCGAGGCGAGAATCGCGGGGGTGGCCCTCGGATTCCCAGTGATTATTCTGGCCATCGCCACAGGCGAGGGAACAAGAACGTGAAGGAGGACAAACACGAGCGCGATGAGCAGGACCAGGGTTACGGCAGCGTTTATCGCCCTACGGACCACGAACAGCCCGAAGTTCGAAACCAAGCTTCCATCAGAAGAATTGCTCGAATTAGAATATTAGCCTTTCCAGCGGGCGCTACTCCCGCCCTTGGAATTGAGATACTCGCCCAAGGCTTACGCTAGGAGGCGGAAAAAATAAGGGGGTTTCCTAGACAGAGTCTAGGAATGTCCTGTCGCGGGTTGATAGTAGGCTAGGTTATAGAAGACTGCGAACTGGAATGGCGAGTAGACCAGGCCCTTGACGTATGGCTGAACAACGAAGAGGTTCGCCACGTTCGGGTACTGGATTATCGTCGATAGCTGGGTGAACATTGCCCAAGCCGTCCCTGCGTCATTCTTCTGCTGGGTCGAATTGGTCTCGAAGGGTATCTTGGCGGCCAACTGGTTGAGGGTGGCGTTGTTGACCCAGTTCGCCTCGTGAGCGGCTCCCGTCGCCATGTCGTTGAACTGCTGGAAGATTGGGTCCGGCCAGTCGGCGCACCAGCCGACCATCGTGATCGAGGGAGTCGTCTGAGGCGACGCCTCATTAACCTCGTACTGCCCCTCGGTTATCCCTGTTGGGACGATCCTGATGCCGACCTGGCCCAGGTCATTGGAAAGGATCTCGTTGACCGTCAGCTGCGTTGGGGAGAGCGGGACCAGGTAGTCGTAGTCGAGCGGCGGCAGAAGCGTCCCCTTCGCGTCGCCCAAGACGGTCCCATTGGCCATGACCGTGTAGAAATGCCCTTGGATTCCTGCCTCGTTGACGTACTTGGCTGCGATGTTGATGTTGTAGGAGTAGAGCGGAATGTTGTTCGGGTTGTCAAGCGGCCCCCATCCTGGCGGGACGGGAGGCACGAAGAGTTGAGCCAGCGGCGTTCCCTGGAACGTGTAGAGCTGCTGCACGAACTGGCTATAGTTGACCGAATGGACGATGCCCTCTCTTAGGAGAGTGCTATTTGTAGGGTAGGTCTGCGTGTTGATACCGTTCGCAAGGTCGCAGAGCGGGTATCCCTGCTGCACCAGAAGCTGGCTGAACGGGAAGTACTGGGCGTACTTGTAGCTGGAGTATAGGTCGCCGAACTCGGCCGGCTGCGGGTTCACGAGCTGGGCGTTGTTGGAGGCGAAGTCCTCTATCTGCGTGCTCGGCTCCAGGCCGAACTTCATGATGATGGTCGGGATGATCGCCGGCTGAAGCACCTTGGCTAAGCCAGAGACTCCTTTGGCCCAGTAGTTCTGGTTCGCATTCAACACGAGCAGGGACTGGGACGGCCCGACCACGCCGTACACGTACGGACCGCTGCCTATCATGCCCTTGGTGCTGAGGTTGGCTGGCTGGGTGTTGTTGGCAACGCCGCCGTTCGCGTCGATGTAGACGGGGTCAACAAGCGCCCCCCACTGGGGTGGGAGGGCCAGAAGCAGCAGCTTGTATGGCTGAATCAGGTTCAGCTGGAAAGTCATTGGGCCTGATGCAACGAATGCCTGGCCGGGGTAGGATGCGAGCGCCTTGATGCTCGAGTTGTCAGTGTTGAAGTTGCTCAGGACGTTGTTGAGCGCGGCGACGAGCTTGTTCTCATTGGTGATGGGTATCCCGAAGGTGTTGCTCACTGCAGCCTTCAATCCCCACGGCCAGACATTCCCGGATGCGTCAGGCATCGTCTGGCACGCGCTTAAAGTTGGGGTACTGGCGCAGCTTGGGCTGTATGCCGTCGCACCGCTGTAGAAGAGGGACAGCCAGTTGGAGTAGTATGCGGCCGAGGGAGCGTTGATCCAGTTTCCTCTCACGAAGCTAAACCACGCCACGTAGGCGTTGATTGGATCCTTGTTCGAAAACCAGGTGTTCGCCCTCATGGTGAACGTGTAGTTCTCGGAGTTGCTCGACACGGTCCAGTTCGATGCCAACGACGGCACCACTTCGGTGCTGCTTGACCCGTTGTACTGGACTAGGCCCTGAAAGACATTCGCGAAATACCCGTCGGTGACGAAGAACCCTACTGCGGGATCCAGAGAGTCGTATGGTGTCTGGGCGGACTGGCCCATGGTCTCGTCCGTCAGCTGGCTCGCATTAATCGGGCTCAGGACGAAAGTCGACGTGATGCTGGTGCTGCTCGTCGAGGTCGTCGGAATCGTCGAATTGGTGGTCTGAGAGACTATAGGGGAGGTTGTTGTGCTGGGTGATGGAGCCGTAGTCGTCGAGACGTAGTATGCGCCGAGTCCGGCCGCCAAAACGATGACGACCGCGATTCCGATGGCTGCGGCTCTGCTAATCGCTAACCTTGTATGACTTACATGAGTCTCCATTTTCAACACTATAATCAGTCGCGAAGATAAAAGCCTTCGTATGGGGCGCTTGGCGCTCGACCATGAGATGCCGCGGGCGTCGCAGGGTTGCCGGAGGCTCCTGATGCTGGCCACTGGCTGAAACCATCAATGCGCGCTGCCGGCACGTAATCCGGTCGGTCCGATGGGCCCGGTCTCACTCTACGATGATGGCTCGCCTGGGGGCCTTGCCCTGCGCATGATCAGCAAAGCGGCGATGACCCCGACGAAGACAAGCATGAGACCCGCGATGTTTGCCAGGCCGACCGAGGAGGCCCTCTGCGTCTCTGCGGACGTCACCGCGTATAGGGCGACAGACGCTATTACCAGGAAGAGGACAAAGGCGAGGGGAATCCAGACTCGCATCGACCAGCGCCGAGAGAAGGGAGTGTGAAGAAGGTTCCGTTCCGACTTGACCTCCTGCTGACAATGACCAGAACGCCCCCGAGCCTCAGATGTGGCTTACCCACGTCTCGACTTGGAAAAGAAGCGTCAGTCCCGCGGGTCGGATTTCTGGGCGCCTCTCGACGCCTTTCGAGCCGACGACACTCCGGTCACTGTTGCCTGAGTAGGCTGGACGAGTCAGCCGATGGCCGACATCTACAGCCGGAAGCTCTTGGCTCCACATGGAACTACCAGGCTGAGCTACCGCGGGACGGTCCGGCGACTCTCGTAGATTTCTTAAGTGTTCCTTCGCGGGGGCGCGTATCTAGAACCGAGCCCCTCCCGTCCGAGACGAGACTCCGCCCTCCTGTTCCACTCTCGCGAGAGAACTGGGTCCAAGCCAGGAAGCCGGTTCCATTGTCTAGGGACGAGGACGGTACCTGAAGCCACGGTCCCCTCACGAAGAACGAAGGCCCGCCGATGGGGCAAACTCAATATAAGTGAAGGGGAGGCCGCCAAAGTCCTGCGGGTGGGCCGTTTGAGTTTCCGTGACTACTTCGCTCTTGTCAAGCCAAAGATAATCCCTCTTCTGGTGATGGTGGCTCTCGGCTCGACGATGGTTGCCGAGAGGGGGCTACCCCCGCTGCGCATACTGGTAGGGGTGCTGGGAGGCGGCGCAGTCGCCTCTGCCGGGGCCCTGGCCCTCAACAGCTACCTCGAAATAGGGATAGACGCGCAGATGAAGAGGACGAGGAGCCGGCCGCTCCCGTCGCAGCGAATCGTTCCGCCGTCCCACGCCCTGGTCCTGGGCATCGTGCTCGTCGCTTGCGGGGTGGCCCTCGCGTTCCTGACTGTCGACCTGGTAGCGACTTTCTTCGTGGCGCTCGGCGCGTTCGTCTACGTCCCGGTATACACCCTGTGGCTCAAGCCCCGCACAGCCTGGAACATCGTCCTTGGAGGTTTCGCGGGGAGCTGTGCCGCGCTCGCGGGGTGGTACGCAGTGACATCATCGGAAGCCGCGGCGGGATGGATATTGGCGGCCCTGGTTTTCGTGTGGACGCCGACCCACTTCTGGAGCCTGGCGGTCATCACGGGCGAGGACTACTCTGCGGTTGGGATTCCCATGCTCCCCTCGGTGGTGGGAGCGGCCAGGGCTTCCAGGTACATCGTCGCCAACACCATGATTCTGATACCGGTGAGTCTGCTGCTCTCCTTCTATCTGTACCCGCCGGGACTGTACGTCTACCTAGCCGTGGCCGTCCTGTTCGACCTGCTCCTATTGGCGACCAACATCAAGCTCTTCGTGACGCCCATAAGGGAGAACGCGTGGCTAGCCTTCAAGTTCTCCAGCCCCTACCTCGCCGTAATATTCCTGGCGGCCATTGTCTCCGTGCTGGTCTGAGTCTGCACCTCCGCGCTCGGCAACCTTTTTGTGGGGAGCGTCGCGCGGCGCTCGCAGAATGGCCGAGACGTACGTCGTCCACTATTCCGAGGTCGCGCTCAAGGGGAAGAACCGGCCCGACTTCATACGCCACCTGAGGAGGAACATACGAAGGTCCGTCCGGGGGCTGGGAGAGACGACCGTCGGCTTGGACGAAGGTCGTTTCATGGTCGAGAGCGACGCCGACCCGGAGGAGGTCTGCAGATGTCTTTCCACCGTCTTCGGCGTGGCGTGGTTCGCCAGAACATCCGTGGCGGGGCCCACCTATGAGGACATCCGCGACCACGTCATCGCTGCCGCCAGGCCGGGCCTCGGTCGGACCTTCAGAATCGATGCCCGTCGGACCCACAAATCCTTTCCGCTGGGCTCGATGGAGATGGAGAGGCGGTTGGGGGCAGAGGTGGTCCGGGAGACCGGAAGGAGGGTCAACCTGTCAGACCCGGAAGAGTCCATCCACGTTGACGTCATGCGAGGAAAAGCCTTGGTCTACTCAAGCAGGAGAAGGGGGCCGGGAGGACTCCCCGTCGGGACCTCCGGGAGGGTAATGCACCTCTTCTCAGGTGGCATTGATTCGCCCGTCGCAGCGTGGCTCCTCATGAAGAGGGGGTGCACCCCCATCTACCTCCATTTCTATCTCGCGCCAACGCCCACTTACCCCCTCGAAAGCAAAGTGCTCCGGCTGGTGAAGATCCTTTCCGCCTATTCTGGGAAGAGCACCCTCCTGCTGGTCCCGTTCGCAGACTACCAGCTGTCGACTGCGGGCGCTCCCGCCGATCTCGAGCCATCCCTCTTCCGGAGGTTCATGAGGGTCACCGCGGAGGTGCTCGCTCCCCTCTTCGGCGCCTCAGCGATATCGACCGGCGACTGCCTGGCACAGGCGGCCTCGCAGACCGTGTGGAATCTCGCCGGATTCGACGTCGGGTCGTCCTTGCCGATTCTCAGGCCCCTCCTGACCTACGACAAAGACGAGGTGATTCGCCTCGCAGAGAGACTCGGGACCTACGGGCCGGCGATTGAGGAATACAAGGACTGCTGTGCCATCGTGACAAGGCATCCGAGGACCAGGGTGAAGCATGAGCTCGTCTCAAGATATTTCGAACGGCTACGGCTCGCGGAAGTCGTCAGGACTTCGGTCTCCGGGGGAACGCTAGCCGCCTACAACCCCGACACCCTAGAGCTGAAGACCTCTCTTCTTGAAGAGGTCGCAGCCTCCCGTTCCAGCCAAGGGGCAGTCCCCCCAGTTTCCCCCTAGGCAGAATTATAAACAGGGGTTCGTGGCCGCCATCTGGGTGATGAGAAGATGAGTGAGACAATATTCCACATCGAGGGAGACAAGTTCCAGGCGGAAGTCGTGCGCTCGGACCTGCCGGTCGTGGTGGATTTCTACGCGGATTGGTGCGGGCCCTGCAAGATGATAGCTCCTGTACTGGAGCAACTCTCGAAGGAATACAAGGGGAAGGCGAAATTCGTGAAGATCAACACTGACGACAACCAAGAATTGGCTGGCCAGTTCGGAATCATGAGCATCCCGACAGTGATGTTCTTCTCCAATGGAAAGGTCGAGGACATAGTCATTGGGGCAGTCCCCGCCGCCGTCTTCAAGCAGAAGCTCGAGTCCCTGACCAAGAAGTCATAGCAACTCCTTAAGACACAGGCTGGCCGTCCCGACCCCGTTGAAGGGCAGGCTCGTGCTCCTTTCTATCACGGTGATTTCTCTCTTCCTGCTCCTGGTCGTGGGTGCCTACGTGACCGCAGCGATGGACGGAGAAGCCTGTGGAACGCAGGTGCCGGCAGACTGGCCGCTGTGCCTCGGAAACCTGCTCCCGCCCCCGGTGCTGGCACCGGTCGCGGAGTACTCCCACCGGCTGCTCGCGGCGCTCTCCTCGCTCCTGCTCTTCGTGTCTACCTTCGTCTTCTGGAGACAGAAGCAGAAACCCGTAGCCCGAGCCTTGGCGGCTGCGTCGCTGCTGGTCATCGCCGAGGTCGTCCTGGGAGGGGCCGTTGTTGCCCAGGACCTCTATGCCGAGTTGGTTGCGCTCCACCAGGCCCTTGGCATCCTCATATTCGGGGTAGCCCTGTACGCGCTTTCGATGGCTCGGCGCGAAACCGCGTCTCTGATCCCCCCTTGACTCCACTCGCGGCGTAGCATTCGACCAACGGTTTTATCCGTCCCAATCCGGGTGGTCCCCGCTCTTGGACATCGAGACGAGGCTCGACTGCATTCGCCGGGTCGGGGAAGAGATTATCACCGAAGGGGAACTGAGGCAACTGCTTGAGACGAACTCCCATCCGACTGCCTACGACGGCTTCGAACCGAGCGGATTGGCGCACCTCCCGTTCGGGGTCCTGAGGCCAATCCTCGTCTCTGACCTTCTGGAGGCGGGGGTGAGGATGAAGCTCCTGCTGGCCGACTGGTTCGCCTGGGTGAACGGCAAGATGGGTGGCGACCTAGAGAAGATCAAGAAGGTGGGCGAGTACTTCGTGGAGGTTTGGAAAGCCGCCGGTGTTGACATGAGCAAGGTGGAGATTGTTTGGACGAGCGAAGTGGCCGAGCACGACGAGTACTGGAAGAAGGTCATCACAGTGGCCCAGAACTCGACTCTCGCGCGCACCCAGAGGGGCATCACGATCATGGGAAGGACTGCCGGCGAGCTGGTCCAGACGGCGCAGCTCTTCTACCCCATGATGCAGGTCGCGGATGTGTTCTGGCTCGATGTCGACATCTGCCAGCTGGGGCTCGACCAAAGGAGGGCGAATATTCTCGCCAGAGAGATCGCAGGGAAGCTGAAGTGGAAGAAGCCCGTGGCAGTCCATCATCACATGCTGATCGGTCTGCAGGGCAACAAGCAGCCCGAAGGTTTTGACGAGAACCGCGCCCTAGACGCAGAGATTGCCAGCAAGATGAGCAAGAGCAAGCCCGAGACCTCGATATTCGTGCATGACAGCAGGGAGGAGATCATCCGGAAGGTGAACTCGGCCTACTGCCCCGCCAAGGTCGTCGAAGGGAACGCGCTCATGGAGTACTCGAAGTACATCGTCTTCAGGAAGAAGAGCACGATGAGAATCGACCGCCCTGAGAAGTACGGGGGGACGGTGGAGTTCGGCTCATTCCCCGAGCTTCAACTTGCCTACACCCAGGGTTCGCTTCACCCTGCCGACCTGAAGAAGGGGGTAGCAGAGGCTATTGACGAGGTGGTCTCTCCCATAAGGAACCACTTTGAGAAGGACCCGTCCGCGAGAAAACTCCTGAGCCTCGTGAAGTCCTCAGAGACGACAAGGTGAGGGGCCGAGGCCGATGCCGCGGGAAGGGACGAGGTTCGCCGCGGACGCGATGCTTGGATCCCTCTCCAGAAAGCTGAGGGCCTTCGGCTTCGACACCGCCTACTACAGGCGAGGGGGTGACGAGGGCATCCTGCAACTGGCCAAGGAAGAAGGTCGTGTTATCCTCACGTCGGATAGGGCGCTCCTCGCGAGAGCCTCCTCCAAGGGAGTCCGGGTTCTGCTTGTCGAGGGCCGCACTGACGGTAGACGCATCTCCTCTCTCTTGGGGGCTGCGAAGGAGGCGGGAATCACTTTGAAGCGGGGGGACCCCCTCTGTTCGGTCTGTAACGGAGCGCTTGCGGTCGTCTCGCGCGAGGAGGCAGCGTCGGGGGTTCCTCCCTCTGTCCTGCAAAGACACCGTCTGTTCCTCCGCTGCGAAGTCTGCGGGAAGCTCTACTGGAGGGGAGGACACTGGAAAAAGTTAAGCGGCCTCGAAAGGGCCTTCGGTCGCAGGGCATAGCTCAGGCTGGTTTGTCGTTTTTGCCATTGTCAGACGAAGAGGGGGAGACGGTGGTCAGGCTGGCCAGGGATACCCTCGATTCGTTCGTCGGTGGCATGAGGCCCAAGACCAAGAAGTGGGACAAGGGTTTCCTGTCAGAGAAGCGGGGGGTATTCGTTACCCTCAACACCACCCAGTTCGGTCCAAAGTCGCTCAGGGGGTGCATAGGCTTTCCGCAGCCCGTAATGCCCCTTGGGGAGGCCATTCAGCTCGCCACCATGGAGGCCTCGGCGGAAGACCCAAGGTTCCGACCGGTCACCCCCGGCGAGCTCCCCCTCATTGAAGTGGAAGTGAGCGTCCTCACCCGCCCGGAGGAGGTAGCCGCGCCTCGCCGCCGAGACGTCCCGAAGCTTCTGCGCCTGGGCACCGACGGGATCGTGGTCTCTCGCCCGGAAGCCTCGGCCCTCTTCCTCCCGCAAGTAGCCACGGAGACTGGGTGGGATGCAGAGACCTTCCTCTCGGAGGCATGCATGAAAGGAGGGATGACGCCTGATGCGTGGTTAGACGACCGCACTAGGATCGAGGTCTTCCAGGCTGATGTCTTCTCAGAGAAGGGTCCCAGGGGCGCCGTCCAGCGCGTGAAGACCTGAGTGCGGCACATGCTTCGAGTGTACATCAGCTGTTTCGGCTCCGGGCTGGGGCACGCAACCAGGATGCTGGAGGTGGCCGACCTGCTCAGCGAGAGAGGAGACGAGGTCCGGTTCTCCAGCTCGGGCGAGGTGGCGCGAATGGTGGAGGGAAGAGGTTACGCCTGCAACCGGCTCCCGCTGGTCGACGTCCGGTACTCCGAAGACGGGTCCTTCTCGCTCAAAGAGTCCATGGTCGCCTCTCCGGTGACTCTGGCAAGAATCTACCGTCAGACATACATGGAGGCACGCAACATAGCACTCTTCCGGCCGCAGGTCGTCCTGAGCGACTCCTCCATCCCCACGGTTGTCGCCTCCAGGCTCGTCGGGATTCCGGCCCTGGCAGTCCTGAACCAGCTCAGGCTCGCCAGCCCCCACGGCCGCCAGAGGCCCGCCGTCAGCCTGCTCTCGGCCGGGCTGTCCGCCGCCATGGGGGAGCTCTGGGAGCTCTGCGACGAGATCCTCCTTCCTGACCTCCCCCCGCCATACACAATCAGTGAAAGGAACCTTTGGGGGAACAGGGTGAGAAACACGAGGTACATCGGATTCCTGCTGCCGCCCTACAGGCCCAGGCGCGACCCTGTGGCCGAGAAGCTGACCTCTGACAAGCGCAGGAGGGTCTTCTGGCAGGTCTCGGGCCCCCCAAAGACCCGGGGACCGTTCCTCGACAAGGCCCTCGAGTTCTCCGCCAGACTCTCCGACAGGTTCGTCTTCGTGATTTCGGGGGGCGACCCGGCGGCCGACTCCGACCCGAGGGAGATCCCAGGAGGCTGGTACTTCGGTTGGTGCAAGGAGCCCGGCCTATACTTCTCTTCTTGCGAAGTGGTAGTGGCCAGAGCCGGACACGGCACAGTGAGCCAGGCGATCACAGCGTCGAGGCCCTCGGTGCTGGTCCCAATCCCGAAGCAGTCCGAACAGGAGGGGAACGCGCAAAAGGCGCAGCGCCTCGGCATCTCCGTCTGCGTCGGCCAAGACGAGCTGACGCTGGGTCGGATTCACGAGTCCATAGAGTCGCTGCTGAGCGAAAGTACCGCTGAGCGGGTGGCCAGGCTGGGCGAATACGCCTCGAGATTCAACGCGCTCGAGGAGGTCGTCAGGACCATCTCCGCAAGAGCCAGTTGAATTCAGGGTGAGCCATCGTTTGGGGGAACTCGGCGTCATGCTTTTTACTCTCAGGCTGATGAGCCCGCCAGCGTGAAACAAGGGGAGTATACGGTCCGATGCGCCGCCGAAGTCCTAGGGTCTGCGTCCGGTTCCAAGGTAGAGGTCAGAGGGTGGGTCGCTCGAAAGCACGCGATAGGGGGGCTGGTCTTCGCGATAGTCAGAGACGGCACGGGCTATGTTCAGGTCTCGGCCAAGAAGGGCTCCCTCCCCGAAACTGCGTTCGAGGCGGCCAGAGGCGCAACGAAGGAGTCCGCTGTGATCGCCAGGGGAGAGGTGAGGGAGGACAGGCGCGCCCCGGGAGGGCGAGAAATCTCCGCCGCAGAGTTCGACGTGGTCGCCAAGGCCGACAGCTGGCCGATAACGAAGACGGCCGCGAAGTCGGCATCCTACCTCTTCGACCGGCGCCACCTGAGCATAAGGGGCCCGAAGGCGATCGCGACCATGAGGATACGGACGGAGGTCATCGGCGCTGCCTTCG
>Ga0187769_10000760_pt1 | contig 17873 bp, 17 predicted proteins | sample 0116_SJ02_MP02_1_FD_133140 | JGI IMG/M metagenome (GOLD analysis project Ga0187769, IMG submission 133140) | Tropical peat soil microbial communities from peatlands in Department of Meta, Colombia - 0116_SJ02_MP02_10_MG | ecosystem: Environmental > Terrestrial > Soil > Wetlands > Peat | place... | reverse complement strand
CGAACCCCATTCCCCTGAAAATGTCCTGGAAGTTCGCCCCCCTGAAGATTTCCTCTTGGCTGTACCTTTGGTAGACCCCTTCCTTCCCGTAGGCGTCGTACTGGCTCCTCTTCTCGTCGTCCGATAGGACAGCGTAGGCCTCGGTGATCTCCTTGAACTTCTCTTCGGCCTCGGGCGACTTGTTCCTGTCCGGGTGGTACTGGAGGGCGAGCTTGCGGTAGGTGTCCTTGACCTGCTCTTTGGTAGCCCCCTTGGGGACCCCGAGCACATCGTAGTAGTCCCTGCCTGCCATCGAGCCTTCTACTTCCGGTCGTCTACTACCTTGTAGTCTGCGTCGCTGACGTTGGAGCCCTGCTGCGGCTGCTGCCCCGGCTGGCCCTCCTGTCCGCCGGCCGCCGTGCCCCTTTGGGCCTGCTGGTAGACCGACGCCCCGACCTCCTGGAGGATCCTCTTTAGCCCCTCGTTCTTCTCCCTGATCAGGTCGGCGTCCTTTCCTTCCAGCGCCTTCCTCAACTCCTGCGCCGCCTGGTCGAGCCGGTCGAAGTTCGATTTGTCGACCTTGCCCTCAAGATCCCTCTTGGTCCTCTCGACCGTATAGAGGACCGAGTCTGCCTCGTTCCTTAGCTCTGCCTCCTGGCGCTTTTTCCTATCCTGCTCCGAGTATGACTCGGCTTCCTTGACGAGCTTCTCCTTCTCCTCTTTGGACAGCTTCGTGGACGCTGTGATCGTTATCTTGTTCTCCTTGCCGGTCCCCATGTCCTTCGCGCCCACCGTCAGAATCCCGTTGGCGTCGATGTCAAACGTCACCTCGATCTGTGGGACCCCGCGCGGGGAGGGCGGGATTCCCGCGAGGTTGAACATTCCGAGCGAGACGTTGTCCGAAGCCATCGCCCTCTCACCCTGGATCACGTGGATCGTTACGGCCGTCTGAAAGTCTGCCGCCGTAGTGAAAACCTTGCTCCTCTTGGTGGGGATAGTGGCGTTCTTCTCTATCAGCTTCTCAGCAATTCCGCCCAGGGTCTCGACGCCGAGTGAAAGCGGGGTAACGTCCAACAGGAGTATGTCCTTGATCTCGCCTGCCAGGACCGCCCCTTGAATCGCCGCGCCTATGGCCACCGCCTCCATGGGGTCGACCCCCCTCTCCGCGGGCTTACCCGCCACTTCCTCCACGAACTTTCTCACTAGCGGCATCCTCGTCATGCCGCCGATCAGGATCACCTTGTCGATTTGGGTAGGTGCCAGCTTCGCATCGCTCATGACCCTCCTGATGGTGTCCTCCGTCTTCGAGACGATGGGCTTGGAAACTTCCTCCAGCTTAGTCCTGGTCAGGGTGTAGTGCAGATTCTTGGGCCCTGAAGCGTCCGTGGCGATGAAGGGAAGGTCAACATCTGTGGAGATAAGGTTCGAGAGCTCTATCTTCGCCTTCTCGGCGGACTCCTTGAGCCTCGCCATGGCCGTCCTGTCGCCCCTCAGGTCGATACCTGTCTTTGATTGGAAGTCCCTGGCGAGGAGGTCTATGACCGCCGAATCTACGTCAGTGCCGCCGGTCTGCGTGTCTCCGGAAGTCGCTAGGACCTGGAAGACCCCCTGCCCAAATTCCATGATTGTAGCGTCGTGAGTTCCCCCACCGAAGCTGAACACAAGTATCTTCATCTCCTTCTCAGACTTGTCGAGCCCGTAGGCCAGGGAGGCCGCGGTTGGCTCGTTGATGATCCTCACCACCTCGAGGCCGGCGATTTCACCAGCGTCCTTCGTCGCCTGTCTCTGGTTGTCGTTGAAGTGTGCCGGTACGGTGATCACTGCCTTCTTCGCCGGGTAGCCCAGGAAGACCTCCGCGTCGTGCCTTATCTTCTGGAGGATGTACGAACTGATTTGTTCCGGCGAGTACTCCTTTCCGAACGCCCTCACCTTGTAGTCGGTCCCCATCTTCCGCTTTATCTCGAACACAGTGCCGTCGGGGTTCGTAACGACCTGCCTCTTTGCGGGCTCGCCCACTATCAGCTGGCCGTCCTGCGTGAGCGCCACCACTGAAGGGAACATCTTGCCAGCGGGGGTGGCCCCCTCGGCGCTGGGGATTACGACCGGCCTCCCCCCCTCGATCACCGCCGCAGCTGAGTTCGTGGTGCCGAGGTCAATCCCCAGTATCTTCTCTCTGGAACTACTCATTCGCCGCCGCCTCCTGCTCACCCTGGGCCCTGGGAGCCAATTCAACCTTTACCATGCTCGGCCTTACTACCCGTCCTCTGAACACATACCCTGGCCGAATCTCCTCTCTGACGACGTCAACATCCCCGCTCATCCCTTGCACCTTCTCCACGGCCTCGTGAAGCGACGGGTCGAATGGCTTTCCGACACAGTCGATTCTGGAGAGCCCCGTTGTGCCCAGGGAAGTGGCCAGGTGCTTGTAGACCATCTCCAGGCCGTCCAACAGCTCGCCCTTCTGCCCGGCTTTCCGCGCGTGGTCCATCGCAAGTTCCAGCTCGTCCATGACGCTGAGCAGACTTTCGACCAGCCCGCTCAGGGCCGATTCCTCCCTATCCCTAAGTTCCTTGTCGGTCCTCTTCCTATAGTTCTCGAAGTCTGCCTGGAGGTACTTCAGGCGGGTCAGGAGCTCGTCGCTTCTCCTCTTCTCTTGAATCAGCGAATCTGGCATCGACGCCGCTTCCCCTGCCTGGTCCCCTTCTACTGGCGATTTCTCGTCTGGCAATGTGATCTCTTTCCAGCCACCGAATGCTGAGCCTTGGCGCTCCCGCCGTCCCCGATTTAAGGGAGACTCCCATTGAAAAAGGAAACCTTCAGGAAAGAGACCCTGACATTCCCGGTATTACGCGAGGAGAGGACAAAGAGGATTCCGAGTTCGCCATGAATCTCTTAAGTTCTCCAGCATCCAGGTGACCGCGTGGCCGAGAGGGACGAGTCGAGGAAGATGCAGGAGAGGCTGCTCCGGTCTGAGCGGGACAACCGGTTCCTGAGGAAGGACTCAGACCAGCGGAAGTCGGTGGAGGAGGTCTTCGACCGAGCCACCCTCCTCGCCGTGGAGGAGCTGGTGAGCAGGAAGGACCTCTCCGACCTCTTCGGGGTAGTGAATTCAGGGAAAGAGGCGCGGGTGTACTACGGGGTGGACGCTGGGGGCGGGCCGGTGGCAGTGAAGATCTATCTCACATCGTCAGCTGAATTCAAGAGGCGAATGGGGTATATCGCGGGGGACAGGAGGTTCGGGAAGCTGCCGTCGGGGTCCCGGGAGACCATCTACCTCTGGGTGCGAAAGGAGTTCAAGAACCTCCAACTCGCAGACGCCGCCGGGGTCCGCGTCCCGAAGGCTCTGGCCTTCTACAAGAACATCCTCGTGATGGAATACGTGGGCGAGCCGCCGAACCCTGCTCCAACCTTCGCCGAGACCGAAGTCGACGAGGCGGACTACGAATGGACCTTCGAGGCCATCAAGAGGCTGCGCGCCAAGGGGAAGCTCGTCCACGCAGACCTTTCCGAGTTCAACGTCTTCAAGACCGAGAGGGAGCGGATCCTCTTCGACATGGGGTCGGCCGTCCTTGCGTCTCACCCACAGGCAGACGAATTCCTTAGGCGGGACGTGTCGAATATGGTTAGGTTCTTTAGGAAGAGAGGGGTCTTTGTAAAGGAAGTGGATTCCTGGATGAGAGAGATGGTCCCATGAGTTTCGAGCAGACGGTGAGGGTCCCCGTCGAGAGGGTCGGGGCAGTAATAGGCAGGGAAGGGTCCACCAAGAAGAGCTTGGAGAGCGACCTTGGCGTGCAACTCAGCGTGGACAGCCGAGAGGGCCTCATCACAGTGCGGTCCCAGGGAGCAGGAGGTACCGACCCTTTCACCGCCCTGAGGGTAATCGAGGCCATCGGGCGAGGCTTCTCTCCTCAGCACGCGAGACTGCTCCTCCGCGAAGGGGCGGCGTTCGAAGTCATCGACCTTCGGGGCTACGCGGGGAGGAGCTCCCGGTCGCTTGAGAGAATCAGGGGAAGGGTGATAGGGCTCAGGGGGAAGTCGAGGCGGGTCATCGAGGAACTGACGCGCTGCCACATATCCGTCTACGGCAGGACCGTGGCGATAATCGGAGAGGCGTCCGAAGTGCAGCTCGCTTCCGAGGCAGTCAAGCTTCTCGCCTCCGGGAGCCAGCACAGGACCGTCTACAACACCCTTCAGAAGGCCCGCTCAAAGCGGAAGATGGAACGCATGTTCCTCTGGGAGGGGTCCTCCCCCGAGGTCCTGTCGGAGAAACTCGCCAAATTGGAGAGTTAGTATAAATCCGATTCACAGGATACTCCCAGCGCGGGAGTGCCAGCAGGGGATAGAAGTCGATGTTGAAAGCAGTGTCAGATTCGTGCAGTGCATTCTCGCTGAAAGGGAGAGCGGCCCACCGAGGGGACCTAGCCTGAGCAACAAAACATCTTTCGCCGAAATCTCGCCATCGGAATTCTTCTATCGCAATCGCGACCTGGCAGGCTTCACCAATCCTGCTCGAGCTTTGTACATGGCCGTCAGGGAGTTGGTCGAGAACTCCATGGACGCCTGCGAGCTGGCGGGGATACCGCCCAACGTCTACGTCAGGCTGATTTCGGAGGGGGCAAACCTCGACGCCCCTGACCCAAAGCCATACAGGCTGACGGTCAGAGACAACGGCCCGGGGGTCTCCCCTCAGCATGTTCCCAGCGCCTTCGGCAAGGTATTCTACGGTTCAAAGTACGTCTTGCGCCAGTCCAGAGGAATGTTCGGCCTAGGAGGCACGATGGCAATCCTGTACGGGCAGATAACTACTAACAGGCCGGTCACTGTAATCACCTCCCCCGAAGGGAAGAAGCAGTATGGCTTCCAGATGATGATAGACATCGGGGAGAACAGGCCCATGGTCCTGAAGCGCTTCTCAAACGAGGCCGATGGGACCACCGGGACGAAGGTCGATCTTACCCTCGAAGGCGACTACCTACGCGCGATCCAGAAGATTGGCGACTACTTCAAGCAGACTGCACTGGTGGCGAGCTACGCGAACATCACCTTCGTCGACCCTCTCGGGCAGGTTACATTCTACGAGCGGGTGACGAATTCCATGCCGACGCCTCCGAAGGAGACATTACCTCATCCCCACGGGATTGACGTCGAGGCCTTCAAGCGCATAGTCAAGCTGTCCGAGGAGCACAACATGAAGAGCTTCATGGTGACTCACTTCCACAGGGTCGGGGACAAGATTGCAGCCAAGTTCCTCGATTTCGCTGGAGTGAGCCCCAACCTCCCACCGAAGAGGCTGTCGAACATCCAGATAGTTGCCGTGGTTGACGCCTTGCAGCGCTTCCCCGACTTTCTCCAACCCGATGCCGCCTGCCTTTCCCCAGTGGGGGAAGAGATACTTCTGGCAGGGATCAACAAGGAACTCCGACCTGAATTCTCAACTGTCGTCTCAAGGCCGCCCTCATCCTACTCTGGATTCCCCTTCTTGGTTGAGGTGGGAGTCGCCTACGGTGGAAAGGTACTCCAGCCGGGGGAGAAGAAGCTCTTCCGGTATGCCAACCGCATCCCTCTCCTTTACGACGAGAGCAGCGACGTGAGTTTCAAGGTGCTGAACGAGGAGGTCGACTGGAGGCGCTACCACGTCCCCCAGGAAGCCCCGGTCGCGGTCATCACGCACATCTGTTCGACGAAGATTCCGTACAAGACCGTCGGCAAGGAATACATCGCCGACAGGCCGGAGATCGAACGCGACATCAGGAACGCCGCCAGGGAAGCCCTGAGGAGACTTGGCGTGTTCCTTTCGAAGAAGGGGAGCATGGAGGCGGTCCAGAGGAAGATGAACATATATGGGAAGTACCTCCCTCTGATTGCGAGGTTCGCCACGGAGCTGTCGGACCACAGGAGGCCCCCTAAGTACCACGACCTCATCGGCGAAGGCGAGGCCGCCGCCCAGGACGGTGAGGAGCATCCCGAAGCTGGCGAGGTCGTCCAGCCCGGGACCGGGCGGGAGGTCGACGGAGAGAAGATGACGGGGACGGAGATTGAGCAAAGGAAGATCGACGAGTACCGCGGAAGCTAGAAAGACGAACGTCCAGTCCCAACTGAAGGGCCTGGGCACCACCGTCTACGACGACCTGGACCAGGGGCGATTCCCGAGCGTCACCCTAGCCAGCCGTTCGGTGAGGAACATCGTCTATGACAGGAAGCTGCAGCAGTTCGTGCTTGGGAAGGCTGCGGTCAAACGTTCGGCGGGAAACATCAAGCACATTCGGCCGTTTACCCAGCTGCTGTGGCTCGCATACTTCGCCAAGAAACTCGTCGACGAGAAGCGCACCTCCACCCTTAGGGACGTCTTTTACTCGGCCCAGGCATTCAACATCGAGTTCCAGGACCAAGCAGAGTCCGACGAGCTCATCACAGACCTCGAAGTCCTGATGCAGATGGCGAGAGAAGGGATGAACATCTACCCGGAGGAGAGAAGCGCGATCTTCGGCGACATGACAATCGAGTACACCGTGCCCGGTTACGAGGGAAAGCGGGCGGACCTGTCGGCGAATCCCGACGGAGTGATGATTGGCCCAGCCCTGACCACTGCCAATTTCGCAGACACCAGCGCGGAGATGGTACTGGCCATCGAAAAGGGCGGGCTCTTCACGAGGTTCATCGAGGAGAAGGTCCACAAGAAGCACAAGGCCCTTCTGATTAACACCGCGGGGCAGCCTCCGCGGTCTACACGCTACCTCCTGCGCCGTCTCAACCAGGAGCTCAAGCTCCCGGTCGGGATTCTTTGCGACGCCGACCCCTGGGGCGCCCACATTGCGATGGTCTGCAAGAGCGGGTCGGCCAACGCCGCCCACCTGAGGGAGCTGACGACCCCCGATGCAGTGTGGCTGGGGGTATGGGCCTCGGACATCGTGAAGTACAAGCTACCTTCCGACAAGCTCACCGAGGTCGACATCAAGAGACTCTACGAGCTGAAAGCGGACCCGCGCTACACCGAAAAGATGTGGCACGACGAGCTCGACACCTTCCTGAGGATCAAGAAGAAAAGCGAGCAGGAGGCGTTCGCCCGCTACGGCCTCAGCTACATCGTGGAAAAGTACTTGCCGGAAAAGCTCGAACTCATGAAGAGCGCCTAACCCGGTCTCACCGAGCCGGCCATGCGCCGAATCTCTGCGCCTCTCATTCCGCCGGAACCACCCTGTTCTCCCGAGGCTGCGGTTCCCTCGGCTCTTGGGCTCAGCTAAGCGGCGCCTCCCGAGAACTTCTAAATACCCATTCCTTCGTGCCTCGAGAAGACCGTCTTGACCTCTGACGTCCAGCAGTCGAGGATCGACATCCTGATCAGGGTCGTGGGAATCATAACCCTGGGGTTCGGGGTGGGCCTGGTGTACTACAGCATAATCAACGTGGGCACAGCGGTGGCTCCCGAAATCTTAACAATCAACATCGCGCTGGGTGTCCTGCTCGCGATCGTGGGCCTGCTGGCGTTGGTAGCCAAATTCAAGTGACGGGGATGACAGTCAGGATAGCAGTGGCCGGGGTCGGCAACTGCACGTCCGTATTTCTTCAGGGGCTCCAGTTCTACTCCGGCAAGGAGGCGCGGGGCCTTTGGCACCCCACGGTGGCGGCGCTCAAGGCAAGAGACGTGGAGGTCGTCGCGGCGTTTGACATAGATTCGAGAAAGGTGGGGCTCCCGATTTCGAAGGCCGCGTTCGCTCCACCCAACGTCGCCCGGAGATACGCCGACCTTCCGAGGCCGGGTCCGAAGGTCAGCCCTGGTATCACCAGAGGTGACGCGGCACCCCACCTGAAGGGAACGAGACTCCTGAAGTCGAGCAGGGACGAGGTTGCAGACCAGCTCGCGAAAGCGAAGGCGGACATCCTGGTCAACGCCATCTCCTCTGGTTCTGAGGCTGCGTCCGAGGAGTATGCCTTTGCGGCCCTCGACGCTGGCTGTGCTTTCATCAACTGCACCCCTGCCCTCATCCAGAAGAAATCGAAGCTGGTTGCCGCCTTCACTAAAGCAAAGCTTCCCCTAATAGGCGACGACCTGATGAGCCAGTTCGGAGGGACGGTATTCCACAAGGGCCTCCTCGGCCTCATGGTGAAGAGGGGGGTCAAGATCACGAAGAGCTATCAGTTGGACGTCGGGGGCGGATCCGAGACGCTCAACACGATAGACGAGGCGATCAAGATGGCGAAGAGGAGCGTCAAGACGAGCTCCGTCGCAACAGAGGTACCCTATCAATTCGAGACCGTCGCCGGCACCACGGACTTCGTGGACTACATGGGGAATGACAGGACCAGTTACTTCTGGTTCGAGGGGAGCGGTTTCATGGGCTCCGACATCTCGGTCGACGTCTATCTTCGCTCATCAGACGGAGCGAATGCGGGTAACATCCTCCTCGACGTGGTGAGGGCGACCTATCGCTCTCTGAAGACGGGGAAGCTCGGCGCCGTCAACGAAATCTGCGCCTACGGATTCAAGGCCCCGCCGAAGCAAATGCACTTCGAAGAGGCCTACGCAAAGTTCTCCGCGGTCTATGTTCGTTAGAGACGCCGGGCCCGATGGGCCTTCTTCTAAGAGGCGGCGTCGTTCGGATTTGAACCGAAGACCAACAGGTTAACAGCCTGCTGCTCTACCATGCTGCCCGATTGTTGCCTTTCAACCTCTGAGCTACGACGCCGCGGGCGCTCGGTTGTGCGTTGAGCAGAAAAACGTTGTTGGTTAGCTTAAATTGCGAGCAATGAATCGCCCGGCCATTGGCGTTCCCGCCCCAGGCAGACGAGAAAAAGCACGTCGAGGCCGTCATCTACGCCTTCTTCGAGGCTGGGAAGAACAAGGACCTGGCGTCCCTGGCTGGCTTCCATTCCAAGGAATCCTTCACGAAGTTCGACGAAAACCCCCCTTTCACAAGGCAGAACGCCGATGAGGCATTCATTCACGAGCAAGCCGCCTTTGCGAACATCTCCGATTACACGTACCAGGTCGATGAGCTCAAAGTGGACCTCTTTGAAGACGTGGCCGTCGCCACCTTCTACCTGACGTACAGGGGAATATTCGTGAACGACTACTCCTTCGAGGGCTCCCCCGTTGGTTCGAAAGACAGGGTGACGATGGTCCTTTGCAGGGTGCGACAGGATTGGAAGATCGTGCACGAGCATTTCAGCCGCTTCCCGGGCTGGGACCACGGGAAAAGTGACGCTCTCCCGCAGGAAACCGGGTGAATCGGCTAGCCAAGTCCCAGTTTGCCCAGGAAGGCAACGTACCTGGGGTCGGAGCGCACTCCGTCGAGGAACTCGTTGCTCTTGATATAGAAAAGGTCGAACTCCTTTCGCCTGTAGCATCGCTCCAGCCACTCGAAGCCTTCGTCCTTCTCTCCCAAGTAGAAGTGGAGGTCGGCAATGAAACGGACTGCCGTGAAAGTTTCTCCTATGTGAGCCTTCAGCTCGGGCAGAAGTATCTTCACTTCGCGGCTGCTGCCCTCCAGATATGCGAGGATGGCCCTTGCCCCCGTCTCCGCGAGGGGGAATGCGCCCTTTGCGAGCTCTGATCCCCTCATCGCTTCGGACCGGGCTTCACGGAACATCTTCAGCTTGCCGTAGAACCACGCCAGCTCCATGCGCAGGGAAGGGTCGTCGGGATTCAATTCGGCGGCCCGCTGGGCAAGGGCCAGCCCTGATCTGTAGTCCCTTTTCGCCTCGTAGAAGAATATGTGAATGAGGTTGGTCACCTGCGAGAAGGGGTCGAGTTCCACCGCCTTCTCGATGTGAGAAAGTGCCTCTTCCCAGCGCGTTTCGGCCATCAGAAGTTGGGAGTACCACTGATGGGCAGTCGCATAGCTGGGCTTCAGCTGAGTCGCCCTCTCGAATTCCTCCTCCGCCCTTCTGAGGTCGCAGTCGCTGAAAGAGGCCAGTCCCTGGGTCGCGTGAGCCTCAGCGAGGCTCGGATCTAGCTCCAACGCCTTCGTAACCATCACCTTGGCTTCCTTGTCGTTCTCTTCGGGGTCGATCCCCCAATTCGTGATAAGGGTCCTGCAACAGTCCCCTATCCCCACGTATCCGAGTGCGAACCCGGGATCAGTCTTGACCGCCTCTCTGAAATAGCCAGCCGCCCTTCTGACGTCTTCCAGCCCTCTTCTGTTCCAGTTGTAGCGCCCTTTGAGGTACAAAGTGTAGGCCTCCGTGCTCTTCGTGGGCCTTGTCTCCAACTTCTCGCTAACGTGAGGGAGAATCCGGACCTTCAATGCTTCCACAACCTGCCTGGCGATGTCGCTCTGGATGTCGAAGATGTCCTCGAGCGCCCTGTCATAGCTTTCCGACCACATGTGCCGGTCCCGCGTGGCGTCGATCAGCTGTACCGTGATCCTGACCTTATTGCCTGCCTTGCGGACGCTACCCTCGAGGACGGTTCCGACGCCAAGTTCCTTGGACACCTCCCTGACAGGCTTGGGAGTCTTCTTGTATTGCATTACCGATGTCCTGGAGATTACGCCGATCTGGTCGACTCTCGAGATCGTAGAGATCACCTCTTCTGTCATCCCGTCGGCGAAATATTCGTCAGCTGGGTCTGGGCTCATGTTCGCAAACGGAAGCACTGCGAGACTCCTCGCCTCCCTCTTCTGGACCTGTTCTGCTTCGCCCCTTACGATGGATGGTTCCATCCTGTAGACGTCAATCGGAACCGAGATGTTCTTCATTTGCGGAGCCTCGAGCCTGATGAATCGAAACGGTACTTTGTTCCTGACTTGGTCGTAGACCTGCTGTGAGATGCACGTACCGCCTTCCCTGGCGAGATCCACGATTCGCGAAGCTATGTTCACCGTGTCGCCGTAGACATCTTCATCCTCGCGGACCACGTCCCCCACATGAATCCCGATTCTCACACGCAGGGCCTTCGTCTTGCCTCTGTTGTATCGCTGCAGAATGTCCTCGATGTCGGCAGCGCACTGCGTCGCGGCGAGGGCACTGGCGAATTCAACCAAGAAGCCGTCTCCCAGCGTCTTTACCTCCCTGCCCCCGTGGCCGACTATCATCGGCCGAATCAGGTCTCTGTGCCTCCTCAGGGCGTCGAGAGCCTCAGACTCGTTCTCCTGGGACATCGCCGTGTATCCGACGATGTCCGTGAACATGATGGCAGCGAGCCTCCGGTTCGCTTCAGCCAATTCGCTTGCTCGCTATCGGGTGCGTCTCCAAATAAAACCCTTCTCGGTGGGGAAACGAGCCTGGTTCGAGCAGTCCGAAGGACTGAGATTTGGGAATTTCAGAGGGTAGGGGCTACGTCCCGATAACAATCGGAGAATGCAGGTCAATGACAGGTATCCCCCCGGTGATGGTGTTGCCGGATGTGCTGACCCCCGTCACGCTAACCCAATCGCCGTTCTTCATGTACTGCATCGTCGTCGGAGGTTTCCCGGAATTGTTTGTGAGGCTGACGCTGGCTGAGCCGTCAGAGATTCCCACGATTGTCACTTCGAAGTACGAAGGCGAGTTCAGCTTGGAGCGCTTCCCCCACCGGTTCGGGGGCTCCGCGCCGTATGCTGTAATCGTCACTGTGATTGCAGTCCCGTCTTGGGCACTGGACTGTGAGATCCTGACCCTGCCTCCTGTCTTATTCGCGAGGTCGGCGTCTGCGCGTCCGCCCTTCATCTGTGCAGTAACAGTTCCAGATTGCACAGCTTGCTATGGCGACCATTGATAGTTAAACAGTTCCCGCTGGGTCTCGAAGCGTCGACTCACTCCGGAGCGCTGCCGTGGCGCGTGGGGTGAAGTTGTTGCCTCAGAGAAACGATTGGATGACCTCGTCAGCAAAGAGCTTGAGCATCTCCTCCTCTCTGCCTGCGCTGACGTTGAGCATCAGGTATTCTATTCCCGCGTCGGCGAACTCGCCTATCTTTTTCCTGACGCTTTCGGGAGAGCCGCAGATTGCATAGCCCTCCAGCCGGTCGGGGGGAATGCCCTCTCCCTCGGCCATTGCGCGGGCCTGCTGGTCATCTCGTGCAATCACGAGGTGGCCGAGCTTTGTCTTCAGTATGTCGTCGAAGTCCCGCCCGACCGCCTTGCAGTGGTCCCTAAGCACTCCGAGCTTCTTGGTGACAGTTTCTACGCTCCCGAAGAGGTTACACGCGTCCCCATACTTGGCGACCAGCTTCAACGTTACTCTTTCCCCGCCTCCCCCTATCAGGATTGGAGGGTGCGGCTTCTGCACGGGCTTCGGCACGCACATTGCGTTGTTCACTTGGTAATACCTCCCTTCGAAGGTGAAACCATCGCTTGACCACATTCCTCTTATGATTTGCAGCGCTTCCCCCAGTCTTCTCAGCCTCCCTGGAATGTCGAAGTGCGGGATGCCATAGGCCTCCGCTTCCTTCTCGAACCACCCTGCTCCCACCCCCATGAACAGCCTTCCACCGCTCAGCACGTCCACTGTGGCGCCCATTTTGGCTAGCAGGGCAGGATTCCGGTATATGTTGCCGGTGACTAGCGTACCGAGCCTTATCTTGTTCGTCACTCCGATGAGCGACGAGACGACGGTCCATCCCTCGAGCATCGGCTCCTCCATTTTTCCGACACTCGGGATCTGGAACAAGTGGTCCATTACCCAAAAGCTGTCAAAGCCGTACCCCTCCGCGGCGCGGGCCCTCGCTGCAATTGTCTCGAAGACCTTCCGCCCCTCTCCGTCGAACGAGTAGTTCGGATGCTGCAGTCCGAATTTCATGCTGGATAAAGAGGCTGTCCTGGCTTTTAAGGGGTGGTCAGAAATCAAGCCCCCTGGCACGCGCGTGTGCCCCTGGTTAGCTCGACTAAGACTTCGGGGACAGAATTCCTATGCGGAGTCTTTCTTGAGGTGGGCTGCAAAGAAGTCGGTGATCTTCGTGTAGCAGACCACTCGATTCTTGAACTTGATTACGTCGTGCCCCTCGTCTTCGAAGACGAGGTACTCCACCGGCAGCTTCTTCGACCGCAACCGCGCAACGACATCCGCGGTCTCCTTCTCGACCACTCTGGGGTCGTTCCTTCCCTGAATCATCATCATGGCGCATTTCACATTGTCGATGTAGGTCGAAGGCGACCTTTCGGCGAGGAACTTCTTGTCCTTATCAGGATGGCCCACAGAGAGGTAAAAGTACGTCCTCCATGTCTCCGGCAGCCTCTCTAGAAAGGTGAACAGGTTGTACGGACCGAACATGTCGACGGCTGCCTTCCAGAGGTCTGGATGCCTCGAGGCGAGGGTAAGAGTCATGTACCCCCCGTAAGACCTTCCGATTACGCCGCGATTAGAAGAGTCGACCCTTGGCTCCTTGGCTTCCAGCATCTTCAAGCCCTCCACGAGGTCCAGACGGTCCTTCCCTCCCCAGTCGTGGTCAACCATCTTCATGAACTTCTGCCCGTAGCCGGTGCTCCCTCTGACGTTCGGCACGAACACCGCGAAACCGTTGAGCGTGAGATACTGAATAAGAGGCATGGAGAACCAGGTAAAGTCGGGCCTCTCCTGCCCCTGCGGACCCCCGTGGACGTAGAGTACTAGCGGGTACGGTGCCTGAATGCCGAGGGCGGTGGCGGGGAAGTATATCCTGGCGCTGACTCTAAGTCCGTCGAAGCTTGTGTAGCTCGCGTCCTCCCCCGACGAGAGACATTCCGCCGGTATTCCGAGCACTCTTTCGTTCGAGAGCCTGGTGTACCTTGGCTCCCGCCCCACCGTCGAGACGTAGATTTGCGAAGGGGTGATGGCCGTAGTGAACGACGTGACATATCCGCGTTCTCGCCGCATTCGCTTCCCCTTCGAAGCCGTCCATGGCTCCAGCCCGAGAAGCACGCCGTTTGACAACGGCTCCTTTCCCACGATGCAATTCTCGACGACAAACCTATGCCGTTTCCCACCTCTTCCTCCGACCAGTCTGCCTTCGTAGACAAAACTGCATCCGTCGATGTTGTAGCTGAGATAATATCGGTCCTTCTCCAGACTCTTCACGTCTTCCAGCTCCCCCTTCCCCCTGTGCCTGGTTCCAGAGACCTGAACCCGTTCCAACTTGGAAGGGCTGTCGAGAGGAAGGTATGCTAGAGACCCTTCGTCGTCGAAGAGGGTTGTTCTGACGAGGAGGCCTCGCTCGTCTTGGGTGAAGTTGCACGTCATGATTCCAGAGAGGGGATAGTCCTTGCCGGTCTGCCTCTCTTCAATCGGAGTGCCGAAGAGAAGCTCGCGCCTGCCGGCCTCCTTGGTCCACAGGAACAGAACGTTGTCCGCCGCCGTGTACGAGTCGATAAGAACGACCTTTGTGTTGTTCTCGTTCGCTCCCGCGGCGTAGTTCCCATACTTGCTTGTGCCTAGGGTGGTCTCCTTCATCGTCTTCAGGTCGACCTTTATCGATTCTATGTTCGGCGTTTTCCTGTCGTCATGCCAGAAGTATGCAGTTGAGCTGTTGATGTCCCTCTTCACGCACCCTAGCTGATGGCCGGCATATCTTTCACCGAAGATGTTCTGGGGAATTCCTCCGTCGATTGGTATCATGCAGGCCTGGTAGTTCTCGTCCCCGTTGTTGTCAATCATGACCAGGACCTTCTTCAAGCCTGGAAAGACCACAAACGACTCTCCTATCATCAGGTGAGGGTTCTGCAGAGCGATATCCGGGGGGAGGAGCCCCTCAGGCATTCCGCCCTCTTTGCGCATCCTGTAGAGGCTGATTCGCCCGCTCATGTCGCTCAGGAAGTAAACATGGTCGCCTACAATGACCGGCGCCATAAGACTCCGAGCCGAAAGGAGAGATTCTAGGGGATAGGGTCTTCCCAAGGAGAGGTCAAGCTATGCTCCGACAACTATCGAAATATATCAATATCGATTCGGCCGTCTGCAAAGGCGGATGGCACTGCCGCAAGCTGGCCCTCATCTTTTGTGATTCTCAAGTGGGCCCGCCCGGATTTGAACTGGGGACCGACCGGTGTCTCCGGTCTTGCTTATGAGCCGGTCGCTCTGACCGAACTGCTCGCGTAAGCACTGAGCTACGGGCCCACCTTTCAGTGGCTCGGAAGTTGCTGGCTTTAAGCAATCGCAGATTCTAGAATCCGGTGAGAGAATGCGTGTTCATCATCGCCCGGTGCCTCGGACGAACGGGCCATGTTCGGGGTGAACCTTCCGGCAGAATTCCGACAACAGAGCCTATGTCCATCATACTTATTAGCTTCGGCCGCTCCGGTCGGAGTTAGACAGTGAGCAAAGACCTAGACGAAGGATTCGAGGACATCCTCAAGGAACTGGACCGCGAGGAAGCGCGCGTAAAGATTCGCATGGAAATGAGACGGTTTGGGAAACCGACAACCGTCATAGAAGGGCTGAAGATGAGCGACAAGGACATGCACGAGTTGAACACGAAGATGAAGCGCGGCCTGGCGACCGGTGGGACAGTAAAGGACGGGATCATGATACTTCAGGGCGATCACCGTGAGAGCGCCGCCAAGATGCTCATTCAGCAGGGCTTCTCCGAAAGCTCAATCGAGATACTCTAGCACACCCCAGGTGCGTCGCGTCTCATTTGACCCTAATTCCGCTTATCTTTATAACATGTCAGCGAAACCGCACCGATTCAGGTTAGCACAGCAGCGATGTCGAAGCCGATTACAAGTTTTGAGGACTTCATCAAGAGAATCCTGAAGGTCGTCTTCTGGGTAACCGCCCTTTCCGTCTTCGTGATTGTGCCAGTCTACTACGCGTTGGATTCAGTCTTCCATTTCCCCCTCGATGTCTTTGCATTGGTCACCACCAAGCCGCTTCAGCTCTTGGCGCTCACCACCACGATGCTCAGCACTGAACCCATGAAGACCCTCTTCGCGTTGATGGTCTTTCCGGGCTTCAGCTGGGTAGCCGTCTACGGTACCATATTCATGGGGTGGGTGGAGAGGAAGTTCACCGCGAAGATCCAGCTTAGGACCGGCCCGATGTACGCCGGGAAGATCGAGGGCATCGGTCAGAACGTAGCTGACTTCTTCAAGCTCCTGTTCAAGGAGATGATAATCCCAAACGGGGTTGACAAGGCGACTTTCGTCGCAATCCCCCTGGCATTGATGGCGGTGGCGGGCGCTCTCATTGCGCTGGTGCCGGTCTCGCCGACGTTCTACATCGCCAATCCGCCGGTCGGAGCCATCCTCGTCTTCGCGGTTCTGGGGTTCACTCCCATAATAGTGCTCTTGGCCGGATGGGCGAGTAACAGCAAGTACCCGCTCCTCGGAGGGCTGAGGGCTCTTCACCAGATGGTATCCTACGAGATACCTCTGATCCTCTCGCTCGTCGGCGTCGTGCTGCTTTCGGGCTCCCTGAACCTTGCCCCCATAGGCAGCGGCGGGTGCGGCACCCCCGGGGGTTGCAGCATAGTGACCGCCCAGAGCAACATCTGGTTCATCTTCTTGCAGCCGCTGGGAGCGGTGGTCTTCTTCATAGGCGCCCTGGCCGAGCTTGAGCGTATCCCATTCGATATCCCTGAGGCTGACAGCGAGCTGGTCGCCGGATGGCAGACAGAGTACTCGAGCATGCTCTTCGGAACCTTCCAGCTGGCCAACTTCTCAAGGATGTACATCATGGCAGGGCTCTTCACCACGTTCTTCCTAGGCGGCTGGCTTGGTCCGGCCCCCGTCCCCCCCGAGCTTTGGTTCATCCTGAAGCTGACGGTTGTGATGGTGATGATGATGCTACCCAGGAGCATAATGCCCAGGATCAGGATAGACATGATGCTGAGAACCGGATGGGTGCGTCTATTGGTCCTGGCATTCGCTAACATCTTCATCACAATGCTGCTGCTGGCGAGCCCTTGGGTTCAGGCTTTGGTGAGATAGATGGGCGTACGCTCCTTCCTGAAGGGCACTTTCGTCGCCACCTGGAGCGGCCTTAGGCACCTCTTCCATCCGAGGATGACCCTGCGGTACCCGGAGCAGAAGCTCGACCTGGAAGGGCCCGGATACGGCTTCGACCCCCGCCAGGGAGTGGGCCTCCCTGGATTCAAGGGCAGGCACACTTTGTACTTGGACAAGTGCACGGGGTGCCAGCTGTGCGCCATCGCCTGCGACGGTGTGGCGGTCGCCATAGAGATGCAGCAGGTGAAGAAGGGGAAGCCCCAGAACAAGAAGGAGATCTGGCCAGCAGTGGACTATGGCAGGTGCGTGTTCTGCGGCCTCTGCGTGGATGCCTGCCCCTTCGACGCCCTCAGGATGACCAACGACTATGAGCTCGCCGCCTACGACAAGATGGCCCTGAAGTACACGCCGGACATGCTCGCCGTCCCCCCCAAACTGGAAGGGAGGACCTACAAGGTAAAGATTGACACGGACAAGGGGACGACTCGCCATGGCTGACGTGATCTTCTTGGCGATGATGGTAGTCACAGTGGGAGGCGCCCTGGTGGCCATGGAAGCCGACGAGATAGTCTACGGCGCCATCGGGCTCGCGGGAAGCCTCTTCGGGGTGGCGGCCCTGTTCTTCCTCCTCGACGCTCCTTACGTGGCCGTATTCCAGATAACCGTCTACGTCGGGGCGGTCGCCGTCCTGATACTGTTCACCGTGATGCTCGTGAGGACCGAAAAGTGGGCCAAGGAGGTTCCGGCGAAGTCTCTCACCGAGCTTTCCGGGGTTCTGACCGGGCTGGCGGTAATCATCTCCCTCGCGCTAACTGTCGTCGCTTCCAACCTGAGTGGGGACACGACCCTCCAAAACGGTGCGACCTTCCTCGACATAGGGAAGCTGATTTCCACGGATTTCGCCCCCGTCCTTGAAATCCTGGCGATGGTATTGGCAGCGGCAATCGTGGGGGCTCTGACGCTTTCGCGGGTCGATAGAGAGGAGGAGCGTTCGGCATGAACTCGCTCTCTGACTTCGTGCTGGTGTCGGCGATGCTCTTCGGCATTGGAGTGTACGG
>Ga0187769_10000759_pt1 | contig 17886 bp, 16 predicted proteins | sample 0116_SJ02_MP02_1_FD_133140 | JGI IMG/M metagenome (GOLD analysis project Ga0187769, IMG submission 133140) | Tropical peat soil microbial communities from peatlands in Department of Meta, Colombia - 0116_SJ02_MP02_10_MG | ecosystem: Environmental > Terrestrial > Soil > Wetlands > Peat | place... | reverse complement strand
TACGCGTTTGGGGAAGAAGGAAAGTATCTGACTTCAAGTATGGGTCTTCCCGGCGACGACATAGTTCTGACTAAAGGAGCCGCGATCGAGACAACAGCCGTCTTGGCTAGAGCCTTTCCTAAGTCTGTGAGAAAGACCGTTGGTGGGCATCTGTTCGCCAAGGCTCGCGGATACCTACACAAAGTCTCCACAGTCAAGGATTCTCTCACCGCCGTATCCGTGGGCGTCCACGAGAGCGGTGTAACTGCGATGCACGATGCGACGGAGGGAGGTGTGGTAGCCGCAGTTTTCGAGCTTGCACACGCATCGAGTCTCGGTGCCGAACTCGACCTCTCCGCAATTCCAGTCTCCCCAGAGACCGATGAGATCTGCAAGCTATTTCGAATCAACCCATTGACTTCCGTGAGTGAGGGGAGCCTCGTTATAGCTTCCAGACCGGCGAGAACGGGGAAACTGATGGCGCGGCTTCGGGCGGCACGGATAGACTCCGCCGTTATCGGTCGTTTGAGTGCGAGGCGCGTGTTCAGGAGTGTCGATTCGAAAGGAGGGGGGCGAACGCTACGATATCCGAAATATGATCCTTACTGGAGAGCCTACTGGAGGGCGACCAGTAAACGGTGGAAGTGACGGCCAAAGACTCATGTCTACGCCGTTGATCTGAATTTGAGGTAGCCCACTTCTCCAATGCAGTTCTTGCACCAGAATTGATTCTTCTCCGGGGAATATTCGGCGTACGCATCGACCACGACGGTTCCGCAACGCGCGCAACGGAGTAGAAACATGCGTTTCATTTTGTGGAACCTTAATTGTGCTTGATGCTCTTGCCACATGGGATCGCCGTATTCGCAAACTAGGTTACATACTTCACAAAAGAAGAAATTGCCGGCGATCGCCAGCTCACGCGATCGGAAATCTGAAGTCTCCGCCGATTTCTCCACTTGAAAGCAACTCTGAAGCTTCTGCCGGGACAGATTGAATTGGTCATATCCCTTTTGCCGAAGGCCTCCGGATAACCTTCGCGTCTCGCGATCTCCACGCAACAATGCGCATTGGCTTGATCTCGATAATCGGTCGGCCCTCAAGTCTCATCGTTTCATATTGCCGGTATTTCCTCCTAAGGAGTGAGATTGCAGCATCAAAATCCATGCCCTCAGTGAGAACGGCAGCGGTACCGTGGACCAGTAAGTACTGCAACCTGCGCCAATCCTCACAATACTCGTCAACTATGAAGCAAACCTTCGGATTCTCGATTATGTTCGACACTCGGCGCAGGGCAAGCGGTTCAGTGCTTTTGGGTTTTTCATCGATTGCACTGTAAATCATAGACCCGTCGAACGCGTAACAGATCGGAATGACAAGGAGTTTCCCTCCACGTCCGGTTGAGCACGCTAGGTGGCCGAGTCGGGATCTGAGTAGTGAATTCAAAGCCCAGCGTGGCGTGTGTTCGATGGAGTTACGTTCACGGTCCTGCAAAACTGTTATTTCCACCTAAACGAAACTTAAGAGGCGTCAAACCTTGCCTGTCTTCTACACGCCGAAAGCTGCGGAAGAAGTTTTGCCTGAAGTAAGAGACATTGTGCAGCGCGTGGTCGCTATCAAGGGTGAGGCGGACGATGCAAAGGATGATGCTGAAATGGCCCGCGCAATGGAGAAGCTGGAGAAAGAAGTTAGGAAGCTTGAGGATCTAGGGTGCTTGCTTAGGGATATGAGTATGGGGCTGATTGATTTTCCGGCTGTTCGGCTGGGGGAGCGGGTTTGGTTATGCTGGAAGTTAGGTGAGGAGCGGGTCAAATTCTGGCACACTCGGCATGAGGGATACGCGGGCAGAAAACCTGTGGAAGAGAAGGAGTTCTACGACGATGATCTCGCTATAAGATCCCTAAATCGCGAGATCGTCTCGAAGGCGCACCCGTAAGACCTGAAGCTCCTCAAAGAAGAATGATCGTCTAACGACAGTCGAAAACTCGAGGCTACGATGCCGTAGTCGAATCGAGGATGGATCATTTAGGCTACTGGTCATGAGAAGCGCCTCTCCTCTCCTATCGAGGTGGGTCGGTAGATCGTGCAAAAATCTATCGGTAAGCATAGTGCCCCCTGGACCTCCATCTATGGTTCTGTCCTCGTGATCTCTGCTAGGCAAATAGGGCGGGTTGAACAGGATAAGATCAAACTGGCCCGGTACGTTAGAGAATAGATCAGATACGAGAAGTTTCAATCGTGCCCCAAGCATTTCGGCCGCCCGTCCCGTCTCTTTGATCGCGTAGTCATCTATGTCTGAAGCGGTCACGTCAGCGCCTCGCAACGCGCAGTATAAGCCAAGTATTCCCGAACCTGTTCCCATGTCCAATACCCTCTTGTGCCTTAGCTGCAAAGGGGCGAGCGCTTCAATCATCAGAAAGCTATCATCGCTTGGAGCGTAGACCCTAGGTGGAACGATGCTTGTTACCGGTAAGATTCTCTTCAATACGGCATCAGGAGAGCTTTCGTTATTCTGCCGCTGCTGTTCTCTTTCCGGTTGGGTCATGGTTCGGCCATGAATTTTATGAATTCCTCTTTCGTCCGAGGTTTCAAGGTGTAGTTGCTTCGTCGTTCTTCGCCGATGGTTGATGAGGGTTTGCGGCCGTAGTCGTGGCCCGGATATACCTCCGTAGAGTCGTCCAGAGTCATTAGCTTGTTGAATAGGCTGTCATACATTGCGGCTGGGTCCCCTCCGGATAGGTCGGTTCGTCCGCATTCTCCGACAAACAACAGGTCTCCAGTCAACACTTTTCCTTCGACGAGCAAGCAAATATGGTCGGGACAGTGACCCGGAGTGTGCAGCACGAGGACCTTCAAGGAGCCCACCTCTATCGAGTCGCCGTCCTTAACTGCGATATCCTTCCGAAGCGGCGCGTTTTGGTGCATCACGACCTTTGCGCCAGTCCTCTTAACCACTGAATCGTTTCCACCGACATGGTCGTGATGGGAATGTGTGTTGATGATGCGGGAGACCTTCAAACCTGCATCGTCGCATAGACTGAGCAACTTGTCAACTTCCCAGGCGGGATCAACGATGGCGCCCTCGTGGCTTCTCTCGTCGCCTATGATATAGGAGAAATTTTGAAAAGTCCCAACCGCAACTTGTTTGAAGATCATGGCCGTGTGCCTGCCCTGACTCACTTTAATGAATTGTGTTATCTCAAACCCAATCGCTGATCCCCCATGGTGTGCCAAGTGGCCGAAACAGTCCTTGTCTTTGAACCGGACCTGTTGTTCTCGTCGCAAATTGAAAATGCTGCTCACAAGGTAGGCTTGGACGTGATAGTAACGGTCAGCCTGAGCGAGATGAAACAGGCGTTGCGGGATTCGGCTCCGAGGATGGTGCTCGCAAATCTTGACGCTCTAGCCGGCGATTCTAAGGTCTTAGTTGGACTCGTTCACGGAGCATGTAGGCTGGTAGGGTATTACTCGCATGTGAATTCGAAATTGGCGACGGAAGCTTTGGCCTGCGGGTTTGAGATCGCCCTGCCTCGCCGGACGTTTGTGGAAAGGCTGAGCGAGATTCTCGCCGCAACGGATTCAGGCGGAGAGCTCTCTCACCTTTCGTAAGTTACCCAACTCGTCTCGGCGGTCATCGATTGGGGTCTCCATAATGAAGGGCAGGTTACGCACGGCTTCGTGTTTCAGGAGAGTTCTGAAGCCCTTCTCACCAATGTAACCCATCCCTATATGTTCATGTCTGTCACGACCCGATCCTAAACCGAACTTCGAATCATTCAAGTGAATCACTTTTAGAATGTCAAAGCCCAGAACCGAGCCAAAACGTTGGAGTGTCTCCTCAACGCCGCGCGGGCTGTGCAGATCGTAGCCAGCAGCGTAAGCGTGCGCAGTGTCGAAGCAAATTCCAACCATTCTCCTATCGTCAACGCGAGCCAGAATCCTCCTGAGATCATCAAAGGAAGAGCCCATGCTATTCTTGGTTCCAGCGGTATTTTCTAGGAGAAGCATGACCTCGTTGGCGTTCTCTGGAACTGCGCGGTTGATCGCTCTCGAAATACTCTCGAGACCAAGATCCTGCCCTTTGCCCATGTGGCTTCCCAAATGGGTAACAAGGTACTGAATCCCGAGTTGACCGCATCTATCAAGTTCCGCCGAGAGCGATTTTACGGATCTATTGTAGATCATTTTCTTCGGAGAGGAGAGGTTTGGCAGATAGGGCATGTGCGCAACGACTGGTGTCAACGGATCCGATTCGAGTTTGTGCCGGAACTCTTGCACTTCTTGCGCAATGAGCTTCTTGTATTTCCACCCCCTCGGGTTCCGTGTAAATATCTGGAATGTGTCGCACCCTATCTCCCGTGCTCTGTCAACGGCCTGATCGATCGTCCCAGAAATTGAGACATGAAAACCGGCTTTTACCAACCTACAACTCTCCCACCAGGCAGTGGAGAGATAGAAAGAAAAGTTGTTCGATTCACTAAACGCACGCTCGGAAAAGTTGATATGAACACCCACTTCCACGGTCCAACGATGGCCGCCGTAGCGTAGAGGAGCCCACAAACTCCACGCAACTTGGTAGCGTATAGACCCGCAAAACCGGGGTACAAGGCTGTGGACCCTACGGGGCGAGTTCAAAGCGCTCCTAGAAGCGGCGTGAAAATCTCGCCGGCGGCCCTCAATTCTAAACTAAGTTTCTACTCAACAATTGGCGGTAGTTGTCTCCCAAGATGCCGGAGCCGCCTGTTGATGGATTGAATTCGTGCAGTCGTTTGCTTGATGTCCAGATCGGGCGAACCGAAGCGTTTTCGCATTGTGGATATAGCGGACTGAAGCGCAGGCCTCGGAAGCGGTCCCGAAACCGTCACTTTGGGTTAGCAACCTGTTAGATACGACAGGCGGTCGAGTATGCCGGCTCCGGGCGGGCATTCTCCAAGCTCTTCGAAAACCATCATGCGTGAGATATGGGATGGGTTCGAAAAGCCGATTTCTTCTCGCCAGGTTTCGATGTCTGTCGCCCGATTGATCTGCAAAATATGGCGTGATCGTCTTCCAAATCCAGCGGGTTCAGCGTTGAACCTGCAAGATACAGAAATCCCAAGTTTCTCATGCAGAAATCTCGCAACCGCATCGATTACAGGCCAAGCGGTCATCTTGATTTGAATCCTAGCATACTTGTGCGATCCGTTCTTCGAAGCATTGTAGAACCCCCAAGAGGCCGTCAGTAGCAAGGATTTCCCGCACACAGTACCGCATAAGACGTTTATCGTTGAGGATAACCGGTGGGATTGAAAGATTCGTCTTCCGGCCATTGGGAAGTCCAAGGATCTTATGTTTGAAGAGTGCAATATTTTTGCTTTGAAAAACTATCGTTATCCAACTCTCTGCAGGGTCGACGTAGATGCCAAACTTGTGGATGTCGTAGGCCGATTCGACCGTTGGAATAACGTGACATAGCAAATAGAGTTGGTCTTCAAGCGCGTTGCCCGTGATGTCGTAAGAGTAGTTGGTGTCAATGCCCCTTTGCATTATGAACAAATGACCGTCTCCAAGATGAACTCCTGTGTCTGCTGCAACGCTTGATGTCATCGGGAACATTGCAGGACAAGGCTCTACAGTTATTGATTGGAAAACGCTGGGGTGTCAAACGAAGCAACTGTAAGGTGAAACTGAAGAAAGGTCTCCGTGGGTTTAAAGCGTCATTCCTGACGTGAAATTCCCCTCGGCGGCCCTCATTTTCTCAAGGGCGCGTTCAGATGGTCTGCCAACCATTCCGTTACCGAAGGGCATGAAACTAGATGCGGGCAGAGTGCTTGCGAGTCTGGCCGGGTGCCAATCGGGCGGACGCTCTCTCAGATGTGAAGCAACGCTGAAAGGATCGCGGTTGTCCCGATTGTGAGGAATACAATGAGCGACAAGATTCTAATCCTATTCTTGGAGAGGAGCCTGCTAAGTCTATTTCCAATAATCGTTTCGACTGCGGTTGCAGCAATGAGCGCCAGAACAGCACCGATGAAAACGAGTACAGCGTCACCGAAGCGAGCTACAAATAGAATGGTTAGAACTTCTGTAGCGTCCCCCGCGAGGTCCAGCAGCACGAGAAGGCCAACGGCGCTCAGGAATAACCGCATCATTCCCTTTCCGGCTTTGACTGAGAGTTGGTTCTCCACACGTCTAACTTCCTCATCCGAGTCCGTGTGAAAGAAACTCCAGACTCCATAACAAATCATGATTGTTCCCCCCGCTAAAGAGATCCAAGCGACAGGAACGTAACCGATCAGGAAGCGTCCAACGGTGACTATGATCGCACTCGTAATCGTGAACGCTACCGATCCGGCTAGAAAGACAATCCATGCCTTGAATCGCGTCGCCAGCGAGAGAAGCAAAAGCGCATCTTTGTCTGTTAATTCTGCGATGAATATTGGTACTCCCACTGTAACAAGGACGCTGATTGTGGAAGCTTCAGGCGGTTGGATTGTTCTTCGCCTTTCTCAGCAGAACTTGACCTTCAGAGCAGCAGTACGTGTGGCTGAAAAGGCTTGTCATGGTTGGAATCTCCGAAGGAGCATTTGGCTTTGATTATGTGGGTGTCGGCGTAGCCGTTGAGGTACGGGCGCCTCGTGAGGCTTTTAGCCGACATAGGCCATTCGATGGTAGGAGCGGCGGCGATTGATTGACCAAATGCAGCGTAGATTAGGCCCGGGCTCGTGCGAAGTGTGCGGGCGAGAACCCGCGACACGAAGGGCGAAGTTCAACGCTCAGTACCTACAATCTACCTCAGCGGCAATCTTTGAAGAGGAAAACCTCGTCGGAACTCAGTTCGAGAAGCGAGTCTGCGAGAACTGTCTGAATAAGCTGCAGGAAGCCAAGAACGTGACGGACTTAACGTTCGAGCGCTTGTAGGCCGCCGTCCCACAATTGGCCCGATGCTTAGTTTTCATTCAAGCGAAGAGTTCGATCCATATACCGTTCGGGTCCTCAATGTATGCCCACCTGGCACTCTCAGTTTTGATATCTAGCTTTGTACGGTAACCTAGGCTTTCAGCCGTGCGCAGCGCTTCGTCTAGGTTATCGACTTTGAAAGCCAAGTGGTCAAGGCCTTCACCGACAAGATACGGTGTGTTGTGCGGGCTGTCCGTGTCGTAGTGGTTCAATTCCAGTTGGAAACCGCCATCTTTGCTTTGGAGGCTTGCGACGTCACCCTTTGCGGCTTGGATCCTTGACTCGCCGGCGAGTTTCATTCCTAGGACTTTCGTGTAGAAGTCGATCGATTGCCGCATGTCTCTTACTCTAATCCCAACGTAAGTGAAATCGGCTCGCATCACATTCGCCGGACAGCACGAGAGCGTTACCCATTAATAATCTTGGAAGGGTTTCGTGGAATGACTGCGTACTAATTTCTGACGAGTCTCGCGAAACATTTACCGCGGATTTAAGGTGGATGTGTCTTGACGAACCGTATTCATCGAACTCGTTCGCCTGTGCGTTTGGGGGCGACTTTGACGCCCAGGTTCTTGGCTAGCTTGCGAACTTCGTCTTCGCTCATCCAATCCACCTTCAAGTAGTCGAAGAGTTCCTTGTCCGACATACCAAGTCGTCTGCCTTCTGCGATGGCCAGCTCATATGCTTCAAGTTCAGTCGGACGGTTGTGGTACTCATAGTTCTCGTCGAAGAGCGGGTGTCCTTCTCTAAACTGTCGCACATGGACGAGTTCGTGGATTACGTCCAGATACTTACTAACAAGCTCCCCTTCCCGCAGATAGTACGCGCTGACTATCAGATGTCCGTCCTCATCGCTAACTCCCATATAACCAAACTTTGAACTGAAGAACTCAACCTTCAAGCTTGCCAAAACTCGCTCTGTCTCATCGCCAAAAATCGAGCGAACCGAGGCCAATTTCTCGAAGCCTTTGAAGTACTCCGTGAAATCATGCAAAGCGATTGGAACCTGAGTGGGGATTTGAACGCCCGTTATCGAAAATTCTCTCAACCTCATTACCTCAACAATGAGTCTGATCGGGGATGGATTCGCGAATGGTCCTCATTATTCCGAAGACGGGTTCGTTTCGCGGGAAGTAGGTTAACTCTCTTTCGGAGGAGACCATAGACGACCAGTACAATCACGAACATCAACGTTAGAGTTAGCATTACGGGTACGAGTGTGACGTAGGTGCATTTTGCGATGTAAGCATCGGGGGGCAGAATCACACATGCTTTCCCCTGCAACCAAAAGACTTGAACATCAATCGGGTCTTGGTAGAGGGCCTGTTGCGCGTCAGCCAGAGCTGCCGTCTCGGAGGAAATCTCGGTTCCGACAAGAAGTATGCTGGCCAGAAGGATACCGGCCAAGTAGGGGAGAACCCTCAAGAGCCTGCTAGCCCGCACCAAGGGAAAATCGTGGTTTGACTAATGTTACTAGGATATTTGCTTGTTCTTCGGGATGAGATGCGCGAAGGGTTAAACGTTTGAAGTGGCCGCTGTAGGCTGGTGGGCCGGTAGTTCAGCCTGGTATACCAGAGCCTCGGCTCGGGCCGAAGAACGTCCGGTTTGCAAGCTGGCAACAGCCAGATCTCCGGAAGGCCGCGGGTTCAAATCCCGCCCGGTCCACCAATCGCAGATTTTGGATTTGATTACTCTGGTCCAGAAGAGGACAAACAATGCCACGACGAAAACGCCGCTCAACCAACATAGGAGTTGAGGAAATGAGATGTTCAAGAGGTCTTGTGAATTCAATATCACAGGAAATAGGCTGTCTAGGCCTAGATACGCGCTTGAGAGTAACTCGGACTTGCCGTTATTGACGTTCAGGCCTATCGCTCTTGACCAACCGAGTGAGAGGTTCACGAATAGTCCGAGGTATATCGCATAATAGACTCCAATCTTGAACCACAGCTTAGGTAGATTGATTTTGAGAGCCAAAGCTAAGGGCAGACTGGACAATGGCAGTACTGACATGAGATATCTTGCTGGAAGACTCCAGCCAGCCCACCAGTGAGTGAACAGACAGGATCCCACATACTCCGTCAGGAAGGCGGCTGTGGCCAATGCGAAGACCTCTGGTTTTTCCTTGGCGAAGGGTTTCACACCGAGTAGAGATAGCAAGACGATGGGAGAAAAGGGTAAGAGTCCACGATAACGGTCGAAAAGAAGCCCGACAGCAGCGAACAAGGAGTTGCTGGCAACAATTTGTGGGTAAGCTGACTCCCCTGAGGCTAGAGGAACCGCAAACAGATTCCCGTAAGCGGTCGTATTGTAGAGGCAGAAAGCAGAAAACCAAACGGCTGCTCCAGCAACGAAGAGAAGAACATTCCATTCCCTCCTCCTTGCGCAGATGATGCACAGTGTCAAACCGAATACCGCTATCATTGCTGCAAATGCCGCCTTCAGCAGAAAGCCGTACCCAATGAGGAATCCCATTGCCAACTGGACACGATTCGTTAAACCATACTTCAGAACCAAGTTAAGCGAGACTAACAGCAGTAGAGCCATCAAGAGTTCTGGATATAATTGATTTGAGTATGCACAGATGAGGGTTGCAAACCCCATAACTAAAGCTGTAATGAAAGAAACGTAATCATCCCCAGTTATTCTTCTACACGCGAAATATTGAGCAAGATCAACGAGGGCTGTTACCAAGGGAATCAAGAGAACTAGCCCTATTGAACCTCCAATGAAGTAGAAGGGCGCCGCAAGAAGGGGGAGGCCGATTCCGTGAGTTGAATAGAAATGACCGTCGGGCCCTTTTACCGCATGCCAAGAATACGGCCATGCTGTCCACTCTGGTTGTGGATCGCGGTAGATATTCTCCACGTACAGATGCCCTTTCTCCACGAGACTTTTGATCATCACAACGTAGTGGGGTTCGTCACCGGTGTAGTATGAGGAGAACGAAATCCCATTGTGAAGTGAGAGGTATCCGTACATGCAAAACGAAATCAGAAGAAGTGCAAGTGCATATCGGTTTCTCCCAAGAAAAGAGCCCTCTCGCATAGGCGTGCGCTTCGAATTACCTTGCTCCCCAAATATCAGTATTTGAACGATGCACAAGCTGAAAAGAGCTCTACTCTATATCGACGATCCAACGAGACTTGGTAAGTGGCTGAGTCCCCTTATCCATGCTTGTAGATCGCAACGTTGTGAGCTTGACCGCTATATTGCGTCCTCGCTGATCGGCCCAGATCTCACTTTGTAGATGAAGTAAATCCCAAAGAAGAAAGTGGCCATCACGATTATGGCGATTGTTACTGCTAGTTCTGCGACCATCCACGAGATCGGAATCATGGTGTTCGAGAAAATGTTCACGGACAGTCCCGCACCACCAATGACCACCATGTATGGAGCCCGTGCGGCGTCGTTCACGGCCTCCACAATTGGTACTGTTAGAAAAGCAACGATAACGAGAATGATCGACAGTAGCCTGTTAAGCATCCCCCTTCTAGCTAACCTGAACAGGACGAGCGCTGAACCTCCTGCGATCATAACGAGGGCTGGGTATGCAACAAAGAGGGGGAGGAAATTGTACTGGGCCACTGTCGTGTTCCCTGTGATGGCGGCGTATATGTAGGGAGAGACTGTCTGAAGGACGTAGAAGAAATAGGCGCCTAGCACCGCAGTTATCACCAGGAAAGGTATTCCAAGCTTCAGGAAGTACAGCGTCTCCTTCAATCTATTTCCGTCCTCCTTCCCCATCGGGCTCCAGGCGTAGGTGCCTGCTGCGACTAGGGCTGACATGGCGAGCGCCCCAAACCAGCTCCAGACGACCCAGACGGGGTAGATTGGATTCGCGAAGATCGCGTACAGGTTACCTTTCAGTGCCTCGTTCAAGCCTACGGGGTCGTTGACGAATGCGAAGATCATCCTGAACCCGGCCGGGACGAGAAGGGCTCCGAACGCCATCAGGCAACCCACGAAAAGGTGGACGCCTCTCGATACCTTGTCCCATGTGTACCAGTAGATCGCTATCGACGGGATGGAGATTAGTATGCCCACTAGCGCGATGGTGATTGGTACAAAGAGGACTGTTGTGGCGATGTAAGTCAGAGTTGGCCATAGCCCCGCCAGTGCTACGGTTATCCAGGTTCCCCACACTCCTGCGACCAAGTCCGTTAGGATCAGGTACCTGAAAGTCCGCCTAGCAATCTCCATCAATTTTTCGTCCTTACTTCTGTACGACAGGTACTCTGTGATTGGGACCATAACGGAAAACCCTAGCACAAGGTTGACGAATGTTATGTGGACGAGCGTTGTAATTCCCAGTAGCAGGAATGCCATCCAGGAGACTGGAGTAAAGGCTACCATCAGCCTCTCACCACTTCCACTTGCGTCTCAATTCCCAGCAGCGATCTTGTTGGTATGAAGTAGAGCGCCACGATGCCGCTGATGAAAGTCATTATTTCAATGAGGATTATGAAGTAGCTGAAGACGGGCGTAATTGGGTTCGGTGTTATGACTTGTTCAGGTCGGACAAGTCCGTAAATGATCCACGGTTGCCTACCTAATTCTCTAACCGCCCAACCCGCGGAACCAGCCACTATCCCAAGGGCGGCTCCCACAAACGAGGTGTACACAAGAAACCGTTCGGTAGGCATCCGAGCGACTGCCCTGACAAGTCTATCTATCTTCCGTGAGAAAAGCCCCACGTACGAGATGCTTAGCACGAGAAGGAGTATGCCAGATATGATCATGGAGTAGTAGAATGTGGAGAGAACCGCTGACATCTCCTCCGCCCTGTTGATAGTCAGTGTCGCAGTCACGGGATCGATTGATCTTATCGTGGTTGACGCAAGGTCGCCGAAGCTTGGAAACACATGTTTCGGGTTGAAATTTGAGATAAGCCCGATGATCGGGTCCACGCCGCCACTAAACCCTTCCATCGACAGAAACTTCAGGTACTGAAAACTGTAGACGACCCTAGCCATCTGATCTCCCGAGATGATCGTCAGAATTGTGGCGACCGCACCCACGCCGTAAGAGAATCTCACCGTCTTCATGAAGAAACCCTTGTTCCGCTCGGTTGCGGTCAGGTAGCTGTAGGAAAAGATCGCAGCGGTTTCAAAAGCAGCTATCACTATCGCCGTCAGTATCGTATGGGCCGCAGTGACGATTGCGTTGGGATTGTAGAGAACTACATACGGGTCATACAGCAAGTACCCCAGTGAACTGATTACATTGGGTGATGCCATCACAAGAGACCCGGTCTTTGGAAGTGTTTTGTAAACGGTGACGAGGGCTGTTGCGTTGACGGCTGACGGCCCCATCACGGGGCTCCATGGCAAGATAGCTTGGACGAGTGACCCGGCGCCCCATGGGGTCTGCATCCAGCTGTTCGCAGCGAGGATGAGGACGGCTGAACACGAAGAACCGATCAGGAGGAAAATGCCTAGCAACCAGTGAAGCCACTGATGCTTCATCTTTCCCCACGTGTACAGGTACAGGGATAGGAAGACTATCTCTGTAAGAAAGGCAAAGAGTTCGAAGACGAGAGGTATGAAAAAGAAGCTTCCAATCGCTAGTAGGACACCAGACCACACCTGAACGAGACCAAACTCGACAAGAGTCCCTGTCACAGCGCCGAAGCCGAAAGATATCGCCCACACAATCGATATCCGTCTCGCTGCTTGGCTGTACTGCTTGTCCTTCTTGATTATGCCCATAGCCTCCAAGGGAAGAACGACGTAAGGAAGGCCGAGCGCTAGGCTGAGGAAGAAACCGTGTACGTATATTCCGATGATCGTCATCGGCTCCGCAGCACCTGCGTTCGCGGTTGGGGATGCGGGGACCGGCTGGACAGCAAAATATGCCGCAAAGAGTAGCGCTACCACGAGAATGGCAACGGTCAGGAAATAGAATCTCTTTTGAGTCAACGCGTGTTGACCGGGTCGAGCACCCGCAATCGTGCGTATATAGTTATGCCTGGCAGTTCCCGCGCCTGAGGGCTTCGGCATTTGCCTCTTCAACTAAACGAAACAACGTACTTTCCGTGATTAGAAGCACCGACTCTTCGATCGCTATCGTCAAGAAAGAATGTTTAATCGAGGCGTATGTGATGTTTTCTTGAAACTTTCGAAAACGGCGAGATTGGTATGTCGAACCAGCACTTCGATGTATCCGGAAAGGGCTTCAAACATTTGACTCCGACGCGTCAAGCTTTGGAGGTCATCACGAGCAGGATCCGCCACTCCGTGGAAATCGAGGATATTCCTTTGTCCTCGGCGCTCCATCGTGTTCTAGGTGAGGACCTGCTTTCACCGATCGATCTCCCTGCTTTCGACCGTGCCGCGATGGATGGTTACGCGGTGAGGGCTGATGACACGTACAGCGCTTCTACTAGTTCTCCAATCACACTGAAGCCAGTGAAGGAAACGATCGGGGTGAAGAAGGGCGAAGCTTCCTTAGTCGTTACGGGCGGAAGGATGCCGGAGGGTGCTGATGCGGTTGTAATGGTCGAATACACGAGGGAATCGTCCGACGGAATGGTTGAAGTGGCGACTGAAGTTCATCCTTGGGAGAATGTGTCGCGCATCGGAGAGGACCTTCGGAAGGGAGCCTTAGTACTAAGAGCGGGCCAACGGTTACTTCCGCAGGATCTTGGGATGCTAGTGTGCCTCGGCATGCAACATGTAAAGGTGAAACGTAAGCTCAGAATCGCAGTTCTCTCGACAGGGAACGAAATTCGTGACGCGGCCTCAGCGGATTCTGGCAAGGTTCCGGATGTGAATCGTCCCATCCTCTTGAATGCCATACGTGAGCTCGACTGCGAACCAATCGACGTCGGCATTGCTGTGGATGAGTTGGACGCAATCCGAGGAAAACTCAGGCAAGCAATGGCTGAGGCGGACCTGGTTCTCATCACGGCAGGCACATCAGTGGGCCCACGTGATTTCGTTCCGCAAGTGATTAATCAATTAGGGAAGCCGGGGCTCCTGATTCATGGAGTTGCAATGCGCCCGTCAATGCCGACAGGACTCGGTATTGTCGACGGAAAGCCCATCATCTCATTACCCGGCTACCCAGTCTCAGCCTACCTAGCTTTCCTCGAATTCGTTCCTCCCCTCGTAGACCATCTGCTTGGAACTGAGCCGCTGCAGGCGCGCGTAATCAAGGTCAAGCTGGCTAGGCGAGTAGCGGGCGTTCTGGGATCGCGAACCTACATCCGGGTTCGGGTCTTTGAAGAAGAAGGCGGTACACGCGCGGACCCAGTAAGTGTCTCTGGGGCCGGTATTCTGAGCAGCCTCGTAAGATCAAATGGATTCATCATTGTGCCCGAGAACGTTGAAGGATACGAAGAGGGCGAAACGGTCGAAGCTGAACTCTTCAGGCCGGTGGAGAGAAACAATGCCACCAACTGAACGAAAGGTCTTCAGAGAACTACGGAGCCTCGAGAGCGCGGCAGCGACCTTCTGGTCGGCATACAGACCCACAGAACCGCCGGTCGAGACATTAAGTATCTCAGAGGCACTGGGTCGGGTCCTTGCAGTAGACGTATTCTCAGAGATTGACGTGCCCGGTTTCGATAGGGCGGCTATGGACGGATTTGCCCTAGAGGCGGAAGCCACGTTCGGAGCAAGTGATCGGGATCCGGTTACGCTGAACGTGCGTGGTGAAGTTGATGCCGGGAACGCAGCTATCAATTCAATCTCGAAGGATGATGCATTCGAGATAGCGACTGGAGCCCCCATTCCGAGAGGAGCCGATGCGGTTGTCATGGTGGAATACACTAAGCGAATCGGCGAAGCTGTCGAAATCTACAGAGCCGTAACTCCAGGGGAAAACGTAACCGGGACGGGAAGCGACATCATGACTGGCGAACTCCTCCTCCGCAAGTATCAGATGATCACGCCCCGTGAGATCGGACTGTTGGCCGCCGCAGGGTTCGCAGAAGTTCAAGTATATCGTAAACCCAAGGTGGCAATCTTCTCCAGCGGCGATGAACTGATCAAGGCCGGCGATCCGTTTACGTTCAGTCGAGTCTACGATACGAACGGCCCTGCAGTCGCGGCCTCAGTCACGGAGTGCGGTGGAGAACCTCTCTTCTTAGGCATCCTTCCTGACGAGTATGGAGTGGTTAAGACTCGGGTTCTAGCGGCCCTCGATACGGCGGATATCGTGATATCTTCCGGAAGCACATCGTCGGGCCCCGGCGACCTGTTCTACAGGGTTGTGGACGACCTCGGTGCTCCCGGGGTACTCGTTCACGGTTTAACGCTCAAACCTGGAAAACCCGCTCTGATCGGGATAGCTCGCGGCAAACCTATCTTTGGTGTGCCCGGTTACCCTACGTCGGCGCTCATGATATTTCACGTACTCGTGGCGCCGATAATCCGTCGCCTATCCAATATGGTTGAGTCGAGCCCAGGCGGAGTAATCGCGAGAGTGCCTCTGAAGTTCTTTAAGGCTCGTGGTCGTCGTGAACTCCTGCCCGTTCAACTCATAACTGGTGCCGATGGGGAATTCATTGCATATCCAATGCAGAGCGGCTCGGGCGCAATCAGTTCGTTCTCCTTGGCGGATGGATTCGTCGACCTCCCCGAAGCTCAAGAGTACATTGAGGAGGGGGAGAAAATGCAAGTTCAACTGTTCGGTAAAACGCTCTCCCCGCCTTCACTAGTCGCAATTGGAAGCCACTGCGTAGGGCTCGACATAGCGTTCACGCTTCTAAGGGGCAAAGACCCAGGATTTCTTGGGAGAACGATCAACGTGGGTTCGGTCGGTGGCTTTCGAGCGGTGGGACGCGGCGAGCCGGACTTGGCGGGAGTTCATCTGCAGGACGAGGAGACGGGCGAGTACAATGTTCCATTTATCTCGCGATACGGCCTCGAAAGATCCGCTGTTTTGGTTCGCGGCTACGACCGCGAGCAAGGCTTGATCATCAAGCGCGGCAACCCCAAGAACATACAGCGTCTGGAAGACCTACTGCGAGACGATGTGGTATTCATAAATCGAAATAAGGGGTCTGGTACACGACTCCTAATCGACAGGCACCTCGCGAAAGCGGCCTTATCTCGCGGAACAGACCTAGAGGCGTTATCTCACAGAATCCAAGGGTACGGCTACGAAGCGAAGACGCACTCAGCCGTTGCAGCCGCAGTCAAGAACGACCGCGCAGATGTGGGTTTCGGTATCAGGACAGTTGCTGAAGTGCCAGACTTAGAATTTGTGAAAGTGGACGACGAAAAGTACGACTTCCTTATTCCAAGTGAGCGAATAGGTAAGAAATCTCTAGTCAGTTTCTTGGATCTTTTGAGGTCGAAGGAGTTCTCCAGCGCTTTGCGACAGCGTGCGCCCGGTTTGACCACTAATCGCCTTTCTGGCACGGTTCTCTTTCAACCATCAGCCGCATGACTTCATAGCACTTCGACCGCGGTCGCTTTGAAGAAGGCGTAGACCTGAGACCCAATGTTAAGCTGCATTTCAAAGAACGAGCGCCGCGTAATAATTGCCGTTATGGCCTGTTCACCTGTAATGCGTAGCCTGATTGTCGGACCGAGGTCAGTCACTTCCGTAACGGTCCCGGCAAGCCTGTTTCGGGCACTCGTGTCCACCCCTCGCTTCGAGATAATGATGTTCTCGGGTTTGATTTGAAGCATAACCGGGCCCGTGCGATCCGTTATGGCTTCAATTATCATGCCTGCGCCAATATCGATCAGGGCTAGGTCAGCCTCTTTGCGGATTACTTTCCCAGAAATCAAGTTGTCCGACCCGAAGGGGCTGCTCTGTCTCAGGGAGCCCTGAGTGAATTCTGCTGCTGAACCCACATCCGTTATCTTACCGCCCCTTATCACGCCAATTCTGTCCGCTACGGCAGCGGCCTCCAACCTGTCGTGGGTGACGTGGATTGCCGTCACGCCCGTTTCCTTGTGGACGCGGCGCAAGTAGTCAAGAATGGTGCTCTTCGTCTCGACGTCAACGGCCGAAAGTGGTTCATCCAGGAGAACGGCACGAGGCTCCACTGCGAGCGCGCGAGCCAAAGATACCCTTTGCCTTTCACCTCCGCTCAGATTCCGAGGAAAACGGTCAACGAGATGGGATATTCCCAACATCTCCATAACGTGCTTAGACCGATTCCGCCTCTCTTGCTCTTCAATTCCTCGAGCGTGAAGCCCATACTCCACATTTCTTCGCACCGTCATATTCTCGAAAAGAAGATAGTTCTGCGGCGCGTAGCTGATCCTTCTCTTCTCAGGGGGTAGGTGTGAGACCTCCTCGCCGGATACCATGATCCGTCCCTCGCGTGGAGAATATGCCCCCGCAATCGCTTCCAAGAGTAAGGTCTTTCCTGAGCCGGTTGGGCCGAGCAGAACAAAGTAACTTCCCTCAGGGACTGAGAAGTTGATGTTCTCTAACGCAAAGTTGCCCCACGAGTGTGAGAGATTCTCTACCGCAATTCCATCAGCCAAGTCATGCTTGCCTCCTTCTTTGAACTAGCTTGAACAGGATGAAGATCCCAAGGTTGATGAAAATCATCAGAGCCGCGACGTTGACCGCTCCCGGACTCAGGACTACCCCGTTTGAAATGGATTCGCGTAAGCCGTAACCAGCATAGAGGTTCCAGACTAGGATCGAACCGACGGCCGGGTAGTACGCCATAATGAACAAGGCACCAACCTCGCTCGAAGCCCTAGCCCATGTCAAGATTGCACCCGTAACGACCGCACGCCATATACTTGGCACAGTCACGTTGAAGAATGTAAAAGTGGAGGACGCTCCTAAGCTCCTGGAGACGAGCTCAAGCCTAGGGTCCATCGATCTTACTGCCTCCTCAACCTGTTTGACGGTGTAAGTTGCACTGACAAAGACAAGCGTGAGGACGATACCCGTTACATCGTTTGTCAATCTGATTCCGTAAATGTTGAACAAACTGCCAACTAGTTCTGCAGATCCAAATATCGTGATGAGCGCGATTCCCGCCAC
>Ga0187769_10000758_pt1 | contig 17902 bp, 12 predicted proteins | sample 0116_SJ02_MP02_1_FD_133140 | JGI IMG/M metagenome (GOLD analysis project Ga0187769, IMG submission 133140) | Tropical peat soil microbial communities from peatlands in Department of Meta, Colombia - 0116_SJ02_MP02_10_MG | ecosystem: Environmental > Terrestrial > Soil > Wetlands > Peat | place... | reverse complement strand
GGTGACCTGCGGCGATTCCGATTTATCCCCCTTCCGGCTGCCTTCGGCAGCCGACCTCCCCCTCAAGGGGGGAGGTGAAAGTGCATCCTTGTTCTGCTGAGACAGGTCCCCCGCCACCTGGGCCACGTAGCGGCGCAGGATCGGCGACAAATAGCTGTCGACCACGGTGGTGTCGCCGCGGCTGACGAGCTTGATCAGCGGCGACACTTCGTGGCTCGCCGAGACCTGCGGAAAGCCGAGCTCGCGCGCGGCCGCCGCGACCCGCCGCTCGTGATCGGTGTAACGATAGGCGTGCATCAGCACGACGGCCACCGCGCCGATGCCGTCGGCCTTGGCGCGCGCGAGCTCGGCGCGCACCGCATCGAGATCGACGCGGCGTTCCACGGTGCCGTCGGCGCGCACCCGCTCGTCGACCTCGACGACGCGTTCGTACAGCATGTCCGGTTTGACGATGTGCTTGGCGAAGATCTTGGGCCGCGCCTGATGGCCGATGCGCAGCGCGTCGCGAAAGCCCTTGGTGATCAGAAGGAGCGTGCGCTCGCCCTTGCGCTCCAACAGCGCGTTGGTGGCGACCGTGGTGCCCATCTTGACCGCGCCGATGCGCGCGCTCGGGATCGGCTCGCCGGGCTTGAGTCCGAGCAGATGACGGATGCCGTGCACCGCGGCGTCGCGATAGGCCTCGGGATTTTCCGAAAGCAGCTTGTGGGTGACGAGCGTGCCGTCCGGCCGCCTGCCGATCATGTCGGTGAAGGTGCCGCCGCGGTCGATCCAGAATTCCCAAGCTCCCGCCATGCGCTCGATCCCGCCCCAGTTTTGTGCCACATTGCGCGAAGACGACTAGTTGAGGACGCACCGATGCACAAGATCGCGCTCTCGCCGGCTTCCCTCGAGCGCATGACCATGCGGGCCGGCAAACCACATCCGTTCGACGCGATCGAGGCACGCAAGGCCGCGTTGGTCGTGATCGACATGCAGAACTATTTCGTCAAACCGGGGCATCAGGGCGAGATTCCGCCAGCGCGCGAGATCGTGCCGGACATCAACCGGCTCGCTGCGGAGTTGCGCCGGCGCGGCGGCCACGTCGTTTGGGTGCGCAACGGCACCCGCGATACGCGGCAGAGCTGGTCGGTGTTTCACGACTGGCTGATGACGCCGGACCGCATGCAGCGGCGCTATGCGGCCATGGACGTCGACGGCGACGGCTACCAATTCTGGCACCTCAACGACATCCGCCCCGAGGACGCGCAGATCACCAAGACGCGCTACAGCGCCTTCGTCCAGGGCTCCTCCGATATCGAGCGCCACTTGCGCGATCGCGGCATCGATACCCTCCTGGTCGCCGGCACCGCCACCAATGTCTGCTGCGAGAGCACCGCGCGCGACGCCATGATGCTCAATTTCAAGGTGGTCATGGTGGCCGACGCCCTCGCCACCCACAACGACGACGAACACAACGCCTGCCTGTCGTCGCTGTACGGCCAGTTCGCCGACGTGCAGACGGTGGATGAGGCGATCGAATCACTTACGCGCGGCGACGAGGCGCGCGCGGCGGCATAAGTCCTTCATTCTCGGCACGAAACACGAAACTAACGACGCGCATCGCTGTTGAAAACGCCGCAAACCGGCGCATTGCAAGCGGTCGCATGCCGCTCGTGCTGATCATGCACGCTGCCGGCCGGCCTGTTCGGTCGAGCCCGGCAGCGACGGTTGAACCGATCCCTATTTCCGCTTCGAAATCGGCTGGTAGGACCGGCGCTGCGCCCCGGTATAGAGCTGCCGCGGCCGGCTAATCCGCTGGTGCGGGTCCTCGATCATTTCCTTCCACTGCGCGATCCAGCCGACCGTGCGTGCCAGCGCAAACAACGCGGTGAACATCGCGACCGGGAAGCCCAGCGCGCGCAAGGTGATGCCGGAATAGAAGTCGACGTTGGGATAGAGCTTCTTCTCGATGAAGTACTCGTCGTGCAACGCGATCTTCTCGAGCTCCATGGCGACGTCGAACAATGGGTCGTTGATCCCGAGCTCGTGCAAGACCTCGTGGCAGGTCCGCTGCATGATCTTCGCCCGCGGATCGTAGTTCTTGTAGACGCGGTGGCCGAACCCCATCAGGCGGAACGTATCCTTGGGGTTTTTGGCGCGTTTGACGAATTCGGCAATGCGATCGACGGTGCCGATCTCGCCGAGCATTTTCAGGCAAGCCTCATTGGCGCCGCCATGCGCCGGCCCCCACAGGGCGGCGATGCCGGCGGCGATGCAGGCGAACGGGTTAGCGCCGGTCGAGCCCGCCAGCCGCACCGTCGAGGTCGAGGCATTCTGCTCGTGGTCGGCGTGCAGGATGAAGATGCGATCCAGCGCCCGCGCCAGCACCGGGTTCGGCTTGTACTCCTCGCACGGCACGGCAAAGCACATGCGCAGGAAATTCGCGGCATAGTCGAGATCGTTCCGCGGATAGACGAACGGCTGGCCGATCGAATATTTGTAGGCCATGGCGGCCAACGTCGGTATTTTCGCGATCAGGCGGATCGAGGCCATGTCGCGCTGCTTGGCATCGGTGATGTCGGTCAAGTCGTGATAGAACGCCGACAGCGCGCCGACGCTGCCAACCATCACCGCCATGGGGTGAGCGTCGCGCCGGAAGCCCTGAAAGAACCGGCTCATCTGCTCATGGATCATGGTGTGGTGGACTATGCCGTAGTCGAACTCCGCCTTCTGTTGCGCGGTGGGGAGCTCGCCATAAAGCAGGAGGTAGCAGGTCTCGAGAAAATCGCCGTGCTCCGCCAATTCCTCGATCGGATAGCCGCGGTAGAGCAGCACGCCCTCGTCGCCGTCGATATAGGTGATCTTGGACTCGCAGCTCGCCGTCGAGGTGAAGCCGGGATCGTAGGTAAAGATGTCGGCCTCGGCATAGAGCTTACTGATGTCGATAACTTGCGGGCCGATCGTTCCGTCGTAGAGGGGGAAGGGATAGCTCTGGTCGCCGAGCTGTAGCGTGCCGGTCTTGATGTTGGCGCTGGTTTTCGCGTCCATGATCATATCCTCCATGGTTCGGGCAAGAGCGGAAAAATCGCAATTGGTGCTTTACGACGCCAAGTACTCGTGCAGGGGCGAATCAAAGCTCTTGCGATGCGATCCGCTCGGGCAGCTCTGGGCGCCCCGTTCGTCTGCTTACCGCTGTGCTGCGGCCTGAATGGGAGACGCAGCAGTCATCGCGGCATTTTGGCCCGGCGCCATCACACACGCCTCCCAAAGTATTTCGGGTACGAAAACCCAAGAGCGGCATTGATCTTTGTCAATTTGCGCGTGCGCCGGAGCATACCTGCATTGCAAGCGAGCGCGAGCGCATGAATGCGACAGCCCCGAGGCAGCGCGAATTGACTGGTGTCAATGCCCGATGGCGCTTTGCACCGATAGTCGATCGCGATCCGCGCGACCGGTGTTTTCATGCCCCTGCAGTTCGATGCCATCGTGATCGGCTCGGGCCTTGGCGGCCTAACGGCTGGTGCGCTCTATGCCCGCGCCGGTCATCGTGTTCTCGTTCTCGAGCGCACCGCACATTTCGGCGGAGCCGCGACGGTTTATCGTCATGGCCCGCTTGCCATCGAGGCGTCGCTTCACGAAATCGACGGGCTCGACGCCGAAGATCCCAAGGCGCCGGTACTACGGACCCTTGGCCTGGACCGCGACATTCCGTTTGTCGAGGTCGGCGATCTTCATGAAGTCAGAAGCCCGCTGCTCGGCGCGCCGTTCGTTCTGCCGCACGGATATGACGCCGCGTTGGCTGCGACTAAGGCGCGCTTTCCGCATCAAACCAGAGGGATCGAGGATTATTTCGAACGTATCCGCGCGATTCGCCGTGCCATAGCTACGCTGAGCGAGCATCAGGACGATCGCGGCTGGTGGCTGTCGAATGCGCTGAGCTTGCCGCGGCGGCTATGGCCGCTTGTTCGCGATCGGAAGGCGACCGTGGGCGAGGTATTCCGCCGCCTCTTCGGCGACGACGAGCCGATAAAATTCGCGCTGGCTTCGAACCTTGGCTATTACACCGACGATCCCGAAACCATGCCGTTCGTCTCGTATGCAATTCCTCAAGCGTCGTATCTGCTCGGCGGCGGCCATTACATACGCGGCGGTTCCCAGGTACTCAGCGACCGGCTGGTGACGATCATCCGGGCAGCCGGCGGCGAAACCGAAGCGAATCGCGAAGTCGACGCGGTTCTGCTTAACGGCGGGGGCGTGCGCGGCGTTCGCCACCGTGCAAGCAACGGCGGCGACGCGAGGGAGGCGTTCGCACCGGTCATCTTTGGCAACGCGGCGCCGACCGTGCTGGCGGCAATGCTGCCGGAGCGCGAACGCGTCTCGTTCATGGCGCGCTATCGCAATCGGCGCCTGTCATTGTCGCTTTGGACGATCATGCTCGGTCTGAGCCGCCGATCGCGGGAGTTTGGCGTCAAACGGTATTCCACGGCGGTCCTGCCGGAGTGGCTGACAGCACTGTCGCGCTTTCGCGAAGCCGCGGCTATCCCCGGCGAGGAGCCGGAAACGCGGATCGGTCCATATGGATTCGTCGCCTATGACCAAATCGATTCCGGCCTCAATGAAAGCGGTCCGTATCTCGCGAGTTTGGTCGGCGTCGACCGGATCGAGAATTGGACCGGCCTCACGCCCGAGGCGAAGCGGGCGCGCAAGCAGCGCTGGATGGATCGGATTATCGCGAATCTTGATCGCCAATATCCCGGAATTGCCGGCGCCGTCATGCAGCGTGAAATGTCGACCGCGGAGACCATGCAGCAATTCCTCAACACGCCCGGCGGCGCTTTATACGGCTTCGCGCCCGAGTCGCGCGCTTTTACGCCGCTTGCCGAGACATCCATCCGCGGCCTTTACCTAGCGTCGGCATTTACCGGCGGCGGTGGCTTTACCGGCGCCATTCTGGGCGGGAGCTGGGCTGCACGCGCGGCCGTGAAGGCGAGCGCGGCAGCCTGAGCGTTCCGCTGGACGCTAGCTAACAAGCCGAACCGGCGTCTTCCTGTCACCTTCGAAGATGGCGATCAGATCCCGGGCGATCGGCGAATAAGCCGCGTGTGTCCGCGATATCCAGCTGGCAAAGCCGTCGCTGTTATGGTGCTTCTTGCGCTCGTTCGGCAGATCGATGCGCTGGTTGCGGCTCGCATCGCGAAGCGTCCCGATGGGATCCTCGCCCCGCTCGACCTTCTCGATTTCCCGCCGCAGCATCTGGCGATACGCCACGATGCCCTGGTCCGATGCGCCGAGATGCTCGTTGGTGCGGTCGGCGATCGGGCCTTGCGTAATCCAGGCCATCATGTCCTGGCCGTCGATATTGTCGACGATGAACTCGCCGTGCTCGTCTCGCCACGGCACGTTATAGACGTGAACCTTCTCCAAAAGCCGCGCCGGCACCTCGGCGCCCTTCGGCGGCACATAGGCGGTGTACCACATGTGCATCGTGTGGGTGTCGTCGACCGGCACGCGGATCTGGAACGCGTAATAGCGCGAGCTCTCATCGCCGTTGCCGACCGATAGCATGTTCGGGAACACCACCGGATGGCCGACGCGCCAATCGTCGGAATCCTCGGAATGTCCGGCGAGCAGACGATGTTTGGTGATGCCATAGTCGAATTCGCGGAACGCGATTTTTTCGTGCCGCGCGCTGATGGCAACCTTCACGCCTTCCTGTTCCTTGACGAACTCATAAGCATGGCCGTGCAGCCATTCGGTATGAATGGGATCGAGCGAGTTCTCCATGGCCTGCAGCCAGTTGACCGGGATGAGCGCGCGACCCAGCATCCTGATGGTGCCTTCGGCGACGAAGCCGTCCCAGCGCGGCAACAGCGGCCGCGGCTCCGGGCCGAGATAGGCGAACAGCATGCCGTTGAGCTCCTCGACCGGGTAGGCAACGGTCTTGGCCTTGTCCCGGAAGCTCGCGCTGTCGCGTTCGTTCGGCTGATTGAGGCACTGGCCTTGCAGGCCGAACTCCCAGCCGTGATAGGGGCAGCGGATGCCGTCGGCGGTCGGAATGCCGTAAGCGAGGGAGGCGCCGCGATGCGGGCAGGTTTCGGCGACGAGCCCACGCCGGCCCTGACGATCGCGAAACAGCACGAGGTTTTCGCCGAAGAGCCGCACGCGCAACGTCCAGCGGCTCTCGAGCTCGGAAGTGGCCGCGATCGGCTGCCAGTAACGGCGCAACAGATTGCCCGCCGGCGTGCCGGGTCCGATCCGTGTCAGAAGTTCGTTCTGCTCGGCAGTCAGCATGTGCGGTAGTCCTCCGACGCGGTTGCCGCGACAGCTGTAAGCTCGCGGCGCTTGTTGGCCGCCGATAATTATATTACCTCGGCCCGCGCGACAATCGAATCCGGCGCCCGGGGATTGCGCGAGGACGGAGCGTAAGCAATGAGCGACGCCTATCCGAATCCGGTCCGTATCGGGATCGTCGGTTTAGGCGCCGCCGGCCGCGCCTTTATTCCGGCGATCGGATCGCATGCCGGTTTCCGGCTCGCCGCCGTCGCCGAACCCGTCCGCGAGACACGCGACAGCATCGGCGACGAACTGGGAATTGCCAGCTATGCCGATTTGCCGGCGATGCTCGCCGGCACAGAACTCGATGCGGTCTATATCGCCACGCCCACCGAACTGCACGGCGAACAGGCCAAGATCGCATTCCGCGCCGGCAAGCACGTCCTGAGCGAAAAGCCGATGGCGGTGCATCTTAACGAAGCGCAGGAGATGATCGCCGCGGCCGAGCGCGCCGGCGTCAAGCTCCTGGTCGGCCATGCGCACGGTTACGATTTGCCGATCCAGCGCATGCGCGAGATCGTTTGCAGCGGCAGGCTCGGCCGCGTGCGGATGATTCACACCTGGAATTTTACCGACTGGATTTATCGGCCGCGGCGACCCGAAGAACTCGATGTCGGCAAGGGCGGCGGCGTCACGTTTCGCCAGGGCTCGCACCAATTCGACATCATACGCCTGATCGGCGGCGGTTTGGTGCGCAGCGTGCGCGCGACGACGTTCAACTGGGATCCGCTTCGCGATTCGATCGGGGCGCATGTGGTGATGATGCAGTTCGCCGACGGCGCCGCCGCGACCGCGGTGTACAACGGCTACGGCTATTTCTCCTCGACGGAATTATGCGCCGATGTGACGGAATGGGGTTTTACCGAACCGATCAAAGAGCGCCGGCCGCTGTCGCGGCCCTCGCCAGGTCGCGCCGGGACGGACGAATTGCAGGCCAAACGCGAGCGCGCCAAAAGCGCGATCCCTGCGAGCGCACCGTTCCAGCCGACTTTCGGCCTGACCGTCGTGAGTTGCGAGCGTGGCGATATTCGTCAATCGCCGCGCGGGCTTTACGTCTATTCGACAAAGGGGCGCGAAGAGATCGTCCTGCCGACCGACAAGTCGCCGCGCGATCTGGTGATGGATGAGTTCCACGACGCGCTGACCGGCCGCCGGCCGCCGATCCACGACGGCCGCTGGGGATTGGCCAATCTCGAAGTCTGCATCGCGGCGATCGAGTCTGCGAAAGACGGCCGCGAGATCGCGCTCAAGCATCAGGTGCCGGCCGTGCGCTGACGCGCTCGCCCATGGAATTATCTCTGCGCCAAGAGGCCGGCGATGGTCTTGATTTCGTTGCGGGCGTATTTGGGCAACCCGGCGCTGATCGATTCGCCGGTGTTGAACGACGATTGGCCCATCAGCACCTGGGCGGGGACGAGGTTGCGCAACACCGGCACTTTCTCGAAATTGCGTTTCTCGTCGAGCACGCTCGCCTTGATGGCGAGCGTCATGAAGGCGGTTACGACCGTCTTGCCGGGATCGCTCGGACGGGCCTGGAAGACGCTGAGGAATTTGCCGAATTTCATGATCTCATTGACGTAGAAAATGTTCTGTTCGAGCGCCCCCGCGATCGGGGTGTCGAGGCCCGTCAATTGCTGCAAGCCGGCCTGGTCGAGATCGGCGGGAGTAAGCGCTGCAAGCTCGCTCTGGAAATCGATGTGGTCGGCGACCTTTCTGACGCTGTCGCGCAATTTATTGACCAGCATGATGCCCAGCGGGATCTTGCCCTCGAGCTGATAGGTCGACTGGATGCAGATCGACGTTGCCCGCTCCGTGCACCATTTGCGGTCGGGATTGTCGTTGCCGGCGCCGGTCTCCTCGCTAAACGGCTTCACGTCCCCGGCCGCGATGACCTTGTGCTTGATCGCGGGATCGATCTTCTCCAAAAACGCAACCGTCGCGTAGCGCGAAAGATCGATCGATGCCGGCGCCTTGTCGAGAATGAACCGCGCTTGCGCCACGTACATGTAAAGCTTTTCGACGACCTGCTTTGTGCCGCTGCTTGTCGTCTTGCCGACCGTCGGCTCGGCATAGGACGGGAACAGCGCCAGGAACTTTTTCTCGTTGGGATTCTTCTCGGCCCATTCGTCGAAGCGGGTCAGCGCCGTCTCGCTGTCGATGCCGCCGGTGCCGGCGCCATCGCTGAATTCGATCGTTGCCGCCTTGATGTCGGCGACATCGGTACCGCGCGCGGCCGTTACGTTATCGATACGGTAATCCTGCGCGTCGGCGGCGACTGCCGCGACCGGCGCCGCGGCAAACAGGCCGAGAAGCACGATGGCGCGCCGCGTCCAGGTCCTAATGTCGGTCACGAAATTCTTTCAACGAAGCATTATCAGTTGGCGCGCCCGCCCCAATAATAACCCTGATTTGGCCGGGGTTGCGGCGGCGGCTGAGGCTGGAACAAGCCGAATATGCCACGGAACGGCTGCGGCCATTGTTGCGGGCCTTGCGGGCCCTGGTTGGGATAATAGGACCGCCCGATCCATTGGCCGCTCGGCCCGCCGCCACCCCACAGCGGACTTTGATCGCCGGGGCCTTGCGAGGCGTAGGGGTCGTCGCGGTTGACCAAATCGTATTGCGTATCGGCGATCTGGCCGTCGGCGCTGCGGCGGAAATGTTCGACAAAGATCGGGCCCTGGCTCTGCGGCTGGCCTTGACTGAAGAACCCGACGAAACCCTGGCTTTGGGTTTGCGCGCCAGCGCGGTCGCCGGACATGTAATCGATCGGAATGTCGACGAGATAGCGCTTCGCTTCCGGCGACGGCCCGGCAAGCGGCGCCTTTGGCGCAATATGCTCGTTCCAGATCGCCTCGATGATCGGCCGGAAGATCGGCAGCGCCACCCGGGCGCCGGTTTCGTTGGAGCCGAGCGAGCGGCGCCTGCCGTCGCCGTTGTCGTAGCCAACCCAGACCGCCACGGTGACGTCGTTGGTGAAGCCGATGAACCAGCCGTCCACCGCGTCCTCGGTGGTGCCGGTCTTGCCGGCGACATAGGGCGACAGCGCGCCGATCGAGCCCGCGGTGCCGCGCGCCACCACGCCCTGCAGCATGGTTTTGAGCTGATAAAACGCGGTCGGGTCGGCCGCGCCGATGCGCGGCAGCGGCGCATCCGGATAGCGATAAATGGTGCGGCCGCCCTGCTCGATGGAATCGATGCCGTGCGGCTGCGGCAGCGCGCCTTCATTGGCGACCGCGGCATAGAAGGCGGCCAGGTCGATCATGCGCACCGGTTGCGCGCCCAGCACGAACGGATAATAGCGCACGCACTGCGAATAGATTTTCGCCGCCACCGCGGTGGCGCAGATATCGTCGAGGCTCTTCTCGGGGTCGGTATCGATGCCGCCGTCGAGCAGATGTGCGGTGACGACATTGATCGAGCTTTCCAGCCCGCGCCGCATGGTGAAGACCCCGCCCGCACTGTAATCGGCGTTGCGCGGCGACCAAAAATCCTCCGGGCGCAGATTGCCTTGGTACTGCCAGCTTGCGGCGTTGCGCGGATCGATGCGGCTGCCGATCGGCGGCAACGTGATCGGCTCGTTGAGCACGAGCGTGTTGGGCTGCAGTCCGTGCTGGAGCGCGGTGAGGTAAGTCAGCGGCTTCATCGCCGACCCGGGCTGACGCTGCGTCTGCGCCGTGCGGTTGAGTTGACTCAGCGGATAGGAAAAGCTCCCCGCCATGGCCAGGATGCGGCCGGTCTTATTTTCCAGGACCAGCGCCGCGCCCTGCACCGTGGGCCGCACGCGCAATTGCACCTGGCCAACGACGGGCAGCGGCGCCGGTTTGCTCTTGGTCTTGTCCGTGTTTTTGGCGTCCGCGTTCTTGCCGTCGCGACTCCTGGCCGGCGCGGGCTTCACCGCGGCGCCCTTGGTTTCGACGACGTTGACATAAACCACGTCATAGACGCCCAGCCCGCGCTTGGCTTCGGCGGTCACGCCGGTGAGCGCCATGACGCGTCCGTCCGCCAGGCCGACACGGATGGTGTCGCTTTTCTGCAGCACCACCGCCGCCGTCCAGTGCACGTCGTAGAGCGGCAGATGCAAAGCTTGCAGCGCCTGCTGCCAGGCCGGCACGGCGGCCGCGGCGTCCTGCGCGCCGCCTGTGGCGGCGCTGGAGAACTTCTGCACCGCGTCGGCGATGTTGCCTTCCGGACCGCGAAACTGCACGCGACCCGTGGACATCTCGTAGTGCGCCAGACCTTCTTGCAGCGCCGCTTCGGCGTCGCGCTGCAATTGCGCATTGATGGTGGAGTGCACCGTATAGGAGTCGGCCGTCAGGCTGGTTACGCCGTCGGCTTTCGCTTCACGGCCGAGAAAGTCGACGAAGTGGAAGCCTGAGTCGCGGTGCGGGCGGTGGAAGGCGACGAGCTGCGGCGATGCCAGCGCCTCGTCCTTCTGCGCGGCGCCGATGACGCCGTCCTCTTGCATCCGCTCGAGCACGTAGGTCAGCCGCTCCTTGGCGCGGCCCGGATGGCGGTCGGGATTGTAATAGTTCGGTCCTTTGAGCAGCCCCGCCAGCATTGCGCCTTCCGCCAGCGTCAACGCCTTGGCCGATTTGCCGAAATAGGCGTGCGCCGCCATTTCGACGCCCCAGGCGGCGCGGCCGAGATAGGCGGAATTCAGATAGAGCTCGAGAATCTCGTTCTTGCTCAGTGTGGTTTCCAGCCGCGACGCCACGATCATCTCGCGGATCTTGCGCTCGTAGGTCACGTCCTCGCCGACCAGAAGGTTCTTCACGACCTGCTGGGTGATGGTGGAGCCGCCCTGCGGCCGGCCCGGCTCCGCCAAGTCGCCGATAAAGGCGCGGATGATGCCGCGCTCGTCGACGCCGTGGTGTTCGAAGAAGCGCCGGTCCTCCGCGGCGACGAAGGCCTTCTGCACCAGTTCGGGCACCTCGGCGAGCGTCACCCAGATGCGGCGGTTGCCCGGTTCGAACACGTCGGCGAAGTCTTTGCCGCCGCCGTCGAGCACAGTGCTCATGCTCGGCAATTTCCTGCCCTTCAGGCTCGCCGGGTCCGGCAGGTCGGCCGCCGCCCTGTTGAAGAAATCGATGACCTGGCCGAGGTCGACCACCGGACTGGCGATCGCTTCGTTCTTGCAGAATTGATGATAGGCGGTGTTCAGGTCGCTGAAATTCAGCCCGTGGAAGGCCGGAATGGCGGCGCCGGCCGCCTTCGGGTCATCGAGCGCGGTGGCGATGAGATCGTCGACATTGATCGATTCAATGTCGAAGGCCTGTTTCATATGCGCGCAGCCGTCGCGCAAGATCTGCACCACCGCGTCTCGATCTGTCGCCGGATCGAAATGCGTCTTCACCGCCTGCGGCGCGGTGGTGACCTCGCTCAGCGCAAGCGCCGCCGCGAAAAGCTTGACCAGAATGGTATCCATGGGAGCGGCGGGGCAGCCAGGTTCGAGGGACGCAATAACAGGCCAACGCCGATTATAGCGATCTGATCCTTACAAAAGGACTTTTTTGCGAAGGCCGTGAATCGGGGAAAACGCCGATGAATGGCAGGTTATGCCGCGATTATGGCGCCAGCATTTCGAAGCTATTTTCGCGCCGGGATGAGACCCTCGAAGTGGCCGCCTTGCTGCAGGACGGCGAGCAGGAACAGCGCCGGTAAGCCGGCGCCGGCGCAAATGACGAAGAACCACACCCAGCCGGTCGCCGCGGCGATGAAGCCAGCGCCAGACGACAAATAAGTGCGGCCGAACGCCGCGAGCGCGGTGAGTAGCGCGTATTGGGTTGCGGTGTGCAGCGGATTGCGGCACAGCGCGGACAGATATGCGACGAAAATCACCGTGCCGATGGCGCTGGTGAAATTCTCGGCGACGATGGCGAAAGTCAGCCAGGCCGCGTTCATCCCCAGCACCGCCTGCCAGGAGAAGGCGAGATTGGCGAGCGCCTGCAGCAGGCCGCCGAGCCACAGGCTTGTCGACAGCGAATAGGCGCGTGCCACGAAGCCGCCGGCGAAGCCGCCGATCAGCGTCGCCGCCAGTCCGACGCCCTTGATGATGGCGGCGTATTCGTTGCGCGAGAAACCGAGATCGATCACGAACGGCGCCGTCAACGCTCCGGACAAGGCATCGGAAAATTTGAACAACACGACAAAGGCAAGCGCGACGAAAGCGAGGTCACGGCGGAGAAACTCGGAAAACGCCCCGGCCGCCGCTTCGACCACGCGTTGGCGGATGGTTTCCCGCGCATGCGCCGCGTCGGCATTGATCGATTTTTCCGGCTCGGCGGCGGCAAGCGTGGTGGCGACGCCAATGAGGACGAGCACGGCCATCACCGCGTAACCAGCGCTCCAGGCGGCGTGACGGGCAAAGCCGAGGCCTGATTCGAAGCCGCTCACCAGGAACAGGGCGCCGGCGGTCGAAACCAGCATGCCGATGCGATAGGCGGCGACATAGGACGCCATGCCGGCGGCCTGTTCGCTCTCATCGAGGCTTTCCACGCGAAAGGCGTCGACGATGATGTCCTGGGTCGCCGAGACGGCGGCGACCAAAAGCGCGCCGAGCGCGACGACGAGCGGCGAGGCGGACGGATCGCAGGCGCCGAGAAAAACGATCGCCGCCATCAACAGCAATTGCGACAGCAACAGCCAGCCGCGGCGGCGGCCCAAGCGCCGCGACAACAGCGGCACGTCGAGCGCGTCGATCAGCGGCGCCCACAGGAATTTTATAGTGTAAGGCGTGCCGACCAGCGCAAACAGGCCGATGGTACCGAGATTGACGCCGGCTTCGGTCATCCACACCAGCAGCGTCGAGCCGGACAACGCCAGCGGCAGCCCCGACGAGAAGCCTAAGAACATAACGATCAGCACGCGCCGCCTGCAGTAGACAGCGAGCGTTTCGGAAACGGATCGTCGCGGGACGACGGCACCGTTTTGGGGCGTTGCGATCATGCACCGTCGTCCGGCCGCGAATAATCCCTCTCCCCTTGTGGGAGAGGGAAATTATTCACCCGCTTGGAGCTTACGCAATGGCGCGGCGACGACGTTCGAGGCGGCCGACCCGTCGCCGTTGAATTCGACCTCTCGGATGCGTTCGCCGCGGCCTTCGATCTTCTCGATCGAAATGATCGATTGGCGAATGTCCTCGGTCGACTGGCTGAAATGCTTTTGCAGCTGCCTGATGCGCTCACCGAGCAAGCTTACGTCCTTCATCAGCCGCCCGACCTCGTCGCGGATCTGATCGGCGGCCTCGCGCATGCGGGCGTCGCGCTGGTTTTGCCGCACCAATTGGATCGCCAGCATGAGCAAGGACGGCGAGACGATGATGATCTTGGCACGAAACGCCTTCTGCACGACATCGTCGAAATCTTCGTGCAGCTCGGCGTAGACCGATTCCGACGGCACGAACATGAAGGCCAAATCCTGGGTCTCGCCCGGGATGAGATATTTCTCGGCGATATCGCCGACGTGCTTGGCGATGTCCTGACGCAGCCGCGCCGCAGCCTGCTTGCGCTCGTCCTCGCTCTTGGCGTCGCGATAGGCGGTAACCGCTTCGAGCGGGAATTTGGAATCGATGATGAGCGGGCGCTTGTCGGGAAGAAATATCGCGCAGTCCGGGCGCAGCTTGTTGGACAAGGTGTACTGGAACTCGTAGCAGTCCTTCGGCAGGCCGTCGCGAATGATGATTTCCATGCGGCCCTGCCCGAAGGCGCCGCGCGACTGTTTGTTGGCGAGCACGCCGTGCAGCGACGTCACCTGGCTTGCCAGTTCGGTGATGTTCTTCTGCGCGCTGTCAATCACCGCAAGCCGCTCGTTGAGCTTCTGCAGGTTCTCCGAGGTATTCTGCTTGGTCTTTTCCAGCGAATCGCCGAGCCGGTTGGACACCGAATCGAGCCGCTCGTTGACGGCGTGCTGGAGCTGGGTCTGCGCCTTGAACAGAATCTCGATCATCGCTTCGAGCCGCTTGGCGGCGTCGGCCTGGGCCCGGACATGCTCGTCGATCGCCGCACTCGGTTGCGCGGCGTGGCGGCTGCGCCACAGCAGGACGCCGACCGCCAGCGCGGCGCCGGCGGCAAGGACGGCCGCTAGGGCTAAGAGGCTTTCGATCATCAGGTTCTGTATGTCCGATTCGCGGTCTGGAACGAAGAGCGAACGGTGATATCGCGTCAGACCGAGCGGATCAATGCGGCGCGGGATAAGTTTTCGCGCATTGACCCAGTTATCTGCGCGCCTTACATCGCCAAACCATGGCTGTTCGCGACATCATAACGCTTCCCGACAAGCGGCTGCGGCTTGTTTCCGAGCCGGTCAAGAAGGTCGATGCCGAGGTGCGCAAGCTGATCGATGACCTGTTTGAGACCATGTATGACGCGCCCGGCATCGGGCTTGCCGCCATCCAGGTCGGCGTGCCCAAACGCGTCATCGCCATGGACTTGTCGAAGAAGGAGGACAGTCACCAGCCGCAGGTCTTCATCAATCCGGAAATCGTCTGGACCTCGGAGGCGAAGGCCAAATACGAGGAGGGCTGCCTATCCATTCCCGATTACTACGAGGAGGTCGAGCGGCCGGCGGAAGTCAAAGTCAAGTATCTCGACCGCGACGGCAAGCCTCGCGAGATTGAAGCCAAAGGGCTGATGGCGACCTGCCTGCAGCACGAGATCGATCACATCAATGGCGTGTTGTTCATCGACCATCTGTCCAAGCTCAAGCGCGACCGCGTCATCAAGAAATTTGCCAAGGCGGCGAAAGCCAAAGCGGCCGGGAAGGTGGAGGCGTGATTGGCGCTCCGTCTCGTCTTCATGGGCACGCCCGAGTTCGCGGTGCCTACGCTCGTCGAGCTCGTCGGCGGCGGCCATAACGTCGTCGCGGTCTACACCCGGGAGCCGCAACCGGCCGGGCGCGGCATGGCGCTCACACCGTCGCCGGTCGCGCGCGAAGCGCCACGGTTTAACCTGCCCGTCTTTACGCCGAAGACGCTCAAGGGCGAGGAAGCCGCCGTCGCCCTCCGCGCGCATGGCGCCGACGCCGCGATCGTGGTGGCTTACGGCCTGATCCTGCCTAAGCCCATTCTCGAGGCGTTTCCGCTCGGCTGTTTCAACCTGCATGCTTCGCTGTTGCCGCGCTGGCGCGGCGCCGCGCCGATCCATCGCGCCGTCATGGCCGGCGACCGCGAAACCGGCGTCATGGTGATGCAGATGGACGAGGGCCTCGACACCGGCGCCGTCGCCATGGCGGAGCGCATCACTGTCGGCCCCGATGCGACGACCGGCGACATGCATGACATCCTCGCGCGGCGCGGCGCGGACTTGATGCTGCGCGCGCTCGCCGCTCTCGAAAAGGGCCAGCTGCAGCTCACGCCGCAGGCTTCGGCGGGCGTGACCTATGCCGCCAAGGTCGACAAGCGCGAAACGCGCATCGATTGGACGCGGCCGTGGCAGGAGGTGCACAACCATTGCCGCGGCCTGTCGCCGTTTCCCGGCGCCTGGTTCGAGCTTTCAGGCGCCGGCCGCGTTCGCGTGTTGCGCACCACCAAGGGCGACGGCGCGGGCGAGCCGGGCCGCGCGCTCGACGACCGGCTGACGGTCGCTTGCGGCGGCGGCGCCGTGCGGCTCCTGCAATTGCAGCGCGCCGGGCGGCAGCCGATGAACGCCGAGGACTTCCTGCGTGGCACGCCGGTGCCGCCCGGCAGTGTCCTGAGCTGAGCCGCGGCGATGCCCCGCTACAAGCTCACCATCGAATATGACGGCACGCCGTTCGTCGGCTGGCAGGCGCAGGACGACGGGCTCTCGGTGCAGGGCCTATTGACCCAGGCGATCGCCGCGTTTTCAGGCGAGCGTGTCGCGGTGCAGGGCGCCGGGCGCACCGATGCCGGCGTGCATGCGCTCGGCCAGGTCGCCCATGTCGATCTCACCAAGGATTGGGACATCGACAATGTGCGCGATGCAATCAATTTCCACTTGCGGCCACAGCCGATCGCCGTGCTCACCGCCGAACGCGTCGCTGCGGATTTCGACGCGCGCTTCTCGGCGGTCAAGCGCCACTACCTCTATCGCATCGTCAACCGCCGCGCCGATCTGACGCTCGATTTGCATCGCGCCTGGCGCGTGCCGCGCCCGCTCGATGACGCGACGATGCAGGCCGCCGCCCAGCGGCTCCTCGGCAAACACGACTTCACCACCTTTCGCTCCACCGAATGCCAGGCTAAATCGCCGGTCAAGACGCTCGACCGGCTCGACGTCGCGCGCGACGGCGATGAGCTGCGCGTCACCGCCGCGGCACGCTCGTTCCTGCAGCATCAGGTGCGCTCGATGGTCGGCTCGCTCGTTCACGTCGGCGAGGGCAAATGGCGCGCCGACGATCTCGCCGCCGCGCTGGCCGCGCGCGACCGCACGCGCTGCGGCCAAGTCGCGCCGCCGCAGGGGCTTTATCTGGTGCGGGTGGACTATTGACTGCCAAGCGCTAGAAGCGCGTAATTGCATTAACGCGAATACGGCGCCGGGAGGAATTTTCACGGGCCGCGAAAGATAATCGCTCGCCGTTTCGCCGAAAGCGCTTGATCTTTCGGTCGCTTGCCTCACGCAGTGGCGCACTACCACGGGAGGAAGCTACGATGGTCACCATAACGATGCGCGCGCTTGCGATTGTGCTGGCGTTCGCGTTGCCGTTTGCGGCGCAGGCGCAGACGCAGGCTCCAGCTTCGCCGCCGCCCGCATCCGGGGCGCCGTCACAAAACCTTCTCACCGATGCTCAACTCGATGCGCTGCTCGCGCCGATAGCGCTCTATCCCGATGCGCTGCTCTCGGAAGTACTTATGGCCTCGACCTATCCGCTCGAGGTCGTTGAGGCTGACCGCTGGGCAAAAGCCAACAAGAACTTGAAAGTTGATGCGTTGCAGGGGGCTCTAGGCCAACAGTCCTGGGACGATAGCGTGAAGTCGTTAGTGACGACACCGGAAGTACTCGACATGATGAGCGACAAGCTGAGCTGGACGCAGCAGCTCGGCGATGCGGTCTTGGCACAGCAGCCGGATGTGATGGACGCAATTCAACGGCTACGCGCCAAGGCGCAAGCCAACAACAAGCTCGCCTCCAATCAGCAGCAGACGGTATCGACGCAGAGCGAAGGCGGCACGCAGGTCATCGTCATAGCGCCCGCTCAGCCAAATGTGATGTATGTGCCCTACTATAATCCTGCCGTCGTCTACGGGCCGTGGCCGTATCCGGCCTATCCGCCGTATTACTGGCCGCCACCCGCATATATCGGCGCGGGGATCATTGCGACAGGACTTGCATTTGGCGCCGGCTATGCGCTGGGCCGCTGGGCCTCGGGCGGCTACTGGGGCGGCAGCGTCAATTGGAGCAACAACAACATCAACATCAATCGCAACAACAACATCAACAATATCAATCGCGGCGGTAATAATTGGACGCATAATCCGGCGCATCGGCAGGGCGTGCGTTACAACAATCCCGGCGTTGCCAATCGGTTCGGCGGCAACGGCACTCTCGGCGGTGCACAGAACCGCATGGATTTCCGCGGCCGTGGCGGCAACCAGGTGCTGCAGCCGGGCGGCGGCGCAGGCCTCGGCGGCGGTCTT
>Ga0187769_10000757_pt1 | contig 17902 bp, 16 predicted proteins | sample 0116_SJ02_MP02_1_FD_133140 | JGI IMG/M metagenome (GOLD analysis project Ga0187769, IMG submission 133140) | Tropical peat soil microbial communities from peatlands in Department of Meta, Colombia - 0116_SJ02_MP02_10_MG | ecosystem: Environmental > Terrestrial > Soil > Wetlands > Peat | place... | reverse complement strand
CGACATGGATTGGTTATCGCAAGCGGGGCACTGGTGAGCTAGAGTTGCATCCATGGGCGAGGCCATTTGAGCTAACGGTTCGTAACATATGAAGCTTGAAGGAGCTTACGTTAAGCCGTGGGCCGTAGTCAGACCGCGGAAAACGAGTAAAGCTACCTTCTGCCTACTTGATTTGGAGGGGTCTTAGGTTTGATTTCGAGAAGCAGGTGGCACACTGTTATGTGCGTCCTCTCCAGATGAGAGGTCGTGTAGGAAGTTGAAGTTCTCAATCATTGGTGCCGGCGGTGTTGGTCAAGTTATCGTTAGTCATTTAGTGAAGGCAGAAGAAGCGAAGGTGAAGGTTGGAGACCGTGACCGAACGCGTCTTCGAGACCTGAAACGCTTAGAGGGGGATGTTAGCACGTTCAAGCTCGACGCGGGAAGCGCCGCGGAAGTAGAACGGTTCATTAAAGGAAATGATGTCGTAATCAACGCTTCCGACCCTCGGTTCAACCATTCAATCATGAAACAAGCGCTCAAGAAGAAGGTCCAATACATTGACCTCGCAGGCGAGAATCCTGTCTCTGTGGAAAGGCAACTCAAGCAAGCTCGGGCATGGCATAGGGCTGGGCTCGTGGCGATACTGGGGATGGGGGAGGACCCAGGGCTTTCAAACATAATGGCACGACGCGGGTGCGACATGCTTGACAACGTAACCGAAGTGCGAGTACGTGACGGAGAGACTTCAACTAGTGAGATATACCCCTTCGTGGCGCTCTTCGCTCCAGGAGTTTTCTTGGAAGAGGCTGTCTCGCCTTGCCACTATTTTGAAGGCGGAGAACTAAAGACAAGTCCCGCAATGTCGAGAAAAGAGACCTATCCGTTTCCTCAACCAATCGGCGAGATACCAGTATACGGAATGGATCATGAAGAGGTCCACACGTTGCCCTACTTTCTTCCGAAGAAACCAAATTACGTCGACTTCAAACTTGCCCTAACAGACGACGCGGCGAACGCGATCAAACTATTCCACGCCATTGGTCTTCTCGGCAAGAAGCCGATAAAGTTCGGAAAGACCGAAGTCAGCCCCCTCAGTGTCCTACTGCACTTGTTACCTTCCCCATCGCAAGTAGCCGGGAACATTCATGGAAGCGCAGGTATCATGGTCGAAGTTAGCGGCCAAAAATCGGGAGAGCAACAAGTGATAAAACACCACGTGATGATGACCCATGATGAAGCGTACGAGGAGCATAGGGCCAACGCAACCTCATACTTAACCGGAACACCGACCGCTATCTGTGCACGCATGGTGGCAGAAGGACGAATTCAGAATCGAGGCGTTATAGTGCCAGAGTGCCTAGACGCGGAGAGATTTCTCGGAGAAGCACCCAGATACGATTTGCGCATACAAGTGGAAAAGATGGATCATCCAAAGTCTTCCACGCTGAAAGACTGAATCCCTAGGCGTTCCGAAAACTGTTATAGCTAGAAAGTGAGCATCATCCTCTAGTTGGAAGGGCTCGAATGCAGATGAGGTTGCGATTGAGCCGGAAAGCCGTTGGAAAGGTGCAGGGTATCGTAGTAATCGTAGTTTTGCTAGTTGCGATAGCTGCCGGAGCGTATTATTACTCCACAAGGACGACGCCAACCCAATCATCCACTGCGAGTTCAACGTCGCAACAACCCACTTCCCTCGTGGTAGAAGAAGAAAGCCAGCCTGATTCGATGGATCCCGCGGTTACTTATACGACGCCGGGTTGGGAGATAGTTGAGCAAGTCTACCAAGGACTTCTTGCACCAAATGGTACGAGCTATACCACATTCGTAGGTGATCTCGCCCAGAACTGGACGGTTTCATCAGACGGAATGACTTACACATTCTACCTTAGGCCGGGAGTGACTTTCAGTAACGGAGACCCTTTCAACGCTTACGCGGAATGGTTCTCAATTTATCGAACCCTTGTAATGAATCAGGCACCGGCATGGATTCTGGGTCAAAATCTTGGCACAACCAATGGCACGGGTTTCAACGTAACGGACAGCATGCTCAATTCCATAAATTACACTAACCCGTCATCGAAGGATCTAAGTTACATGACCTATCCCAACCAGTCGGTCCAAGTTATTTCACCCAATGAGTTGGTTCTCCACCTTGGATACGGCTACAATGGTAATGTACCATATTCCGCATTTCTCGCCACACTGATCACCCCCATGGCAATGGCCGTTGACCCAATCGTTGTGCAGGCGAACGGCGGCATAGTCGGGGGTCAACCCAACAACTACATGGAAACCCACGCATTGGGAACAAGTTTCTACAAGTTGCAATCTTGGGTTCAGGGACAGAGCATTACGCTAGTCAAGAATCAGAATTATTGGGGCGCATCCGTTCCAACGTCCGACCTCAACGAGGCTATCCAGCCAGCGATAGTTGACACGATCAACTTCTATTACAAAGACACATCTGCGATGATCGCGGATTTGAAATCCAACGCGGCTCAGATGATAATTGCACCCGCGACACAGTACAGTGTTCTCAATCACGCTGCGGGCATCACCGCGAATATCATGCCTATTGTTTTTGGATCATCGGAAAGCATTATTTTCGTTTACATGGACCCCTACGCGTTTCCCCCATTTCAAGACGTTCGTGTTAGGCAGGCAATCTCGTACGCGATTGATTACAAATCCATAATCCATTCAGTGTACGACGATTTAGCGACGCAATGGATTGGCCCCGTGCCTCCCGGATTTCCGGAATACAATGCTTCCACGTCTGGCCTGCAACCTTACTCGTACGACCCCACTATGGCCGCGTCCCTGTTGGCGCAAGCCGGTTACAAGTCGAGCCTCCCGAATGGGACGGCTCTAAACCCAACGGGGAAGGCCTTTCCGTCAGTAAACTTCCTGTATGATGCCGACAATTCACCACAAAGTCAAGCCGCGCAAATCATAGCCTCTGAGCTTCAGGTTGTGGGGATAACAATTACACTCAGCCCTCTCACGTTCAAACAATATGCCAACGTGATATATTCAAGTCAAAATGTAAACAGCACCTCTTACCCATTCGGCATTAGCTACTATAGCGAAGACTACACCGCAGCGATAGATTACGTGACCGCGTTTACTACAACTGGCCAGGTAGGCTTTTCAGGATTCATGAACCAAACCGTTTCCGGTTGGACGGTGTCGGCAGCATCCGCGCTCGACGAGGGCACCATAATTCAGAACTTCCAGCAAATAACCCGCGCAATGTATTACGATTACACGGACATCTGGCTTGTGGTGCCAGACTTCATGGCCGCCAATAGCAGCAATGTGGTCGGGATGATTCCGAACCCCGCCGGTTCAGGCATGGGATACTTCATGTTCTATAACACAGTGCAGTACAGTTTATAGATGAAGATGTAACAGAACTGGTCTACTTCAAAGATTTCCTTCCAGTTCTTGCAAGAAGAATAGTAGGTTCAATACTGGTATCCATCGGAACTGTCACAATCATTTTTCTGATCTCCCACGCCCTCAACCCCGACCCCGCACGTCTGTGGGCCGGGCCCAAGGCACGTCCGTCCACCGTCATCGCCGTCGCCATCAGATACCATCTCAATCAGCCACTGTACGCCCAGTACTTCTACTTCATGCGCGACCTCTTCACCGGGAACTTCGGCATCGACCCGTTAACCGGCCAAACTATCCTCTCTGAAATCCAATTCTACCTACCAAACACGCTTGAGCTAGTGCTGTTCTCATTCCTTATCCTAGTAGTTGTGGGTGTAGCCATAGGTTACGTTGCAGGAATGCATTTCAGTACATTCGCAGACTCACTCGCTAGAATAACCTACCTTGTTTCTTGGTCCACGCCAATGTACTTAGGGGCCATAGTGGCAATACTTGTCTTCGCAAATTGGCTACCGATATTTCCATCAGGCGGAATGTACTCCCTCTCCATCCCGCCACCTCAAACGGTAACGGGCATTTTCCTTGTCGACGCGCTTATCCAATTTGACATGCCCGCTTTCCTGTCAGGACTTCAACACCTGATTCTTCCAGCATTGGTGCTCGCTTTCGTAAACTTCGGTTTGATTTCTCGAGCCGTTCGATCATCTATTCTGAACGTGCGGTGGTCAACATATGTCAAGACCGCGAGAGCAAAGGGATTGCGCGAAACCGAAGTAAGACGCAAACACATCCTGAGGAACGCCCTGATCGACGCCACGAGCCTAAGCGCCGTGATCTTCGGTTGGGTACTAACGAGTACCGTAGTAGTGGAGGAACTATTCGCGTGGCCGGGCCTAGGCCAGTTCGCTTACCAAGCGATATACGGCAACGATTACCCGGCCCTGATTCCCGTAGTCGTGGTTTTCACTCTCGGCGTAATAGTTGCAAATTTCATCGCCGACGTAACCTATTCGCTCTTAGACCCTAGGATCGCACTGGGTGGTCACAATGTCACAGTCACTTAAGTTCAAAGACCTCGTCCTCTCCAGCCGCTTATCCTGCCTAGGACTCGTCATAGTCGTAGTATCCGTCGCAGCAGCCCTCGCATTCGCAATCTTCGGATCACGCGTGACTCCCTACAATCCGTTCGCCCTAAACCTCATGGAATCGAACCTGGCACCGAGCCTCAGCCATTTCTTCGGGACCGACTTTCAGGGAAGGGACGTATTCTCTCGAGTAATCGCCGCGTTACCAATCGATTTAGGCCTACCAGTGGCGATTGTTCTACTCTCGTCAGTGCTAGGAATTTTCTTGGGGATGGCGGCGGGCTACCTAGGCGGAATCGTGGACGAAGTCATCATGAGAACAACCGACCTATTCCTAGCCTTTCCAACTCTCATAATGGTCCTGGCGGTCGCCGCCACCCTGGGGTCAGGCCTATTCAACGCCATGTTGGCGTTCGTGTTTGTCTGGTGGCCGCCCTATGTGAGATTGGTAAGAGGCGGCGTGCTTGAAGTCGCAGCCGAGGATTTCATATCGATCTCCAAAGCCTTGAACTCATCTTTCCCTTACATAATTCTCAAAGGCATACTGCCTAACATCTTACCGTCCGTTCTAACTTATGCAACTTTAGACATCGGAACTGCACTGCTTGAAGTCTCCATCCTAGGCTTCTTGGGCATCGGGATCCCGCCCAATACACCAGAATTGGGCGTAATGGTGGGTTCGATCAGTTATGGACTCTACACGTACCCTTGGCAGGCTCTCTTCCCCGCATTCGTGACCATGATCTTAGTCGTGGGTTTCAGCTTCCTAGGCGAGGGGGCTCGGGAAGCCTCGGATGTGAAGGTTAGGCCATACATTCTCTTCAAAACAAGAGTGTTCGGGAAGAGATCGGAGAAAGCTATTCCAGCAACACTAAACCAATGAAAGCATGATGGGTGGAGTCCACCCTGCCGTGTACCCACTCTGCTATGTGGCGGAAAACGGGAATCTGGGTGGCTGGACGGTTCTGTCTTGGGCCGTCAGGGCGTGGAGGGGTTTGGTTTGGGTGTTTGGTGGAATTTTTCCCGCTCTGATAGTAACAGCTTGCGATTACCCCGATCTCCACCCTAACCAGATCATCCTTTCAGCATACTCTCACGCGATCTTGAACAAGATCGCCCGAGAACTTGAACATGATCGATATATTGGGAATTTGAAATGCGCATTGACGCAACGTTCTACACCATCGCCTGTAACGCCGAATTTCGAGGACGCGCTCGGCCTGCCGCCCAAAACGAGCGGACATATTTCTAGGCTAAGGAGACCTCACAGTTTCAATCTAGCTAGCCTTATCGTATAGAAAACACGCCGCAAGGTGGTTCGACCCTAAGTCAAACATTGGGGGAAGATTAGAGCATTTTTCGAAGACGCGCGGACATATCTTCCTGTACACGCAACCTGTCGCCGACGATCCCTGCTCAGTCAACCTCCCTTCTTCTTGCTGAAGCCTAGTGCGTTTGAGCCCTGGAACATTAGACATCAACCTCATCGTGAAGGGGTGCTTGGGGTTCGTTACGACGTCATAGGTACTACCCACTTCCAATAGTTTCCCATAATACAGGATTCCTAATGAATCGCTCATGTACTTCATAACGTTGATGTCATGCGTTATGAAGAAGTAAGATAGGTTCAGTTTTGCCTTCAATTCTTTCAAAGTGTTCAAGACTTGAGCCTGCACCGATACGTCCAGTGAACTCGTGGGTTCATCAAGCACAACCATCTTCCTCGGTACAACGATCGCTCTTGCGAGGCTGACTCTCTGCTTCTCGCCGCCGCTAAGCTCTCTCGGGTAAGCCTCGAGACTGCTCTTTCTCAAGCCTACCAGATCAACGACCTCTTCTATTCTCTTGTCGTACTCTCGTCGGTCAAAAGTCTTGGCGGCAATCAAACCTTCTTTTATGATCTCTTTGACTTGTAAACGTGGATTTAATGACCCGACGGGGTCCTGGAAGACTATGCCGATATTATGTCTAAGGTAAGTAACGTCCGCCTTTTTTCCGAAGTCTATCTCTTTGCCCAGCACCTTAATCGATCCAGACCTCGGCTTCATGAGCCCGACTAGGGCCCAAGCTATTACCGACTTCCCCGACCCGGTTTCTCCCGCTAGGCCGAACGTCTCTCCTTCTCTCACGTTGAATGATACGTCATTGACGACGTCGGCCATCCCGCCTCCTCTTTCGAAGAGAAGCAGGTTTCCTCCTCTAACGACAAAGGAAACCGTAAGGTTGTTCACTTCAACGATGTTGCTCATGTTTTCTCAAGCAACCAGCACAGAACCTTGCTTCCTTGAATTGTCTCAAAGACGGGAGGTTCAATATCCTTGCATTTCTGCATCACCAACGGACAGCGAGGGTTGAATTTGCAACCAGTGGGCAGTTTTCTCAGATCGGGTGCTTCACCTTTAGGAGCAGGAAGGGGCGGAGAATCAACGAAACCTTGCGGTATCGCAGCGAACAGCTTCTGTGTGTACGGATGCGCGGGCGCGTTCAGTATGTTGTCCGTGTTTCCTTCTTCCATCACCCTCCCGGCATACATCACATACAATCTGTCGGAGATCTGGGAAGCGACGAGCAAGTCATGTGTGATGAACATCATTGCGGTTCCTGTCCGTCGATTCAAATCCTTTAGAATGTTCAATATTCTGTTTTGAACGTAGACATCGAGACCCGTAGTCACTTCATCCAAAATCAGAAGTTTCGGCCTCTCCACGATGGCCATTGCTATCGAGACACGTTGCCTCATACCGCCAGAGAGTTCATGTGGATACTTCTTCAGAACCCACTCAGGCCGGTCAAGGCGTAAATCGTTGAGAATCTGAACCATCATTTCTTGTTCAGCCCCATCTGAAAGATCCAGATTCTGGGCTCTCCGTAGAACCTCGATTGATTCTTTGAGTTGGGTATCCGTTCTGTACACGGGATTTAGGGCTGCCAGAGACTCCTGGAAGACCATCCCGATTCCCGGCCCCCTAAACTGTGAGAGTTCAGAACGACCAAGTTTGAGAAGGTCCTTGCCTTCGAAGGTTACAGAGCCACCGATAATGTCTGCTGGCGGTGAGTCCAGCAAACCAATAATTCCCAATCCAAGGGTCGTCTTCCCCGAACCGCTCTCTCCAACGACGCCTACGATCTCCCCTTTGTTGATCGTCATGGAGACGTTCTGAAGAACTCGCACCCGGCCGTCAACAGTAGCGTAATCCAGAGTAAGATCATTAACCTTCAGCAGATCGGCCTTGGCGCCCGTCTCAGCCATATTCACTTTCGTTCCTGTTATCTGTGATAAAATTTCATCTGCGCTCTTAATCAGCCGTTGTTCTCTGTTCTCTTCTACCTTGATTTTTCTTTTGCCACTTTAGGTTCGATTGGTTACCTGCTTTCGTCTTCCCGGCTTTAGTGACCTTAACGTTTCTGAATGGTTGACGCCAAGCTCTTCTTTTCCTTTCCCTTGGAAACTTTGTCCGATACAACCTTCCGTTTGGTCGATACTTTTCGGTCCATAGAGAATACGTCGGCTTTGCAGAACTCCACAGGGACCGGCAGGGGTAATCGCCGATCTGCGGGACCGCGCCTGTTGCGACGGTTAAGTCGGCTTTGACCGTTATGTCGGGCGGAATCGGACGTTTCAAACGCATTCTGTTTGAATTATTCGATTTTAGATATAACCGTTGTATTTTCCATAGAAATTTGATGGATCGCAGAATCAATTAAACCTTTGAGCTGAAAAACGCATTTTTAAGATGAAAAAATGCTAAAAATGAGACTTTTCACCACCCTACTCATATATATGGTAGTATCCGGTAGATAATGGTGAAGGAGATATTGGAAGATGCAAACAATAATTCAACCCGAAAAGACGAAACTCCTTCCAGAGAAGACTTTCTCGTTAAAGCAATCTGAACGGTTGTTCGACCAGGCTAGGTTGTATCTGCCCGCAGGCGCTTCGTCGAACGTTCGCGTTCACATGCACGATCCGTTCCCGATCATGTTCCAGAGGGGAAACGGGTCTCGGGTTTCCGACGTTGACGGTAACAGCTACATCGACTACCTCATGTCCTACGGGGCTCTCATTCTAGGACACAAACATCCTAATGTCACAGCCGCAATCGAGGCCCAACTCCAAAACGGGTTGCTCTTCGGAACCACGACGGAACTGGAAATCGAAGTCGCTAAACTAGTTACTAGCATCGTACCGTGCGCTGAGCTGGTTTCATTCGCAAACAGTGGAACTGAAGCTACGATGGAAGCCGTCCGTATCGCTCGAGCGGCGACTGGAAAAGATAAGATATTGAAGTTCGAAGGCCACTACCATGGGCATCATGATTACGTCCTCTTCAGCGTTGATTCCCCGTCCCCCGTCTCAGGGTTAGAGGCAAGTCCACACAAACTCCCGTACTTCCCAGGAATTCCAGACGAAATATCAAAGACAGTCATCGTGGCCCCATGGAATAATCCCACAGCCCTAGAGCGCATCCTCAAGAAGAACCAAAACGACGTCGCCGCCGTCATAACCGAACCCGTGATGGGCAGCCAAGGAGTTATTCCTCCCGAGAAGGATTACTTGAAACAACTGCGGGAGTTAACGATCAAATACGACTCCCTTCTGATCTTCGACGAGGTCCTAACCGGATTCCGGGTCGCCAAAGGAGGAGCACAGGAACTTTACGGTGTTAAGCCTGACCTAGCGTGCTTCGCAAAGGCCTTGGGTGGTGGAGCTCCCATCGCCGCCGTTGCAGGAAGCCGTGACCTCTTGGGCCTCATTGGGCCTGGGAGGATAGGTTTCGGAGGAACCTACAACGCCCATCCTCTAGCGCTCGCTGCTTCAAAAGCCACTCTCGAGACTCTTCTGCAGAACGATGCCGAAGCGTTCCAGCAAATGGCAAGAATGGGCGCCAAACTCAAAGCAGGACTGGAGGAGGCCTTCAAGTCCGGAGGATATGGTGCGGTAGTCAATGCTGTCGGACCGATGGTGTCCGTTTACTTCACAAAACTGCGAAGAATCTCCACATACAGACAGGCATTGCAATCTAGTGCAGAGAAATTCAAACGTTTCAGAGATGAGATGTTGGAGCACGGCGTCTACATGCACCCAGACGGATTGGAACGACTCTCAATCTCCGCGGTGCACACGGAACGCGAAATAGAACAGACAATTAGGGCAGCGGAGGAATCACTAAGGGCTCTCCGCACCCAATCCCTAAACTAACCGAAAACAACACGATTCAACGGCCTTCCGGTCACGCCAAACTTCGACTTCTATGACATCCATCAAAACAGCGTTTACACGTTTTCCGATTCTTACGACGGATAGATTGCGCCTACGCCAAGTTCAACCGAGTGATGCTGAAGCGCTCTTTGCCATAAGATCTGATCCAGAAGTCGCGTACCCTTACGGACAGGAACCTCACAAAACCATTGACGACACGCGTGCCCTGATTCAACGACTCCAGTCTTCTTACGATCGTCAGGAATCCATTCTCTGGTGTGTAACACTCAAAGCCGACGATCGCGTCATTGGATCGTGTCGTTTCTCGAATTTCAGCTCTGGATTCAAGTGCGCCGAAATTGGATATGAATTGAATCGTGCATATTGGCGAAGGGGCATCACGGCGGAAGCTACCTCCGCGATTCTAGCCTACGGATTTACAGCGCTGGGGTTTCATCGAATCTAAGCCAATCCACTCGCGGGAAATATCGCGTCTAGAAATCTCTTATTGGAGTTGGGATTTACGTACGAAGGAAATTTGCGTCAGCGTGCGTACTTTCGCGGAAGCTATGAGGACCAACAATATTTCGGACTGCTCGAGGATAAGTGGAAGTCGGCATGATCTGAGGCGACCACTAGAGGAAAATCAAGGCGACGCATCTGCCGAACGGTGTTTTTGTAGCCGGGAGAACGTTCAAGGATTTATTGAACTGTATTCGGAAAAATTACACAAAAGGAGGGTTTTTGTCTGATTACTGTTAGTTTTACTCACCTCTCAACTCTAAATAGGCGTGTATATGTATAAGACCTGTTGGCTGATGGAAAAAATCGAAGGCGATCTTTGCCCACGGTGTGGGCAGCGAACCTTGGACGTATACTACGAGGAAGGTTCCGACCTTCAGCTAGGGGCCCGCTGCGAGGAATGCGGACTCAAAGGTTTCTACGTGAACGGCAAGCTTGTGCAGTTAGCAACTACATAGAACTCGATCAACCATACGTGTGACAGCCCGCTACGCCCAGTGGGCGCTCAGTTCGGTCGCTGCACAATCCTGAAAAGAGTGCGCAAAAGCTGCTAGTCAAGGTTCGGTGTAGAGATTGCTGGCTGGCCCTGCCTGGTTCTTTGGTTTCAGCTCGATGATGGAGTTTATCGCGTTTGTAATCGCGATTGCGATCGCGAACCAAGCGTTGAAGGGTTACAAACTATCGAAGGAGAAGACCCTTCTGTACCTGAACGTTAGCTTCGTGTTGATAGGTGCGGGGCTTCTCGTCGATGGGCTTTCCAGTCTGATAGTCTTTCTCGCCGGCGCGCGCCGAGGCTTTCTGTATCCATTCGCTGTTGGTTATACGATCAACTTCCTAGCGGAAGTTATCGCCTACGGGTTGCTCGTTTACGCTTACATTCACCAGGCAAGGAGTGTAAGCAACACAGCCCTTATGGCAGCGGTTCCATTCCTTTTCATCGAACGCAATGCATTCACAGAATTGATTCTGATCTTTCTTCTAGTCTACATTGCCACGCAGACGGGCATCAACTATAGCATAAACAAGAGCAGGAACGCAATGCTAGTTTTCGCCTCCTTCCTATGCTTATCCCTCGCGCACATCTTCTTCTTGATATACACAATAGTTCCAATTTTCTATCCAATCGCTCACATTACTCAACTCTGCGGCTTCCTCCTATTGCTAGCAATGCTGCTTCGGGTGAACAGGTCTACATGATGCCAGAGAAGCGGCCTGAAGCTAAGGCTACTGCAAAGTATCGGTCCCAATTCCGCATATACGTCGACATCATGTCTGTTATTCAACGCGAAAGCAACGAAGCTAAGCCAACAAGGATTCTCTACGGCGCCAACCTCTCGCATGATAGGCTTGTCAAATACCTCGACGAACTGAAAGCGCTTGGGGTCATTCAGGAATCAGGTACAGAGGATAAGGTGTACGGCCTTACGCAGAAGGGGATTGAATTCATGAACAACTTCAGAAGAGTGGAGTCGTTCGCTTCGGCGTTCGGGTTCACTATCTAGATTGACGCCTAGTCCAGTAAATGTAAGCTATTGACGCGGGGACCACCGCGAGGCTCAAGATCAGCAACGGTCCGATGAACGGCAAGACTAGAAGAGAGATCACTAGCGAGGATAAAGGAAGCATGAAATTCATTCTGGTTCGACCATCGCCTCGCCCGAGTATCTTCACCCCAGCCGCGGAACCGAGCACGTAGACAAGAATCGCCGCACCGCTAGGAACTATGAGTGCAGTTTCCAACGCAACTCGCGAAAAATAATAGGCGGTGAGCACGACGGCAAAGCTGCAAACCAAGGCAAGTAGAATCCTATCCGGAACTTTGGTTTTGGGATTGAGGTGGTCGAGAATGTGTGGGAAGCCACCATCTCTCGCAACCGCATAGAACAGTCTCGAGACGCCGGTCGTGTAAGCGTTGACGGTGCCGAATATTATGAATACAGCGACTATCGCTGTTCCTTCGGCCGCATACCTTCCAAGAACATTTGATAGAATCGCCGCGAAAGGTGCTACACTCCCCCCAGCTTCGTAGGCCCGGGTTCCGATGGTGACGAATGAGACCGCCAAGTAGAGGAAGCTGATGAGCACGACGCTGAGTACAATGCTTCGATGAAAATCCCTCTTCAGATTTTCAAATTCCTCGGCAACGTTCGAAGTATTCTCATAACCCAGATAGGACCAGAAAATGAGCGCCGCAGCCGTTCCCACGGCGAACGGCCCAGCAGGGAAGAATGGGTGAAAGTTTTGCACCCTAACGAAGAATGTCGAGGAAGCTATGGTCGCGAGCAGTAAAGCGACTATGGAACCTACTACCGCGAACTGAATCCTGGTGCTGACTACGATTCCTCTATAGTTTATCGTGAAGGTGGCGATAATGATTCCGAAAGCTATCAGATATGTTTCGGCGCGGCCTAACGGGAACGCGTATCCGATGTAAGACGCCGCGATCAGTGTAACAGCCGGTGCGCCAGTTATCGCAAAGAAGGCAAACAACCAGCCTACCACCACCCCGGGGCGTATACCAAAAGCTTCCCTAACGAACGCGTAGATTCCTCCCGACTCCGGACGGCGGGCAGAGAGGGAAGCGAAAGTGTAGGCAAATGGGTAGCTCGCGACCGAAAGTAGAGCCCATGCGAGAAGCGAAGCAGGTCCGGCAATCTTCGCCGTAAGCCCCGGCAGTACAAGCACACCTGAACCAAGGACCGAACTCGCGTAGAGCGCCACCGCATGCTTTAATCGGATTGCCTTTCGCAGGCCGGGTGCCGCCTGAACCGATTCCTCACTCTTGACAATCAATTGACTGCTTCCCTGTGGCGATCTTCTAATGAATCGGAATCCATCTCCCTTTTCACTCCCATATTACGCTGGAGGTGTCGAGCGATGAGCCTCCTCACTGACCATCAATAAGTGGAGTGGCTGAAGTGAAATATGGTGTAGGAGAATGGATGCGAATGTGGTACGTTCATTTAGGATTGAACAATGTGAATCAAAAACTAGAAGTATCGATTCTTGCTCCCTTCCTCCCCCTAGGTCGATACCCCCATGCCGCGATACACTCGAGTCCTCCAAATTCAAGAAACCCTACCAAAACCAGGTTGGGTACGTGTGAGGTATCCGTCTGGGGATAATTATGAGAAGATCAAAGCTCTGCTTCGGAGCCATAATCTCCATACCGTCTGCGAAGAAGCGCACTGTCCAAATGTAGCTGAATGCTGGGGTGGAGGAACTGCGACTTTCATGCTCATGGGCGATACGTGTACGCGGGGCTGCCGATTCTGCATGGTGAAGAGCGGAAATCCGCACGGGGCTTTAGACATCTTCGAGCCGTCGAAAGTTGCCGATGCTATTGCCGATTTGGGGTTGCGGTATGTTGTGATAACCTCAGTTGACCGCGACGATCTGCCCGATGGAGGAGCGAAGCACTTTGGCGCGACAATACGGGCCATCAAGCGGCGAGATCCTAACGTAATCACGGAGGTGTTGATACCGGACTTTCAGGGAAACTTGGATGACGTGAAGAAGGTTGTGGACGCTAGGCCAGAAGTCATAGCGCACAACATCGAAACAACGAAGCCATTGACACCACAGGTCCGGGATCCTAGAGCAACCTACGAACAATCGCTTCATGTCCTAAAATCAATCAAAGATTTCGAACAGTCGATCTACACAAAATCATCCATCATGCTTGGACTAGGCGAAATCGAATCGGACCTGATTACCGCTATGGAGGACTTGAGGGGGGTGAATGTCGACATACTCACATTGGGACAATACCTACGCCCCTCTAAGGGCCATGTTCTGGTCAGCGAATACGTGAGCCTCGAGAAATTCGACCATTACAAGCGCTTGGCTGAAAGCTTGGGTTTTCTGTATGTGGCTTCAGGCCCGTTCGTACGAAGCTCCTATAGAGCGGGAGAATTCTTTCTGGAGGCGCTAATACGAAAGAAGAAACTAGCTACCGACAGTTGACGTTTAACATCAACTTATAACCCATATCAAAGCCCGATTCCTCGAAAAGGGGAAGATTTAGAAGCTCATGAATCGGCTTTCTGCCGTTTCATTTAATTTCGAAAATGGGATTTGAGTTGACTCTCGAGCTACTGCAAGTCATCAAACCCAGTGGTGAACTGGTAGAGGAGATGGACCCGGGGATCCCGGGGGACGAATTGCGGCGACTCTACAGGCTGATGGTTCTAACGCGTAATTTGGATACGCGTGGAACACAGTTACAAAGGCAGGGGCGCATAGGGTTCTTTGTAGGCTGCTTGGGGCAGGAGGCGGCACATATTGGAAGCGCCTACGCGCTCAAACCGGAAGATTGGATCTTCCCTGCGTATAGGGAGATAGGTGCTATGCTCTGCCGAGGAATCACACTCACCCAACTCCTCGATCAATACTACGCAAACGCGGAAGATGTAGAGAAGGGTCGACAGCTCACTAACCTCTTCGGACTCAAGAAGGCGAATTACGTCACGGGGTCTGCCCCGATAGCGACTCAGATCCCGCACGCGGTCGGAGCGGCGCTGGCGGCAAAGATCCTGGGAGATCCGATCGTTACCATGGCATATTTCGGGGACGGCGCTACTTCCGAAAACGATTTTCACACGGGCATGAATTTCGCCGGCGTGTTCAAGACGCCGACCGTTTTCTTCTGTCATAACAACCATTGGGCGATTTCGGTTCCGGTCGAGCGGCAAACCGCATCCGAAACCATCGCGATTAAGGCGCTAGCATACGGTTTCGAAGGCGTCCGCGTGGACGGAAATGACATTCTCGCAGTATACAGAACCACAAAAGAAGCGGTTGACAAAGCCCGGAAAGGTGGAGGGCCGACGCTCATAGAAGCGGTTACGTACAGAATGGGGCCACACACATCATCCGACGACCCGAAACGCTACAGAAGCGAAGCAGAGCTGGCGGAATGGCAGAAACGAGATCCCCTACTCAGATTCCGAAAATACCTAGAGAAGAAGAAGATGTGGACTGAAGCTGATGAACTGAAAGTCCAGGATGAAACGAACCGGGAGATTGAAGAGGCAGTTCAACACGCGGAAAAGTTACCTAAGCCCGCCCTTGAGACGTTGTTCAGCGATGTCTACGCGGAGATGCCGTGGAATCTAGAGGAACAACTGCGCGAACTACAAGCGGAAATGCAGGGGAGTGAGTCCTGATGGCCGTTCTGACTCTGGTTCAAGCAGTGAACCACGCATTACGGGACGAGATGCAAAAGAACGACAGAGTCGTAATATTGGGTGAAGACGTAGGAGTTAACGGAGGCGTCTTTCGAGCAACCGAAGGGCTACTCCAATTGTACGGCCCCAACCGAGTGATAGACACGCCACTCGCAGAGTCGGGAATCATCGGTGTCTCCATAGGGATGGCACTCTACGGCTTAAGACCCGTGGCAGAGATCCAATTCTTGGACTTCATCTACCCCGCCTTCGACCAGATCGAAAGCGAACTCGCTAAGTTCCGTTACCGATCCGGGGGACAATTCGTGGCACCCGTACTTATCAGGACTCCTTACGGCGGGAGCATCAAAGGAAGCCACTACCACTCCCAAAGTACCGAAGCCTTCTTCGCCCACACGCCGGGACTAAAGGTCGTGATTCCAGCAACTCCATACGACGCTAAAGGGCTCCTAACCTCCGCCCTCAGAGACCCCGACCCCGTCATGTTTCTGGAGCCGAAAAAAATCTACAGAACCGTTCGGGGAGAAGTCCCCGACGACGAATACACCGTCCCGATCGGAAAAGCCAACATAGCTCGGGACGGCGGCGACGTTGTAATATTTGCATACGGAGCGATGCTGCATGTAGCTTTGGAGGCGGCGGATCTAGCCGCGGGTAAAGGCATCAACGTTGAGGTCGTAGACATAAGAACAATCGCACCGTTCGACATCGAGACCATCATGAGTTCCGTCAAGAAGACCGGGAGGGTAGTGATTCTACATGAAGCATGCAAAACCTGCGGGTTCGGCGCGGAGATCGCGGCGCAAATAGCTGAGCGTGGCATCCTAAACCTGAAGGCTCCAATCGTACGGGTCGCCGGGTTCGACGTTCCCTTCCCTTACGCTCTCGAAGAAGAGTACATGCCCAACGCAAAACGCGTTCTCAACGCAGTCGAACGAGTCTACAACTTCTGAATCAAACAATTGCAGGAGTGAAGATTCTTGGTCTACGAATTCCGACTGCCAGACATCGGAGAAGGCGTAGCCGAAGGCGAAGTCGTGAAATGGCACGTCAAAGAAGGCGACGTGGTTAAGGAAAACCAGCCACTCGTCGAAATCATGACCGACAAAGTGAACGTTGAAATTCCTTCCCCAAAGAAAGGCACAATTCAAAAACTCACGGCGAAAGAAGGCGAAATCGTCAAAGTCGGGCAAGTTCTAATTGTAATAGCCGAAGGTGAGGCTGCAACGGCAGCAACTTTGCCGGCGACGTTAGCTGCAAAACCTACTCCGAGTGTCACGAGGGCGCCACCACCGGAAACCAAACCCCAAGAAGCATCAGTCGTATCGACTCAAGCTCCCAGACCGCGCGAAGTATTGGCCACCCCGGCCACGAGGAAACTTGCTCGAGATTTGGGTGTCGACATCAGCTTGGTTCAGGGCACGGGCCCCGGAGGGAGGATCACGGATCAGGATGTGCAACAATTCAAAGGGATGCCCAGGCCAGTAGCCGGCGTTACCACGACAACGCGTCGAGGTGTGGAGGAACGAGTGTCACTCAGAGGAGTACGACGAAAAGTTGCGGAGCACATGGTTAAGTCAAAGAACACGGTGGCCCAGGTAACGCATGTGGACGAAGTCGACATGACCGAGGTCGTCCAACTCAGAGAGAAGGCTAACGCTTCGGCAGAAAAGCGCGGGGTGAAACTAACCTACCTGCCTTTCATAATCAAAGCGTTGATTCCGGCGCTGAAACAGTACCCGTACCTGAACGCTACGCTAGACGACGAGAAAGAAGAGATCGTGCTGCGCAGATACTACAACATAGGAATCGCAACCGACACGGAGCAAGGCCTCGTCGTTCCCGTGATAAAGGACGCAGAACACAAGTCCATAAACCAACTCGCCGCCGAGATCGCTGCCCTAAGCGAGAAAGCCCGCGCGGGGCAACTGACTCTGGACGAAATCCAAGGAAGCACTTTCACGATAACCAATGTCGGCGGGATCGGCGGCCTATTCGCCACGCCGATAATCAACTATCCCGAAGTAGCCATCCTTGGAGTCCACAAGATCAGCAAACGACCGGTCGTGAAAGATAACCAAATCGTCGCCCGAGACATGACTTACCTATCATTATCGTTCGACCACCGAGTCCTCGACGGAGCGATGGCCGCGCACTTCGTTAACACTATCAAGGGGTACCTGGAAGATCCTAAACTCCTTCTACTTGAGACGGATTAAATGACAACGCAGAAGACGGAAGCGGCCGTAATAGGGAGTGGGCCGGGCGGATACGTGGCCGCCATAAGACTAGGAGAGCTAGGCAAAGAGACAATTCTAATCGAGAGAGAACGCCTGGGAGGGGTCTGCCTAAACATTGGTTGCATACCTTCAAAAGCACTAATTCGCGTCGCGAAACTGAAGCAGAGAATTGAAGCCGCAAAGCAGATCGGACTCGAAGTCTCGGGAGTAAACGTAGATTTTGAAAAGGTGCAAGCTTGGAAGCAGGGGGTCGTTGACCGCCTCGTTTCCGGAATCGAGTACCTTCTG
>Ga0187769_10000754_pt1 | contig 17976 bp, 12 predicted proteins | sample 0116_SJ02_MP02_1_FD_133140 | JGI IMG/M metagenome (GOLD analysis project Ga0187769, IMG submission 133140) | Tropical peat soil microbial communities from peatlands in Department of Meta, Colombia - 0116_SJ02_MP02_10_MG | ecosystem: Environmental > Terrestrial > Soil > Wetlands > Peat | place... | reverse complement strand
CACCAACGTCATCGCCGCCGTCAGCGTCGTCTTGCCATGGTCCACGTGCCCAATCGTCCCCACGTTCACGTGCGGCTTCGTCCGCTCAAATTTGCCCTTTGCCATGTCCTCGCTCTTTCAAAAATTGGCATCTGCCCTCAGGACGCCGGATTTGTGCCATTGCCCAAACTGCGGTTGCGCCGTGCGCGGCCTACTTCGTTTTGGCGCTGATGACCGCCTCGGCGACGTTCTTCGGCGCCTCGGCGTAGTGCTTAAATTCCATCGTATACGTGGCGCGTCCCTGGGTGAGCGAGCGCAGCGTCGTCGAGTAGCCGAACATCTCCGCCAGCGGCACCTCGGCGCGAACCACCTTGCCGCCACCACCCGAGATATCGTCCATCCCCTGAATGACACCGCGACGGGCCGACAGATCGCCCATCACGTCGCCCATCTTCTCTTCCGGAGTCTCGACCTCCACCGCCATGATGGGCTCGAGCAGCGTCGGCGAGGCCGCGCGCATCCCGTCCTTGAAACCCATCGATGCGGCCATCCGGAAGGCGTTTTCATTCGAGTCGACTTCATGGTACGAACCGAAGTGCAACGTCACCTTCACGTCGACCACGGGGTAGCCTGCGAGCACCCCGGCCTTGAGCGTTTCGACCACGCCCTTTTGCACGGCGGGGATGTACTCGCGAGGAACCACGCCCCCCTTGATCGCGTCGACGAATTCGAATCCGGTGCCCGGCGTCTGCGGTTCGAGCTTGAGCACGACGTGCCCGTATTGACCGCGGCCGCCCGATTGCTTGATGAACTTGCCCTCGGCGTTGTCCACCGTGCGGCGAATCGTCTCGCGGTAGGCGACCTGCGGTTTGCCGACCGAAGCCTCGACGCCAAACTCCCGGCGCATCCGGTCGACAATGATCTCCAGGTGCAGCTCGCCCATGCCCGAGATAATGGTCTGCCCGGACTCCTCGTCCGTGTGCACGCGAAACGAGGGGTCCTCCTGCGCCAGGCGATTCAACGCGATGCTCATCTTTTCCTGGTCCGCCTTGGTCTTGGGCTCCACCGCCTGCGAGATCACCGGATCGGGGAAGACCATGCGCTCCAGAACCACCGTCTTTTCGGGGTCGCACATGGTGTCGCCCGTCGTTACGTCCTTCAGACCCACGGCCGCCGCGATGTCCCCGGCACGGACCTCTTTGATCTCGTCGCGCTGATTGGCGTGCATCTGCAGCAAACGGCCGATGCGATCGCGCTTGCCCTTGATCGCGTTGTAGACCGAATCGCCGGAAGACAGCACGCCCGAGTACACGCGCAAAAACGTCAGCTGACCGACGTACGGATCGGTCATGATCTTGAAAGCGAGCGCGGAAAACGGCGCTTCGTCGGTAGCCTTGCGCTCGACGACGTTTTCCTTCTCGTCATGTCCCTTGACGGCGGGAATGTCCACCGGCGAGGGCAGGTAGTCGATCACAGCATCGAGCATGGCCTGCACGCCCTTGTTCTTGAACGCGGAGCCGCAGAGCATCGGCGTGATTTCGTGCGCGATCGTGCGCGTGCGCAACCCGAGCTTGATGTCCTTTTCGCTCAGTTCGCCCGATTCGAGATAGCGGTTCATGAGCTCTTCGTTGGCTTCGGCGGCCGCTTCGACCATCTTCTCGCGCCACTCAGCCGCCGTCGCCTGCAGATCGGCCGGCACGTCGCCGTAGACGAATTTCATCCCCTGGGTGGCCTCATCCCAGTAGATCGCCTTCATCTTGACCAGGTCCACCACGCCCTTGAAGCCGTCCTCGGCGCCCACCGGGATCTGGATCGGAACCGGGTTGGCTTTCAAGCGTGCGCGCATCTGCTCGTAGACCTTGAAAAAATTCGCGCCGGTGCGGTCCATCTTGTTGACGAACGCAAGCCGCGGAACGCGGTACTTGTTGGCCTGGCGCCATACCGTCTCCGATTGCGGCTGCACACCGCCGACCGCGCAATACACCATGCACGCGCCGTCGAGCACGCGCATGCTGCGCTCGACCTCGATGGTGAAGTCGACGTGCCCCGGCGTGTCGATGATGTTGACGCGGTGCTCCGGCAAGGAAAGGTCCATGCCTTTCCAAAAGCAGGTCGTGGCTGCCGACGTGATGGTGATGCCACGCTCTTGCTCCTGTTCCATCCAGTCCATCGTCGCCGCGCCGTCGTGCACTTCGCCGATCTTGTGGTTCACACCTGTATAAAACAAGATGCGTTCCGTGGTCGTCGTCTTGCCCGCGTCGATGTGCGCAGAAATACCGATGTTGCGATATCGATCGATGGGTGTCTTGCGTGCCATTTTGCTCACCTAACCTCGGTTGCCCGCACGCGCTGCTGCGCTCTTGCGGGACTTGGCCGGCATCGCGCACTGCACAGGCGCGACCGCCGGACGTGTTGTGTTGCTAGAAACGGAAATGCGCAAACGCCTTATTGGCGTCGGCCATGCGGTGCACTTCCTCGCGCTTTTTCATGGCGCCACCGCGACCCTCGGCCGCTTCCATCAGCTCGCCGGCGAGCCGCATCGGCATGGATTTCTCGCCGCGCTTTTTGGCCGCCTCCCGCAACCAGCGCATCGCCAAGGCCATGCGCCGCACCGGCCGCACCTCTACCGGAACCTGATAGTTGGCCCCGCCGACGCGCCGGCTCTTGACCTCGACCATGGGCTTGACGTTGGAGACCGCGGAAGTGAAGACCTCCAGGGGGTTTTTGCCGCTCTTGGACTCGATCTGCGCAAACGCGCCGTAGACGATGCGCTCGGCGACGGCCTTTTTGCCGTCGAGCATGATCACGTTAATGAACTTCGTGACATCCGTATTGGAAAACTTCGGGTCGGGGAGAATCTCCCGCTTGGGTACTTCGCGTCGACGCGGCATAGGGCACCTCGTTTTCATTCAGTTGGGTCGCGGCCTGGATGGGCCACCGAGCGGCCCCATACACCGGGCCGCGACTTACTGCATAGCAATCGCTCTGGATCGCAGCGCCGGGGGCCGAGCCGCGCTCGCCGGCGGGGTCGCTGGTCGCAACCGCTGCCGGTTGCGACACGCCGCACTCCGTTTTAGCTTGCCTTCGGGCGCTTGGCACCGTACTTGGAGCGCGCCTGCTTGCGATCCTTCACCCCTTGCGTGTCGAGCGATCCACGCACGATGTGATAACGCACCCCAGGCAAATCCTTCACTCGCCCACCGCGGATGAGCACCACCGAGTGCTCCTGCAGGTTGTGTCCTTCCCCGCCGATGTACGAAATGACTTCAAAGCCGTTGGTCAGGCGCACCTTGGCGACCTTGCGCAGCGCCGAATTGGGTTTTTTCGGCGTCGTCGTGTAGACCTTCGTGCAGACCCCTCGCTTTTGCGGACTTCCCCGCAGCGCCGGGCTCTTGCTTTTGGTTGTCGTACTTTCGCGCGACTTGCGCACCAGTTGATTGATGGTCGGCATTCTTTCGCTTTCCGCGGACCCGAGAAACGGGCGGTCCCTGTACGCGGCCTCACCGCGCCCTGTGGCTTTAGCACTTCCCTTTTGCAAACTCGCGTACGCCCGTGCCTGCCCCGGCAACTTGCCCCAGCAGACGACCCACATTTGCGATCGTCGAGCCTTTCGCGAAGCCTTACATTTTAACTGGGGCGGGCCGCCGCGGTCAAACCGCCGGCGCCGGCTTGCTACGCTTGTTCGGGCAGATGCACCAGATCCCAGGCCGGGCGGGGCTGCGGATGGCTATTTCGCAGCGCGCTTTCCCCGCGCTTGACGGCGCAGTACAGGTCTACCAGAGGGTCTCCCAACAGGCTGCGAAGCAGCAAGTCGGCGTCCAGACAGTCGAGCGCCTGCGCCAGCGTGCGCGGCAAGGCCGGGGCGTGCGAGAGCACCTGCCATCCTTGTTCGATGCCGGTCAGCCCCAGGCCGAGCGTGGCGGCGACAATCAAGTAAGGGCTTGCATCGGCTCCGGGCAGGCGGTTTTCCACCCGGCGGTTGGTCGCACTCGAGGTCGGAATCCGGAACGCGAGCGTGCGGTCGTCCAGACCCCAGCCGGCCTCCGAAGGAGAGGCGTCGGCGCGTGTAATGCGGTCGTAGGAATTGTCGTAGGGTGCAAACAGCGCGGTGGCGGCCGACGCATGCCGCTGCAGCCCCGCGACGAACTGCTCCAGGCGCGGTCCGTCGCTGTCGCCCCCTGTTGCCAAAAAGGCGTTGCGGCCGTCGTCGATCTGCTGCAGGCTGAAGTGCCAGTGCATGCCCGCGCCCGGCTGGTCCAAAAACGGCTTGGCCAGGAAGCTGGCGAGAAACCCGTGCCGCACCGCGACCTCGCGGGCCAGGCGCTTGAAGCGGAAGACCGCGTCGGCCTGCTGCAACGGCGGGCCCGGTCGGAAATTCACCTCATACTGGGAAAAGGAGGACTCGTGCGCATAGCCGCTCACCGGGATGTTCACGCGCTCGCAGGCGTCGAACAGCTCGTCGAAATAGGGCGCAAAGTAGCCTGCGCGCTCGGCCGAGCCGGCCTCACAACCGCGCTCACGCGCGGGCGATGCCGGAGTGGAGCGCGCCGCGATCAAATCCGAGACGCCGGGGTCGGCCGGTCGGTTCAGTAGATAAAACTCGAGCTCGGGCGCGACCATCGCGCGCAGTCCCGCCTGCTCCAACCGCGCGAGCACCCGCCGCAAGGCCGCGCGCGGGGAGAGCGCGTTGGCATCGAGCTCGCGGCCCGTCGCTTCCGCGCGCAGCGCGCCGTGGGGCTCGCATAACACCGTCGCGGCAAGGGGGCGCCCGACCTGCGCCACCAGCGTGTCCGGATCGGCGCGCAGCTCGACGTCGCGGTAGGAGCTCGGCAATATGTGGCCGAAGACACCCGCAGGCGAATGGGCGGTAATCGTCAGACCGAGCACGACCGAGGACAAGCGGCATCCGCCGCCGGCAAGAAAATCCTCCCGGCTCACCGTGCGGCCGCGCGCGTTGGAAGAAAAATCGGCGATGCAGCACTCGACGCGGCGCGCACCGAGAGCCTCCAGCGCGCTGCAGAGCGCCTCGTTTGACGGCGACGGCAAACCGCCCCCCTCTCGAAGTCGTTACAAGCGCCAGACTACCGAGCGAAGGGCCGCCTTGCAAAGGCCCGGCGGCCCCCCCGAAACGCTCAGGACTCCGAGACCTCGGCGGAATGATCCCCGTCGGCCGCCTGCTCGGCCGTATCGACTGCGGCCGGCGGCGCGCTCGCCTCGAGCGCTGCCAGCGCCTCGCGCTCCGCCGCCTCGATCTCTTCTTTTTCCTTGCGCGCCCGGTGATAGGCAAGGCCCGAACCCGCAGGAATCAGCCGGCCGACGATCACGTTTTCCTTCAGTCCCCGCAGTTCATCGCGCTTGCCCATGATTGCCGCTTCGGTCAGCACGCGCGTGGTCTCCTGGAAGGAGGCGGCGGAGATGAACGAATCGGTCGACAGCGAGGCCTTGGTGATGCCCAGCAACACGTTTTCGTACAGCGCCGGACGCCCGCCCTTCGCGAGGGCCTTGTCGTTTTCGTCCAGCAGCTCGGAGCGCTCGACTTGCTCGCCCGGAATAAACGGCGTGTCGCCCGCCTCCACGATCTGCACCCGCCGCAACATCTGGCGCACGATGACCTCGATGTGCTTGTCGTTGATCTTCACGCCCTGCAGGCGGTAGACGTCCTGCACTTCGTCGACGATGTAGCGGGCCAGCGCCTCCACCCCCAGCAGGCGCAGGATGTCATGTGGGTCCGCGGGACCGTCGACGATCAGCTCGCCCTTGTTGACCACCTGCCCGTCGTGCACCAGAACGTGCTTGTCCTTCGGGATCAAGAACTCGTGCTCCTTGCCCTCCAGATCGGTGATGATCAGGCGCTGCTTGCCCTTCGTGTCCTTGCCGAAGGACACCGTACCGGTGACCTCCGCGAGGATGCCCGCGTCCTTCGGCGATCGGGCCTCGAACAATTCGGCCACCCGCGGCAGGCCCCCGGTGATGTCGCGCGTCTTTTGCGACTCCTGCGGAATGCGCGCCAGTACCTCGCCCACCGCAACCGGCTGACCGTCACGAACGACGATCAGGGCGCCGACCGGGAAGGAGATCGTGACAGCGTGCTCCGTGCCGTGGATCTTGACCTCTTCGCCGGTCTCGCTGAGGAGCTTGACTTGCGGCCGCAAACCCTTGGTCGTACTGGCCCGGCGCTTGGCGTCGATCACCACGAGCGTGGACAGACCCGTCACCTCGTCGATCTGCTTGGCGACGGTAACCCCCTCCTCGACGTTTTCGAAGCGGATCGTACCCGCGTACTCGGTGATGATCGGACGCGTGAGCGGATCCCACTGGGCCAACTGCGTCCCGGCCCGTACGGGCTTGCCATCGACCGCGCTCAGGGTCGCCCCGTACGGGACTTTGTGCCGTTCGCGCTCTCGCCCGTTGTCGTCAACGACCATGACCTCGCCCGAGCGCGAGATGACGACCTGCTCGCCCTTGGCGTTCGTGACGTAGCGCATCGTGCTCGTAAAGCGCACCGTGCCGTTGCTCTTGGCCTCGACCGAGCTTTGCACCGCGGCGCGCGACGCCGCCCCGCCGATGTGGAACGTGCGCATGGTCAGCTGCGTGCCGGGCTCCCCGATGGATTGCGCGGCGATCACACCGACGGCTTCGCCCGCGTTCACCAGCGTGCCACGGCCCAGGTCGCGTCCGTAACACTTGGCGCAGATGCCATAGCGCGTGTCGCACGACAGCGGGGTGCGCACCTTGACTTCGTCGATGCCCAGCTCCTCGATGCGGTCAACGCCATCTTCGTCGAGCAATGTGCCGGCCGCAAACAAGGCGTCCTGGGTGTCGGGGTTGATCACGTCGTTGGCCACTACGCGCCCCAAGATTCGGTCGCGCAGGGCTTCGATGACTTCGCCGCCCTCGACCAGGGCGCGCATCGCCACGCCGTTGCTCGTGCCGCAGTCGTCTTGCGTCACCACCAGGTCCTGGGTCACGTCGACCAGCCGCCGCGTGAGATAGCCCGAGTTGGCGGTCTTGAGCGCGGTGTCGGCCAGGCCCTTGCGCGCGCCGTGCGTCGAAATAAAGTACTGCAGCACGTTCAGGCCTTCGCGGAAGTTGGCGGTAATCGGCGTCTCGATGATCGAACCGTCCGGTTTGGCCATCAGTCCCCGCATCCCCGCAAGCTGGCGAATCTGCGCCACCGAACCACGCGCTCCCGAGTCAGCCATCATGAAGATCGAATTGAACGATTCCTGGCTCACGGTCGCACCGTGGCGATCCGCGGTGCGCTCCGTGGCGAGCTGCTCCATCATCACCTTGCCCACCTGATCGCCGGCGCGGCCCCAGATGTCGACGACCTTGTTGTAGCGCTCGCCCTGCGTAACCAGGCCCGAGGTGTACTGCGCCTCGATTTCCTTGACCTCCTTCTCGGCGGCCCGGATGATCTCCACTTTTTGCTCCGGTACGCGCATGTCGCCGATGGCGATCGACAAGCCGGCACGCGTAGCCAGACGAAAACCCGACTGCAGCAGCCGGTCGGCGAAAATCACCGTCTCGCGCAGACCGCAGCGGCGGAACGCCGCGTTGATCAGTCGGCTGATCTCCTTTTTCTTCAGGGGCTTGTTGATCAGACTGAACGGCAGCCCGGGCGGAAGAATCTCCGAGAGCAGGGCGCGTCCCACCGTCGTCTCGTAGCGTGTGACACGGTCCGTGCGCGCACCACTGTCGCGATCGACCTCCGATTCCTTGATGCGCACGGTCACCCGCGTCTGCAGCTCGACGTGACCGTTTTCCAGAGCGCGGTGCGCCTCGGCAACGTCGGCAAGAAAAGCGCCTTCGCCGCGGCCGTTGGTCTTCTCGCGCGTCGCAAAGTACAGTCCCAGGACCACGTCCTGGCTGGGAACGATCGAGGGGTCGCCGTTGGACGGGAACAAGACGTTGTTCGAGGAAAGCATGAGCGCACGCGCCTCGAGCTGCGCCTCCAGCGACAGAGGCACGTGCACCGCCATCTGGTCACCGTCGAAGTCGGCATTAAACGCCGCGCACACGAGCGGGTGCAGCTGGATGGCCTTGCCCTCGATCAGAACCGGCTCGAAGGCCTGGATGCCGAGGCGGTGCAGCGTGGGGGCCCGATTGAGCAGCACCGGGTGCTGACGAATCACCTCTTCGAGAATGTCCCAGACGATGGGCTCTTGCGCCTCGACCATCTTCTTGGCCGCCTTGATGGTCGTCGCCAGGCCCATGAGTTCGAGCTTGTTGAAGATAAACGGCTTGAACAGCTCCAGCGCCATGAGTTTGGGCAGGCCGCACTGGTGCAGCTTGAGCTGCGGACCCACGACGATCACGGAGCGGCCCGAATAGTCGACGCGCTTGCCCAACAGATTCTGGCGGAATCGTCCGCCCTTGCCCTTGATCATGTCGGCCAGCGATTTGAGCGGGCGCTTGTTGGCGCCGGTCATCGCCTTGCCGCGACGTCCGTTGTCGAGCAGGGAATCGACCGCCTCCTGGAGCATGCGCTTTTCGTTGCGCACGATGATCTCGGGGGCCTTGAGTTCGAGCAGCCGCTTGAGTCGGTTGTTGCGGTTAATGACGCGCCGATACAGGTCGTTGAGATCCGACGTCGCAAAGCGGCCACCGTCGAGCGGCACCAGGGGGCGCAGCTCGGGAGGCAGCACCGGCAGCACCTCAATGATCATCCACTCCGGCTTGATCCCGGAGCGCTGAAATCCTTCCAGGGTCTTGAGGCGCTTGGCGAACTTCTTGATTTTCGCTTCCGAACCCGTCTCCGACAGATCCTTGCGCAGCGTCTCGATCTCCTTGTCAACGTCGATCGAACGCAGCAGCTCGCGGATGGCCTCGGCACCCATCAGCGCGCGGAACTCGTCGCCGAACTCTTCGGTCTTGGCGATGAAATCGTCCTCGGTCATGAGCTGCCCGCGCTTGAGCGGCGTGAAACCCGGGTCGACAACCACGTAGGCCTCGAAATACAGCACGCGCTCGATGTCGCGCAGGGTCATGTCCAGGACCATACCCATGCGGCTGGGCAGGGACTTGAGAAACCAGATGTGCGCCACCGGCGACGCCAGCTCGATGTGTCCCATGCGCTCGCGCCGCACCTTGGCCAGCGTGACCTCGACGCCGCATTTTTCGCAGATCACACCACGGTGCTTCAGGCGCTTGTATTTGCCGCACAGGCACTCGTAGTCCTTGATCGGACCGAAAATCTTCGCGCAGAACAGGCCGTCGCGCTCCGGTTTGAAGGTGCGGTAATTGATCGTTTCGGGCTTCTTGACTTCGCCGTAAGACCACGAGCGGATCTTGTCGGGCGAGGCGATCCCGATCTTGATGGTGTCGAACTGTTCGTCTTGCTGTACCTGCTTGAACAGATCCAATAGCGCTTTCATTCGCGTCTCCAGACCCAGGTTACGGGGAGAAAGGTGGGTTCGTCCCGTGTCGCGGCAGTGATGCCCGAAGGCATCCGGCCGCCGGCACGGTGTCGTCCGACGTTCCCGCCTCAGTCCCTTTCCAGATCAATATCAATACCCAGCGAGCGGATTTCCTTGACCAGCACGTTGAAGGACTCCGGCATGCCCGCATCAATCGAGTGTTCACCCTTCACGATGTTCTCGTAGACCTTGGTGCGCCCGTTTACGTCGTCGGACTTCACGGTGAGCATCTCTTGCAGCGTGTACGACGCACCGTAGGCCTCGAGTGCCCAGACCTCCATTTCGCCGAAACGCTGACCGCCGAACTGCGCCTTGCCGCCGAGCGGCTGCTGCGTCACGAGCGAATACGGTCCGGTGGATCGGGCGTGCATCTTGTCGTCGACCAGGTGGTGCAACTTGAGCATGTGCATGTAGCCCACGGTCACGTTGCGGCCAAAGGCCTCGCCGGTGCGCCCGTCGTAGAGAGTGGCCTGCGTACGCGAAGCGGTGAGCTGCAGGCGTGCGGCAACCTCTTCGGGGTACGCCGTGCTGAGCATGGCCTGGATGTCGCGTTCGGACGCTCCGTCGAATACCGGAGTGGCGAAAGGCACGCCGGCCGTCAGATGCTGCGCCAGTTCCCGCACCTCCGGGTCGCTCATCGCCTCGATCTGCTCGGGTTTTCCGGAGCGGTTGTAGACCTCGCGCAAAAATGCGCGCACTTCCGCGCCGGTGGCCGCTTGCGCCATCTCGCCGATGCGCGCGCCGAGGCCCTTTGCGGCCCAACCCAGGTGCGTCTCCAGAATCTGCCCCACGTTCATCCGCGAGGGCACGCCCAGCGGATTGAGGACGATGTCCACCGGCGTGCCGTCGGCCATGTGCGGCATGTCCTCCACGGGAACGATGCGCGAAACCACGCCCTTGTTGCCATGGCGACCGGCCATCTTGTCGCCGGGCTGCAGCCGCCGCTTGACCGCCAGGTACACCTTGACCATCTTGAGCACGCCCGGCGGCAGTTCGTCACCCTGCGTGAGCTTCTTGCGCTTGTCCTCATAGGCCTGATCAAACTGCAGCCGCTTGGCTTCGATCGACTCCTTGAGCGCCTCGAGCTGTGCCGCCGCCGCCTCGTCGGCCAGACGAACGTCGAACCAGTGGTAGCGCTCGAGCGAGTCGAGGTACTCCTTGGTGACGACCGTACCCTTGGCGATCTTGCGCGGTCCGCCGGTGGCTTCCTTGCGCAGCAGCAAGCGCTCGATGCGGGCGAAGGTATCGCTCTCGACGATACGCAGTTGGTCGTTGAGATCCTGACGGTACCGTTTGAGGGCGTCGTCGATGATCTGCTGCGCACGCTTGTCGCGCTGGATGCCCTCGCGCGTAAATACTTGCACGTCGATCACGGTGCCGTTCATGCCCGAGGGCACGCGCAGCGAAGTGTCCTTTACGTCCGACGCCTTTTCGCCGAAGATCGCCCGCAGCAGCTTTTCCTCCGGCGTGAGCTGGGTCTCCCCCTTGGGCGTGACTTTGCCCACCAGGGTGTCGCCCGCAGCGACTTCCGCGCCGATGTACACGATGCCCGACTCGTCCAGACGCGCGAGCTGCGACTCCGAGAGGTTGGAGATGTCTCGCGTGATCTCCTCGGGACCGAGCTTGGTATCGCGCGCCACGACATTGAGCTCCTCGATGTGAATCGAGGTGTAGCGGTCGTCGGCGACCACGCGCTCCGAGATCAGGATCGAATCCTCGAAGTTGTAGCCGTTCCAGGGCATGAACGCGACCAGCATGTTCTGGCCCAGCGCCAGTTCGCCCAAGTCCGTTGAGGCGCCGTCGGCGATGACGTCGCCTTTGGCGATCTGGTCGCCCTTGCTGACGATGGGACGCTGGTTGATATTGGTGTTCTGGTTCGAGCGCGTGTACTTGACCAAGTTGTAGATGTCGACGCCCACCTCGCCGGTGACGGTCTCGTCTTCGTTGACCCGCACCACGATGCGGTTGGCATCGATGAAGTCGACCACGCCGCCGCGCAGGGCCTGCACCGTCGTGCCCGAATCCACGGCAACGGTGCGCTCAATGCCCGTACCGACGAGCGGCTTTTCCGGACGCAGGCACGGAACCGCCTGCCGCTGCATGTTCGAGCCCATCAGTGCACGGTTGGCATCGTCGTGCTCCAGAAACGGGATCAGTGACGCGGCCACCGAGACAATCTGACTCGGCGCGATATCCATGAACTCGACCCGGTCGGGCGACATCAGCACAAACTCACCATTCATGCGGCACGAAACGAGCTCGTCGGTGAATTTGCCAGAGGTATCGAGCGGGGCATTGGCCTGCGCGATGACGTACTTGCCCTCGTCGATCGCCGACAAGAACAAGATCTCGTTGCTCACGCGGCCGGAATCGACCCGCCAGTAGGGCGTTTCCAAAAAGCCGTACTCGTTGAGGCGCGCGTACAGCGCCATCGAGTTGATCAGACCGATGTTCGGTCCCTCCGGCGTCTCGATCGGGCACACGCGCCCGTAGTGCGTCGGGTGCACGTCACGCACCTCAAAGCCCGCGCGCTCCCGCGTCAGACCGCCGGGGCCCAGCGCCGAGACCCGCCGCTTGTGCGTAATCTCGGAGAGCGGATTGGTCTGGTCCATGAACTGACTCAATTGCGACGAACCGAAGAACTCCCGGATCGAGGCCGAGATCGGCTTGCTGTTGATCAGGTCGTGGGGCATCAGGTTTTCGGTCTCGGCCTGGCCGAGGCGTTCGCGTACGGCGCGCTCCACGCGCACCAGCCCCGCGCGGAACTGGTTCTCCGCGAGCTCGCCCACGCAGCGCACGCGCCGATTGCCGAGATGGTCAATGTCGTCGATCTCGCCGTGGCCGTTGCGCAGCTCCACGAGGACTTTCATCGTGTTGATGATGTCCTCGTGCGTGAGCGTGAGCGGGCCATCAATTTCGCCGCGACCCAGGCGGCTGTTGACCTTCATGCGCCCGACGCGCGAGAGGTCGTACGTTTCCTCGTCGAAGAACAGCCGCCGGAACAGCGTTTCCACCGCGTCCTCGGTGGGCGGCTCGCCCGGGCGCATCATCCGGTAGATGGCGATGCGCGCCGACAGCTGGTCGGCCGTTTCGTCGATGCGCAAGGTGCTGGAGATAAAGGCACCCTGGTCCAGGTCGTTGACATAGATCGTGCGAATCTCGCTCACGGCCCCGTCGCGCAGCCGCTTGAGCAGGTCCTCGGTGAGCTCTTCGTTGGCGTTGGCGAGCACCTCGCCGGTTTGCGAGTCCACGACGGCCGTGGCCAGAACGCGCCCCAGCAGGTAGTCCTCGTTGACCGCGATGCGCGTCATGCCCGCCGCCTCCATATCGCGGATATGGCGTGCGTTGATGCGCTTGTCCTTCGTCACGACGACCTTGCCGCTGGGATCGGCGATGTCGAAGCGCGCGATCTCACCGCGCAGTCGCTCGGGCACGAGCTGCATGAAACCGCCGCCCGCCGGCGCCAGCGTGAAGGAGTCGAATGCGAAGAAATGCGCCAGGATCTGCTCCACATTGAGCCCCAGGGCCTTGAGCAGGATCGTGGCCGGCATCTTGCGGCGCCGGTCGACGCGGAAAAACAGTACGTCCTTGGCGTCGAACTCAAAGTCGAGCCACGAACCCCGATACGGGATGACGCGCGCCGAAAACAGCAGCTTGCCCGAGGAGTGCGTCTTGCCGCGGTCGTGCTCGAAGAACACGCCGGGCGAGCGGTGCAGCTGCGAAACGATCACTCGCTCGGTGCCGTTAATCACAAAGGAACCCGTCGAGGTCATGAGCGGAATCTCGCCCATGTACACCTCTTGCTCCTTGACCTCCTTGATCGTGGGCTTGGAGGCTTCGCGATCCATGATCACCAGTCGCACCTTCGCGCGCAGGGGTGAGGCGAAGGTCAGTCCGCGCTGCTGGCACTCCTTGACGTCAAACGGCGGCGCGCCCAGCGAGTAACCGGCAAACTCCAAGCGCGCCATGCCGTTGTGGCTGGAGATCGGGAAAATCGATTCGAAGGCCGCCTGCAGCCCTTGCGAGAGCCGCTGCGAGGCCGGCCGGTCAGCCTGCAGAAACTGCGCGTAGGACTCGAGCTGGGTCGCCAGCAGGAACGGGACCGCCTGCGCCGCGGGGCGCTTGGCAAAGCTCTTCCGAATACGCTTTTTTTCAGTGAAGGAGTACGGCATGGACGCTCCGCTCAGAAATATCTACTTGGGAACCATGGACGCGCCAGCGCCGCGCAGGACGGGACGAGCCCGGACACGCAAAGTGACCATCCTCGCTGTAATGGCGCCGCTGACGTTACGATCATTGGGGGAAGTCTTGGATTTGTGCTCTGCCAGGCGACGGAACACACATCAAAGCCCTCTCCGCGCTTCGGAAATACGCCTGGGACGCACGCCGCACCAACGTGCGGCGCACCCCGGACCAACGCTTCTGCTGCCACCGCAGCGCGACGCCCGCAGCCCAGCACCGGGCCGGCACGGTGCACGGCCACGGGGCAAGACGGCGTGCGCACGCGCGGAACCTACTTCACCTCCACTTTGGCGCCGGCGTCCTCGAGCTTTTTCTTCGCAGCCTCGGCGTCGGCCTTGTTCACGCCCTCCTTGATCGGCTTGGGCGCACCATCGACCAGGTCCTTGGCTTCCTTCAGACCCAAACTGGTGAGCTCGCGAACCGCCTTGATGACGTTGACCTTGTTGGCCCCGGCTTCGAGCAGCGTTACGGTGAATTCGGTCTTCTCCTCCGCGGCCGCGGCCGCGGCGCCGCCGCCGGCCGGTGCGGCCACGGCGACGGCCGCCGCTGCGGCCGAGACGCCGAACTTCTCTTCCATCATCTTGATCAATTCACTGACCTCGAGCACCGACTTGGCGGCGATCGCATCGAGGATTTCTTGGTTCGACAATGCCATTTCTTCCAACTCCTATTCGAACGGTGTCAATGGGAACTTCTGCGATTCGGAACGTGGACTCATGTCGCCGCTTGTTTGGCGTCGCGCACCGCTGCCAGGGTACGTACGAGGCGCGAGGGCACCTCATTTAAGGTACGCACGAACTGGCCGATCGGCGCCCGCATGGTTGCCATCAGCTTGGCCAACAGCTCCTCGCGGGTCGGCATCGTCGCGAGCATCTGCACGGCCTTTTCGTCCATAACGAAATTGGCCATCGCACCCGCTTTGATGACGAGCTTGTCGTTGCCCTTGGCAAATGCCGAGAGCACTTTGGCGACCGAGACCGGATCCGCACCCATGCCGTAGACGAGCGGGCCGACAAGCTTGTCGGTCAGCACGGCAAAGGGCGTACCGGTAACGGCACGACGCGCAAGGGTGTTCTTTAACACCCGCAACTGGACACCCTGGCTGCGAGCATCCCGCCGCAACTGGGTGACCGATTCCACGTCCAGTCCACGGTACTCGGCGATGATGATCGCCTTGGCCTGCGCCACAAGGGCGCTGGCCTCATCGATCATGGCCGCCTTATCTTGCCGACTTAGACCCACGGTACTGGCTCCACAAAAAGGTGCTCGGCCTGCGCCTTGCACCGGTCCAAAAACCGGCGACCGCTGAGAAGCCCCGCACCGCGCGCTCCCTACCGGAATCGCACGACACCTACGCCCCCTTCGGCTACGCCGTCTGCGTTGGGCGAGCGGCGCATTGCCCACTGCCGGATCCGGTTCCCGAATCCATTGCTTTGCGCCCTGCTCGTTTAAGCCCAGGGGCTCACGGTAAGAAATTCCGCAAACCCTCGAGCCCCGACGGTCTTTGACAGCGGCAGCGCGGCGAACCGCGCAACTGCCCAAAGCACTGCAACTTCCGCCTCCGCACGTCACTTCCGTAACCCGTGGAGGCTTTGCTTCCAACTCTCCCAACCCCGCCTCAGCGCGGGGTCTGCCGCAATCCTCGCTTAGGAACTCAAGCTCGCCGGATCGACACGCACGCCGACGCCCATCGTCGACGACACCGCAATCTTGCGAAGGTACACCCCTTTGACCGACGACGGCTTGGACTTGTTCAGCGCATCGATGAGCGCCGTGAAATTGCTGCGCAGCCGATCCAGTTCGAAGGAAGCACGGCCGATCGAGCAGTGCACGATCCCGGCCTTGTCGGCGCGGTACTGCACCTGGCCGGCCTTTGCGTTGCGCACGGCGCCGGCTACGTCCGGCGACACCGTCCCCACCTTGGGGTTGGGCATTAGTCCTCGCGGGCCCAGCAACTGTCCGAGGCTGCCCACCACGCGCATCGCGTCGGGCGAGGCGATGACAATGTCGAAATCAAGGAACCCTTCCTTGATCCGTTGCGCCAGGTCCTCGAAGCCGACGTGGTCCGCCCCGGCCGTGCGGGCCTCCTCGGCCTTGGCACCTTGGGCGAACACGGCAACGCGCACGGTCTTGCCCGTGCCCGCGGGCAAGACGACGGAGCCGCGCACCGACTGGTCCGACTTCTTGGCATCGATTCCCAATACCACCGCGATGTCCACCGATTCGTCGAACTTGGCGGTGGCCGTGTCCTTGACCAGCTTGAGCGCCTCGGCGATCGGATAGCTTTTGTTCTCCGTAACCTTGGAGCGAATGGCTTTCACTCGTTTGGATAAGCGCCCCATTTATCGGCCCTCCACGGTGATCCCCATGCTGCGCGCCGACCCGGCAATCGTGCGCACCGCCGCGTCGAGGTCGGCAGCCGTCAGGTCGGGCATCTTGGCCTTGGCGATCTCCTCGGCCTGCGCCCGCGTGATCTTGCCGATCTTGTCGCTATGCGGTCGGGGGGAACCCTTTTCGATCTTCGCCGCCTTCTTGATGAGCACCGTCGCAGGCGGCGTTTTCATCACGAACGTAAAGCTCTTGTCGGCAAACGCGGTGATGACGACCGGGACCGGCAATCCCGGCTCCATGGATTGCGTCTGGGCGTTGAATGCCTTGCAAAACTCCATGATGTTCAGGCCACGCTGGCCCAGCGCCGGCCCGATGGGGGGCGAAGGGTTGGCCTTGCCCGCGGGCACTTGCAGCTTGATGAAACCGACGATCTTCTTTGCCATTTTGGCTCCTATCGGGTTCCAGCGGTCCCAGCCCAAGCGCGCTTATGCCCGCGCCGGCCGGAACCTCCCCGCCTCAAACACCCGGCGACGCCCAAGCGCGCCGGCCAAAAAAAACCACCACCCGCGGGCCGAGCCGTCAGACTTTCTCGACCTGACCAAAATCGAGCTCAACCGGAGTCGATCGCCCGAAGATGGTCACCGAAACTCGCAATTTGTTCTTCTCGTAGTTCACTTCCTCGACATTGCCGTTGAAGTCGGTAAACGGCGGCTCCTTGATGCGCACCATTTCGCCGACCTCGAAGAGCACCTTCGGACGCGGCTTCTCATAGCCTTCTTGCATCCGCTGGAGAATCTCGTCGACTTCCTTTTGCGACAGGGGCGAAGGGCGGTTGGCCGAGCCCCCAAGAAAGCCGGTGACCTTCGGCGTGGTCTTGACCAAGTGCCAGGCAACGTCCGACATCTCCATCTCGACCAGCACGTAGCCTGAGTACAGGCGTCGCTCGCTGATCGACTTTTTGCCGCCCTTGATCTCGACGACCTCCTCGGTCGGCACCAAAATGCGCCCAAAAGAGGACTGCAACCCCTCGCGGTCGATGCGCTCCTGCAAGTTGCGCGCCACGCTCTTTTCCATTCCGGAGTAGGCGTGCACCACGTACCAGCGCTTGGGCGAGGACCCGCTGACGGCCTCGGCCGCCACTCCCGTCGACGACGTGCCTGCACTCATCGTTTCCACCCCAGCACCAGGTCATAGAGCCCGTACTCGATTGCCTTGTCCACGAGAAACAAGAAAATCGCCATGATCGCCACAAACAGAAACACCACGCCGGTTGTCTGGACGGCCTCTTTGTTCGTGGGCCAGGTCACCTTCCTGACCTCCTCGTAGGCCTCCTGCGCGAAGGCAAGAAAGCGCTTGCCCGGCGCGGAAAACCATGCAATGCCCGCGCCCAGCCCCAAACCGCCAAGCAAAATCCCGAGCCGCGCCAGCAAGGCCAGTTCGGACCAGAAGCTAAATCCGATGACGCCCGCCAACGCAACGAGTGTGGCGAACCCGACCAAGAGATTGTCGGTGCCGCTACCGATCGTCTCGACTTCGCCTTTGTTCATCGAACCCGCGCTCCACGTACTCATTTGCCAACCATCGGGCGCCGAGCCGGCGCCGCACCGCGCTATTGCCAAGCCCGCAGGCTGGCAGGGGCAGAGGGAATCGAACCCCCAACCTTCGGTTTTGGAGACCGACGCTCTGCCAGTTGAGCTATACCCCTAGCAAACACCGCGACGCATTCCCCGACGCCAGCTTCGAGAACCCTATCAAACTTGCACATTCGCCCGGCAAATCATCCCGCCAACCCGGCGCTTGGAGCCGCCACGACATGCCCCGATCCCAATGACGGCCCGACGTACTTTTCCCGCTGTTCGTAAACCCAAGGCACCTACTGGACGATTTTTGACACGACGCCGGCGCCGACGGTTTTGCCGCCTTCGCGCACGGCAAAGCGCAGGCCCTGGTCCATGGCAATCGGGTTGATCAGGGTCACCACCATCTTGATGTTGTCGCCCGGCAT